>JAAGKN010000078.1_pt1 | contig 58637 bp, 82 predicted proteins | sample 6206371 | NCBI WGS metagenome assembly JAAGKN01 (sample SAMN11533720, study PRJNA540317) | gut metagenome | isolation source: fecal pellets from male and female animal of same cohort | host: Peromyscus leucopus | place: USA:CA | collected 2017 | reverse complement strand
CATTGTTATGTTCCCTTTCGTTTGTATTATATATTATGTTATCGGTTAAAGTGTTTGATTTCTTTAATATTTTATCTGTTTTGTAAATAAATATTAACTTTAAAAACTGGATATATTATTAAAAAGAATTTTTATTATGGGTTTTATAGATTATAGAAATTATAATGAAAGGATAAAAATGTATACGATTCGTGAAAAAGAAATTATATTTTATTTAGAAAAAGGTTATAATATTTCTGAAATATCAAAAGTGTTAGAGATAAGTACACATACAGTGAAAGCTTATATAGTATCAATTAATAGGAAATCAAAAAAATCAAATTAACTCTTGATAAATAAGAATAATATGGTTATAATAAACATTACAGAACATTAACAACACATAAAAACATTCATGGGGACGTTTTGGATTAGACAGGATGTTTGGTGAAAATAGGCTGCGTGTCCGTGCGCTGTTCACGGTTATCAACGAGCACAACAAATTAAATGCTAAAGATTCAAATGTAATCGCAGTAGACTTCAGATCAGCTTCTAGAATGGCTGCTTAGTCCACTGTTGGCTACTTATAAATCCCATCTTGCCGGATTTATAGGTCAATTATGCAAGACGCAGTGCAGTGAACAATGGTAACTGCATCAAGATTAATCATTGAAGGTTTAGAGTTTCCTTCAAATAAAACCTAGGATTGATTTGTATGGTTTTGGTATTTTCCTGAATCAATTGAGAAAATAAGTACCTACACACGTAGAAGTTTATTTTGATCCATTTTGGACGTGGGTTCGACTCCCACCGTCTCCAGTTTATGACTTTTTCTTAAATTTAATAAAGCAGAAAATGCGGAATGCGGTGTTATTGTTAGGCTTGCGCCGTCGAACAAAAGTTCGATTGTTAATAATTTCATCAATTCCGCTTTTTCTTTAGGTGTTTGGCGCAAAAACAATGAATAAGCGTCTTTTCCAAGTTCGATGACAAGATTTGCGTCGTCAATCAAATTTCGATTTGATGTCGCCGTTTTTTCAAAAGCGAAACAAAGTTCGTCAAGTTCTTTTTGCCACGTGTCCCGTTTTTCAAAATAAAAATCGTCCGTGATGATTCCGTCCATGCGGTCGTCATATAATTTGCTTATCCGTCGATTTAAAACATCAATTCGGTGTTTTATTTCGGCGGTTTTTTGTTCTATATAGTCGCAACCTTGATTGACAAAGGTTTTGACGACATCTTTTAATCGGATAAATTCTTCGGGTGGCATGTATAATTCTTTCAAGAAGTCCGCGAATTGCGCTTCGATTCTATCTTCGCGAATGGACGGTTTCGATTTATCAAGTTTTTTTGCGTTCGTACAATGATAATAAATATATTTTTTCTTTTGGATTTCACCCGTCAGCATACAACCGCAATTTTTGCATTTTATCAAACCCGTATAAGCAAAACCATGTTTAACGGGTTTTGTGGGGGTTTTAAGCGCAAGTAATTTTTGAACGATAAAATATAAGTCCATAGGGACAATCGCTTCGTGTTGCGCGCTTGAATAATGTTTCCCGCGATATTTGAACGCACCTATATAAAAAGGATTATTCAAAATACGTTCGATATTTTTTTCCGTGCATTTATGCCCGTTCGGACGGAATCCGTCTTCGGTCAAAGTTTTTGCGACTGAAACATAAGTGTGGCGACCCGTTGCGTATAATTCAAAGGCTTGTTTAATATAAGGCGCGGAAGCAGGGTCAACGACGACGATTCGTTTTCCGCTCTCTAATTTTTCGCTTTTATATCCAATCGGGGCTTTATGCGGGTAATAACCTTGTTCGGCTTTTTCTTTTAATCCTTTTTTGATTTCTTCGGACAAATTATCAATATAGTTTTTTGCCATTAAGACGCGGATTCCATGCATGAACTTGTCTTGACTTCGGCTTGTTTCGCTTAATATTTGCCCCTCTTTAACAAAATGAATTGCAACGTTTTCGATTTCATCAATTAAGACATAATCTTTTAAATTCCTATAAAGACGGTCGGTTTTTTCGACAAGAATTGTTTTAACGTCTTTATACTTTTTCATATATGACAACATTTTATTGAATTGAGTTCGTCCCGCTTTTTTTGCCGTTTCGGCTTCGACAAATTCTTCGACAATTTTTAAATTGTTTTTGATTGCGTATTCATGCAAAAGTTTAATTTGCGCAGGAATAGAGAAGCCCTCTTTTTCTTGACGGTCAGAGGACACGCGGGCATATAGAACGCATTTAATTTTATTCGTCGTCTTCATTGTCGCCATGATTGCTGAAATCCCCGCAAAATTCATTCGGTATATTGTGCGCGTTCGCATATCGCGTCAATGATTCCAATATAAGCATTTTAAGCATGTTTTCATTATCAAACGCGGTCGAAAATTTATATTCGTTATGCGTCTTCGTGAATATATGCATGACAAACGCTTTTCTTTTATATGTCCATGTTCGGATTGATTCAATATCGGAAACGTTTTCGGTCAATACTTCGTCGCCTTGTTTGATGAACATTGTTTGATTCTCAAAATTAAGCGCGCATTTTCCCGCTTTAAGTTTGCTTATCGGGTTATGGTTTAATGTCCCACTAACAAAATTAAGATTGAAGCCGAATTTTGCTTCTTTTGGCTGAAAAGCATTTTTGAATAACTGTTTTAACATCTTGACCCCTTTATATTTCTTCGCGCCATATTCCGACAATCCGTCCTATAATTTGAAAATTGTCGGCTTCGGCTTTTTCAATATTTCTTGTTTGATATTCTTTGTTATCTGATTTCACGACAATTTGGTCGAGATTTAAAACTAAACGCTTAACAAAGATATTGTCATAAAAGCGGAATACATAAATTCGATTATCGCTTATTTGTTCGCCGTTCCAATGTTCAACGATTAGTTTGTCCCTATCCATAATATAAGGCGACATGCTATCACCCTGTGCGTTTATAACTGAATAATGCTTGAATGTTGAGTAATTACGCAAACAACGACGCGGAATTGCAATTGCTTGTTTTTCTTCCGAAAAAACGAATGTTCCAGTTCCGCAAGACCCGAAAACAGACGGGTAATAATCAAGTTCGATTGTGTCGTCAATCAGCATGTTGTCTTCGGAAATGTATTCCGTAATTAGTTGATTTTGTTTTTTTAAAAGTGCATTTATAACATTGTGCGCACCTTGTATATTCAAATGAGTAACGATTTTTTTTATTTCTTGCAAAGTTGCTTCGCTATTATTTTTCATTCTTAAACTTATGTTTGATTTTGTAGTTCCAAGAGCATGCGCAAAATCTACTTGTGTAATTTTGGTTGAAGTTAATTTTTGCAATTCGGCTTGTAATTCTTTAATAGTCAACATTTTAACCACCATTCAAAAATTTATAAAATACCACTTGACAATTAGTTAATTCTTCATTAAACTAATAGTTAAATAAATAATTAACTGACTAATTTATTTATTCAATTAGTTAATTAGATATTAACACGAAAGCAAAAAAGCGCAACATGACCGCTTATTTTGTGGTGCAAAAATTTACAAAACAGGAGATTAAAGAGAAATGCAAAAAGAGCAAAAAGAGTTTAAAACGGGCTATTCGACAAGCGTTAAAATTTCAACAATGCAAAAAATTATTGAAGTTCAAAACAAATTACGAATTGCCAAGGCGGATGTGGGAAGACGCATTTTTGAATATTTTTTCGAGCATAACGACATTGAAGATTTAATCGAATAAAACGGGTAAACAGGCATGGAATATTGTATCAAAAAGCCAGTTTATAAAGGGTCAAGGGTCAAAGAATACGGGTTAATAATCCGAATGCCCACCGAACAATGTTCAAACGAAGAACGCGACTTCATGCGTGCGCGATATATTGCAAAATTGCTTGAATGGAAGCGGGCGGAATTAGAACAAACAACAAACAACAAAAAGGCAGTTTAGAGAGAACAAAAAACGGGTTTCAAATTATGGCAGATATTAAGTGGATAAAAATTAGTTGCGATTTATTCGACGACGAAGCAATAAAAGTTATTGAACAAATGCCAGAGGGCGACGCAATTATCGTTATATGGCTTAAACTTCTTATTGCAACAGGGAAAATAAACGACAATGGTTATTTGTATTTTAAAAAGGCGATTCCATATACAGACGAATTGCTTGCGACTGTTTTTAATCGTTCTTTAAATACTGTCAGATTAGCAATAAAAACTTTTGAACAATTCGGAATGATTCAAATTATGGACGAACAGGGGATATATATTACGAATTGGGAAAAATACCAAAATATAGAGGGAATGGAAAAAATAAAAGCGCAGACAAAAGAACGCGTTAAAAGATTCAGAGAAAGGAAAAAAGAAGAACAAAAATTGTTGACTTGTAACGATACTTGTAACGATACATGTAACGTTACAGTAACGGACAGTAACGCGACAGATAAAGAAGAAGATAAAGAAGAAGAAAAGAAGAAGAAAAATTTTGTTGCAAAAAGTTTTTTTCAAAAACTTTTTACCTTTGACGAAGAAATTAAAAAATATTCTTCTTTAAAAGATTTATTTATCGAGTTTTTAGAATACAAAACGGCAATCAAAAAGCAATATAAAACGGAAAAATCAGTCCGAAACGCTTTTCTTGATTTTGTTAGATTGTCGCAAAATGACGAAAATTACGCGCGTGCGCTTGTTGATAATGCAATCGCAAGGGGTTGGCAATCAATTTATGATTTGTCAGCAGAACAGAAAAAAGCGTTTAAAAATGCGCAAAACGAAAGTCAATCGGACGTGGCGGACGATTGGGAAAGTAGGTGCATGTAATGAATACAATTCAAACACGTTTCGGAATGAAGCCCGAAAACATAAAATCAAATGTTGACTTGTATTATTTGGAATCATATTCGCATTTCGACGCAAATTCCCCCGAAGCAATAGAAGCAGGCTTAATGATTGACAAAACAGGGAACTTAAAAGCGGTTGACGATTTTTTGTGGGCAAAATATAACGCAAAAATTGCGGAAAAATACAAAAAGCAAGCGAATTTAAGCAAACGTTTTTCAAAAAGAACTTTTGACGGATTCAATATCGAAAATGAAATGCAAAAAAGCGCATACAATAAAGCGTTTGAATATGCAAAAAACATTAAAAAGCATATTGAAGACGGAACAAACATGATTTTTGTCGGCAAAGGAAGCGTCGGAACGGGAAAAACCCACCTTGCTTGCGCGATTGCAAACAATGTTCTTGAACAGGGAATCCCCGTCAAAGTTGTAAACATTGTCGCGCTTGTTGACGAATTAAAAGAGTTTACACCCGCAATTAAGCGGGAATTAAAGACAGTTAAAGTCTTATTGATTGATGATATAGGCAAAGAAAACGGCACTTTGTGGCTATGTTCCGAAATATACGGAATCATTAACGCGCGCTATGAAAACGAATTGCCGACAATCATCACAACAGAGGGAAGTTTAAAAGACCTTGAAAACAATTACAAGGTTGAAGTCAACGAAAAGATTGTCAACAAAGGTGTTTCAATGATTAGTCGATTGACCGAATCTTGCTTTTTGTCGGTTATGGTTGGCGATGATTACAGGAAGAAAAAGGGGGCGCAATGTACGAATTAAACGACCTTGAAGAAAGAAAAGTCAAAAATACAATCCGCAGGGTTGCAAAAGTTCTTCGATTTGCATTCAGAGGGAAAAGTGATTTATATATCGGGACTTATGCTTTATTAACCGCGCAAACATTGTTCATGTCGTGGCTCGACAATGATTGCAAAACCCCGCAGGACTATAAAACGGCGAAATCGAACATGTTGCGTATATTGTCGGAGTTCACAAAATCAATTTTTCAAATGCAATTTACAAAGAAAGAGGGGAAATAATGTCAGACATCAATCAAGTTTGTATTTCGGGAAATATCGGGAATAAACCCGAAATGAAATACTTTGAATCGGGAAGTTGTGTTGTCAATTTTTCGGTTGCGCTCAAAGAATGGGCGGGAACGGAAAAAGGCGAAAAAACAACATGGATTGATTGCAAAGCGTGGAACAAAAAAGCCGAATTTATTGCGGAGTATGCAAAAAGCGGAAGTTTTGTCGCGGTTAGCGGTCAACTTGCGGTCGATAATTACAAAGCGCAGGACGGAACAAATAGGGTTAAAACGTACATTTTGGTGCATGAAATCCGAATAATTGACAAAAAATAAGGTGGCGGAATGGATATAAGGGGACATTTTGAAAATAAAAAACTTGAAGACGTCTTGTCGAAAAAACTTACTTCGCAAGAAGTCCGAGTTTTGAAAATGTACGCAAGCGGATTTGCGGTCAAAGAAATAACGGAAATACTAAGCGTTTCAGAGGGGACGGTGCGAACTCATATTCGCAACGTATTCGCAAAAGTTATGATTGACAATTCCGCCGATTGCAAAATGACTTTGTGTCTATTTTGGCATATATTCCGCCCGCAACTCGAAAAAAGAGAGGGTTTAAAAAAATGCAGGAAATAAAAAAACAAACGCAGGAACAAAAAGTCGTTGCGCTACTGAAACGCGGTTGGTTTTCAAATTTTCAAATGCAACAGAAATTGAAATCCAGTTCGGCAGATAGAGCATTCAGACGCGCACGCGAAAAAGGTTTGGACGGTTGGGAATTTAAGCAAAGACCGAAAAAAAATTCACCCGTTTATTGCCTTGAATATCGAATCATCGAGGTTAAACAGGCATGCAATCAATAGACGCTTTAAAAAATCAAATAATCAACGCGGATTTTCGCGACATATTAAAACAATTGCCCGACAAATGTTTTGATTTGTTATTGACAGACCCGCCGTATGCAATAGATATTGTCGGTCAAATAACCAAAAAAGACCCGAACGGCAAGCATGGATATAGGCAATGGCGATATAAGGAATGGGACACCGAAAAACCGACGCTTGAAGACTTTGCGGAAATGATAAGAGTTTCAAAAAATCAAGTTATATGGGGCGGAAATTACTTCGCGAATTTATTGCCCGCAAGTCAAGGGTGGGTTGTTTGGAATAAAGGACAACGCGATTTCAGTCTTGCAGACGGCGAACTTGCGTGGACATCGTTTGACAAGGCTTTAAGGATTTTCGACTATTCCCGCGCGCAAGCGTTAAAAGACGGCAAAATCCACCCGACACAAAAGCCCGTCGCGCTTTTTGAATGGATTTTAAGTTTAAGGGCTAAACAAGGCGACTTGATTCTTGATTGCTATTCGGGAAGCGGAACAACGGCGGTGGCTTGTCATAATATGGGGCTTGATTTTGTTTGCATAGAACGCGACCCCGATTATCACAAAGCAAGCGTCGAACGGCTTGCAGATATTCAAAGACAAGTAAAATTCTTTAAAAAAATAGAAGTTAAGTACGAACAAACGAGGTTTATTTAAAAATGACAAGAATTATCAAACAAAAGGCGATTATATGCGACATTGACGGGGTTTTATTAGACACGGCGCATATATTCGACAGGATAGAAAAAGCAGGGTTGCAGGGGCGCGACAGGTGGGAATTTTTCAACAGGCATGCAAACGATTATGATGTCGAAATTGATTCCCGCGTCGTTGAAATGTTGGAAACGTTGTCACAGGGTTACAAAATCATTTTTTTAACATCAAGAAGCGCGGAAATATACAAACAGACGCGCGTAAAAATTGCGATGGCAATTAGATTATATGCGCAAACGGTGTTTGATTACATTTTGATAATGCGTAAAGACGGCGACCCGCGCGATTCCGTCGAAGTTAAGGCGGAGTGGTTGAAAGAAATTCAACAGGAATTTGACGTCATATTTGCAATTGACGACGAATCCGAAAATTGCGAAATGTTTGCAAGAAATAACATTTTAACGCTAAAGGTACAAAAAAAGAGAGGTTAAACAGGCATGAAAATTATTCAATTTATCAAAAACAGACAAGCAGTCGCAAGAAATAAAAAACTTGCAAGAATCGAAAAGTATTTGGAAGCATTTTTGACAAGACATTATGACAAAGTACATTGCGGGCAAGTTATGATTCCGTCTTTTATGCTTGCGCAAAAGGAAGTTGCGCGCCTAAAAGAACGCGGATTGCTTGAAGTAGCATACGAACAAATCAAAAAGGGGGTCGCATGATAAATGCAAAAAAAGCGCGAGAATTGGCAGAAGTGAACAAAGTTTCAAATGCAATCGCAAATATTGAAAAATCAATTAAAAAAGCCGTCGAGCGCGGGCGGGATTCCATTATCACAATGGAAGTTATAACCGAAGCAATGTTGCAGACGTTGACCGACGCAGGCTATAAGGTAGAACAACAAATCAGTGGAACAAAAATCAGTTGGTAAAGAGAAAGGACGTGACAAAATGGGTTGTGATATTCATACAATTGTAGAAATTAAAAAAGAAAATACATGGGTGGGTTTGGAAGAATGCCTGCAAGAATTTAGTTCGCGCAATTATGCTTTATTTGCATTTCTTGCGGGGGTTAGAAATTCATTTAATACAAAAGGGTTTAAAACAAAAGGATTTCCCGAAGATATGTCGAAAGAATCCCGCGAACTTGAACAAAAGTGGGACGGCGACATGCATTCAAAATCATATTTGACATTGAAAGAACTTGAAGAATCAGACAAAAGCGACCATTATTCGCATAAATGCCGAATTGTTCGCGCATTTTGGGAAAAATTCAAAGAGTTAGGTGGAATATTGCCCGACGGAATGGAAGTCGAAGAAGATTTCAAAGTCGATTCGATAATTGACGCAATGCAACTTGCTTTTTGCCCCGAAGTAATAGTCAAATGGCAATCATCAGAAAAAGAGCAAAAAGAATTTGCATTATATAAAGGCATTGAAGCATTAAAAGAAATTGCAGAAAAAGAACAAATCAAAAATCACGAAGATATAAGAATAGTTTTCGGATTTGATAATTAAAAGGGGCGGGCAATGAATAAAACGTTAAGTGATTATATAAAATCTTGCGATATGGAAACATTGTTGAATTTGTTTGAAGAAATTATCAACGAAATAAACAAGCGTAAAGAAAAAGAACGCGAATCTTCGGGGGGGGGGCGATAAATGCTTATATACAAGGCAACAAACTTGAAGAACGAGAAAGTGAGTTAAAAAGATGAAGAATTTAATTACAATTTTATTTGCAATTATGGTTGTAATATTGCTTTACGCAATTATAGGTTTCGCGCTTACATGGTTGTTTGTTACAAGTGTGGGAGTATTTACCGAATATGATTTGTCGGGATATTTCAATCTTATATGGGTGATTGTTACTTTTTTATTGCGTTTGTAAAACCTTAAAGGGAGTGCAGGCATGAAAGACTTAAAACAAATTGTCATGATTAAAGGGGGAAGACGGGCGGGTGTTGGGTTGATGTTATCAACAATAAAATATTTGCTTGAATTATTATCAGAACGCGACAAGAAAATCGAGAAAATAAAAACAATTGCGGAAAAGACGTTGAATATGGTCGATTATAAGACATATTTCAAAAGAGATAATAAAAGCATTAAGCAAGAGGGTTTCAAAGCCTTACAAGCGATTTTGAACGTAATTAACAATAAAAAAGAGGAATTAAAACAATGAATATTGAACAAAATTTGAACAACAAAGCAATAATTGTTGATGATTTAGGGTCAGAACAGGAAAACGAACACTTCAAACAGAATCGCGACAAATTACAAAAGGAACTTAACGGCGCAAGCATTGACGACATTGTTCAGCCAGAGGTGTGGCAATATTTATCGCCGAAATTAGCAAAACAATTGCGTCGTTGGGTTAATCAGTTCATAAAAGCGAACACGGAACAAAGCGAAAAACTTGTGATTCCATTTATGAATAAAAAACTTCGTCAGCGCATAGCGGAAATCAATTTGATTTTGCAAGAGAAGCAAATTAAAGAAATGGCGCAGGCTTTAAAACTAGAAAAGGCAAAGGCGGTGGCAAATGAAGACAAATAATACAAATCTTTATATAAACGGTGAATCTATCGGAAGAATAGAGCCGTGCAAAGTTGGTTGTTTTTATGAAGACGCGGATTTGTCCGCGTCGATTATAAAAGACATAGGGAAAAACATGGAATCCGCTTTTAATAACTTTACGCAGGCATTACAAAAAACGGGATTTTCGATTCGACAATTTAAAACAGGCATGCAAAATTATATTGATAATCTCAATAAAATGTATAAAATCGGCGAATATAAAGTCGTTACAACAAAGATTCCGCGCAAATTAAAAAAGAAAATGAAAAAACAAGGCAAATTCGCCTTGACGCTTCAAAAAATAGAATCAATTAAAAATTTAGAAATTGAAGTCGAGGTGGACAAATGATAATCGGAATAAGTTTTGACAATATCATGTCGATATTTGTTAGCGGGTTTATAACTGGATTCGTAGGCGCGTTCTTACTTGCGTTGTGGATTGAATGTAAAGGGGGTAAACATGGAAAATAAAAAGAAAACACCGTCGGACGTTATCGCCGAATTTTTGGAATCGTTATTATTACCGAATAAAGAATATAACAACCGTTTAACAACAATTCAAGACCGTTTCAGAATTTTAAAACTTGAAGTCGAAAAAGCATTCTTGTATGACAAAAAAGCAAGTGTCCGCACAAAAGGTTTTCAAGTTTTGCGAATCATTCACGAATTAGAATACACCGTTTATACAAGGGGGCTTTAATGATTGTATTACACATGAAAAAGGTTTGGTTTGAAAAAATCAAAGCAGGCGAAAAAACGCATGAATATAGAGAATGCGAAAAGAACAAATTTCTTGAAAAATTTGTCGGAACAACCGAACCGCAAATCATTCGTTTTGATTTGGGTTATTGCGGAATTGATGAAACAGAAAAACAAATTTTCGCGACATCAAAATCAATTAAATGTCTTGAAAGCGGGAAAAATACAGACCTTGCAATCGACGCACCAGTCTATGACATAGAATTTGAATTATTAAACGCAATGCCGACAATGGCAATTGAAATCGAGGTGGAATAATGTTAAACGGAAATGAAAAAATAAAAGATATTTCAAACGACGATATTTGCAACTATATCGGAAATAATACAAAAGGCGCAAAAAGCGTTAAAATAAGGGTTGAAAATTTCGGCGCGGGCAATTATCGCGTTTTATATGTTGAGTATCAAGACGGGGTTAAAACCCGAATTGCATTCAATAGCAATCGGGCGAATGATTCAACGATTGAAGAAATCCGAACTTTGTGCTTGTTTTCAAGAAAACAATATTTCAGAGATTTAAGGGGGCAAAATGTTTAATATGCTACATGAAAAAATAAGAAAAGTTAAAAACATTAATCTTTTTAGACTTTTAAAAAATAAAGATAAAAATTTCCTTGAAGAAGCAAGACTTTATTATGTTATAGAGGATATTAAAAAAGCGGGCTTAAAAGGGGAAATCTTTTCGGTCAATTATTCGTATCAGCAGGGCGCACCGTATGCAGAATTGCGCATAATGGTGTATTAAATGACAAAATATTCAATGCAAGACGACTTGAAAAAATATCCGCGTTATTTCTTTGACGAATTAACGCGGGTTATTTTACCCGAATCATACATGGAAGAACGCAACCCGATTTTGTTCTTGAATTATCAAAGACACCATTTTGTCGAAAAATCAATCAGAAAAACGAATCCGACGGATTATTCCCGTTTTGAGTATTTACAAAAGTTAATATTTGTACCCGCCGAAATGAATTACGATTTAAGTTCGGGCATGTCGGAAAATTTGTTCTTTGAAAAATGGGGGATAAACAAGTTTGACGTCATTTTTAACAAAGACAAGTGGCTTGAAAATTATTACGAATAATCATGGTTTTAAGTATGCAAAACCATGATTTTTTTAAAATATCATGGTTTCGGTGATATTTTTTTCTTTAAAAGTCGGTTAAGGTTAAAAAGTAATTTGTTCGGACAAGCGAAGTAGCATTTTATGCGGGGACGCGCGAAAAGCAGTTGACGGGCGATAAATTACGGGGGCTTCTATGAAAATAAATCATTGTAATAACGATTTTAATTCCTATGATGTATGGTTTTTATATGATAATGCGACGGACAAAAACCGTCGCTTATTATTAGGAAAATGTCCCGTTTGCAAAAAAGATGTTGTTTGTTTGATTGAAGAACGCAAATCAGACGGACGAATTTTTGCGCAAAAAGAAACGGGCGAAAAAGCAACAAAATTGATTGACGACGCAATCCGAAAAAAAGATGTTGTTTATTCCGAATCAGAATTGAAAATCAGACAAGGGAACGGCGCGCCGTTGGGCTTATGCTACGGCGACAATAAAGAAATTAAGAACAATAAAGGCGAAATCATAAAGATTCGTGTTAAGCGTTGCGACTGGTACGGGCAAGAAGAAATTATCAAGGAAGAAAAAGTCGCGTCATGAATTTCAGTTGTAGCAATGAACAATATTTGCGAAATGCTTTAAAAACTTGTTTGAACTCATACGAAAAAGGGTCAACGGTTAATATTTCGTATGAAGTCATAAAACAAACAAAAACACTTAAACAATTAGGCTTCATTTTCGGGGGCTTGATTAAGGCTTTAAATAAATATTTTGACAATATCGGATATAAATATCCGATTTACGTTCTTAAAGAATGGCTATACCAAGAATGTGGAGTTTACGAAACGGAAACATTGCCGAACGGGCAAACGTTTCAAAGCAACAAAACCTTGTCGGAAATGACGAAGCAAGAAGCGTCGGAATTTATCGAAAAGGTTATTTGTTTTATTGATTCATCGGAAATATTTTCGGGGTTTATTTTACCGCCCGAATTGCGCTATTGTTGGACGCACAACATAGACGACGAACGTTTGCAGGCAATCAAGGGATTTTCATTCCCGAACTTTGATACGTCTTTTTTGTTTGAACAATCCCGATTGACTTGCATTCGTTGCGGGGCGCGTGGGGGAATGGTTTATCATCTAAACAGACCCATGAAACGCGATTATTTTTCGTTACCGTTATGCGCAAAATGTCATGATTTGGCAATGACGCACGGCGAATCTTATTTGATAAAAGATATTAAGTCCGTATTGAACGGGTTATCAATCGACGACTTTTGCTTATACGCTTATTATCTTTTTAAAAAACATCATTAAACTAATTCTTCTTGTATTGGGGGTAAATCCGTAAGTAAAGGTTAATTATTTAACTTTTGCTTGCATTTTCTTAAAGGTGTTTAATGGAATTTCTTTTACTTAAAATAAAACAAATATTTTGCAAGCACGATTTTGCATTATGGACAGACGATATAGATTATTTTTTTGTTTGTAATAAATGTGGAAAAATTAAAAAGTATGGCGCGTAAGTTTGCAAAATCTTTTTATAATTCAAAAGCGTGGAAAGAATGCGCTCATGCTTTTAAGGCTTTTAAGTTGGGTATTTGTGAACGTTGCGGAAGCGCAAGCGGGACAGAAGTTCATCACAAAATAAAGTTGACGGAAGACAATATCAACAATCCGCAAATAACATTGAACTTTGACAATCTTGAATTGTTATGTCAGACATGCCACGCGCAACATCACAACCGCAAGCATGGGTTTTGTCGGAACGATGTTTGTTTCGATGAGTTCGGGGACTTAATCAAAAGACCCGAAAGACAATCACGGCAAGGGGTTTGACGACTTGAAAAATATTTTTCAAGCCCCCCGTCTTGAAATTTCAAAACGAAAACGCAAAAGACCGCACCCCCAGCTTCAAAAAATAAATGTTGAATCTCATGGGGGGTGTGGTATAAGGAATTTTTTTCAAAATTATGGCAAAATCACAGAAAAAAAATCAAAATAACGAAGTTTCCGAAAATATAGAAAAAAACAACACTTTTTCGGATTCATTGCCCGAAGAAAATTCGGAAGTTCGTTTCAAAAAAAATGACAAGGCAATCAAAGCTGAAAAGAAAAAATTGCTTAAAATTTTGTCAAAAATTGACGAAAATTTGATAAAAATTTGCGATTCTTTAATTGAAAATATCGCTTTTATGTCGGTAACGCTCGACGCTTTAATAAAAACAATTAAAGCGCAAGGGGTTAAAGAATATTATTGCAACGGAAAAAATCAATTCGGATATAAAAAAAGCGTCGAAATTGAAGTTTATAACGCTATGCAAAAGAATTATCAATCTTCAATGAAGTTGTTAATTGATATGCTAACAAAGGACGATTCATCAAATGGCGACGACCTCGAAAAACTCAAAGAATACTTTGCGCGCGGTCGAAAGTAGCCCGATTTTTGAATATTATCGAAAGATTGAAAGTGGCGAAATCGTTGCGCCACGAAAAGTTAAAAAGATTTACAAACATATTGTCGAATGCTTAAAAAAGGGCGATAGATTTGTCTATAATGAAGCACGCGCACAACGCGCAATCGACTTTATTCAAGATTTTTGCAAACACTCAAAAGGGAAGTGGGGCGGACAACCGATTGTCCTTGAATTATGGCAAAAAGCATTTATAAGCGGGCTTTTTGGTGTTGTTTATAAAAAAACAGGCGAAAGACGCTTCAAAGAAGCGTTGTTGGTTATCGGTAGAAAAAACGGGAAGTCGGTTATTTCGTCAGCAATAGGCAATTACATGTTAATTGCAGACGGCGAACAAGGCGCGGAATGCTACGCAGTAGCAACAAAGCGCGACCAAGCAAAAATTGTTTGGAACGAATCCGCAAAAATGATTCGCAAATCGCCCGCGCTTAAAAAAGTAACAAAGATAACGACGAACAATATATCGTTTGCAACGACCGAATCGGAGTTCAAGCCGTTATGTTCAGATGATAACACGCTCGACGGTTTAAATCCGCATTTTGCGTCATTAGATGAAATCCATGCATGGAAAGACGGTTATCGTCTTTACGATGTTATAAGGGACGGAACGTCCGCGCGTCAAGAGCCGATTATTCTTGCAATTACAACGGCGGGAACAATTCGCGAAGATTTATACGACGGAAAATATGCGGACGCGGAAGCGTTGTTGAAATCCCTTGAAGACGGGTCGGAAGACTTTTTCGACGAAAACTTCTTCCCTGTTATTTATGAATTAGACGAGCGTTCCGAATGGACAGACGAAAAAGCGTGGATTAAAGCAAACCCGAATTTGAACGTCAGCAAATCGGTGGCTTATTTGCAAAGGGCGGTTAATAATGCAAAACTTGACCCTTTAAAAGTAACAAATCTTTTAACAAAAGAATTTAATATCCGTGAAACATCGCAAAAAGCGTGGTTGACGTTTGAAGCAATATTGAACGAAGAACGTTTCAAACTTGAAGAATTAAAACCACAATATTATTTTGGCGGGGTTGACTTATCAAGAACAACGGACTTGACGTCCGCAAATATTCTTTTCGGGTTGCCCGATTCGCCGAAATTATATTGCAAGCATATGTATTGGATTCCCGAAGACTTATTGGATTTACGTGTCAAAGAAGACAAAATCCCATACGACAAGTGGTATTCAATGGGTTTAATTCGATTATGTCGCGGGAATTTGATTGACCCGTCGGATATAACCGCGTGGTTTGTTGAATTATTGAACGAATTTGAATTGTACCCGTTCAAAATCGGTTATGACAGATATTCGGCGACATATTGGGTTAAGGAAATGGCGGACACGTTCGGCGATGTTATGTTCCCTGTTGCGCAAGGCAAACAAACGTTGTCAAATCCTATGCGCATGTTAGGGGTTGAATTGACTGCAAAAAATATCGTCTATGACAACAACCCGATAACAAAGTGGTGTTTATCAAATATCGCCGTCGATGTTGACAAAAACGACAATATTCAACCTTGTAAAACATCAAATCCAAGAATGAGGATTGACGGGGGCGCGTCGTTGTTGGATTCATACGTCGCTTATAAAGAGTTTGAATCAGAGTATAAGGCAATGATTAAAAATGATTAAAAAATTTGAAATTAGAAATCTATATCAACACTTTTTCGGAAAATCCGCAAAAAGCGAACTTGCAGGCGCAACGAATTTTCAGTTATTAAATCAGATATTCGGGCATGTTTCAAGTTTTAACGGCGATATATACGACGACGCAACAATAAGAAGTTGTATTCATGCGATTGCGACAAATTGTGCAAAATTAAAACCGCAACACCGCAAGGATAGAATAGTCATAAAAGGTGGATTAAATCGTTTATTGTCTTTGCGTCCGAATCAATATATGAACGCGTTTGATTTCATATATAAAATCGTTACGCAATTGTTATGTTGCAATAATTCGTTTGTATATATTCACCGCGATGGCTTCGGGCAGATTGTCGGATATTATCCGATTAACTTTTCAAATTTGCGATTGTTAGAATATCAAGGCGAAGTTTTTGTCGAATTTTCATTCATGAACAGTCGCAAGGTTTGTTTACCTTACGAAGATTTAATCCATATAAGGCGACATTTTAACGAAAATGATTTGTTCGGGTCAGCACAACGCGACGCATTGCAAGCCCCGTTGAACGTTTTAACTGCAATCAATCAAGGGATAATCAATTCGATTAAATTATCGGCAGGGCTTCGCGGTTTGCTTCAATTCAAATCGGTAACACCGAATGATAAACAAAAAAAGATTAAAGACGAGTTTGTTAATTCTTACTTAAATATAAACAATGCGGACGGATTCGCAACACTTGACGCGTCGGCAGAATTTAAAGAATTAAAAGTCGAGCCACAAACGGCAGACGACAAACAAACATCAATCGCCCGTGAAAATGTTTACAGATTTTTTAATATTTCCGAAAAAATCGTGCGGTCAGAATACAACGAAGAAGAATACAACGCTTTTTATTCTTCCGTTATTGAGCCGATAGCGATTCAATTATCGCTTGAATTTACTTACAAAACATTTTCCGATAAAGAAATCGGGCATGGTAATGAAATTATATTTTCGGCGGAACGAATGACGTTTGCAAGCAACGCAACAAAAGCGGACGTTATTTCAAAACTTATGCCTTTAGGCATTTATAGCATAAATCAAGCATGCGAAATAATGGAAATGCCAAAAATCAACGCACCTTTTGCGGATAAACACTTGATGTCATTGAATTACGTCGATATTGAAAAGGCGAACGAATATCAAGGGGTCGGAAAAAATAACGAAAATCAAGGGAGTAATAAAGAAGATGACAACAACAAATCCGAATCAGAAGACGGCGGAACAACCGACAAACAATCAGAAATTAAACAGAACGATTGAACTTCGCAACGCGGAATTTTCGCAGGACGAAGAAAAAAGAAAAATTCTTGAGGGTTACGCAGTCGTATTTGATAAACCGACAGTATTGTGGGAATGTGGCGGAATTGAATATAAAGAAATCATCGCAAAAGAAGCATTCGACAACGCAGATTTAAAAGACGTTTGTTTGAAATACAATCACGGCGATTCAAAAGGAATTTTAGCAAGAACAAGGAACGGAAGTCTTCAATTAAAAGTTGATGATTTCGGCTTGAAATTCCGCGCAACCTTGCTTGATACAAGCGACGCAAACGATGTTTACACAAACGTTAAAAACGGTTTGCTTGATAAATGTTCCTTTGCCTTTCGGGTTGATGAAGACTTATACAACCAAGAAACACACACACGAACAATAACAAAAATAAAAAGAGTTTACGAAATAAGCGTGGTGGATATTCCCGCTTATGAAGACACAAACGTGGAAGCCCGAAGTTATTTTGACGGACGCGCAAAAGAACAAAACGCTTCGGAGAGAGCGAAACGGATTAAGCGTTTGATTTGTAGGACATATTTATAAATTATAAGGAGTAAAAAGAAATGTTTAAAACTTTAGCAGAAATCTTAAAAAGAAAACAAGAAATCCGTTCAATTCTTAACGGGAATCAAGATTGCGACATTGACGCATTAGAAGCCGAATTGCGCGGACTGGACGAAGCGCAACAGAAAATTGAAAAACGCAAACAAATTGCGCAATCAATTAGCGCGGGGGCGATTGTTGCGGATGAAATCGAAAAACCATTCGGACAAGCAGGCGAAGAAAGAAGTTACGGTGTTGATTCGCAAGAATACCGTTCCGCATTCTTCAAAACTCTTGCAGGTGTTGAACTTAACGACACAGAAACGCGCGCAATGACAACGAATACAAATTCGGCAGGGGTTGCAGTTCCGACGCAAACATTAAACAAAATTTATGAAAGAATCGAAAACGGGTCAATCACTTATGGTTTAGTTACCGTTTCACACTTGCGTGGCAATGTTTCAATTCCGCTTGAAAAAACAACAAACGACGTTCAACGCAAGGGTGAGGGCGAAAACGGAACAATTGTTGATGATACCTTAGACGAATTAAAATTGGGTGCTAAAAAATATATCAAGCTAGTTAAATTAACTTGTGAACTTGAAGCAACCGCAATTGACGCGTTGGAAGATTATATCGTCCGCAAATTATCTAAAAAATTGATGTTAGCATTCGACGCTGATATTATCAACGGCGACGGGGTTAAAGGAGCAAAAGGTATTTTAAAAACCTTAACCGCAAAAGAAACAACAGGCGAAGCATGGACGCTTAAAGACATTTTGAAATTATTTTCAAGCATTCCCGCTATTGCAAGAAAAGGCGCAACGCTCATGATGTCAACAAATACGCTATACAACGACATTTTGGCGATTGAAGACAAGAACGGAAGACCTATTTTTGACGTAACAAACGAAAAAGTTTTGGGACGCGCCGTTGCGGAATGCGACGACGTACCAGACGGAACGATTATTTTCGGTGATTTTTCCGAATATATGTTCAACTGGTCAAAAGACGCGGAAGTTTCAAAATCAAAAGAAAACGCGTTTGAATCAGGCGACACCGTTTATAGAATCCTTGCGCTTGCAGACGGCGGGCTTGCAGATTTGGGCGCAATGGCGGTTATGCAATTAAAAAAATAACCGTCCTCGCTGATACAACACCGACGCTTGAACAATTGCAAGCGGTGGCGGATAAGTTAGGCGTGACTTATACGGCAGACGGGGACAATGCAGACACGGCGGAATCTTTGACAACAAAGATTGTCGCCGTTACGCCGACGCAAACACAATTAAACGCGATGAACGTTGAACAATTAAAACTTTTTGCTTCGCTAATCGAATTAACATATGATTACACAAACAAAAATGCATTAATTGAATTGATTTTGGCAGAATATACAGACTAAAAGGGGAGTATTTGGGATATAGGGCGGATTTTTTCCGCCCCCTCTTTTTGATAAAAGGATTTTAACAAATGTCGATTGAATTATCAGACATCAAAAAATATTTAAGAATACAACATGACTTTGACGATGATTTTATAAAAAATCTTGTTGATACTTCAAAAGCATTCATAAAAGAACAAACAGGGGTTGCGCACGTTACAGGCGACAAAGTATATGAACAAGGAATTTTATTTCATGTTGCACATTTATACGACAACCGTTCGTCCGTAACAGATAAAGCAACAAACGAAATTCCTTACACTTTAGACGCAATCATTCGTCATATAAAGATTCGGGGTGCTTATGAACAGGGGTAAATATAACCGCTACATTGAAATATACGAAATCAAAAAAGGCGAAGCGGTCAACAGATTAGGCGAAAAAGAAGAAGTCGAAGAAAAGGTCAAGGGCTTGTTTGCTTGCATTGAAACGCGCGTCGGCGGTTTATTGACTGGACGTCCCGCCGATACAATCATGACAAGCGTTACGCACAAAATATCGTGGGATTATAACAATTTCCCCGAAATAAGACCCGATAAACATATTATCAAATATCAAAATCACGTCTTCAAAGTTAATTATTCAATCGACGACGGATTCAAAAACGAAGAATTGCAAGTTTTCGTGACGGAAAAAGTTTAATAAAAAAAGGGGCGCATTATGTCGCAAGAGGGGTTTTTATTTGGCGAATTGTCAGAATTTAAACAAGATTTAATACGCGATATAAAAGAAAATTTCCCGAAAGAAGCGGAAAAATTTATCAAAGAAGAAGCGCAAAAATGCTTGAAAGTTGCCCGCAAGGTCGCGCGAAAAGAAGTCGGGACGTCAAAGGGCAAGAAAAAGAATTGGATTGACAAAAAGTCATATCATAAAGGATTTAGAGTCGGAAAACCTTATAAATACGCAAATGATTTGTGTTGCAGGGCATACAACAAAGCCCCGCATGCGCATTTAATCGAATACGGGCATGTTAATGTTCCGCGAAGTTCTAAACGCGCAACAACGCGCGCGGGTCGCGCAGAACAAGCAACGCAACAACGCGGGACAGGGTTTACTATGGGAAAACTTGTTTTCAAAATCGCGGAATTGGAGTTCATAACGCAGTATTTAAACGACGCGGAAGCGTTCATGTACAAATATTTTGACGAAACAACAAGCGGGAAAAGACATTCATCATGATTTCGACAATAGAATTATACAAAGCAATTCGGGAACGTTTGGAAGAAACATTCCCGAATGTTCTTATTCAACAAAAAGATATTAAAAATATAACGCGCCCGTCGTTTTATATTCAATACGTCGGGAAAAATCTTGAAAAAATCGCGGTTGAACTTTACGAAGACCGAATTTCATTCAATATTATTTATTTTTCCAAAAAAGAAGAATTATTGGAATTATTGGAAATCGAAGAAACGTTTATAAAGGCTTTTAACAAGCCTTTAATCGTTCCCGATGATAAATATATCATCGAAGTTGAAAAAGACGCGTTACAAAGCAATTTGAACGAAGAAGATTATTTCTTGAATATAACAATTGACTTTGTCTTGTCGCAAAGAATGTCAGAAGACGAAACGGGCGAAGATATAGAAGACATCGACTTGACGGTGGAAAACGAAAACAAATCCGTTTTGACCGAACACACGGAACAAACGGACGATTCGCCGTGCGAAAAAGACGAAGAAGACATCATGTCAGAAATAGACATTTAAAAATAAGAGGAGTAAAAAGAACATGGCAAAATCTTTGACAATTGACGACATCAAAGCGACGATTGAAGTTATTTTCAAACAACGTGTCGCAAATTTAATTGCAGTCGGAACAAAAGGACGCGTTTTATTTTGCAAAAAGAATGAATCGCTTGCGAAAGTATTTTCGCATATTTCGGCAACAAAAACTTATTACACAAAAACCCGCCTTGCAATAGGGGTCATGGTTTATTCTGATTCTGATTGTGTTGACGAAGTCGGCGAAATTACAGACTATACAGAATCAACATCTTTTGCAATCGGCGAAAAAACTTATTCATTAACAAGTGAAAATGAAATCACAGAACACGGCACAAGAAAACGCGTTTTCGGGTCGGCGGTCTTTTCTCTCGACGGCGAAGAAGCGTTGGAAAAACAAATCAAGCAAATTTTTAACGGCGGGGCGGTGCAAGTAACCGTTTTGGAATACTCAAAAAACATGGCTTCGGTTGTTGAAGACATACGTTTGATTGATTGGAACTGGTTATTTACTACCGACGCAAGCGAACAAGCGACGGTTGCTTCTTATTGTAAAGAAAATAAGAAATTCGGGCTTGTTTATAATTTACAAAGCGATTCAATGTTTGTTGTTTCAAACAACAACCCGTCCGCAGTTCTTGCAGATGATAACGAAACCGTAATCCATACGGTCGAATTATTGCCGATTCTCGTCGGTGTAATTGCGGGTTGTCCTTATGACAAATCAATTTCATATAAAGTGTTTACCGAATTAAAATCCGTAACGTTACCGGAAGAAATCAAAGAGGGTCAATGTACTTTATATAACGAAGAAGAAGGTGTCAGAGTTGCAAGCCCTGTCAATACCTTGTTGACTTTGGGCGAAAACGTAACCGAAGACATGAAATCAATTACGATTGTTGAGGGAATGCAACGTCTTAAAGAAGACATCATTTACGCATTTAGAACAGGTTACAAAGGCAAATACAAAAACAAATATGACAATCAATGCTTGTTCTTTTCCGCTTGCGCTTACTATTTGAAACAACTTGAAGATTTGGGAATCCTTGACCCCGAATATGACAACCGTGTCGATGTCAACGTTAAAAAACAGCGTGAAATGTGGATAGCGGTGGGCAAAAATGCGGACGAAATCAACAAAATGTCAGATATGGAAATCAAAAAATTGACATTTAAAAAAATGGTTTTCCCGCTTGTAAATGTGAAATTCCTTGACGCAATCGAGGGAATGAGCATGGAAGTTGAAATGTACTAATTAAAATATAGGAGTTAATAAAATGCCTTTTGAAACATACGAAACATTTAACGGAACGGACGGGACTTTGTGGATTAACAACACCCCGTGTTTTTCTTTGCAGAACTTCACGCTAAAGCAAAAAAACATTTATGAAGACGTACACAAATCGGGAAGTTTGAAAAAAAGCCGAAGACGCGTCGGCATTGAATTATCGGGGACAATCTCAAAATATAAGGTTGATAATACGTTTATCGGCTTAATGAAAGAATACAAAGACGATGACGAGCCCGAAATTAAAATCATCGGCTTAATTGAAAACAAAAAGACAGGTGTTACGGAACGCGTATCAATAACAGGGGTAACGCTCGACGAAATGGATATTTTGAACTTTGAACAAAAGAAACTTGTTACGGAAGAAATACCATTCGAGGCGGAAGACTGGAAACCGATTGACTTAACATAAGGAGTTCAAACAATGTCAAAAAATACAAAAAATAAATTTGTTACAACCGAAATGATTTTGGCAAGAAAGGGGCTTTTAGACAAAGCCCCCGCGCCGTTTTATTCGGAATTTTTCGGCGCAGACATTGAAGTCGAAAACACACACGGCGAATCGTTTGCGGAAATGTTATCGCGAGGTGTAAATGACGAATATTATGCAAATTCGCGTTTATTATATGAAAATTGCCCGATGTTTCGCGACCCGAAATTGCTTGAAGAATACGAAATCGAAGACCCTTATTTGTTGCCAAAAGTTATATATGGAGCAAATGTTGTCGAGTTCTTGCAATTAGGCAAATATATTTTGTCTTTATACGGGCATGGAAGCGTTGACAAAATTAAAAAAAAATAACCGAAGACGAAGACCTTGCATTTTTGCATTATTACCTACAAAAAGGCTTCACGCTTGAATATTTAAACAATTTAAGCATTCATGACAAAAACTTCATGACGGCTTCAATGCAACTTGTCGCGGAATATAACGAGGAGTAAACATGGGAAAAACTATCGGCTTAATTATGGCACTTCAAGATAAATGTTCCCCGAACATCAAAAAAGTTGCCGACAAAATCGGAATAACCGAAAAAGAAGCAAAAAAATTAAATAATGAAATCAACAAATTGTCGAAAGATTTGGGCGGAAAACTTAAAGGGGCTTGCACGGCAGTCGGCGCAGGAATCGGGGCGGTTGTTGCAACCGCTGGCATGCTTGCTAATAAAGCAATGGAAGCAGGCGACCGCGTGGACAAAATGTCGCAAAAAATCGGAATGTCGCGAAAATCTTTTCAAGAATGGGATTACATCATGTCGCAGAATGGCGGGAATGTTGAATCCTTACAAATGGGTTATAAAGCCCTTGCGGGACAAATGGACGGTGTCAACAAAGGGTCAAAAGATTCAATCGGATATTTTAAAAAATTAGGGGTCGCGGTCAAAGATAATCACGGGCAATTAAGAAAACAAGAAGACGTTTTCAACGATACCGTGCGCGCGCTTCAAAGAATGAAAAATCCGACAGAAAAAGCAGTCATTGCAAGCAAATTATTCGGCAAATCCGCGCTTGAAATGAAGCCTTTGTTAAATCAAAGCGCAGACGCGGTGGACGATTTGCGTCAAAAAGCGAATGATTTGGGCATGGTTATGTCGGACGACGCAATCGACGCAGGTGTTAAACTCAAAGACACAATCGACACAATTCAAAGGACTTTTTCAGCGTTCGGAAATCAAATCGGCGCGGAAATTATGCCCGCAATTCAATCGTTGGCGGACGAACTTGTCAACCATTTACCCGAAATAAAGGCTTCTTTAACCCCCGTTTTTCAAGGCTTATCGAATACGATTAAATTTTTGATTGAACATTTTGAGGGGTTGAAAACAATCGCGGTTGTTTGTTTATCAACGTTTGTTGCATATAAAACAATAAACGGAGTAATTGCAACGATTAAAACTTTGCAATCAGTAATTAAAGCGGTTAGTTTGGCGCAAGGCGTGTGGAATGCTCTTATGATTGCGAATCCTATCGGCTTAATTGCCGTCGGGGTTGGGGTTTTAGTTGGCGGAATTTATTTATTAGTTAAAAACTGGGACGCAGTCAAAAGCGCGTTTGTTAGTTTTTACGAAAAAATAAAACCCGCCTTAACTACAATCGGCGCATTTATTAAAAAAGCCTTTAATATGACCCCGTTGGGAATGTTTATCAACGGCATAAAGACGCTTGTTCAAAATTGGGACAAAGTAACCGAAGCCGTCGGAAAAGCAATTCGTGCAATAAAGATATTTTTCGGGGGCAAAGGAACGGTCGAGGTTGAAAAAACCGACAAAGAAGCCCCGAAAAAGAACGCAGTCGGAACGTCGTTCTATTCGGGCGGTGCTACCCGAATAAATGAGTTCGGCGGGGAAATTGTGGACTTGCCACGCGGGTCGCGTATAATTCCGCATGATATTTCGGCAAAAATGGCGAAAAATAGCGGGGGGAATATTACAATCCCCGTGACAATCATGGGAAATGTTATCGGCAATCAAGAATTTATAAATCAACTTGCGGACGCATTCGCCCGCAAATTACAAGTTGCAATGGCGGTGAGGTAATCCATGAACATAATTTTAGGCGATATTGCGGGAACAAATCTTTTTATTGTTCCCGTAGTTCCGCCCGATGTTGACTTCAAACACGGGGGCGAAAATCAGACCTTACAGACAGTCAAAGGAAATATCCGTCTTGTTGGCGATAAATCCTTACAGACGGTCGGGTGGTCTTCTATATTCCCCGTGTATAAAAATTACAGTTTTGTGGCATTAGGGGCGCGTTTAAACGGTTATGATTATATTGACTTTTTGGAATATTCAATCAGCGCAAAAGTGCCGATTCGTATTATTGCGACAACCCTTGCAAAACGTCCGATTTGCAATATGTTAGCAACAATCGACGACGGGTTTTCATGGTCGGTCGATACGGCGGGCGATATAAAATACACAATTTCATTGACAGAATTTCCCGAAAAAGCGTGGGATTATGTCAACGGGTCGCCGACATTGCGTCAATATTTGAAAACGGTTGCAATTCAAAGCGTTGCAAAAAAAGCCCTTGCAAAAGTAGGTTTAATTTAAGATGTCATATAAATATTTGATAAACGGTGAAGAAGTCGAAAATTTGATTTCGCCCGAATGGTCGGACGATTTAAAGAATTATGCGGACACGTTTTCTTTTTCAACTTATACAACTTATGAAATCGGGTCATTATTTCAGATAATAGAACGCGAAACAAACGAAACAGTCTTAAAAGGTATAATAACAGACTTCGACCAAAACGAAGCAAACGTTTTTCAATTTTCGGGCTATGATTGCGGATTCTATATCAACCAAAATGAAATAATAGAACAATTCAAAAAGATTAAGATTTCGGACGCATTGAAAAAACTTTGTCAAAATTACGGAATCCCCGTCGGGAATATTCCCGAAATGTCGGCAACCGTAACGGAAATATTCAAAGACCGCAAATTGTCGGACGTTTTTAATCAATTGATAGAATATGCAAAATTAAAAGGTTGCATAAAAGATATTTATTACACGTGCGCAAAAGGTCGCTTCGATGTTTTGCCCTATGAAACAATAACAGATTTGACGGGCGAAAATAGTATCTTTTCGGTTTTATCGGAAAAAACAATCAATGCGCCGTCGATTAAAGTGTCAATGCAGGATTTGCGAAATCGGGTCATTATTGCGGACAGTTCCGACAAGATTCAAAAAAGAGTTATTGCGGAAGATTCGCAATCAATCCAAAAATATGGACTTTTGCAAGAAGTCGAAACGGTGGACACATCGAAGACAAATAATTTGCCGAAAATTGCGTCCGATACCTTAACGCGTTTGAATAAACTATCCAAAACGATTTCTTTGTCTATGTTGGGGACTTGGCGTATGCACAAAGGTGTTATTATGCCGATTGATTGCGAATTGTACGGAATCAAGGGAAATTTTTTAATAACATCATCAAAACATCAACCCGACGGGGACAGTGAACGAATCGCGGTAACGTTAGAAATGAGAGAATAACAGGCATGGAAAACGAAGAAAAAAAGGACTTTTTCAAATCCCTTGCGGGCGCGCTTAAAGAACGGGACAACCCGAAAGACCTTAAAAGCGGAATTATTGCGCGCGTTGAGCAGGTCGCGCCGTTGGTTATTGTTAGTTATGCAGACGGCAAAATCATGTTGACCGAAAATGACGAACTTTTAATTTCGGAATTTTTCCGCTTGCGTTGTAATATCGACGCAACGGGGGTTTTGTCCGAAACTGTTCCCGAAAATACGGACAATGCGGAAGCAATAACCGAAACCCATTCTTATACGGGTACGGCTTGTAATATGCCCGACGCAATTTCATATTTAGCGGGCGCAATTATAGGGATTCGGAACGAATTACTTGCGTTAAAATGCGATTTGAAAATCGGCGACAATGTTGTTCTTGCAAGTTTAGAACAAAAAGACAAATATATTTTAATAGACAAAGTATTGAACGAGGTGCAAGAATAATGTTTCCGACAATAATTGAACAAACCGAAAACGAAACGCAATCAATCCGCGAAAAAGTTATTTCGACAGGAACGGAAATTGCGCAAACCGCGTCTTTTGATTATAAAAAAAAGACAATTATTCTTGAAAACGGAAGCCCGAAACAAATCACGGGGGTTGAAGCAATCCGACAATGGATAATTTTATTTATTATTACCCCGAAAAATACTTATAAAATATATGACGGAACAAATTTCGGAACATCAATCCGCAAATTGTTCGGGCGCAAGACCTTAAACAATGGATATGAAGAAGCGGAAGTCGAACGCGAAATCCGTGAGGGGTTGCCATTATGCCCCGCAATCAACAGGGTAACAAGTTATAATATGACGAAAGTCGGAAAAATCGTCAAAATATTTGTTCAAGTTGAACTATACGACGGAAATTTGATTGAAGAAACGGTGGACGTTTCATTCTTAATTAAATAAAAGGGGATTTTATGTTTTTAGAAGTAAACAAAACCGACGAAGAAATTTCGGCGGACATTTTGGCGGAATTACCCGCAAAATATCAAAAAAGCGTCGGATTTCAAGCGTGGGATTATGCCCGCGCAATCGCAATCGGCGGATTAAGCAAGGTATATTCAATATTAAAATATATCGCTTCTATGGGCGACATACGCAATTTTGAATATGACGACCTTTGTTTGTTTGTAACTCAAAGAAGCCGTGTTCGTCCCCGCGTTGCAACATACGCAACGGGCGCATTGACCGCAAAAGGCAACGGAACAATAAACGTCGGTGATTTATTTCAAACCGAATCGGGCTTGCAATTTAGGGCAACCGAAAGAAAAACCATTCTTGAAACGGGAACTTTTGCCGTTGAATGCGTAACTTCGGGCGCAATTGGAAATATTCCCGAAAATTCTATCGTTGTAATTCCCGTGAGCATTGCAGGAATCGCAAGCGTAACAAATCCGAACGCAACATCGGGCGGATATGACAAAGAAACAAAAGAATCAATTATCGAAAGATATTTGGAAGATAAACAACAACCGATTACGTCAAACAATAAAAATCACTATAAAAAGTGGGCAAAAGAAGTCGCAGGGGTCGGCGACGCAAAAATAAAATCTTTGTGGAACGGGGACAATACCGTCAAAGTTGTTGTCATCAATACAGACAATGACCCCGCAGACAATGCGCTTGTTAATGCCGTGCAAAAATATATTGACCCATTCGGCTATAAAGTAACAAACGGAAATTTAACGGGGTATGTTCAAAACTATTCAGAAGAAAAAGTCCCCGCAGGTGAAACGGTTTATTCCGATTATGATTTGTCAAGCGTTATTGCAACGGCGGAAGAAAACGAATATTCTTATATTTCCGACAAGAAATACGGTTGGGGTCATGGCAACGGTGAAGCAGACATCGGTGCTTATGTAACCGCTGAAAGCGCCCATGCAAAAAATATTGATGTTGAAGTGGACATCATTTTGAAATCGGGCGCAGTTCATTCGGTTGTTGTCGAAAATATAAAAGAAGAAATCAAAAAATATTTAAAATCAACCGTTTTTGCGGATTCTTATATCAGTTATGCACAAATAGGCGCGTGCATATTGAGAGCCGACGGTGTTCTTGACTATGACAAAAGTTCTTTTAAAGTAAACGACGCGGAAGACAATATCATCTTGATTGATTCAGATGAAAAAGTCGAAATCGCCGTCTTAAATGCGCTTAATATCAATGAAAAGGAACAACAGGCATGAGCATTAAAGACGAAATTATCAAGTTAATAAATGTCGTTTACAGGGGCGACAAATTTATAAACGATTACACGGAAGCGTTGGGAAAAGTTTTTCAAAGGCTTATTGATTTTTGCGAATCGGTCAAAAATAATCAATTCTTTAACAGATTAGATGAAGACGGGTGTAAGTGGTGGGAAAATTTCTTAAAGATAACCCCGACGAAAAATCAAACAATAAAAGACCGTCAAGCAAGAATACAGGCGAAATATTTATCGGACGGACACAATGAAATCAAATTGATTCAAAATGTATGCGATGCATGGCAAAACGGCGAAATTGAAGCGGATTTCGTCAATGGCAAAATTCAAATTGAATTTGTCGCTTCTTATGGTGTCCCGTCGGATTTGGATTCGTTAATAGAATCAATCGAAGAAATAAGACCCGCGCACTTGCCTTTAATGTGGGTTTATAGGTATTTGCGCAAAAAAGAAATACATCAAGTATTAACAAAATCAGAAATGCAAACATTTAAAAAGAATCAATATTGTAATGTAGGAGTACAGGCATGAGCGGACAAACAAAAAACTTAAACTTATATTTAACAGACATGGAAACAGACGGGGACGATTTATTCGACTTTAACCGCGATTTGAACGACAATTGGAAGAAAATCGACGAAAAATTCGGCAATCTTGAATCGTCGGCGGTTGGATTGCCCCCGTCTATTTGCACAAATTTAAGAATAACAAAAAGCGGACAAGCCGTGTCGCTTCAATGGAACGACCCGAACGATACAGTTATTAACGGGCTTGTTCTTGCTTCATGGGAAAGAACAATCATTGTCAGAAAACAAGGTAATTTCCCCGAAAACGAAGAAGACGGCGAAATTATCGCAATAAATAAAGTCCGTAATAAGTACAATACAACCATTCTTGAAGACTTATTGCCCGACGCAATAAATGATTACTATTATAGAGCATTCCCCGTGAGCGTAAACGGGGCTATTTGTTACGATTCCGCAAATAAATTCGGAAGCGCAATTGTTTACGAATTTACTATCAATGAATCAAACGCTAATCCATACGGGCGGATTGAATATTGCGGGAAAAACGCAAATTTCAGACCCGCAAAAATGGATTTTGAAAAAGGTGTTTTTGATTATGGCGACTGGAAAGATACCTTTATAATGGAATCATTCAAGCCCGTAATGCTAAAGCAAAACGGCGAAGTTGACTATTTCTTAAACCCTTATAATATGAAACAAAAACTTGACGGGACACCGTCCGACGCGACAAATACCGCATACGCGGGCAATGTCATGATTCAAGTTTCGCAAATATGGATTAAAGAAGTCAACGAAAACGGCTTGAAACATATCTATATAGCAAATCAGCAAGTGGACAAAGATTACGATTGCTTTACGCATATAAACAATAATAATAATCTTGTTCCATATTACTATTATGCAAAATACAACGGGTCTTCAATTAGTAACGTTTTCCGTTCAATAAGCGGGCTTGCGCCTACGGTTAATATGAGCGGGGTGACGCAAAGGCAACAATGCAAAGCAAACGGGGACGGTTGGAATTGTCGCGAATGGTCGTTCTATCGTTTAATGACTTATTTACACTTGCTTATAGGACATTCAACAAACGTTCAAGAAGTTTTCGGAACAGGACGCTATACGGGCGGAACAGCAGACAATAACCGCGCTCACCTTATAAGCGGATTAAATGACGATAAAGGAATGTTTCATGGTGACAACAACAATGGAACAGTAACGACATTCTTTATTGATAATTTTTGGGGGAATGTTTGGGAATTTACTGTCGGTTGTATTCAGAAAAACGGCAATTTGCTTTATAAAATGACCCCGAATACATACGACGGGTCAACCGCCGAAGACTACAACGACGACGGAACGGGTTATCTTGATTCGGGTGTCAATGTCGGAACGGGGACAATTTCGCAAGCATACATAAAAGAAACAAAACTTGTTCAAAAAATCGGGCTTGTTCCGTCCGCATTTACAGGAGCAAGCGCAACAACTTATTATTGTGACGGTTTTTGGACTGCAAATCTTATCGGATTTTTAAGAACTGGCGGTAGTTCTAACTCGGCGCACGGGTTGCTTCACGGTTTGTTCGCGTTTGCGGTGAACGATGTCGCTTCGCGCTCGGCTTGGCATTATGGCGCGTCCCTCTCTTATAAAAACCCTCTTTAATGGGGGGATTACGGGGGAACTCCCCCGTTACTAACTTGCGAAGCAAGAAAATTTTTTGTATAATAAATTTGGGTTTAACAACCGCGCGGTAGTTCTAACTCGGCGAACGGGTTGCTTAACGGTTTGTTCGCGTTTACGGTGAACAATGTCGCTTCGCACTCGAATTGGAATTATGGCGCGTCCCTAACTTATTAAATCTCGAAATCGTATGGTTGTTAAATCCTTGCTATCAAGCAAAAATCAGCCGACAAAGAGGGCGGGTTAGTAGTTGGCTTTTAAAACGAAGTAAAGGTTTAAAGGTCGGAAAAAATGAAAACTCGTAAGGCTAAAATAATAAGAGATTTAAAATTCCTCTATGAAAACATACAAAAACAAGATTCAATATGCCTTGTCTGATGAATGCATGGACAAGGCATTGAAACATGCAAGTAAAAAGAAAACAAATCGTCCCGATGTTCAAGGGGTTATTGAAAATAAAGAAAAAGTCAAAGCACAAATCCGAAGCGATATATTAAATCGCAATTTAAAACCTTTAATTCATAGAGCCCGTCGACGTTTAGACGGGATTATGAAAAAAGAACGCATTGTTTCACAGCCGTTTTTCTCTTGTGAGTGTCCAGAACAATGGATTCAAAGAATCGCAATTGACGCTTGCGAAGACGTTTTGTTCAAAGGAAATTATTTTTTCAATTGCGCTTCTATTAAGGGAAAAGGGCTTCATTTTGGAAAAAAATTTCTTGCAAGATATATCAAAAATCATCAAAAAGATGTTAGATATTGCTTAAAAATAGATGTTCGGCATTTCTACGAAAGTGTGGACACGGACGTTTTAAAACAAAAATTATCAAGAAAAATCAAAGACGATTTAATGCTTTATGTTTTATACTGGATTATTGACAACAATGTTTCAGTATTACCCGACGGTGAAATCATTTCGGGCGGTTTGACATTGGGTGGTTATCCGTCGCAATGCTTCGCAAACTTTTATTTGCAAGACTTCGACCATTATATAAAAGAAGTCTTAAAAGTTAATTTCTATATGCGCTATATGGACGACATCGTCGTTTTAAGCAGTAATAAAAGAGAGTTGCATGAAGTTTTGGAAGAAATCCGAAAATATTTTGCAACAATCGGGCTTGAATTAAAACAAAATTATCAAGTTTTTAAATTCCATTACATCAAGAAAGACGGAAAAGAAATCGGACGCTTTATTGATTTTATGGGTTTTAAATTCTATCGCGACCATACAGAAATAAGGAAAACAACGTTTTTGAGGGCTTGCAGGGTTGCAAGAAAAATTAAAAAATCGGGTAAAATATCTTTAAAAAATGCACATAGAATTATGTCATATAAAGGGTGGTTTGACGACACGGATTCATACAAAGCCTATCGCAAGCATATTACAAGTAATGTAAGCGTTCAAGACTGCAAAAGGCTAATAAGTAAAGAAAGCAAATTGAAAAATAAAGGGGATTCAAAAAATGGAAATTAAATACGTTAATTCACAAAGCAACGAAAAACCGTCCGAAATAGACATCACATCATCAGCGGACGGGGTTTATATAAGACGCGACATAAAAGAAATCAAAATCGAACAAGAAGACGGCACAATTTCAAAAATGTTCAATTTTCAAGAAGCATTTTTGACAAAATCAGAATACGAAGTTTTTGCGTCCGAAATGATTGCAAATAAAATCAACGGGAACGATAATTCGCAAGCATTCGCAACATATCAAAATAAACTTAATACCCCGATTGAATATAAAAACGGTTTTACATACAAGCCGAAGTGGGCGGAAACAGTTTACGCGGGTTTATTGCAAAAAGGCGCATTATTACCGCAATTATTCCCGTTAAAGATTTATGACAGTACAGAAAAAGAAGAACGCGCGCAAATAATGACAATGCAGGAATTGACCGAATTATCAATATTCCTTGCGCAAGCGCAAGAACGATTCTTCGCCGAATACAAAGCGGAAAAAACGAACGTTTAATTTTTTGTGGTTGGGTTGGTTGGGTATTTGACGGACGGCGCGCATGGTGCGTCAAAGTTCGGGCAGGGCATATTTAAAGAAGCGTTTTTCGGAACGCTTCTTTTTGCACAGGATTTTTTATGCTTAAAAAGATTTATATTAGAATCGACGACCGACGCGAAAAGGTCGAAGACTTTATTTCGGATAATATTTTGAAGTGTTGGGACGAATTAAAAAACGTCGATGATTTGCGCAAGGCGGGGTCGCTTGCGGTTATCAATGCCGTGAGCGCGTATATTTCGTCTTATGGATTGCCCGCATTGACGGACGATGTCAAAGAACGAATCGCAGACGCAAACGTTAAAGTATTGAAAAGACTTAATAAAAAATTACAAACACAGTTAAAAAAGAAATCAAAATCGTATATCAGCAGACATGGGGGCGAAAATGGTTAATTTTGAAGCATTAGACAAAAGGCGAACATATATCGGTTTGCAATACGGGACGTCTTTTATTGCAAAACAAATCAAAAAATATTCTAAAGAATATGCGCCGAACTCGACAGAGATTCCGACGCACGTTATGGGATTAAAATATCGCTATGGAACATGGTGGATTTTTGAATCTCATGCAAAAGGTTTTAAGAATTTAGGCATTCCCGCAGGAGTTCGCAGAATCAAGCGCGAATTATGGGAACAAGTCGAAAATCAATCCGAATTTGCAATTTTCCCTATGAAGTTAAGTATTAAAAGGCTTGAAGACTACATCGGGCAGATATACGGAACGGGCGACATCAAAAGTTTGATGAAAGCGTCTATATTTCACAACAACGGCAAGCAAAAAGACCGTCAAGGGCTTATTTGTTCCGAATATATGGCATTATGCAACGACGATATTTGCAAATATTATGATTTGCCCGCGCATTGCATAACCCCCGCGCATTTTCAAAATTATTTTGATTCAAAGGGTATTAAGGGGGTTGAATGTTAACGCAAATCGGAGCAGTTATTGCAATTATTGTCGCCGTTTTGGGACTTGTTGTTCAGATATTAACAGCGGGAATATATATCGGGAAATTAGAGGGATTCAAAGAACTTATAAATCATCGTTTTAACGAACAAGACAAGCGTCTTGACGCGCATAACAATTTTATAACGCGGGTTTATGACCTTGAATCAAAAGACAAAGTCAAAGAAGAACAAATCAAGGTTGCGAATCATCGTATTGAAGATTTGGAAAATATTATCAAATAGAAAGGGGAGCAGGCATGCAAACTTGCAAATATTTTAAAATTGAAGAACTTGTTTCAAAACAAGTATTTGATTTTTATTCGCGCAATTACGGCGCGAATTTTTGTTGGAAGTTTTTTCAAGAACAAATTTTGAAAGACCTTGACACAATAAGGGAATTTCACGGGCAGGCGATAACAATTAACAATTGGAAATTTGGCGGAAATTTAAGTCAATGCGGATTGCGAAGCAATGTTGACCCGCTCGTCAAAGCGAAATCAACCCCGTATTGTTCGGGTCATTGTTTAGGAATTGCGTTTGATTTGCACAGTAAAGACAATATAAAACTTTTTAACGATATTCAAACATTACACAACAAAGGGGTTTTGAAAGCATTTCGCAGACTTGAAAGCCGACAAAGTACAAAGGACGGTTGGGTGCATGTTGACGGAATGCAGACAACAAACAACAAACTTGAAATATTTTAGGGGTAATATGAACGGCTCGCTATTTTTAGCGGGCTTTTTTTATGCGCATTTTTTATATTCGCGAATTTGCGACAAATAAACAACATCGGACAAAGATTCAATAAATTGTTGAAGCAATAAGTTCGATTTGTCGGACATCAACTCCAGTTTATGACATGAAATTAAAATATTAATAAAAGCCTGTAAAATCAATACTTTACAGGCTTTGTTGTTCTGTAAACAAATAATAAGAATTTTAAAAATCTCTAAAAGCCTTATTTTTATTGGCATTCATGAGTTCGACTCCCCTCAAGACATCTTCCATGCCATTATCTTTGCAATATGCTTCAAAAGCCCAACGAGCAAGCAGGTTATAAAGTTTCGATTTTCTTTCCTCAATTTCTTCGAGTGTTGCTTGTTCTGTTGGCATTTTGATAATGTAATCGTGTTTCTTTGTCATAGTAATTTCTCCTTTCATTTTGACTATGTTATTATTGTTCTATGGATATAGAAACAATAATTAAATACTTAAATGCCTTAATTCCCATTTCAATTACCATTTTAGGAACTTATATTGCATATCAGCAATGGCTAACAAATGAAAGAAAGAGAAAACAAGACCTTTTTGAATTAAGACGGGAGTATATTTATTCAAAATCACTTGAGTTGATTCATAATATTCCAAGTATCGCAAAAGACATACTAAAAGAAAATTTGTCAGAAAAAAGCATTCTTATAAGATATATAAAAACATACAAAGAATACAGTTTTCTTTTAAAAGCTAAAGACTGTGAAAATTTAGAAAAATTTTATAAAAATTCAATAAAGGTAATATCAGATATTGCAAGTTGTGGTATTGAAAATTACGATAAAAATGTCAAAAACTATGAAGACAATATAAAAGATTTATTGGAAAAAGATTTAAATAATATTGTTGAAAAATATTTAAGAATTGAAAAATAAACGATTTCAAATTAAGCATACTTTTGATATCTTTTTATTTCAGAAATAAAAACCGCGTCTTGCAAAGAATCAATAAATTGTTGAAGTAAAAAGTTCGATTTGTCGGACATCAACTCCACCATTAAAATTCAGAGGCTTACGGTAGCTATAACTTTTCTGGACAGTTTGTTATAACTTATCAGGACATTAGAGATGGTTATTTTTAGGCGTAAATGTCGAGTTGTTAGGAGTTTGAGGCTGATTTAGAGTGTTGAGATTTGGCGGTCTTTTTTTGCACTTTTGTCCTTAATTTTGCACTAAATTGCACTAATTTTCTGCAATGTTGAACTTATTTTTGCATCTATCTTGCTTGGTGTTTGAGTTTTAGCCATGAGACTTTTAGTGCAAAAATGTCAATTTTGAATTATCTTTTAGTTTGATATGTGTCGAAATGTCTCTGAGATTGAGATTCAGGACTTGATGTTTCTCTAAAAACGAGCGATTAATGTGTGTGAGGTAATTTTATATGATAAACTTCACACTAGAAAAAATTAAACAAATAGCATTAGCAAAATTAGATTTAATTCACAAATGGCTTGAGTTCAGAAAAAATCAACAAATAAACTTCAAGCTGATTATGATTTTGTAAAATTACATAATACTTCAAATTCATACCTATTTGAGATTTTAGGAAAAATATCTTGCGGGAGTTTACACTGTTGGTATTCTATGCTCAATGAAACAGAAGATTATATACAGCTCTTACCTCAGTACAAATATTCTAAAGTAGCTGAATATAGAACTATTTTGACTGATGAAGAGATTAGAATCTTTATGAATCTGCTTTTGTATCCAAAACCTATTTTTAGAAAAGAGAAAAGTCTTTTATTAAGTGATTTGGCTCAAGATTATCTTGCTAATAGAAATCTGACAAAGGATACTTTAAAAGGTTACAAATCACAGTTAAAATACAATATTTTGCCTTATTTTGGTGAAATTCAGATCAATAAAATTACTTATAAAATGATTGTTGATTTTATGCAGAAAATGAAAGAAAATACAAACCAAAAACCGCAAGCAATGGCGTGACTTTGCTTTGATAAAGGGTTAACGGAACAACTTGAAGCTTATAAAACTTGTTTTAATAATGTTAAAATATTGGAGGAATCTTCGAGGCGAAAGCTTGGTCTTTGGGTGAGCAGATGTAAACTATGGCTGTAGCTGATTTTTTAGTTTTAATTATTAAATTTTTCTTTTAGTTTATTCAAAAATAATTTTGCTGCTGGTGAAAATACTTGATGTTTTTTCCAAACAATATCAAGTCCTGATTCAAGTTTAGGGCTTAAGGGTCTGAAACATAATTCACTTTCTTGTGATGTGTCAACAAGTTTATCTAATGTTATTGCATAACCTATACCTGCTTTTACCATTACTGCTGCGTTATATACAAGATTAAATGTAGCAACTGTATTTAAGTCATTAAATGTATTACAAAACCAATCTATAAATTCGTTTTTGGGTGATATTTTTCGTATTGCTTGTCTTGAATTTAATAGAGGTATATTTTTTAAATCTTCTAGTTCTATGAAATTTTTTTTAGCCAAGGGACTGTCTTTTCGCATGATAACACCCCAGACGTCTTTTTCTGGAAGTGTAATGTGATCATATTTTGAAACATCGACAGGTTGAATCAATATACCAAAATCTAGCAAACCTTTATCTAATTTTTCTATAACATCTTCTGCATTGCCGGAATAAATATTAAATTTTATATTGGGAAAATCTATTTGAATATCTTTTATAATTTCTGCTATATATTTCATTGAATCAGATTCACCGCCGCCAATATAAATTTCTCCGTTTATGGTGTCGCTTATTGAAAGAAATTCGGCTTCGGTTTTTTCAACCATATCAATAATTTCTTCTGCTCTCTTTTTTAATATCAGACCTTCTGGTGTTAGTTTTACTTTATATTTGCTTCTGATTAAAAGCTTTTGTTTTAATTCTTTTTCTAGTTCTTGTAGTTGTCTTGTTAATGTAGGTTGAGTTAAATGCAATGAATTTGCTGCTCCTGTTATGCTGCCTTCTCTTGATACAGCTAGAAAATATTTTAATACTCTGATCTCCATATTGAGATAATATATTTTTTAAATATGCCTGTCAAGTATTTTTAATTATGTAATATAAGTATTTGTTATTTTTTAAAAATCGTAAATAATAAAATATATAGGAGAAATTATAAATGCAATTAATAAAAGTGAATACCAAAAGAGGTTTAGAATTAAAAGGTGTAATGTTTGGTGATAATGATATGGACACTGTTGTTATTTTAATGAGTGGCATTTGTTCTAATGTTTTTCAAAATGATTTATTAAATTCAACAGGTGAATTGTTAAGTATGAATAATATTGCTTGTATTATAGGGCATGCAATGGATGCATTTTCTTGTCTTGCATATTCAGATTTATCAACAGGAAAGCAAAAAAATACAGGGGTTGTGTTTGATGATTTTTCTGTTGTTTATGAAGATGTTGAAAGTTATGTTAAATATGCAAGAGAATTAGGATTTCAAAAAATAATTCTTGCTGGGCATTCATTAGGTTCAAATAAAATCATTCATTATCTTGGCAATACACCGGATAATTTTATTGATTATTTTATAATATCTGCTCCGATAGATTTGGCTTATTGGTTTAATGTTATGCCAAATATAAAAGAGTGTATCGAATTAGCAGAAAAATTTGTTGACGAAGGTAGAGGTAGTGAAATTTTACCTTATATGTTTGGAGGTTTTTCTCCAATGTGTGCGAATGCAGTTTTGGGTTTTTATAATGCAGAAAATCTTAAAAATTGTCCGGTTTTAAGTAAGAAAGGTGAAACTCAATCGTTATATAATATCAAAACAAATGGCACTTTTATAATTGGCTCAAAAGATTCAGTAACAGGCGATAGTCCCAAAAAGTTTATGGAAATTTTAAATTCCTGGACAAAAAATCCAAAAAATAATAGTGTTATAGAAATTGAAGGAGCATCACATATATTTTATAATATGCATAATGAATATGCACAGATAATATTTAATATAGTAAAAAATCAAGAGTTAGTAAAAATATAAAGGAAAATAATTATGATAAAAAAGATATTAATTAGTTTTATTGCATTATTAATAGGAGGTAATTTAATGGCTCAAGCAAAAGTAATAAATAATACTTATCCTTGGGATAAAACATTTTCAAAAAGTAATAAAGTTAATGTCAAAAAAGTAAGTTTCAAAAACCGTTATGGGATTGAACTTGTCGGTGATTTATATTTGCCCAAAAATATAAAAGAAAATATGCCGGCAATAGCGATTTCAGGTCCATTTGGTGCAGTTAAAGAACAATCTTCAGGTTTATATGCACAAACCTTAGCTGAGTGTGGATTTATAACCCTTGCTTTTGATCCGTCTTATACCGGAGAAAGTAAAGGTATACCAAGGTATATGGCTTCACCTGATATAAATACTGAAGATTTTATGGCTGCTGTTGATTTTTTATCAATTCAGAAAAATATTGATCCTGAAAAGATTGGTATTTTAGGCATTTGCGGCTGGGGTGGAATGGCGTTGAATGCTGCGGCACTTGATACCAGAATTAAAGCAACAGTAACATCTACAATGTATGATATGAGCAGGGTTAATGCGTTTGGTTATTTTGATAAAACGGATGTTAATGCCCGCTATGAAATGAAAAAAGCTTTAAATGCACAAAGAATTGAGGATTTCAAATCGGGTGTTTATAAAAGAGGCGGTGGAGTTGTAGATCCGTTACCTGATGATGCACCTCAATTTGTAAGAGATTATTATGATTATTATAAAACTAAAAGAGGTTATCATATTCGTTCTCTAAATTCTAATGATGGATGGAATGTTATCGGATGTATGTCATTTATAAATCAGCCAATTCTTGCCTTTTCTGAGGAGATAAGAAGTTCAGTGTTAATGATTCATGGCGAAAATGCACATAGCAGATATTTTTCAGAAGATGCATTCAGTAAATTACAAGGTGATAATAAAGAACTTTTGATAATTCAAGGGGCAAATCACACTGATTTATATGACAATTTGGAGAAAATACCGTTTGATAAAATTGAAGAATTTTTCAAAATAAATTTAAAATAATATATATCAAAATACAATTATTCTTTAGTTTCAGCGCTCATGAAAAATGATAGCGGGATTAATACAAATGCAAGTAATGCAACTATTGCAAAAGCATCAACATATGCAAATAAAGTTGATTGAGCAATCATTTGTTTATATGCATAAGCATTTGCTTTGTTTTGAGCAAAAGTGCTTGATGCTCCACTCATAAATGTATGTACCCACCCAGCCATTTTTTGTTGAAATACTAAATTGTAATTAGAAAGATTATCAACCAGGTAATTTTGGTGTACCTGAGAATGCCTTGCAACGATTGTTGATGACATTGAAACCACAACTGCAACCCCTACTGTTTTACAGAAATTATGTAAACTGGCTCCGTTTGCAAGTTGGTCTTTTGGTAGTGTTCCAAGAGCGAGGGCTGATATTGGGATAAATGTTAAAATAACACCAACACCTAATAGTACGTTTGGAAGTGAAACGTATAAAAATGAAACGGCCAAGTTTACATTTGTGAACATGAATGTTGCAAGTCCTAAAAATAAAAAGCCGATTGCAATTAATAATCTGCTGTCGTAAATCTTCATTAAATATGGAATAACTGCAAGCATTACAACACAGGATATTACCCGTGGTGCTATTGTAAAACCGCTTAATAGCGCGGTGTATCCTAATACATTTTGTAAAAATTGCGGGGCTAAATACATTGTAGTAAATACAACCATACTTACGGCTGTTGAAATTATTGTACCTAATAGAAAATTTTTATCTTTGAATAATCTTATTTTTATGAATGAATTCTTGTTTTCAAGTTCCCAGACTACCAAGAATGTGAGAACAACAAGCGAAAATCCTGCAAGCCAGCTTATCCAAGCACAGTCAAACCAATTATACTGCTGACCTTTATCCAAAACTATTTGCATTGATAAAAGCCAGATTATAAGTGCACTCATTCCAATATAATCTATATTTTTATTTTGTTTTTCAGCTTTTTTGTCTTCAATATTTCGATTGATAAGCAAAATAGATACAATTCCGATTGGAATATTTATAGAATAAATATAATGCCAATTGAAATTATCAACCAAAAACCCCCCAAATGATGGTCCTAAAATAGCACAAACCATTACAGCTAATCCGAATAAAGTCATTGCAAGCCCCTTTTTTTCTGGAGGAAAAGCTGATAATAAAACAGTTTGGGAAATAGGTGTCATTGGTCCGCCGCCAACACCTTGGATAAATCTGCCAAGAACCATTATATTTAAAGATGGTGCAATAGTACAAATGAGTGCTCCAAGTGTAAAAACAGATATGCAAATATTAATAAAACGTTTTCTTCCAAGCATTTGTTCTAACCATCCTGAAAGCATCATAAAACAAGCATTTGCTACCATATATGAAGTTACTATCCATTTTGCTTCATCCGCTGTAGCTGCAAAATAACCTGAAATATGGGGAATGGCAACATTTGTGGCAGTTGTTGCCATTGCTGAAAAAGCTGTTGGCATTAAAATTGATATTGCAACAAGCCAGATAGGAGGTTTTCTTTTTGGGGTAATTGCGTTCATAATTTTATTTACCTCGAACCTGAACCGTTGGAACTACACTCATTCCGGGGATAATATTATAACCTTTAATATCATCTGTAAATAATATTTTTACAGGAATTCTTTGAACTATTTTTACATAACTACCAACAGCATTTTCAGGAGGGAAAAGACTAGCTTTTGCTCCAGATGACATTTGTAAGCTGTCTACGACACCGTTAAATGTTTTATGTCCGTATGCATCAATTTTAATTTTTACAGGCTGACCTTTTTTCATATTTGCAACCTGTGTTTCTTTAAAATTGGCAACAACCCAAACATCATCTTTTGCTATTGCAAATAACGGCTGAGCAGTTTGAACATAATTACCTTGTTCGACTGTACGATGAGTTATTCTGCCATTTCCAGCAGCGTATATTTTTGTATATGATAAATCAAGTTTTGCTTGTTCGATTTCGGCTTCAAGTCTTTTTATTGATGCTGCAATTTCATCTTGTTTTGATTTTGATGAATTGTTATTAGATTTGGCTGCTGTTAAAATATTCTGACTAGATTCAAAATCTTGTTTGGATGAAATCCCTTTTTCAAACATTGCAGAATATCTTTCATGATCTTTTTGTGCGAAATTTAATTCAGAGCCTGACTTTACAACCTGATTCTTAGCACTATTTAGTGCTGCTTTTGCTTCATCAAGTTTTGCCTGTGTTTGTTTTAATTTTACTTCATAATCGTTTGGGTCAATTTCTAAAAGTAAATCACCTTTTTTAACCTCCTGATTATCTTCAATGAGTAATTTTGTGACAGGTCCTGATACACGTGGTGCGACAGAAATTATATGCCCTTCAACAAAGGCATCATCTGTTGATTTAAAATACATTGAATTAATAGAAACAATTATACCTAAAACCAGTATAATTATTGCTGAAATTAAAGGTACTATAACTCTTTTTTTCTGGTAAATATGTCGGGTATCTTTTGGTTGTATATTTATAGATGTTTCTTCCACGGTTTTCTCCTTTAGATTTGTAATTTAACATTGTTTATTACATTTGTTTTTATTTTTTCTAGGGTTTTTCTTGTAATATTTAATTCTTCTTCTGTAATTCCTCTTGTTATGAATTTTCTCATTTCTAAATCATAAGGTTCAATTGTTTTTATCAGCTCTCTACCTTTTTCTGTTGCTATAATTTTATAAATTCGTCTGCCGTTAGAATCTGTTTTTTTTGTAATTAATTCTTTTTGAAGCAAAATTTCAACAATTCTTGCAACATTTGCCCTGTCTTTTAAAGTAATTTCACAGATTTGTCTTTGATATACACCTTCATTTTCCATGATTAAAAGAAGTATTAAATATTGTTCGGGTGTTATTCCAAAATTTTTTTCGTTAAAAGTTTGTGATGATAAACCTCTAACAAGACTTCCTACTACATAAATAACTGAACCAATTCTGTCTGTAATTATATCTTTAATCATTTTTTATTCTCATTTGTGTATAATTTTTTCTTGTGCTATAATTATATCACAAGAAATTTTGAGGACAAGAAACATGAAAAATTTTTTTATGATTTTATTTCTTGCCGGTTTTACCCTTACAGCCCCGGCATTTGCGCAAAATAATAATATTAAATATATGAATATGAGTTGGTGGAATAATTTTCAGGATGAAAATTTAAATACTAACCTTTTGACTTTGTATGATAAAAACTATGATTTACAAAATGCAGCATTAAAAATTAAAGAAAATGAACAGGTTGTAAAAATGCAGTTTGCAAGTGAATTACCTTCAATGATTTTGACAGGTGAATTATCAAGAGATTTACAAGCGCCAAGAAAGCAATTTGGGTCAATGACGATTCCTAAATATTCTCAATATAATTACAATTTGCCAATAACAGCAGGTTATGAGATTGATATTTGGGGAAAAAATCGTTTAAAAACAAAAAGTAAAAAAGAACAATTAGAAATTATTAAACAAGCTGAGCGTTCTACATATATTGCCTTATCATCTGATTTTGCCTCTGATTATTTTAATTTAATAAAAGCAGATAGACTTATTGAAATTCAAGATGAACTTATAAAAACTCAAGAAGAAATTTTAAATAAAATTACTGAGAAGTATAGCACGGGATTATGTCCTATCACAGAACTTTTGGCGCAGGAAAAGTTCTTAACATCATTGAAAGAAGAACATAATCTTCATTTCCAAGCAAGAGAAGTTTTAATAAGTAGTTTGTGTGTTTATTTGTCAACTGGTGGTAGGAATATAAATAGAAATAAGTTTGAAAATGTATTTATATTAAAAAATATTCCTACTGAATACAAGACAAGTATTATTGAAAATAGGCCGGATTTTAAACAGGAAGAAGCTAATTTGAAACGTGTAGGTTTTGATGTAAGAGTAGCAAAGCGTGAATTTTTACCTACGTTTACAATTTTTGGACAAATTGGTTTAAATGCATATCATCTAAGTTCTTTATTTAATTCTCCGTCACAGTTTTTTACAGCAGGTGTATTACCATCTTGGGATTTGTTTTCCGGCGGGAGAAAGCGTGCGTTTTTAAAAATGAAAAAATATCAATATGAACAAGCACTTAATGATTATCAAAAAACGTTTCTGGTAGGTGTTAAAGAAATAAATAATGGACTGGTTGAATATAAAACTGCTTTGAAAAATTATAATGAAACTCAAAGAAGACTTGAGGTTGAAGGAAGAATTTTTAAACTTGCGCAAGATAAAAACCAGATTGGAGCTAGTTCTGATTTAGATTTGTTATATGCAAAAGAGATGTATCTTTTAACTGAAAAAGAAAATGTTTCAAATAAAATTAATTCTATAATTTCAACAATTGGTTTATATAAAGCTGTTGGCGGAGTTGATTTATACAAGATTAATGAAGATATCTAATTGATTTTATAAGCTTGACAATGAATTAAGAATATTGCATTATAATTCAGGATGGTAAGTCAAATGTATGATATAAAGATTTTGGATTCTACTTTGCGTGATGGTGGTTATGTAAATAACTGGCTGTTTGGTTTTAATGAAATTAAAAGTATTATCGAGAACCTTAATAATGCCCAAATGGATTATATTGAAGTAGGTTTTTTAAAAGATTGTGAATACGATAAAGAAAAATCATCCTTTAATCAAATTGAAGATGTTAATAATATCATTTCAAAATTCAAAATATTTTCAAAATTTGCGGTAATGGTTGATTTTGGGCATTTTGATCAATCTAAAATTATACCAAAAACTTCTGAAATTAAGCTTGATTCTATTCGCGTAACTTTTAAAAAACATGAAGTTAATGATGTTCTTTCATTTTTGAATATGATTAAAAGAAATGGTTATGAACTTTTTGTTAATCCGGCAAATATTGATACTTATTCTGATGAAGAATTATTAGAACTTATTCGAAAGATAAATGCTATAAAACCATACGGGTTTACTATAGTTGATACAACAGGCGCATTAGAAGACAATAATATATTAAAATTATATTCTATAATTGATAGGAATTTAGATAAAGATGTTGTGCTAGGATTTCATTCTCATAATAATTTGCAGTTGTCATTTTCAAATGCCCAGTGTCTTATGAAAATAAATAAAGCTCGTAAGTTATTAATTGATTCAACAATTTTTGGTATGGGTAGAGGCGCAGGTAATTTATGTACAGAGCTTCTGATAGATTATGTTAATGAACATTTTAATGGTTCATATAATATTGTACCGATTTTACAAATCATTGATAAATATATAAATCCAATTTTCTTTAGAACTCCTTGGGGGTATTCTGTTTCTTATTGTTTAGCTGCAAAAAATCATTGCCATCCAAATTATGTAAAATATATGCTTGAAAATGATATTAATTCTGTTGAAACAATAAATAAATTTTTAAAACTTATACCTAATAATAAAAAATCAATTTTTGATTTAGATTTTATTCGTAACATATGTAATGGTAGTTTCTGATTTATTATTAGCAATCTCGTTTTTCATTGCATCGTAGATTTTGTATGTCATGTAGCAATCTTGTTCTGCTCTGTGGTGCCCTGATGAATCTATATTATAATAGTTTGCAACACAATTAAGTTTATGGTGTTCAAGTTTACAGAGTTTTCGCGACATTATACAGGTATCAATGTAATCATTTGAGAATTCTTTATTGAAATATTTGGCATATTTATCATAAATAAAATTAATATCAAAATTAACGTTATGCCCTATAACAATATCTTTTCCGATAAAATTAATGTATTTTTCAAGAATATTTTCAATTGGTGGCGCTATAGATACCATTTGATTGGTAATTCCTGTAAGATTTGATATAAAGTAATTTATTTTTCCTTGAGGTTTTACAAGTGTAGTGAAGGTTTCACTAATTTTATTGTTGCGAATTCGTAGTGCGGAAAGTTCGATAATTTCGTTTTTAGAACTTGATAGACCTGTTGTTTCAATATCAATTACTGTATAATTATCAGGAAGTGTATTTAGATGATTCCCTTTGTTCCTTGTTGGTGAAAATTTATTATTCATATTAATTTTGTAACATAAAATTTTATAACTGGCAAAAAATATTTTTACAGGGTTTCTATTGATTATGGAAGTTTCATTTACAGGTATAAATAATTTATATATAGGTAAAAAAGTTTATTCAAAATTTGGCTCTTATATTAATGATAGTGGAATAACTAAACGTGGACAAAAGAATTATACAGATGTTTTAATCAAGTGTGATTTGACAGATGATGCTCAAGGAAATCATCTTGACGAATTTTACAAAACGTTGTCGCAATGTAGACCTTGTTATCAGGTGAATTGTATTAACCATGAAAAGCCTAATCATATTGAACTTTTGATGTCTCATTTTGGTGTAGAGGATGGTGATTCTAAAGTTTTAAATTCTAATTTTAAAATTAATAATTATGACATTATGCTTGATGAACGTCAGATTCTGCCATTATTCAGTTATATGGCAAAGCTTACAAAAACTATTGCCAATGCTAAAGGTCCGTCTGAGAATCAAAAAGAATATGCAATGTTTGTAAATCATGCTGTTCATAATGAAGCTGTAAATTATATTGAAAATATTATGTAATATTTATTATTATTGTATTGAAGTGCTTGTTTCATAATATATAATTATTTGGTGAGAGATAATATATTATGCAAAGTAATTTTTTAGAAAACTGTCCTATTGATATTGTGTATTTGTGGTGTGATTCATCAGATGAAGTGTGGCGCACTAAAAAAAATAAAGAACTTCAAAAGTATGGTAAATTTCTAGATAATGATTCAACAGGTGAGTGTCGATTTATTAATAATGATGAATTGAAATATTCTTTACGTTCATTAGAAAAATTTGCACCTTGGATAAATAATATTTTTATCGTTACAGATAATCAAGTGCCAAAATGGCTTGATGTTTCAAATCCTAAAATAAAAATTATTACTCATAATGATATTTTGCCACAAGATGTTTTACCGACATTTAACGCAACAGCAATTGAAACAGCATTGCATAAAATTCCAGGATTATCTGAATATTTTTTATTTGCAAATGATGATATGTTTTTTGCAGCCTCTGTTCAAAAATCATTTTTCTTTAATGAACAAGATGGAACTCCGATTTTTAGATTTTTAAAAAGACGAATTATAAATAAAAAATATAAACATCTTTATGGATATATGGTATCATCTGCATATAGACTTGTTGAAAGGAAATTTGGTAAATCTTTTCCGTATTTTCCGCATCATAATATTGATGCTTATCGTAAATCTGATATCGAAAAATGTTATAATGAATTTAAAGATGGCTTTGAAAAAACTGCTAGACAAAAATTTAGAGAAAATGACTGTATTCAGCGTTCAGTTTTTGGATATTATGCTATTGCAAATAAGCTTGGAACATGTAAAATCGTAAATAATTTCTGGGAAATTATATGTGCTAAAATTCAGAAACGCGGACTTGATTCATTGTTGATAGAATTAAAAGCTTCTAAATTAAAACTTATTGATAAATATAATCCTTGTTTATTTTGTTTGAATGATAGTTTAAAAACAAATGATAATGATAGGATTGCTATGAAAGAATTTTTGAAAGAAAAATATTCGCAAGTTTCAGAGTTTGAAATTTGTAATATGGAGGAAACTGTATGATATTAGTAACAGGTGGTGCCGGATATATTGGAAGTCATAACGTTATAGCTTTAATTAATGCAGGATATGATGTTGTTATTTTTGATAATCTTGAACTTGGGCATATTGAAACTGTTGAAACATTATGCGGAATTAGTGCTAAAGGTAAAGTTGTTAATTTTATAAAAGGTGATTTACAAAATTATAATGATATACAATCTGTTTTTAAGAAGCATAAAATTGATGCAGTGGTTCATTTTGCTGCTTATTCGCAAGTTGCTGAATCTGTTAAAAATCCTCAAAAATATTATTTTAATAATGTTTACGGTACGTTAAATCTTTTAAAGGCGATGCTTGAAAACGATGTTAAAAAGATTGTTTTTTCATCAACGGCAGCAACATATGGAGAGCCGGAATATGTTCCAATAGATGAAAATCATCCGCAAAAACCAATAAATACATATGGCAGAACAAAGTTAATGATAGAAAATATTATGGATGATTATGATAATGCTTATGGATTAAAAAGTGTTCGCTTGAGATATTTTAATGTTGCAGGAGCGGATAGTCAAAATCGAGTTGGCGAATGGCACGAACCTGAAACACATTTGATTCCTAATATTTTAAAATCCACTTTTAATGGCGGGAAAACTTTCCAAATGTTTGGAACGGATTACCCGACAAAGGATGGCACTTGTGTTAGAGATTATATAAATGTTGAGGATTTGGCGCAGGCTCATGTTCTTGCACTAAAATATTTAGAAAATAATGGTTTGACAAGTTATTTTAATCTTGGTACAAATGAGGGGAACAGTGTCAAAGAAGTTTTTGATTCTTGTGAGACTGTTACAAGTCAAAAAATACCTGTTGATATTCAAGGCAGACGTGAAGGAGATCCTGCAACATTGATTGCAGATAATAAAAAAGCAAAAGATATTCTGAATTGGAATCCTGAAAAGACACTGGATGAAAGTATTTTTTCAGCTTATAATTGGGAAAAGAAATTATCATAAATTACAGAGGAAGTTATGGAAAAATTTAAAGAGTTAATAAAATTATTTGATAAAGATGGTGTAATGAAAAATTATGCTAAAGTTATACCATATTTTAAAAAATATTGGTTTAGAACAATTTTAGCATTAGGGCTTGCAATACCTATCGGTTCTTTGGATGCGGTTATTGCATTGTCTTTGAAACCTTATATGGATATTGTTATGGTTGATAAAACCGTGCAATCTCCATGGTATATTCCGCTTCTGATTGTTGCATTTACATCTACCCAAGGACTTTTAAATTATCTTTCAACATATATGAATGCATGGGTTGGAGGAAAAGTTACAAATGATTTTAAGAAGACTTTGTATAATAAATTAATGCACAAAGACGCATCATTTTTTGATACAAAAACTTCGGGTGATATTATGAGATGGTTTAACAATGATGTTAACACTGCTTGCGGAAGTTTATTAAATAACTTAAAAACCGGAATTTCACGTGTATTTTCTTCTTTGTCTTTGATTTGTGTGTTATTGTATAACTCTTGGCAATTAGCAATCATTGCGATTATTGTTTTAGTCTGTGCTGTTATTCCATTGACAAAAATGCGTGCATTAATTAAATCAATTACTGATAAATCAGAATCTGCCGGCGGTAAAATTATTACAGCTTATAATGAAGCTTTTGCAGGGAATAAAGTTATTACAGCATACAATTTATATAACCATCAAAATGTAATTTTTGATAAGGTTTTAGATAATGTGTTTGGCTTAGGAATGAAAATTACACAAAAAACAGGTTGGTTATCCCCTATGATGCATATAGTTGTATCTGTCGGAATTGCGGCAGTTATCGGCTTGGGTAGCTATATGATTGTTAAAGGTACTATTACAAGTGGTAACTTTGTATCATTTATTACAGCTTTAATTATGCTCTATACTCCTATCAAATTGTTGGGTAATAATGCAAAAAATATGCAAAGTGCTCTTTTGGCACTTGAACGTGTAATTAAACAGTTAGAAGCTCAACCTGCAATTAGAACAAAAGCTGATGCGAAAGTTTTAACAGGCATGAATGATGCTATAGAGTTTAAAAATGTTAATTTTGAATATAAAAAGAATAAACCTGTTTTGAAAAATGTTTCATTTAGTGTTAAAAAAGGTGAAACATTTGCGCTTGTTGGTAATTCAGGTGGCGGGAAAAGTACAATCGTTAATCTTATTCCAAGATTTTATGATATTAAATCAGGAAATGTTTTGATTGATGGGATTGATGTTAGAGATATTACTTTAGAATCTTTACGAGATAATATTTCGATTGTTTTTCAGGATAATTTCCTATTCTCTGGCACGATAAGAGAAAACATTATGATTGGTAATCTTAATGCAACAGATGCAGAATTAAAAAAAGCCCTGAAAGATTCTTATCTTGAAGATTTTGTAAATAGCCTTGAAAAAGGCTTAGAAACAAATATTGGTGAGCGTGGTGTTCTTTTATCAGGCGGTCAAAAACAAAGAATTGGTATTGCCCGTGCATTTTTAAAGAATGCTCCGATTTTGATTCTTGATGAAGCAACAAGTGCTCTTGATAATGAAGCAGAAAAAATCGTCCAGCAAGCAATCGAAAACTTGATGAAAGATAGAACAGTATTTGTGATTGCTCACAGATTAACAACCGTTCAAAATGCTGATAGAATTGCTGTTATTAAAAACGGCGAACTTGTAGAACTCGGTAATCATAATGAACTTATTCATATTGAAAATGGAGTTTATAAACATCTGTATGAATCCCAGTTTGCGAAAGTTGAAGCTGCTGTTTAAAAATTAGCAAAAAATATTTTTACAGGATTTATATATTGTATAATTGACAATTATTATTTACTATAATAATATAGTTTCAAAAAGAAAAGGAAAGTAATGAAAAACAACACTATGATGATGCAAATGATGATGATGCAAAGCCTAATTTCAGGCGGTCATTGTTATGTGAATCGAATGTGTTAAGATTTCAAGATAACAAATTTAAAGGACCGCCTGAAAGGCGGTCCTTTTTTAGTAAGAAGTTTTAACATATGAGGAACAAAAAATGATTCAATCTATAAATAACAATAATATTCAATTTAAACAAAATAATATACCAACGTTTAAAGGTGTTCAAAAGGAATTCACACGCAGTACAAAATATTTGGATAAATTCTTAAAATCACAAGAAAATTTATCTTCAACAAGATTTATTCAAGGAACATTGACAAATTGGTTTCCAAAAGCTGTTTTATCAAGAAGTTTTATTGATTTTAGTGAATTTACATTTTTAGAGTTTTTAGAATCAGGAATATTTTATTTTGCAGCTCCGTTTTTCGGAGAACATGTGTTTAGGAAAGGTTTATTTAAAAAAGTACAGCCTAAAAAATTTAAAGATAATGTAGTTAAAAATCTTTCACTTGGTGTTGAGGAGATTAAAAAATCAAAACTTGATAAAGAGTTAAAAAGCAAGCTTATCACAACAAAAGGCGGACTTTTACTCGCTTGTGTTACGGTTCCGGCTTTAGAATATGCTCTGGGGTTTGCTAAAAACTTGTTTACTTTAAAAGTTTTTAAAGTAAGTGATTTTAATAATGTGGCAAATTTGAATAAAAATAAAACAGAAAATAATGAACAACAGCAACGTGTAGAAAAACATTCAAAAAATGTTCTTCTAAAAACCGGAATATTATCAGCTGCAGGAATTGGTTCAGGATTAGCTCTTGCTGTATTTGGCCATAAATCAAAAGCAGCTGGCAAATTTTCTGAAATTTTACTTGAACCGGGTGAGCAAATCTCAAAACTACTACATACATTAGGAATGAAATCGAGAAAAACAGATAATTTCTTAAGGGATTATTTGAAACTTGATTTCGTTAATAATAACGGAAAACTTGCTCTGAGTAAAGGACAGCTTGCTGTTACTTGTATTACCGGGCTTTTTGGTTATTCAAGTGCTGCAAAAGACAGAGGAAAACTTGATTTTTATGAAGTTTGGACACGTGTTCCGCTTGTTGTACTTTATACAATTTTTGGTTCTTCTATTTTAGATGCAGGATTTAAGAAAATTTTGGCTAATAAAGGTAAATTCCCTGAACTTATTAAACGTGGTAAAGATGGTGCGATTGCATCTGTTCCTTCTAGAAAAGAATTACCGCAAATTGCAGAAAAGCTTTCTAAATTAAATAATACGTCAGTTGATTTTGAGTTAGCAAAACTTATTAAGCAAAAATCAATTATAACAGGTGTTCCGTATTTATTTAGTTTACTTGCAATGGGTTTTACATTGAGTGCTGTTTCAAGGATATGGACAAAATATAGATATGACCACCAAGTTAAAACTCAAGAATCACAAAATTTGGAAAAAGATTTTGTAAAATTAAATCCAACATTTCAGGGATTTAAATTGAGTGTTCAAAAGTAAATTTTGAAAGTTCTTGAGCAATGATTTTATGGGCTTCCTTGGTATAATGAAGCCCATCAGTTTCTGAAGGTGATACAATTTCATTGAAATCAAAATATAGGCAGTTATTTTCTTCAGCTTTTTGGGCAAAGATTGGGAAAATATTTTGAATTTTTTCAATGGAATTTTTATCAAACATCATTGAAAATCCGCTTCTTAAAATATTTTCAGTGATTTTTACAGGTGGGATTATGATAATTTGAGTTTCGGAATTGACATATTGGATAGAATTTATCAAGTGTTGAACTCCATCTTTAGCAGCTTGTTCATCCAAGTTATAGAAAAATTGAGCATCATTTGTTCCTAATGATAAAATGCATATATCGATATTCTTATGATTTTGTAAATATATTGGTAAATATTCTCCGCCGCTTTGTTTTAATCCTGCCGGATTTTTAAAAAAGCCTGTGCGATTATTCATACCTTCTTCAATTATTTCAAAATTTGGCAGTAGATCTGATAAAATGCCGCTCCAGCGTTCGTTTTTTTTGTATCTGCCACAGGTTTGAGGTATGAACCCGAATGTATTTGAATCTCCGTAACAAAGTATTTTTTTCATTAGTCTTTATTTATTAGTTTGTCTTTTGCAAATTTATTACGCAAAAATTTACTTTTTGTTTCATTTTTTGTTTGTTCTTTATCATTTTGAATATTTGTTGTTGTGTTAATGTTAATATTAGTTGTTCTGCCTTTTTCTAATCCATTATAATATTGATTTTCATGCTTAATTGCTCTTTTCATAGCACCGGCTTTTGCTCTGTTTTCCGGAGTAAAAGCTGCGTTGCTGCCAAAGGATGCACTAATAGGTGCTGGTGCTCCATAATGAGCAGAACTTGGAGTACCGGCATTTGAATATTGAACATGATATGTTGCATTTGCAGCTGTTGTTGTTAATCCAAAAATTAGAACTAAAGATAAAAATCTTTTCATATAAATCTCCTTTATTATAATTATATAAATTTTAACGAGATTTATCAAGATTTGTTCATTTTAATTTTTACAAATAGAATTGGTACCGTAATAAGTTATTCCGCCGCAAGAAATAGTTTTATATATTGTTGGTTGAAAATTTTTATTGAATCTTGAAGGAATGTTACTTTGCACTTTTTGAGTTGTGGGATATTGTCTTTTCATACCAGATTGAGGTTTTGTTATACTTTTTTGATATTCAGGTGTATATAAGTATTTGGGTCTAACGTGTGCCATTCTTTTTTGTGGTTTAGAGAATCTTTTATTAGGTTGGGCAAACCTGGTTTTTGGGTGAGCATATCCTGTTCTGTAGTAATTATATCTATAACCTGAATTTATATAAGCTGCATCTGTGCTTATGCAAGTAAATATAAATATTAGTATTGTAAGAAACTGTTTTTTCATCTGTATAACCTTAGTTATAATATGTTATCCCGTTACGGGTATATGATTTTTGTGGTGTGATTTTGTAACTTTTACTAAATCTTGAAATCTCAGGTGTAGTTGAAACAGTTGTTGCAACAAGAGGTTGTCTGTTATAATTATTTGGACAATTTCCGCATTCACCTCTAAGGCGTGCATACTGTCTTTGTCTACGAACTGCAGCAAGTCTTGCTCTGTTGGCAGGAGTGAACGCAGCATTACGCCCAAAAGTTGAACTTATATGTCTTGGTGCACCTCTATGTGAGGAGGCAACAGCACCTGTGTTTGAGTAATGAACATGATAAGTAGCATTTGCAACAGTTGTAGTTAAACCAAAAATTAAAAGTGTTAATAAAAATTTTTTCATAAATTAAACCTTCTACATTTCCCTTGTATCTATTGAACGATGAGGAAATTTTTTTGTGCTGATTTTATATAAAAATTTTTACTATTCTTTACATTTTTAGTTTAATATTAGTATTCCAAAATTAAGATATAGAGCAAAGAGAACCTGTAAAAAATAAGGAATTAAGAGCCATCCTGCAAGTTTTGATATTTTGAAAAAATATGTAATAGTTAATATTAAAAATACAAGAAGAAATATTATATCGACTAAGCCAAGAGTTATAGATTTCATCTCAAAAAATACATAGCTCCAAGTAAAATTTAATATTAATTGAAATAGAAATAAACAGATTGCGATATGTTTATTAGTGGAATCTTTTTGGGACAAAATCATAAAAAATGATATTGTCATTAGAAAATATAGAATTCCCCAGGCTATAGGAAAATATGATGGTGATGGAGTTAAAGGCGGTTTAATAAGGGATGAGTACCAAGGATTCATAGAATAATTTTAGAATTATTTATCTAAAACTTCATTCTACTTTTGGTTAATCAATTAATGTAAATCTTAAAGTACCTTGATTATTAATTATATCGTTCCACATTGCTTTTGGTCGAATCCAAATTTTACCGTCAGAAACAGATTGATAAACTATCATTTCTTCAAGTGTTTCAGAATTCTTACCTATTGTAATAATTTTATAGATATTACCTTTATAGTGTTTATAAGTTTTGTCAACTATTATTTCTTGCATATATCTATTATATCAAAAATGTAACGCTTTATTACATTATTTAATATTTTTTTGTCAATTTATAAATATAATTTTTCTTTATAAGAATATAAACAGGGGAATTTTATAGGAGAAAATTATGACTAACGATTATGCAGGAATACATTTTGACGGACAAAGTAACGCTAAAAATATTACAACCAATGCGGATAGAGCAAATGGTTTGACACGTATAAAAGTGCGGGGAGCAACTTTATTGTTTCAAGGTACTCAAGCCCGAACCCCGGAAGGTTTTACAACCGGTTCAGTGAATTGTATTATAAATGAAGAATGTCCCATTGGTCACCCCGATCGATATATGTTTATGGCATCAGGTATTAATATCCCGATGTCAATAAAACTAGATGAAAATGTTGGAAGTGGGGTTTGCGTAAATGAGTCAAAAGGAAAAATTAAGATTGATACCAAAAATGACTGTGCAAATTACGTGGGAATATTCAATTCCCCAAATACTCAAGTAGTAAATAAAGATGAAAATGATGAAGTTAAGCAAAGAACAATCGGATATTACTAAAATTATTTAAAGTAATTTTAAGATAGCGCTATGACGTTTTGTTGTAGCGTTTTCGTTTCTGTAAGAGAAGAATTTATCGTTATTATGAACGGTGCAATACCGGCAAACATCAATTTCTTCAACTCCTATTTCTTCAAGTTGTCGTTTATTAATATTTTTAAGGTCGACAAAATATTGATATTTTTCCCTCTCCAATGGAGAAGGGTTAGGGTGGGGGTTAATTTTATACAACCCATCAAAATTTTCTACGGTTGATGCAAGTTTTTCATAAACTTCTTCACCTACATTATAGCAGCAAAAACCAATAGCCGGACCAATTATAGCTTGAATATTTTTAGGTTCTGAAAAAAATTTTTCTTCCATTTTCTGAACTGTAAGCTGTACAATTTTTTGAGCTGTTCCGCGCCATCCTGCATGTGCTATTGCCCCTATGTTTTGTTTTTTATCATATAAAATTATTGGGGTGCAATCAGCAAAATTTAAGAAAATTGCTAGATTTTTATTTGTTAAAATTAATGCATCACAATCCGGATAATCCTGCTTTGTTTCTATTGCGATATCTATATTAGCGCTATGAGTTTGAACAGGTGAAATAAGATTTTTTTCGCTAATTTTTAAATAATTTGCGATTATTCTTTTGTTATTATCTTGTAAGGTGGTATTTTTATCTATCCCCTTGTCGCAAATACAAATATCACGCGTAGTAAAAAAAGCTTCTGCTTTTTTAATTAAATCTGATTTTAAAATCATCTTGTTATTCTGAACTTGATTCAGAATCTCTCCATTAATTTTTTCAAAATAGAACATAGGATTATTATAACAGAGTAAAATATTGCAAAATGTAAAAAGTATCTAAAAAATATATCACCTGTAAAAAATGGTGTAAAAATAATTACACCGACTATAAATAATAATAAAAGTTATTTAACTTAATTCTTTCCTCTTTGGAGGAAAATAGAAGAAAGTATTGTTATATCTGGGTTTTGACGATTTCGCCAAAACCCTTTATATATGCAATGTTTAGTGATTTTTAAAATATGGTCTTGACGTTAAAACTCTTTTATACTCAAGCTTACATCCTTATAGGTTTATTATTGTAAATTTTTATTAAGAAAAATGAAAAGTTTTGCCAAGAAAGATGTCTTATTTACTTGACTATTAATATTGATGTACTATGATGGAGTAACATGCAAAAGTAAAGTTGGGTGAACTATGCCCGAAAATGTTAATACTCCTGGAAGTTTGAGTATGCAAGGGTTTCACCAACATTTACAAATCCCTGAAATTGCAGTTATTTACCAAGTAGATTCTGAATAATGTTCAGTATGACGATGAAGGTAGAGGGTTTACAGCCTTAAGTTAGAAAAATTGTTTATAGTACGTACATCATTATTAAATGAGGTGAATTAATGTCTGAGACAAAATATGCAAAAAGAGTAACGCCAATGGGTATTCCTCATACTCGTTTGGACGATTTACCGGACCTTATTGAAGTGCAAAAAAAATCGTTTGAATGGTTTTTAAAAGAAGGTTTGAAAGAAGAATTACTTTCATTCTCTCCTATTAAAGACTATACAGGCAGATTAGAATTACACTTCTTACCAAACTATACTTTCGATAATGCAAAGTATACAGTTGAAGAAGCTAGAATCCATGATGCAACTTATGCAAAACAATTGCGCGTTATGATTAGATTAGTTAACCGTGACAGCGGTGAAATTAAAGAACAAGAAGTTTACATCGGTGATATCCCTACAATGACAGACAAAGGTACTTTCATTGTTAACGGTGCAGAACGTGTTATCGTATCACAAATCGTTCGTTCTCCTGGTGTTTACTTCAAGTGTGACCCGTCACCAACAGGAAAACGTTTATACAACGCAACTATGATTCCTAACCGTGGTGCTTGGTTGAAAATTGAAACAGATTCTAACGATATTATTCACGTTAAAATCGACAAAAACAGAAAAATCTTAGCTACAACTTTATTGAAAGCTATGGGTATCACAGTTTCTGAAATGGAATCAAAATTCACTCACTTTGAATTCTTGAAGAAAACTTTGGAAAAAGATACTACAGAAACTACTGATGAAGCTTTAGTAGAATTGTACAAAAAATTAAGACCTGGTGACCCTGCTTCTCCTCAAGGCGGACGTCAAATCTTAGAATCAAGATTCTTTGATGAAAAGAAATACGATATCGGTCGTGTAGGTCGTTATAAATTAAACAAAAAATTAAACTTAAATATTCCAAACAACCAAAGAACATTAACTGTTGAAGATATCGTTTCAACAATTGAATACCTTATCAATCTAACTTATGATGAAGGTCAATTGGATGATATCGACCACTTGGGTAACAGAAGAATCCGTTCAGTTGGTGAATTGTTACAAAACCAATTCAGAGTTGGTCTTTCAAGAATCGAAAGAATCGTTAAAGAAAGAATGACTTTACAAGATTCTGAAACATTAACTCCGTTGAACTTATTGAACACTAAACCTTTAGTTGCTTCATTAAAAGAATTCTTCGGAAGTTCACAATTATCACAGTTCATGGACCAAACTAACCCACTTGCTGAATTGACTCACAAACGTCGTATTTCAGCTTTAGGACCTGGCGGTTTACAAAGAGAAAGAGCAGGTTTTGCTGTTCGTGATATTCACCCTTCTCACTACGGTCGTATTTGTCCGATTGAAACTCCTGAAGGTCCTAACGCAGGTTTGATCGGTTCATTGGCTACTCACGCTAAAGTTAACGACTACGGTTTTGTTGAATCTCCGTTCTTTGTTGTTAAAAACGGCGTTGTAACTGATGAAGTTGTTTATATGACAGCTGATGCCGATGAAAACTATCCGTTGTGCACCTGCTGACGTTAAATTAACTAAAGAAAGAACATTTGTAGAAACTATGGTTCCTGCAAGATATCGTTCTGAATTCATTATGACAGAAGCTTCAAAAGTTGACTATGTCGGTGTTTGTCCTATTCAGATTATCTCTGTTGCGACATCAATGATTCCGTTTATTGAACACGATGATGCTAACCGTGCATTGATGGGTTCTAACATGCAACGTCAAGCAGTACCTCTTTTAATCACTCAAAGACCAAGAGTTGGTACAGGTCTTGAATGTCGTGTAGCAAAAGACTCAGGTATGGTTATTGTATCTGAAGTTGATGGTACAGTTGAAAGAGTTGTTGGTGAAGAAATTGTAATTCGAGATGTTCAAGGTAAACCACATATTTATACTCTAATGAAATATGTTCGTTCTAACCAAGATACTTGTATTAACCAAAGACCAATCGTTCACGAAGGCGACAAGGTTAATAGCAGGTGATGTAATCGCTGACGGTGCTTCAACTTGTGGCGGTGAACTTTCATTAGGTAAAAACATTTTGGTTGCTTATATGCCTTGGGAAGGTTATAACTTCGAGGATGCTATCTTGCTTTCAGAAAGATGCGTTCACGATGATATCTTCACATCATTACACATTGAAAAATTAGAAATTGAAGCTCGTCAAACTAAACTTGGACCTGAAGAAATTACTCGTGAAATTCCAAACGTTTCAGAAGATGCTCTAAGACACTTGGATGAACGTGGTATTGTTCGTATCGGTGCTCGTGTTTATGCTGACGATATTCTTGTTGGTAAAGTTACACCAAAAGGTGAATCTGAACATCCGCCTGAAGAAAAATTGTTAAGAGCAATCTTCGCTGAAAAAGCTAGAGATGTTAAAGACAATTCACTTCGTGTTCCTCACGGAGAAGGCGGTAGAGTACTTGACGTTAAAGTATTTGACAGAGAAAAAGGTGATGAATTACCACCTGGTGCAAATACAGTTATCAGAGTTTACATCGCTCAAAAACGTAAAGTTTCTGTAGGTGATAAACTTTCAGGACGTCACGGTAACAAAGGTATCGTTTCAAGAATTCTTCCAAAAGAAGATATGCCATTCTTACCTGATGGAACTCCTGTAGATATCGTATTGAACCCACTTGGTGTACCTTCTCGTATGAACGTTGGTCAAACTTA
>JAAGKN010000838.1_pt1 | contig 58657 bp, 51 predicted proteins | sample 6206371 | NCBI WGS metagenome assembly JAAGKN01 (sample SAMN11533720, study PRJNA540317) | gut metagenome | isolation source: fecal pellets from male and female animal of same cohort | host: Peromyscus leucopus | place: USA:CA | collected 2017 | reverse complement strand
TGCCCGATTTGTAGAGCATATTGTCGGAGAGCGAGATGTACACCACGCCTTTGAGCACCTTCACGTCCACGTCGCGGAGCTCGTCGCGGCTGAGCGAGCGTGTGAGGTTGTTGGTGAGCACCATGTTGAGAGAGTCGCTCTTTGACTTGGCGTCGACCAACTGTTTGATATATTTGTTGGATGCGTTGATTTCATCCACGAGTTTGGCAATGTTTACACTACCCTGGGTGCTCTGTTTGAGGCTTTGGTCGAGCGAACCTTGCAAATTGGCATAATCGTCACGCAACTCCTGATAACGTGAACGCTGGTCCTCAAGCATGCGATCCAGGTTCTTGGTTGTAGAGTTGCACTCGGCAAGGTCGACCTTGGTTTGTCCATATTCACGTGCCAGTGACTCATACTTAGAGTTCAGCTCGGCATATTTTTTATTACTCACACATGATGCCAGCGGCATAACAGCCACCAACGCACCTACTAAAAGCGTACTTCCTTTCATAATCCTTACTGGTTATTATTCTTTATATATGACTGAATTTACTTGTTATCGTTTAAACCGCCACCCCTCAATTAACAATTTTAATGACTCGGACAATGGGTATTTACCTTGACGGCTGTAGCGCCAAGCGTCATGAACGGCCCGGGCAAGTGCTCTGTATTTAGGCAATGTGTCGCGTGCCACAGCTCCCTGCGACCTCAACAATCCTTCGGTCACACCTTTTTGTGAGGTAGTGAGTCCAGGATGAGTGACGATTGAAACAGGGAAAAACCTGCCTTTATAGCCATTGTTGAGCATATCATTGATGAAGAGTTGCTCCTCGCCGGCTCCAAACCGTTCGTTTCCCAAACCAAATCGAGAGTCAAACTTCGGGGCATCAACTCCTGCCACCACACTGCGCCTCACAACAATCTCAAACGAGGTGACATAATAACCTTTGACCGGATGTTCCAAATCAAATTCCTCTGAGGGGAACCACTTGCAATCCCCACCCTCATGGGCAAATGTTGCAAAATCCAATTCAGGGTGAGAATTCATGGTGGTGATAACCGTCTCAAGCCCCTCATCGGTATAGTGAAGATCATCATCGGCTATGAGCAACAATGGCCCGCGTGAAACATTGAAAGCATCATTGCGGTTATTGCTCAATCCGGTCGAAAAGCTCTTCTCTATTCTCACATCATCGCGCACAAGAACAGCAGGGACATCACCCTCAGGACATTGCCATGACACAGTGTAGGCAACACCTTCAACGCGTGGGAGCGTCATCATCGCCACCCGTTGAATGCCGTCCCTACCCATTGTGCTCACAAGCACCTCGAGTCGCAGTACATTATCGCCCGTCAGTTTCATCAAGGCAAAATTACATCAAATGGGATTCACAATAAAATTTTTTCGAAAAAAAGCGATTGTAGAATATCATATCGTGTTTAGAGATATTTTTTTATTGTACCTTTGACGCACCAATTTATAAAACAGCATAACCTATGTCTACAGCAATAACGAATGCAGCTCCACACGGAGCGCTCCCCAAAGTCGACTCAATGCGGGTCGCCATAGTCCAGGCCGAGTGGAACAGCCACATCACCGATGAGCTCACACGCGGTGCCCTGGAGGTGTTCAGGAATGAAGGATTTGACAAAGATGATGTGCAGGTATTCAAAGTGCCCGGCACTGTCGAGCTCACATTTGGCGCATCACAACTCATAGAGTCATCGCTCTTTGACGCTGTGATAGTATTCGGCTGTGTGATACGCGGTGGCACACCCCATTTTGACTACGTGTGTCAGAGTGTCACTCAGGGCATCACTTCACTGAATGCCGACTGCGACATTCCCGTAATATTTGGTGTGCTCACCGTCGACAATGAGCAGGACGCCCTCGACCGCGCCGGCGGTTGCCTCGGCAACAAAGGCAGTGAGGCTGCCGAAGCTGCCATCAAGATGCACCACTTTGCCACCACGGTGAAAAATCTTTAATTGCAGCTGACAGCTTAGAGCTCTTATGACAGGGGGTAGCAGACACCCATCTGCTACCCCCTGTCATATATTTCCCTGTCTATGAGGGAGAGCTATACGAGCATCATTTGAACCGGTCGGCAAAATCGTATATGTACTGGAAGATATTGCGGTCTTCCTCTGTCAAGACTTTGCCTCGGCGTGCCATCATGCGCGTGGCTATGTCATAGAACTTGGTGAGAGAGACATCGCTGAATCCCGAGGCACCTCCCTCACTGAACGAGGCAATGAAATTGCGTGGGAAACCGGAACCGTGAATATTTACACCTACACCGACCACGGTGGCGGTGTTGAACATGGTGTTGATGCCGGCCTTGGAATGGTCGCCCATGATCAGGCCGCAGAACTGCAGGCCGGTGCGTCAGGAAGCGGTGGGCAGGATAGTTCCAGAGCTTGATCTCGGTATAGTCGTTCTTGAGATTGGAGGCCACGCAACCGGCGCCCAGATTACACCATTCGCCTATCACGGCATTACCCAGAAAACCGTCGTGAGCTTTGTTACTGTAGCCTATCATCACCACATTATTAAGTTCACCGCCCACTTTACACCAGGGGCCAATGGTAGTGGCGCCATAAATTTTCGTACCCATGTTGACCACAGCATGCTCACACACGGCGATAGGTCCTCTCAGACAGCTACCCTCCATAATCTCGGCATCGCGGCCCACATAGATAGGGCCGTTGGTAGTGTTGAGTATAGCGCCCTCGATGTGAGCACCCGGCTCTATGAACAGCAACGAGCGATCACCTATCACGGTATTGCTCTCGCTCAATGGCATCGACTCGCGTCCCTTGGTAATGAGTCGGAAATCGGCTTCAATTGCCTCGCCATTTTTCAGGAATATGTCGTAGAGATTGACAATACGCTCAGGCTCATAGTCCTCACCACGCATCAAAGCATCGACATAAGCCGGTGTCGGTATAACATCGCTGTCAACAGTATATGTCGCAGGCTCGTCGAGCATAGGGAATTTGGTGGCCAGGTAAGGCAATGTGTGCCACGAATAGGTGGCGGGGAGCAATCTTTCCCATTTCTCACGCAATGTGAGAATACCAAGTCTCAATTCACTGAGTGGCCGTGTGAACGACAGCGGGAGCAGGTTCATATGGGCGTCCTCGCTATCCTTGAGTACAATGTGAATCATATTATTAAGTAGAGTTGATTATAATTGGGTGCTGTTGATAAGATTGGAGGCACGACGTCCGGCATAGGCGCGATATGGGTCATACTCAATATCCTCGGTGGGTTCCTCCAGTGGAGTGGTATGATCAAGATTATAGCTGAAGTATTTGATGGTCATGCCGCGCGAGAGCCACTGACGCTCATAATATGTCTTTATATCGAGAATATCGCTTACCTGGCCGCAGCCATAGAGATCGTTGGTGTCGCTTACCACCGGCAGGCTGTTAAGCCGGGCCATGAGCGAGGTGTAGGTATACAGAAATGGGCTGTCGGTCTTGAGGTGTACAGTACCACCATCTACGAGCACCTTCCTGTATATACCATTGAAGCGTGTTGACGTGAGACGCTTGTTGACCTTCTTCATCTGTGGGTCGGGGAATGTAATCCATATCTCGGCCACCTCGCCGGGGGCAAAGAATGACTCGAGCAACTCAATGGATGTGCGCAGAAACGCCACATTGCTCATCCCCTCGGTCTCGGCCCGGCGTGCGCCCGACCACATGCGTGCGCCCTTGATGTCGATGCCTATGAAGTTTTTGTCGGGGAAACGTTGTGCGAGCCCCACGGTGTATTCACCCTTGCCACATCCCAGCTCCAAAATTATAGGATTATCGTTTTTGAAAAAGCCGCTGTGCCATTTACCCTTGAGTGGGAACGGCTCGTTCTGGAGGCGAGCAAAGGGATACTGGAACACGAGGTCAATCTGCTCCATCTCGGCAAACTTGCGTAGCTTGTTCTTTCCCATCGTAGTGTCAGCTATATCGTTAATTATCCCGGTTAATATTTAAATGTCTATATCAGGAGTATTAGCAGCCGAGACCGCACGCGCTTTCTCAATTTTCTCAGCGACAACCGAGTCGAGTACGGCTATTGTAGTGAGGTTTATGATATCACGCACAGGGGAATCGACATTGATGAAATGAACAGGTTTGTTGAGACCTATCTGAATAGGACCTATGGCCTCGCAACCGCCATTGCTCAGCAACATGCGATAGGCCGTAGTGGCGGCGCTGAGATTGGGGAATATGAGAGTATTAACCTCTTTTCCCTGAAGGCGTGTGAAGGGATAGTTCTTGTCGCGCAACTCGCGGTTGAACACATAGTTGAGCTGCATCTCACCATCGACGGTAAGACCTGGGTATTTCTCGTGGAGCCGTGACACAACATTGTGGACCATAATGCTTTCATTGGTTTTGCTCGAGCCGAAATTACTGTGGGACACCATAGCCATAACCGGATCGCAGGCAAAATACTCCACCCCGATGCGAGTGAGGCGGGCGATATCAAAGAGAGTTTCCTCGTCGATTTCCTGATTGGCCATAGTGTCGGAGAGGAAGAAAGTACCCTGCTTCGTATCCATGATATGCATCATGGCAATGTGTTTGAAACCGGGCTTGATACCCACCACCTCACGGGCTATATTGATAGGTAACTGACTGTCGCTGTAAGTACCTGTGATCACAGCATCGGCTTCCTTCTGGTCGACCATCATCATACCGAAATGGTAGCGGTCAAACATGCGTTCCTTAGCTTCGGGATAGGTTATGCCCGAACGAGCACCCCGCTGAGTAAGCACTGAAGCATACCGCTTGCGGCGGTCGGCCATATTATCATGGCGAGGATTCACAATCTCTATACCCTCAAGCGACAGACCGAGACGGTTGGCACGCTTGGCAATCATCTCGTCGTTGCCCAGTAATATCGGGTAACAAATTCCGGCATTATACGCAGATACAGCGGCGCGCAACATCGAGTCGGTGTTTCCCTCGGTAAATACCACGCGTTTGGGTGTCTGCTTGGCCACCTCGGTGATTTGCCGCATGGTCTTGCTATCGTTACCCATGGCGGCTTTCAGTTTTACATTATATTGCTCCCAGTCGGTAATGGGGCGCTTGGCAACCCCACTCTCCATGGCACCACGAGCCACGGCAGGCGCCACGGTGATGAGCAGTCGCGGGTCGAGCGGTTTGGGTAGAATGTAATCGGTTCCAAAATGCAAATTTGTCATTCCATAGGCAGTATTGACAACCGATGGGACAGGTCGTTTGGCAAGCTCAGCGATAGCTTTGACTGCGGCAAGTTTCATTTCCTCATTGATCACGGTAGCGCCGCAGTCGAGAGCGCCTCGGAATATATATGGGAATCCAAGCACATTATTGATTTGATTGGGGTAGTCAGAGCGTCCGGTTGCAAAGATGATATCGGGACGCGATGCGATGGCAGTATCATAGGCTATCTCAGGGTCGGGATTGGCCAAGGCGAAAACAATCGGCCTTGGGGCCATCGCTCTGGAGCATCTCCGGAGTGACCACATCCTTTACCGACAGTCCGAGGAACACGTCGGCATCGACCATTGCCTCGGCCAGTGTTGTGATATCACGGTCGGTGGCAAATTCCCGTTTCTGCTCATTGAGATTCTCACGGCGATTGGTGATGACACCCTTGCTGTCACACATAACGATATTCTCGGGGCGCAGTCCCAGGGCGATGTACAAGCGTGTGCAGGAAACCGCAGCGGCACCGGCTCCGTTGACCACGAGTTTCACCTTATCGATATCCTTGTGCTGCAATTCGAGAGCATTGAGAAGACCGGCGGCCGAAATGATTGCAGTGCCATGCTGGTCGTCATGCATCACCGGTATGTCACATTCCTCCTTAGACGCCGCTCTATCTCAAAGCATTCAGGGGCCTTGATATCCTCAAGATTTATTCCGCCAAATGTAGGTGACAGAGCTTTGACAATCTGTATGAATTTCTCGGGGTCCTTCTCATCGACTTCAATATCAAAACAGTCAAGACCGGCAAATATCTTAAACAGCAATGCCTTGCCTTCCATGACCGGTTTTCCGGCCAATGCCCCGATATTCCCGAGGCCGAGCACGGCGGTACCATTGGAAATGACAGCCACGAGATTGCCCTTGTCGGTGTATTTATATACATCGGCCGGATTATCCTTGATTTCAAGACAAGGGAAAGCAACGCCTGGCGAATAGGCAAGCGCCAGGTCCTGCTGAGAGGAATAAGGCTTTGTGGGCACAACTTCAATCTTACCTGGAATCGGATACTGATGGTAATCCAGGGCCATCTCTTTAATCTTCTTAGTCATTGCGTCTTACTTTTTACTATCGGAAATCGTTGACACTCTCCCGGTAAATGTGGATTATTTCATTAGTAAAGCAAAAGTACAATTTTTTTGTTAAATAACGCTACAGTTGAACGGATTTTTGTAGAGTTTAAAAAATATTTAGTAATTTCGCGACTCGTTATCATGAATCATATAAGCGACATACAAGCATCCATCAGTCCCGAGCTGTTGCTCCTCAACGAGCGCATTGCCTCGCGACTGCACTCGTCCAATGCTTTGATGAACTCTGTAATAGAGAATTACCTGAAAGTAAAAGGGAAACAGATAAGGCCTATACTTGTGATGCTGTCGGCCCGACTGCTTGGCAATGTCAACGAGCGCGTCATAGCATCGGCGGCGGCAGTTGAACTGCTTCACAACGCCTCGCTCATTCATGATGATGTTGTCGACGACACCAAGATGAGACGCGGTGTAACCACAATCAATGGACTGTGGGACAATCACATTGCAGTACTTGTAGGTGATTATTTCGTATCAACGGCCCTCCTCGAGGCCATATCGACGGGCGATAACCGCACAGTCGAATCGGTTGCCAACCTTGGCAAACTTCTTTCACTTGGAGAGATTGACCAGATATACAACGCCCGGTTCCACCAATTGAGCGAAGAAGCTTATCTGGGTGTCATATACCGCAAAACCGCCTCCTTGTTTGTGGCATGTGTTGAAATGGGAGCATATGCCGTTGATGCCGATGAGGTATCCCTTGCACATCTACGCGAATTTGCCAAACTCCTCGGACTATGTTTCCAGATTAAGGATGACATCTTCGATTATTTCGACGACAAGAAGATAGGCAAGCCTACAGGCAACGACCTGCGTGAAGGTAAAATCACCCTTCCACTCCTCCATGTGCTTCTGGGTCTCCCTGAAGGAGCCCCCATGCTCGAGCTCTCGCGCAAAGAGCATCTCGATGAGAATGAAATCATGGAGCTTATAGAATATGCCAAGTCCAACGGTGGCATAGAATATGCATATCAGCGCATGGAGCAGCTCTACGAGCAAGCACGGGCAGAACTCAACAATCTGCCTGCCGGACCTGACCGCGATGCCTTCGACACTCTATTCCGCTACGTCATCTCACGCGAGAATTAATCCATCATACATTTAGAACATTTCAATTTGCAGGAATTACCGACTCACAAGGAAACTCCCTGAATAATCATATGCAACCAAATGGCAGGGAAAGTGAGCACCATTGACAAACTGCTAAAACATTATCGGCTGCCATTCATGCGACCATCGACGTGTCGCAAAGAATGGCAGCCGGTAAAATATGATTCAGCTTCTTAACCCTTACTGTAGGCGATCTTATTGGCCATACGCACAGCCACAGTGATATGATTGCATATGTATTCGTCGGGGATAAGACGGTCAAAATTGGCGTGCTTCAATGTGGCGCGGACACCATCTTGCACACCCGACAACACAACATTGATTCCATCAGCGTGTGACGATTTCACAAGCAGTTCAAGGTTATGAAGTCCGGTCGAGTCGATGAATGGAACCTTGCGCATTCTTATGATACGGACCTTGGGTTTATTAGACATGCCATTACGCATCAGCTCATCAAACTTGGTCGCGACGCCAAAGAAGAACGGACCCTCAATCTCGTAGACCGAGACACCGGGTGCCACATCGAGCACCTCGTGCTGTGACATATCAGTACCTTCGGCGGCATCGAGTTGCTCTGAGTAGACCTTTACCGCCGTGTTCTCCATAACACGGCGCAAGAACAACACAACGGCCAGCAGCAGACCGATTTCGATTGCAATCGTGAGGTCAAACACGACAGTGAGCAGGAATGTCACAATGAGCACAGCCACATCTCCCTTAGGATTCTTAAGAATGCTCACCACCGTGCGCCAGCCACTCATGTTATAAGCCACCACGACAAGAACAGCCGCAAGACATGACATTGGAACCAGGTTGATGAGGTCCATGGCAAAGAGGAATATAAGAAGAAGCACCACAGCGTGAATAATACCGGCTATTGGCGAACGCCCGCCATTTGTGATATTGGTCATGGTGCGCGCTATGGCTCCCGTGACAGGAATACCTCCAAACAATGGCACGGTGATATTGGCTATACCCTGACCAATAAGCTCGGTATTGGAATTGGTGCGCGACCCGGTGATACCATCGGCTACAGTAGCCGACAGCAACGACTCAATAGCGCCGAGCACGGCAATGGTGAAAGCCGAAGGCAACAGCATATTGATGGTCGACATGTTGATTTCAAATCCGTGGGGTGTAGGCAAGTCGGTCGACATTCCCTGAAAGCGCCCACCTATGGTCTGCACCCCCGAGAAGAAATCACAGAACAAATTGCTCACATACACCCCGGCAGTCACCACTATAATAGCAATGAGGGCACCGGGTAGTTTCTTCGAAACATATGGCATCGTGACAATGATAGCGAGCGAAACTATCGCTACTATAAGTGTGGGCAGGTCGATATTGCCGAAATTCTGAAAATATACGCCCCATTTGGGGATAAACTCACCCGGAAGGTCCTTGAGCCCCAAACCAAAGAAATCATTAATCTGGGTCGAAAAAATCGTGAGAGCAATACCGGCAGTAAAACCCACAACAATAGGATAAGGTATGAACTTTATCACCGTGCCAAGCCTGAACAGACCGAGAAGCACAAGAATAATACCCGCCATAAAAGTAGCGATAGCAAGCCCTTCAAGGCCATAGCTGGCTATAATACTATAAATGATGACGATAAACGCACCGGTTGGGCCTCCAATCTGCACCGAGCAACCACCGAGAGCCGAGACCATGAAGCCACCGATGATGGCTGTGATAAGTCCCACAGTTGGGCTCACACCCGACGCTATACCGAACGCGATGGCAAGGGGCAAAGCCACAATACCTACTACAATACCTGCAATGAGATCATCCTTTAATTTACCCGCCGAGTAATGACGGAGAGTGGAGATGAGCTTTGGTCTAAAATCAATAGCACCTGTCAAATTCATAAAAGAAATTTCTTAATCCATTTACTCCTTTGCAAAACACCGGCCATCAAGAAGCATTCACCGCTCATCACAGCCAGGAGCATGGAGTAACAAAAAAAACAGTTAAACCTAATAGTTGGAAACGAGCTGCAAAGGTACAATTTTTTTTGAAACCAAGAATCATTTTCATTTTGCCATTTCATTAAAAAGCCCAAGCAAGAACTCAAGCAAGAACTCTCATAGCGTCATAATCACAGCGATAAATGAGGCGGGTTCAATATTCATGAGGAGTAAGGGCCCATTCGATAAGGAATGGGCTCTAAACCTCCATAACATTAAACTCACCTTATCGGTCGCCTTCTATTCACCGTGCCCTAATAACAGCGTGAGAGACGCAACGGCGAGCCCGCCTCGGGCATCTCGAAAAGAGCAACGAGATCATCGAGCGACTGATTACACATACTCAGATACTCACGATACATGGAATTGGCACTTCCCAAGGTCTCCACCATTATAAAGTCGGAGACATACTCCTCGAGCGCACGACGCACTACGGGCCAGTTCATCTCAACATCATCCCTTACCTTGAATGTCACCTCAAGGAGCAGCAGGTCATCTGTGTGCTCATAGAAATTCTCAGGGTCTATACGATACCCATCGACCCATCGGCCCAACCTTATCAAAGCCCGAGAGAATGCAAAAACCATGCACTGGTTGATAGCCCCGCTTTGGTCGGCAGTGATAGGCTGACGGTCGAGATTGTTAAGAAAAATGTGCAACGCCGAAGTAGCCTGAACGCGGGCTCTAACAACATCTGGCGAGATAGAAATAACTGTGGTTTTCATAGCAAAAATTGTAATTTGTTCAACTGAAATTAAATTTACATGGCAAATATACAATACAACATGAGCCAGTTTTCTACACATATAGGTTAATATTTATTAATAGTAGAATAATCGGCGACAAATTGTCCCCTAAACGCATACAATATAATATTTTAACTAAATTCAATATGTCAATTAAAAAAATTTCATAATCGTTATTGAAAAATAAAAACTTTTGCTATATTTGCAAAAATTATTGAAAGTAGGCGTATGAGTCAATAAAATGGTGAATCATACAACAGCTTTCAAAGTAATTTAAAACTACGACAGAATAAATATTTATCTCTCATAATAAAACACTTAAACCATGACTGATCGCCGCCAATTTTTAAAAACAATGGCCCTAATGGGAGCTGCCGCCGCTGCCGCTTCGCCTATTACTAAAGCAGCACAGGGTGTTCTCTCCACGACTCCTTCAAAAATCATCATGCCTGAAGGTGGGGACCTGCTGATAAAAAACAACGCGCTTCCCATCACGGGAACATTCCTCGACGAGATATCCCATGACATTCCTCACCAGAACTGGGGAGAACAGGAATGGGACCAGGACTTCAAGCACATGAAAGCCATAGGTATTGACACAGTTATAATGATACGCTCAGGTTATCGCAAATTCATAACCTACCCCTCACCCTACCTCATGGCCAAACATGGATGTTACAAGCCCTCCAAAGACCTGCTCGACATGTACCTGCGCCTGGCCGACAAGCACGGCATGAAATTCTACTTCGGCCTCTACGACTCAGGCCGTTACTGGGACACCGGCGATATGTCGTGGGAGGTTGAAGACAACCACTATGTCATTGACGAGGTGTGGGAGAACTACGGTCAGCACCACCCCAGCTTCCAAGGCTGGTACATAAGCGGCGAGATAAGCCGCGCCACCAAGGGCGCCATCGATGCATTCCACACCATGGGCAAGCAATGCAAGGATGTCAGCGACGGTCTGCCCACATTCATTTCACCCTGGATCGATGGCAAGAAAGCAGTCATGGCAGCCGGTGGCAAATTGTCGAGAGAGGACGGAGTATCGGTAGCACAGCACGAGAAAGAATGGAATGAAATTTTTGACGGCATCCATGATGTTGTCGATGCATGCGCATTCCAGGACGGACACATCGACTATGACGAGCTCGACGCTTTCTTTGAAGTCAACAAGAAACTTGCCGACAAGTATGGCATGCAGTGCTGGACCAACGCCGAGTCGTTTGACCGCGACATGCCCATCAAGTTCCTTCCCATCAAGTTCGACAAACTGCGCATGAAACTCGAAGCCGCCAAACGTGCCGGCTACGACAAAGCCATCACCTTCGAGTTCAGCCACTTCATGAGCCCGCAGTCGGCCTATCCACAGGCCGGACACCTCTACAACCGCTACAAAGAGTACTTCGAGATGGCTTAAATCATCATTATATCATACAACAATCAATTACCATTAGAAACTAAACAAAGTGACCGACCGTCGAGATTTCTTAAAAACAGCCATGGCGGCTGCAGGAGCTGTCGCCTTAGGAGGAGCCTCAGGCGTAGCCTCCAATGTCATTTCTCCCAAAGGGATCGTAACAACAGCCTCACCTGTCATGCAACAGGGAGACCTTCCATCATTCCGCACCCCTGAGTGCATGCAGGGCATGCCCATACATGCCACATTTCTCGACGAGGTGTCATGGGATATTCCACATGCCAACTGGGGCCCGGTGGAATGGGACCGGGACTTTGCCCATATGAAAGCCATGGGCATCAATACCGTAGTACTCATCAGAGCCGGGCTGGGCAAATGGATAGCGGCGCCCTTCAAGTCGATTCTTGATAAGGAAGCTGTGAGCTACCCGCCTGTCGATCTCGTCGAGATGTTCCTCACACTCGCTGACCGTCACGACATGGCGTTCTTCTTTGGCTTCTATGATTCAGGATACTACTGGCATGTAGGGGACTACCAGCGTGAGGTTGACCTAAACAGGGCACTCATCGACGAGGTATGGCAGAAATATGGACAACACAAGTCGTTCAAGGGGTGGTATCTGAGTCAGGAAGTGTCTCGACGCACACGCGATGTGACAAAAATATATGCCAACTTAGGCAAGCATGCCAAGGAAATCTCGGGCGGACTCACCACAATGGTATCACCTTATATCCACGGCATCAAGACCGACCAGGTGATGTCGGGCGACAAGGCCACCACAGTCGAGGAGCATGAGAAAGAATGGGATGATATCCTCGGGCAATCTTGAGGGTGTGCTCGATATTCTCGCTTTCCAGGACGGGCAGGTAGAATACTATGAACTTTACGACTACCTTGTGTATCAATAAGCAGCTCGCCGACCGCCACGGAATGCACTGCTGGACCAATGTGGAGTCGTTTGACCGCGACATGCCCATACGCTTCCTACCCATTAAATTTGAGAAACTGTTGCAGAAACTCGATTGTGCACGCAAGGCAGGCATGGAAGATGTCATAACCTTTGAATTCAGCCACTTCATGAGCCCACAGTCCATATACGCATCGGCCGGCAACCTGTACAACCGATACCGTGAACACTTCGGGCTTGTATAAAACCACAGGCAAAAATCAGAAACAAATATTTCAATAAAATCATGACTAAGAATTGTGAATACAACTTTGGTTACATTCTGCTTCTGTCAATAATAGCCGCACTTGGTGGCTTCCTCTTCGGCTACGACGAGGCGGTCATCTCGGGTACCGTTGACGAGGTGAGCACGCGGTTTGGTCTGGATGCTCTGATGAAGGGGTGGTTTGTGAGCAGCGCTCTGCTTGGAGCGATATTCGGTGTCTTTGCGGGTGGAGCCTTCAGCGACCACTTTGGCCGCCGCAACACGATGATTACGGCAGCAACCCTGTTCACGCTATCGATGGTAGGGTGTGCATTTGCCCCCAACTTTCCAATGCTCGTAATATTCCGTATGATAGGAGGTATGGGCATCGGAGTTGCCTCAATTGTGTGTCCAATGTACATCAGTGAAATCTCGGTGGCACGCTCGCGAGGCATGCTCGTGTCACTCTATCAGCTTGCAGTGACAATAGGAGTGGTAGGAGCCTATATATCCAACTACTACCTGCTCCACTATGCCATGGACAATGCCGCAAATCAAGCCGCCCAGGAAGGGTGGACAGGCTACATTTTTGTTCAGGAATGGTGGCGAGGCATGCTTGGTGTCGGCGTAGTGCCCTCGCTCATATTTCTCCTTGCGGTATTCTTCATTCCCGAGAGTCCACGCTGGCTTGTATTGAAGAAACGCATAGACCGTGCCGAGGGTATACTTGGTAAGATATACAACAACATTACCGAAGTGAAGCATCAGATTGCCGATACTCTGGAGGTAGCTGCCAAGTCGACCAATGTAGGTTACTCGGCTCTTATGAAACCGGGCATACGCACGGCCGTCATCGTTGGTGTATGCATCGCTATGCTCGGACAATTCATGGGTGTGAATGCTGTACTCTACTACGGGCCCGACATTTTCAAAGATGCCGGACTGGGACAGGGAGACGCCTTCTTCTACCAGGTAATCGTGGGACTGGCCAACATGCTCACCACAGTGCTGGCAATGTTTATCATTGACCGTGTGGGACGCAAGGCTCTTGTCTATTATGGCGTGACGGGTATGATTGTAGCCCTGCTTCTCATTGCCGCCTATTTCCAATGGCACACGGCGATGGGCATAGGCAGCATATGGCTCTTGATCTTCTTCACCGCCTACATTGTGTGCTGTGCCGGATCTATATGTGCAATAATATTTGTGATACTCAGCGAGATGTATCCGCTGGCCGTGCGTGGTGTCGCAATGTCGGTAGCCGGTCTCGCCCTGTGGATTGCAACATTCCTCGTAGGTCAGCTCACCCCCTGGATGCTTGAGACTCTCACACCGGCAGGTACATTCCTGTTCTTTGCCCTATGCTGCTTCCCCTATATATGGATAATGTGGAAGAAAGTGCCCGACACTACAGGCAAGACGCTCGAAGAAATCGAGCAGTTCTGGCTTAAGGACGACATACAGCGCACAGCATCAGAAATCAAAAAAGACAATTAACCTAACATCACATAACTAAAAACTTAAACATGGCCGATTTTAAAGCACTTGCTCAACAATACAAGAGTGAACTTCTCGACTCTGTCCTCCCATTCTGGCTCGAAAACTCAATCGACAAAGAATGTGGTGGTTACTTCTCGTGTCTTAACCGCGACGGTAGCGTTTATGACACCGACAAGTTCATCTGGCTTCAAGGTCGCGAAGTGTGGATGTTCTCCATGCTCTACAACAAGGTTGAGAAGAAACAGGAATGGCTCGATGCTGCTATCCAAGGTGCCGAATTCCTGAAGAAATATGGTCACGACGGCAATTTTAACTGGTATTTCTCGCTTACTCGCGATGGCCAACCTATCGTTGACCCCTACAACATCTTCTCCTATACCTTTGCCACCATGGCGTTCGGTCAGCTCTCTATTGCCACCGGCAATAAAGAGTATGCCGACATTGCCAAGAAGACATTTGACATCATCCTTTCCAAGGTCGACAACCCAAAGGGGAAGTGGAACAAACTTCATGCCGGCACACGCCCTTTGAAGAACTTTGCCCTCCCCATGATTCTGTGCAACCTCGCGCTTGAGATACAGGACCTTCTCGACGAGGAATTCCTGCAACAGACTATCGATACATGTATCAACGAGGTGAAACAGTTTGTAAGACCCGAACTTGATGGACTTGTTGTAGAGAACATCGGAGTTGACGGCCAACTTGTGGACTGCTACGAAGGACGGCACATGAATCCCGGACACTCGATTGAAGCAATGTGGTTCATGATGGACCTTGGTAAACGTCTTGGACGTCCTGAACTTATCGAAAATGCCAAAAACACGGCCTTGAGATGGCCGAATATGGCTGGGACAAGGAATTTGGCGGCATCTTCTACTTCATGGACCTCAAAGGCTTCCCACCGCAGGAGCTCGAATGGGACCAGAAACTCTGGTGGGTGCACATCGAGACCCTCATCACCATGATCAAAGGCTACCGCCTCACCGGCGACAAGCGCTGTCTCGAATGGTTTGAGCGCGTCCACGACTATACATGGAGCCACTTCAAGGACACAGAATATCCCGAATGGTTTGGCTACCTCAACCGTCGCGGCGAAGTGCTCATGCCCCTCAAGGGCGGCAAGTGGAAAGGCTGCTTCCACGTTCCGCGCGGCATGTTCCAGTGCTGGCAGATTCTTGATGATATAGTCAGGAACGGTGTGACAAAACTGTAATGTCAGCAAGCGGTAGCAACAGAGACATCAGAACAAACATATCATACAAATAAATATTTTGAACGGCATGCAATAACTTGCCGTGAGAGAGCGTTAAGAAAGTAATCGTCACGGAGTTTTCCACGGCCTTTACTTTCTGACGCTAAATAATGAAAAACAAACCAATAACGAATCTATTTAATGGGAAAACTATCTAAACCTACCATCACCACGCTATCGCGGCGAATGTCGTTATGGCTCATGATGGTCTTCCTCGGCTCGGCGATAGCCATGGCCAAGGTTACAGGCACAGTAGTCGACGAGAACGAAGACCCCCTGCCTGGTGTTTCGGTCCTTATCAAGGGATCTCAGGAAGGTGTAGCCACCGATATCAATGGTAACTACACCCTCGATGCGCCCAACAATGCAACGCTTATATTCAGATATATAGGCATGCGTCCTCAAGAAGTCAAGGTCAACGGGCGTACAAAAATCGACGTCACAATGATTGAAGATGACAAGACACTTGATGAGGTCGTTGTCGTGGGCTACGGCTCGATGAAACGTGGTGCGGTGACTTCATCGGTATCGACAGTATCAAGCAAGGAGATTCTACAGGCTCCCACTATGGCGATGTCCAACGTGATTGGCGGCCGTGTATCAGGTATCGCTACCGTGCAGACATCAGGACAGCCTGGCGCCGACGCTGCCTCTATCACACTGCGTGGCCAGTCGAATATCATCTATGTAATAGACGGTGTGCGCCGTACAAGCGAAGACTTCAACCAGATTGACCCTAACGAAATCGAGTCGGTATCAGTGTTGAAGGATGCATCGGCTGTAGCAGTGTATGGTCTTGACGCCAACGGTGCCATAATCATCACCACCAAGCAAGGTAACAGCGAGAAGACATCAATCAACTATACCGGAACATTTGGCTGGAGCAACAATGCGTTGAAGCAGACATGGCTCGACGGCCCCGGTTACGCCTATTGGTTCAACCGCGCCTATGCCCTTGACCATGAAATGGAATGGGGTCCCGACTGCATGCCGGTGTTCACCCAGGAGATAGTCAACAGCATGAGACTCGGCACCAACGGCTGGGGCAACACCAACTGGTATGACAAAATGTGGGGAACAGGTACACGCACCTCCCACAACATCTCAGCATCGGGCGGCAGCGAGAAATACAAATTCTTTGTATCGCTGGGCTACCTGAAAGAAAACGGTAACCTTGACCGTTTCAACAACGCGCGCTACAACCTGCGTGCCAACATCGATGCCAAGATTACCAGCAACCTTACATTCAACCTCGGTGTCTCAGGACGTGTATCTGACAAGCACGAGCCTTACCTGAGCGCCAATCCCGATGATTACATGAACATTCCCGAGCAGATAGTACGCTCGCTACCGTTCCTACCCGAGTATACCACGATAAACGGTAAAACCTATCCTGTAGGCTCATGGGGTGGAAACGTTCTGGTAGCCGCTCCCCACGCTGCCCTTGAACAGTCGGGCTACAACAAATTGAACACGACAGCCATCGCTGCCAACATCTCACTGCGTTATGACGCTCCCTTCCTGAAAGGCCTGTATGCAAAGTTCACCGGTGCCTATGACGCTACTTTCAACAACCAGAAGCGACTCACCACTCCCTATCAGATAATGCGAGGCTATTTCAATACCTCTACAATAGGAAAGACATCGCCTGTATATGGCAAAGATGGTGACGGCAAGCCCGAATACAGTGACCAGCCCTCCAACGTAAGTGTGATAGAGAGCACCGGTCGCACCTACTATCTCACATCCCAGACCTCAATAGGCTACAACAACAATTTTGGTGACCACAATGTAGGTTTGATGGCACTTGCCGAGACGCGAGAGTCACGCTACCATGGCATGGGAGTCACAGGCTACGGACTGAACTTCATTGACAAGGACGAGCTGAGCAACCTCACAAACCAGGGGCTTAACGGAACAGTAATGAATCCTAAACCGGTAGGAAGTTCATGGCATCAGCGCTCGGCCGGCTTTGTGATGCGCGGCAATTATAATTATGCCGACAAGTACTTTGCCGAACTGACATTCCGCTACGATGGCAGCTACCTCTTCGGCGGCATGAACAAGCGCTGGGTAGGACTCCCGGGTGTTTCTCTTGGTTGGCGCATAGACCGTGAAGGATTCTTCAACGCCGACTGGGTACAGAACCTGAAACTGCGTGCCGGTTACGGACAGACCGCCACAACCAACGGTCTTGACCCACTCATGTGGACCAATACCATGGGTATCTACAACAATTCAGTCATAATAGGCGGTGTAATCGGTTCATCTATTTATCCCGCCGTTCTGGGCAACCCGACACTGACATGGTCCAAGGCCAACAACTACAACATCGGTATCGACGCCACTCTATGGCACGGATTACTTAACATTGAGGCCGATGTGTTTTACAAATATGAATATGACAAGATAGCGGGTACCACAGGAGCATATCCTCCATCTATGGGTGGTTACTACTATAACACAGGTAATGTCAATGCAATAGACTACCGCGGCTTTGACTTGACCTTCAACCACAATAACCGCATAGGAAAAGTAGGTTACAGTGCAAAACTGATATTCTCGTATGCCTATGCCCGCTGGGTCAAATATGCCGGTGACTCCCCCAATCTCCCCGAGTGGCAGCGTCTTGCCGGAAAACAGGTAGGTGTGAAACGCGGCATGATAGCCGAGGGACTGTTCCAGACATGGGAGGAAATCAACAACAGCGCGACACCGGCACAGAAAGTGCGTCCCGGTTACATCAAGTACAAGGATCTCAACGGTGACGGTAAGATTGTAGCTCCTTCATCAGGTGCCTGGGGTGACGATGATGGTTGGTTCGGCAAGAGCCATGTTCCGAAATACACCGGCTCTCTTGACCTCAATGCCAACTGGAACGGCTTTGACTTTGACATGCTGTGGGCATGGGGACTTGACTGCGAGGTTGCACTTACGGGTCTATACACACAAAGTGGTGCAGCCCACTCGGGAGTACAGGACCACACCTCGTTCACACGTCCATTCTATGAGGGCGGTAACTCACCCATCTATCTCGTTGAGAACGCATGGACTCCTGAGAATCCCAATGCAGAATTTCCACGTCTTGAAGCCACAATGAGCTACTCCAACAATAACGGATATGCCTCATCGATGTGGTACCGCAACGGCAACTACCTGCGTCTGAAAACAGCCCAGTTTGGCTACACTTTCCCGCAACGCTGGATCAAGAAATCAGGAATAACAAAGTTGCGTATCTATGCCGAGGGTTACAATCTCCTGACATTCAGTGGACTCAACAAATATAACATAGACCCCGAGTCGCCTGCCGTAAACAATGGATACTATCCACAGCAGCGCACATTTGCACTCGGTGTAAACCTTTCATTCTAATCTAAATACCCAACATCATTAATGACAATGAAAACTATATATAAATTCATGGCCATCGCAGTGCTGGGAGCATCGATTGCTTCGTGTGACAACTGGCTTGACGATGTGGATAATACCTCCAAAGTCGATGAAGAAGCTGCCTGGGACTCAGAGCAACATGTCGACATGCAGATCAACAATTTCTATACCTACATAAACTCATGGGGTCAGATGACCGGTGGTGAGTTTGGTGGAAATTTGACCGAGGCTCTCACTGATGCCTTCAAGTATAACCATGCTGTTCTGGGTGTCCGTGCCGCCCAGGCCTACCAGTATGCCACGCAGTACGACTATATGCAACCCAACCAGAACTCTCTCAGCGGCTGGTCGACTGCATATACACAAATACGATACATCAACCAGTTCCTCACCTCCATGGCCAAGTATTCCAACTTTGGCACTGAGCAGGACCTGCTGTGGGAAGCTCAAGCTCGTTTCTTCAGAGCTTTTGTATACTTCCATCTTGCCAAGCGCTATGACCAGTGCATCATATATGATGAACTGCCCAGCGGTCCCGACAAGGCACTCTCCAGCAAGGAGCAGGTGTGGGACTTCATAGCCCAGGACCTTGACTTTGCTATCGAGAATCTTCCTTCAAAATGGGACGATGCCAACAAAGGCCGCATTGACCAGATAATGGCCCAGGCATTCAAGAGCCGCGTGATGCTCTACGCTGAGCGCTGGCAGGAAGCCTACGATGCCGCTGACGCTGTGGTTCAATCCAAACGCTACTCGTTGGTTGAAAACTATGCCAATTCTTGGAAAGGCAGCAACACAGAGTCAATAATTGAATACCAGTTCAATGCCAAGCAGAACCCGAGCCACAGCTTCGACGAGTGGTATGCTCCTGTAATTGGAAGCAATGATTACCAATTTGGCTCAAGTGGTGTCCCCACTCAGGAAATGGTGGAGACCTACCAGGCCAAGGATGGCAGCGAAATTGACTGGACCCCATGGCACAACGGCTCGACCGAGCGTCCACCCTATGACAAACTCGAGCCCCGCTTCGCCGCTACAATAGTGTATGCCGGCTCTACATGGCAAGGTGTCGAGATGGACAACTGCGTTGATGGTAAGAATGGTATTTTCCAGGCCTATGGCGATGGTGCCTATGGCTGGAACCGCACTTGCACCGGCTATTTCCTGCGCAAACTTGTCGACGAGTCGCACACTGACCTGAAGAATACACGTAGCGCCCAGACATGGGTGGCTCTGCGATATGCCGAGGTACTTCTCAACAAGGCCGAGGCGGCCTACCGCCTGAACAAGTCGGCCAGCGACTATCAGGGTCCGGTAAACGAGGTGCGCCGCCGTGTGTCGCTACCCGAAATCAACACGACTGGCGACAATTGGTTCAAAGAATACCGTCGCGAGCGCAAGGTTGAGCTTTCCTATGAGAATCATCTCTACTGGGATATGCGCCGATGGAAACTTGCCCACATCGAGTATGACGGCTACCGCCAGCACGGATTCAAGATTGAGAACGGCGAGTTCAACTATGTCGAGGTTGACCTTGACGACCGCCGTTTCAATGAGAAGACCTACTGCTTCCCGATACCTTACAGCGAGGTTACTAACAACGGTCTTGTCGACCAGTTCCCACAATGGCTTTAATCATCAAAGATTGACACTATTATGAAACGTAAATTATTATATTTGTTCTCGGCAATGGCCCTCACCCTTGTTTTCCAAGGGTGCCATGACCCAAAGGAACTGACCTCCAACGGTGACCCACGCGGCATCATATCGCTTACAGCAAAATATGCAGGCGATGACAGCTCGGAGAATTCTTTCGACTCACAAATCGACTACGAGAATCACACCATCACCGTGAGGATTCCCATGTACTATCCCAAGGCATCATTCAATGAAGTCACAGCTGACGACCTCAAGAACATGCGCCTGGTAGCCTCGCTATCCAACAACTCAACCATAGAGCCCGCGTTGACAACTCTCGACCTGTCGAAGGACAACATCATCACCGTGAAGAATCCCCAGGGCGTCAGAACCCAGTACACCGTGCGTGCCGAGATTGTTGAGCTGTGGGAATGTGACATCATCGAACTTGAACTCGCCGACGGTACAACCGGTATAGTAGATGAGAAAAACCATCGTGTAACCCTTGTCGCCACCGATCTCCTGGAACCCCAGAAGGCCGATGTTATTCTATCGCCCCACGCTACAATTTCGCCCGATATTATCAACGAACCGTTTGACTTCGAGCAAGAGAATATCACTCTCACCGTCACTGCCCATAATGGTGTCGACAAAAAAGAGTACACTGTTGTCAAAGGTGCTCCCGAAAAGATTCCGTTTGGTTTCCGCGAGGGCTCGGAGCAGTTGCGCTGGGTGAAGAAATGGAACGAGATAGGCTACACATTGAAGGACAAACAGACAGGCTTTGGTGTCACTGACCGTTACCTCGTCCTCAACGAGAAAGGCAACATGCAGGCCGTTGTTTTGAAAGCCTCCAATGGCACCGATACCGGCAAGCGCCTTGACATGAGCATCATACCCACCGGCATGAACCACAACATGACCAGCGACCATGCAGGTCACATACTTGTCAATTCAAAATATGGCGATGGTGAGAACCTCATCAAGATATGGGTATTTGATGATATCGACAGCAAAGGACGGTTGCTACTCAGCGCCAATTGCTATGGAGCAGGTGAACGAATCTCGGTCTATGGCGACGTCACGAAGGATGCTGTGATTGTCACCACTCTCAATGGCACCAATATAACCGGTTACCGCTGGTTTGTAAGAAATGGTGTTGTTGACAAAAACGGTGAGCAATTCAATCTTGCCGGTGTCGCCTCCACTCCTTGGGGTAATGTCGACATAGCACCCACAAGCGCCACAAGCAACACAGCCAATTACTACGCAGCATTCTATGCCCTTGTAAATGGCACCCGCGGACCGGTTCAATATAATGGCGCCACAAACGCTGTAATGAATATCGGTTATCCCAATACCAAGAAGCGCGATGATGCCGACGGTGGTATTGCCGATGCCGGCAACTGGGTTATCAATGCATGTGACTACCGCGAGTTCAACAAGAGCAAGTTCTTCATACACAACTCAGTCAATACATTCACATGGGGTGAGAATGATCTCATATACATCATTGATGTAAGTGGTGGTGATATAAAAAATGAAATCCTCACATCAAATGAACATAACGGTGCACTGAAATTTGTAACAGATGCATCCAAACATAATGATGGCATATACGGTGCTAAGGCTGCCGGTGGCGTAGGTGCCGGTGGTAATGCCAACGATGTGCGCCTGTGGGTTTCAGATACAGGATTCTACATGTACGGCTACTTCCTGTTCACCAATGGTTACATGGGGTGTATCCGCGTCGATTGCATTCAGTATTAAACATCATTCAATTTCTTGACTAAACAATGAAATTCAATAACATATTCAATAAGGTAGCTGTGGCACTGGGTGCCACAGCCACCATAGCCCTGGCTGCCTGCAGTGACACTGACTGCCCCAACTACTGGGACGACTACTATGGTTCCTACGAGCCAGCACCTCCAGTAGAGAAACCGGCCTACATATGGGTCGACGCTGCTGCCAACTTCCCCTATGTAGCCAATGACAAAGAAGCCATTGCCGCATATGTCACAAAGGCCAAGGAGGCAGGCTTCACCGACATGCTCGTCGATGTGCGTCCCACAAATGGTGACGTGCTGTTCAAAACCGACCGCGTGGACCAGGTTACATCTCTATGGACTTGGAAACGCACCGGGAATACTTCGGTATACCAAGAGACTGAACGCACCGCCGACTGGGATTATCTCCAGGCCTGGATAGATGCCGGACATGAACAGGGAGTACGCATTCATGCCGCCATGAACACCATGGTATGCGGTAATACTGCCGGCAATGGCATGGGAATGGCCTACCGCGACCCATCAAAAAAAGAGTGGGTATCGGTGCTCAACATGCCCGACCTCATGGATCCCGACCCTAATTTCTCCGACTGGGTACTGGAGGATGGAGGCTTGATGAACACGCTCGACATAAGCTGGTACAAAGGTGAAATATTCATGAATCCTCATCACCCCCAGGTTCAGGAATTTGTAGTGGGTCTAGTCAGCGACCTCGCCACCAATTATCCCGACCTTGACGGTATCATTCTCGACCGCGGCCGTTTCATCGACCACCGTGCCGACTTCTCTGATCTCACTCGCAAACAGTTTGAGGAGTATATCGGTGAAAAGCTGGAAAAATGGCCTCAGGACGTAATGCCATTCAAGGCTACAGCTGTGCCTACCTCTGATTTTCCGAAATACTATAAAGAGTGGTGGGAGTTCCGTGCCAAGGCTATGTATGAGATTGTGACAAAATCGGCCGAGGCAGCACATGCCGCAAATGCCAATGTACAGTTTGGGTGCTACGTAGGTGCCTGGTATGGCTCTTACTATCAGAATGGTGTGAACTGGGCTTCGCCGGCTTTCGACCCACGTATCGGTACGGATGCCGGTGTATGGTGCTCGGGCAACTACATGAAGTATGGATATGCCGACAAGATTGACCTCCTCATTCTTGGATGTTATACATCGCCCACATCGCTTACCGGGCCAGATGACTGGACTGCTCAGGGATTTGCTCAGAATGGCTATAAACGTGTGATGGGCGCCACCAAGGTTGTGGGAGGTCCCGACTTCGGCAACTGGCCTACTGAGAACTACGGCTATGTCAGCGCCGATATACCCAAATATACCAAAGATATGTTCATGAAAGCTGCCTACGATGTCGTGGGTCTTTGCTCAGATCCTCTCGATGGCTTCTTCCTATTTGACATCATTCACTTGCAGAACTCTCCCGAATACTGGGTTCCTGTAACGAAAGCTCTTCACGGAGAGCCGCTGAATGATGCAGCAACCGAGTAAAAATTTTCTGTTCAAGAATCTGCCATGACAGCCCCTGAACGAGGGCTATCAGGCAGATTCTTTTACCATTTAAATACCAGTAAACAAAACCATTTAATTTTTCACATGAAAACCATATTATCATTACTTACACTTTTCATCACTCTTTCCACAGTAGCTGCTCCTGTAACCGGCTCTGTGAAAAGCGGCAAGAAAGGTCTTGCCGGAGTCACCGTGAGCGATGGTTACAACTGTGTCGTCACCGACCGTGACGGCAACTTCACTATTGATGCTGTACCCGATGCACGCTACATCAACGTATCGACACCGGCCGGGTATCTGCCTCCGGTCGATGAGAACAATCACCCTCTGTTCTATATAGCCATCGACCCTGTGCGTTCAAGCTACGATTTCAACCTTATCAAGAACAAGAAAAATGACCGTAAGCATGTGTTCATGACCCAGGCCGACATACAGGTCGTGAGCGAAGATGAGCTGGTGGAATATGACCGCCAGGTGGCCGATGTGCGTGAACATGTGAAAACGCTTGGCAATGTCGACATCTTTGGCCTCGACTGTGGCGATATCGTGGGCGATCACCCCGAGCTATATCCTTCAAGCCTGAAGCATCGCGCCGCCCTGGGATTCCCTGTTTATCACGTGATGGGAAATCATGACGAGCAATACTATGGGCGCACCCACGAGACGTCACAGGCACGTTTTGAGAAAAACTTTGGTCCGAGCAACTATTCATTCAACCGTGGGAATGTACATTATGTAGCTGTCGACAACTGTTTCTACATAGGCCGCGACTATTTCTACATGGGATATATCGACGAGCGCACATTCCGCTGGCTCGAACAGGATCTTGCCAATGTACCTGCCGGTTCGTCGGTAGTACTGTTCATGCACATTCCGCTGAAAGATGAACCCGGAGATCACCCTTTCCGCTACGATGGTAAATCGGTGTCACAGGAAACCGTCAACGCCAACCATCTCATAAAGCTTCTTGAACCCTACAATGTACATGTCATCACCGGTCACCAGCACTGGAACAAGAATGTAGAGCACAACGACCGCATGTATGAGCACAACACGGCAGCAGCCTGCGGACTGTGGTGGCAGACCGATGTGTGTGAGGATGGCACACCTCGAGGCTATGGGATATATAATGTCGATGGTGACAATTTCAAGTGGTATTACAAGTCTACAGGCTTTGACCCCTCCTATCAGATGCGTGTGTATCTTCCCGGTGCAGCTCCTGAGGCTCCAACCGATATCGTGGCCAATGTGTGGAACACCGACTCGCAATGGCGTGTTGAGTGGCTCGAAGATGGCAAGGTGATGGGCGAGATGACCCGTTTCACAGCCAAGGATCCTCTCACTGTCTCACTCATTGCCGACCGTTCAAAACTAAAGTATTCGTGGACTTCGGCATCGCCCACTTCCCACATGTACCGTGCAACACCGGTCAACCCCAATGCTAAGATTACGGTAAGGGCTACCGACCGTTTTGGCAATGTATACGAAGCAGAACCCACCAACCTGTAATTCAACAGCCGACATGTCACATACCAAATTCCGTGCCAACTCGCTCGATGCCATGAGGGGTCTCACCATCGCCATGATGGTGTTGTGCGGCACTATAGTAAACCGGGTGCTTCCTTACTGGAACTCCCATTGCCAGGTTCCTCCCGACCGTGGATTTGACCCGTCGATCTACGGCATCACATGGGTCGACCTTGTTTTTCCGTTCTTCCTGTTTGCCATGGGAGCTGCCATGCCGTTTGCCGTGGGCTCGCGCCTGGAGCATGGTGGAAGGCGTCTATCGGTAGGAGTACAAGCCATATGGCGCGGCATAAAACTTGCTTTCTTTGCCATCTTCATTCAGAACTGTTACCCTTGGGTTGTAGCAGCATCGCTGGGACGCGAGAGTGACCCCTTCGTATGGTGTATCACCCTCACGGCATTCCTTGTGCTCTTCCTGTTGTTCAGCCGATTCCCGGGGCAACACTCTGCTTTGTTCAGAATATCAATTCCGGTGATAGGTGTCGTCATAGCGTGCGGACTAATGGCCTGGTTGCAGAGCCACGTGCAACTCTCCGACGAATTCCTCACTACAAATCCTTCCAAACTTGCCATCTTCGACAAACATGTCGACAACGTGTTGTACAACAGCAATATCATCATATTACTGTTAGGCGACATGGCTACCTTTGGAACTATAATCTACATCTGTACCATAGGACGTCCCATTGTAAGGCTCACAATACTGCCGTTCCTGATGGCAATCCTGCTGTGCAAGGACGCTCCGGACTCATGGCAACAGGCTGTCTATAACTGGAGTCCGTTCCCCTGGCTTTACCGATTTGAGTTCCTGAAATACCTCTTTGTTGTCATTCCGGGTACAATAGCCGGTGAATTCCTGCGTAGATGGATTATGGACCGCAAGGAGGATCCCAACAAGATAATGATGAACCGTCGCGCTGTATCTACAGGCCTTGTTGCCATTTTGGCTCTTGCCATCATTGTGGTCAACGTAACGCTGCTCTATGGCCGTCACATGACCGAGAATCTCTTCATAAGCGCTGTAATGGCATCATTGACCATATATTTCGCCCACCGCATGCCTGCCGACCGCAAGATCCTGAGTCACCTGGTCAAAGCCGGTGCACTGGCATTGATGCTCGGCTTGTTCTTCGAGGCATTCCAGGGGGGCATACGCAAGGACGATCCTACATTCAGTTACTATTTCGTGACCACGGGACTGGCCTTCTACTGTCTGGCACTGCTTGTCATAGTATGTGATATGTACCGCTGGAAAAATATCACCGCTCCTTTCGTTCTTGCCGGCAAAAACCCGATGATAGCCTATGTGGCACCCACGATGTTCATCTATCCGGTCATGAACCTTTGTGGCATCGGTGAGTCTCTGATGCCGTTCTGGGCCTCTACATGGTACTGGGGTTTCGCACGCGGCGTCCTTTTCACAGCCATTGCCATAGCCCTGGCTGCCGCATTCTCACGCATCAAACTCTACTGGCGCACATAGCCGGCAGGACATGATGCCTTTATAATATCTTCTTACATTCATCATTGCACATAAACATGAAAAAGATTTTATCACTGGCCATTGCTCTCTCGTCAATAATGGCCTCACAGGCTGCCGACATCAAGTGGCATTCGGCCGATTCACTGCCACTGCTCGGTAAAGGTATAGAAATGTCGGCCGCTGCCAACCGCTACCAGCGTCTGCCCGACTCACTGAAGACTAAGGTAAAGCGTGATGCCGTGTACTTCCTGGGCACCAACTCAGCCGGCATGGCCGTGCGCTTTGCCTCTGACGCCCCCGCCATCAACATCAAGTGGAACAACCTGTACAAAGTCAACATGAACCACATGACCCCAACCGGCATACGCGGTCTCGACCTGTACACTCTACTGCCCGACAACTCATGGACATTTGTCAACACTGCGCGTCCCAACCTCGACGACAAGCATACCGAGGCGTCGGTGATAGCCAATATGGACCCTGTGATGCGCGAGTATATGCTGTACCTGCCCCTCTATGACGGTATCGACAGCCTGTACATAGGCATCGATGGTGATTATACGCTCACACAACCATCGGTCAACCTACCTGTCACTGAAAAACCTGTGGTATTCTACGGCACAAGCATTCTGCAAGGTGGTTGCGCCAACCGCGCCGGTATGGCACATACCAACATACTCCAACGACGTATCAACCGCGAGATGATCAACTTCGGATTCAGCGGAAACGGCCAGCTCGACCTGGAGGTCGCCGAGGTACTCGCTGCAATTCCTGACCCCGCAATGTACGTGCTCGACTTCGTGCCCAATGTCAACGTGGCTCAGATGGATACTCTGATGGTACCCTTTGTCGAGATTCTGCAGGCCGCCCACCCCGGCATTCCTATGCTCTTTGTTGAGGACGTGCGGTTCCCCCATTGCCGTTTTGACAAGAAAATCGCCACCGACGTCAATGACCTTAACGTGCGTGTCAAAGAGATATTCGATACGCTCAGCGCCAAGTATCCCAACCTTTACTTTCTGCCCACCGAGGGCCAGGTAGGTTATGACAACGAGGCTTTTGTCGATGGCATACACTTCACCGACCTTGGCTTCATAAGATATGCCGACATGCTTGAGCCTATCATAAGACGGATAATAGGTGAGCCCGACCCAACCAAGGAATAGCATTCTACTTGATAATCCCTTAACAAGACAACGACTATTCACAATGAATTCATGGTTTCTGAAGCTGCCGACAGCGCTAATGATTGCAACCATCGCCGGCTGTTTCCCGTTAACTGCCCGTCAGTCTACCTCATGGTTCACGGCCGACTCGCTTCCCCTGCTTGGGAAGTGTGTCGACCCGGCCTCGACATCTCTGCGCTACCAGCGTCTACCCGATTCGCTGGAACACACAGGCACCAGACCACCGCTTTTCTATAACGGACGCCATTCCTCGGGCATGGCTATAAGATTTGCTACCGATGCCCCGTCGATCGATGTGAAATGGACATCGGTAATCATGAACCGTCTTGAACAGATGACTCCGACCGCCGTGCGTGGTCTCGACCTATACATGATGCTCCCTGATTCATCATGGACCTTCATCAATACTGCACGGCCCGATCTCTATAAGCCTTCATCACAGGCCAATCTGTTCAACAATTTCGAGCCGATAGAGCGTGAATACATGCTGTATCTTTCGCTCTACGACTGTGTCGACAGCCTTGCAATCGGGGTTCCTCAAGGATATAGCGTGAGACAACCGTCTATAGGACTTCCCGTGGCCCACAAGCCTATCGTGTACTACGGCACAAGCCTGGTGCATGGTGGCTGTGTCAACCGTGCCGGCATGAGCCCTTCCAATATACTCAGGCGCCGCCTCAACCGTGACATCGTGAATCTCGGCTTCGGTGGCAACGGTCAGCTTGACCTCGAGATTGCACGCGTCATAGCGGCCGCCCACGACCCTTCGCTCATCATCCTTGACTTTGTTGCCAATTGCTCTTCTGAGCAGATTGACACCCTTATGGTGCCCTTTGTCGACATCATCAGGGAAGCTCATCCCCAGGTACCGATTCTTTTCATAGAGTGTCTTCATCACCCACGCACGGTTTTTGACACCAAGCTCAGAAATGATGTGGAGACCCACAACGCCATAATGCACAGTCGCTATGATGACCTGTGTAAGCGTTACGCGAAACTGTACTATCTCCCGGCCGACAATCTCATAGAGGGCAACGACCACACGGTTGATGCACTGCATTTCACCGACTATGGCGCAATGCTGTTTGCCAATGCATTGCAACCAACCATATCGTCTCTGCTTGAAGAATAAACAGAGCGGCTCAAACTCCACCCAAGGGATAAAACAAAAGTCAGGAACCACCCTCATCGTACAATGGATGGTCCCTGACTTTTTATATTATTCCGCTGTAACCGAGAGGCAGGAATACTTATTTCAATAGGCATTCTCCTCGCCACGCAAGGCATTGGTAACGGTTCTCACTATTATTTTCAGGTCGAGGGCAAGGCTCCAGTTCTCAATATACCACACATCCTTGTCCACTCGGCCCTCCATCTGCCACAACTCGTTGGTGGCACCACGAAAGCCTAAAACCTGTGCCCACCCGGTAATGCCGGGCTTCACTACATGACGCACCATATAACGGTTTATGAGGCGTGAATAGTCCTCCGTGTGCTTTATCATGTGAGGGCGCGGACCCACCACCGACATATCACCCTTCAACACATTTATAAACTGGGGCAACTCGTCGATTGAGGAGCGTCTCAGGAAATCACCCACGCGGGTCTTACGCGGGTCATGGGCAGTGGCTTGCGAACGATCGGCATCAGCATTCACGCGCATGGTCCTGAACTTCCAGCACGTGAATTCGTTGCCACGATAGCCTGTACGCTTCTGCTTGAAAAAAACCGGCCCTGGCGACGACCGCTTGATTGCAATCGCCACCGGAATGAATACCACAGGACTTACAATCAGGAACAACGATGAGAAAACAATGTCAAATGTGCGCTTTACAACCCTGTTAACGGGATTATCAAGAGGATTGCTCATAGCCGCGAGCACTGGCAACGAACCTACACGAGTGAGATGGAACGAGCGTGCCACCTGACGGCTGAGCCGCGGCACAAAGAAGAATGAAGCCATGTATTCGTCGGCTATATTCACCACTGTTTTCAAGACTTCATCATCGACATAATCCTCGGCATAGTACACCTCGTCGACATGATTCTTAGCCAGATAGGGTGCAAGGTCCCCGGTGACATTGCCCAGATATCGGCCACGCCCGAAGCTCTCGGGTTCCTCGTTGCTGAAGAATCCTCTAATCATGTAGCCGAAGCCTGGGTCGCCCTGAAGCTCCTCGGCAAGGCGTGAGGCGGTATCGCCATAGCCTACTATGACGACATTGAGGTAGTTACGTCCATGGCGGCGTATGGCTTTTAGTACCAGGCGCGTACCTGTCCAGCTTAGCGGGAGGACTATGATGAAGATGGCATAGAACTCGACATAGTCGTGCCAAGGCACCTCGCCGGCCTTACCCACAAAAGCTATCAACGCAAAGAAGATGACCGCGTGGAGCAGGACCATGTGCAAAGCCTTGATGACCAGTCGCTCCATGTGCACGGCTCGGGCCTGACGTATCCTGAACGACATGCTTGCCACAGGGAGATATGCAGCATTGCCCAACACCACCACGACACGCAGGGTGTCGACAGGCACCGCCGGCGTGTTGAGCAGCAGCACAAGCACAAGCGTAGCGTTGAGCACTATGAAATCGGCTAACATCAACGCATAAGGCACATACACGCCATAGCGTCCCTTGGGTGTGAGCGAGTCTCCTGTCATCGCGTAGGCTCTACCGGGGCGATTGTCCCGTCGGGATTAATGGTCATGCGGTCGATACACACCTGACGATGTACGCCGGGACCGTTGTCGAGATAATTTTCATTGATGCGGTGGTACACGATGCGCCAGTCATTGCTGCCGGGTGTCTTGACCACCGAGTTATGGGCTGTGCCATAGATTTTTTTGGCTGGATCCTGCGACAGGATCACGGGATTCCTGGCAACAGTGATAGGACCCAGCGGAGACGTTGACGTGCCGTAGGCCACGTGGTAGTTGGGCGAACCGGTATCGTCGACCGACCACATGAAGTAATATGTGCCATTGCATAGAATACATAGGGAGCCTCGCGATAGGCCCATGTCTTGAGCGTGCCACCCTTGGGGGTCATGACGGTTATTGTCGAGTCGACAATGGCTGTCATGTCGGGAGTGAGCTCGGCACCGGCCATGTAGCCATTGCCCCAGTATAGGTAGCTCTTGCCTCCGATGGGGTCAGTGAACACATCGACATCTATCTGCTGGCCGCGTCCCACCGGTGATTTGGTTATGATGGGGTGTCCCAGGTCGACAAAGGGGCCGGTGGGGTTGTCAGACATAGCCACACCAATCTGCTTGCCACCTCCTGCCACCGGATTGCCGCTGAAATAGAGGAAGTAGCGGTATTTGCCGTCAATGACCTTTTCCTCGATGGCCGGAGCCCAGCAATTGCCATCGGCCCATTCCACCTGGTCGGTAGCGAGATCGAGCACGATACCCTCATCGGTCCACTCCACAAGGTCAGGCGATGAGTAACAGGTATAGTAGGTTCCACCCCAGCCGGGTGTGCCATCGGTAGTGGAATAGAGATAGTATTTTCCATCGCGCTGGCTGTAGAGAATCTCAGGATCAGCATGGAAGCCGGGCAATATGGGATTCATGTCGACGTGCAGGCCGTCCATGTCGGCCGACGGCCAACGCTTCATGAGGCGCTGCATCTCGGCTCGTGTCACCGGTATCACGGTGCCATGGCGGGGATTGAAGTTCATAGTCACCTCGTCGTCGATTACCTTGAAATTTTCCAGGTTGGTCGATTCGGTGAACTGGTAGCGGCCATCGGTGTACACGTCATACATGAGTATGTACTTGTCGCTTCCTATGAGTTTGAAGGTACCTGCGCCTTCTACACCGTCGGTTGTCTGCTGTTTGTAATCGGGTTGTTCAGTCCATTTTCCCGAGGTGAGCGACGGGGTGGTGGCCACCTTGATACCGTTGCCGTGGCCCTCGGTCTTGTAGAACAGATGATACAGTCCATCCTTGTACACTATGTCACCATCGATACACGACTTGCCATCGTTGGGGAGGAACAGCGGCTTGTAGTCGCCCTCGAGATCGGTAAAATCATCGTTGGCATAGGCATAGTATATGATATCGGGGCCATCGCCATGCTGCATTGACCAGTACACGAGATATTTCCCGGCTTCATTGTCATAGATGGTTTGCGGAGCCCATACGCGCTTGAGGTTCCACTGGCCGGGATATCGCTTCTGAATGTTCACCACCGAGTGGTCCCAGTTCACCAGGTCCTTGCTCTTCAGCAGCACCATGGCACGGTTGGAGTCCCAGCCGTTGCCCGACACCATGTCGGTCACCACCATGTAGAAGGTCTCGCCATCCTGACCTCGCAGAATGTGGGGGTCTCTCACACCACCGGTCGACGCGATCACCTTGGAGTCGATCACAGGGCGGTTATTATTGAGAGCCTTGAAGTTATATCCATCGTTGGAGAGAGCGAAGCGTATCTGCTCGCCATCCATCGAGTTGTCGGTGAAATAGGTGAACAGGTAGCCCGCAAAGTCATCCTCTACAGGAGCGGCTCCATGGGCCGGCACCCGGGCGAAAAGCATCGCGCACATGGCGGCCGATGCCAGCATAGTTTTCATTTTCATGGTAATTATTGTAAGGTACTTGGGGTCAATCAATTCATTTCTCAGCAGGGAGCTCACCCAGGCAGGCATCAAGCTCGGCAGCCAGAGCATCGCGGTCGAGATGCTGACCTATGAACACCAGCTTGATCATGCGGTCGCCATACACGGCGTCCCAATCCTTGGCAAGACCCGGCTCGCGGGCAATCATCTCGGCGAGCTCATTGGCAGGTGCCGTGGCATACCACAGGCCGGCCTCGCTCAGCTTCTTCTGCACGCCGGCCTGCTCAAAGAGGAAGGACATGTCGGGCTGGTGCTGGAAATAGAGCACACCCTTGGTCCTGATCACATTGGCCGGCCATTTGGTGGCCACGAAGCGATCGAGCTTGTGAATGTCGAAAGGGCGGCGACGATAGTACACCATCGTCTGTATGCCATACTCCTCGGCCTCACCCTCCCCATCGTGGTGATGGTGGTGGCAGTGGCAATGCTCGCCATGGCCCGGCTTGCCGCAACTGTCATCATCATCGTGGTGATGATGGTGGTGTTCCTCATGCTCCCCATCGTGGTGATGGTGGTGCCCCTCGTGGTCGTGCTCGTGGTGGTCATCATGGTCATGGTGGTGATGGCCGTGGGCCTCGGCCTCCTCCTCTTCGGTGACACTGCGCTCAATCTCGCGCACCCATGTAGCCGACGTGGCCACATCCTCATAGTTGAATATACCGGTGTTGATGATAGCGTCGAGCGGTACGTCGGCATAGTCACAGTCTATGATACGCGCCTTGGGCTGCAAGGCCTTGATTACACTGCGTATGTGAGCAGCCTCACCGGCTGTCACCTCCGACACCTTATTGAGCAATATGATGTTGCAGAACTCTATTTGCTGTATGATCAGATTCTCAATATCTTCCTCGCCTATACCATTGCGTTCGAGCCGCGAACCGCTTTCAAACTCGCTCTTCAACCGCAAAGCATCGACCACAGTCACGATGCAGTCCAGGCGCGGCAACGCCTCGCCGGCAGCGATGCGGGGGTCGAGCTGACGTATGGCACATATGGTGCGGGCTATAGGCTCAGGCTCGCATATGCCGCTCGCCTCAATCACAATATAGTCGAAATTGCCCGACCGGGCCAAGTCGCCGAGCTGCTCAACGAGGTCCATCTTGAGCGTGCAGCATATACACCCGTTGGACAGTGCCACCAGGTCGTCATTCTTGCCGCCGTCCTGACCCACAATGCCACCCTTCTGTATGAGCGAGGCATCGATGTTAACCTCGCCTATATCGTTGACAATCACAGCAAACTTGATACCGCGTCGGTTGGTCAGAATTCTATTGAGCAAAGTTGTCTTGCCGCTTCCCAGGTAGCCCGTGAGCAGCAATACAGGTATATCTTTTGATTCCATAAGGCATTTAATTTAAAAACAAAGTTCGCAAATATCTTTTACATAAACAACACCTTCACTATCTTTGCCATCAAAAAACGCCCCAACACCATGCAGCATAAAACCGAAAAATGGCAGGTGCTCGACAGCGAGTACATCGTGCGCCGCCCATGGCTCGTAGCCCGGCGCGACACCGTCAAACTCCCCACCGGAGTCATCTACCCCGAATATTACGTCCTCGAATACCCCACATGGGTCAACGTCATAGCCATCACCCCCCAGGGCCACTTCGTCATGGTAGAGCAATACCGCCACGGCCTGGGCGACGTATTCACCGAGCTATGCGCCGGTTGTGTCGAGGCCGGTGAACAACCCATCGACGCCGCCCGCCGCGAACTCGCCGAGGAGACCGGCTACACAGGCGGCCAGTGGGAACTGCTCACAGTAATTTCAGGCAACCCATCCACAAGCAATAACCTCACCTACTGTTATATAGCACGCGACGTAGTACCTACCCAGAGCCAGCACCTCGACACCACCGAGGACATCGCTGTCACCCTCCTCACCCGCCCACAGCTCCTCGAGCTCCTCGAGAGCGATCAAATGAAACAATCGCTCATGGCCGCCCCCCTCTGGAAAGCCATAGCCCAAAACAAAATCTAAAGCCCACGCATGGTAGCAGAGAACAGGATGGCATAGTCGCATGGTATAGGCACCATAAGCAAAGAGCCAGCTCTCCCAGTACTCCCAGCGCTCCCAGCTCTCCCAATGCAAAAAAAAGGCCACGCAACGCGCAGCCAATAACCTTTCACCCACAAAAAGCGTGGATCACCTCCCACAAAACCCCGCCGAATACCGGCTCACCCCAAAAGTCAGCCGCCCGGGGCACCCAACCCGGCGCCCAAGCTCACCCATGAGCCTCACCACACGGTTACGCCCGGCCTTGAAATAGGCCGGCCCACGTCCCTCCAAAAGCGGGAACACATACACCCCACCGTCCCCACGGTAACGCTCCAGCATCGCCAGCGCCCTTGCCCCAAGCGACACGCGGCGCTCCACCCCCTTGAGCCGCCGCCGGTACACCAGGCACCCCTGCTCCAGATTCCCCGTCCACTTAAGGTGGGCCACATCGACCAACTCCATACCCCCGCAATAGAAACTGAACATAAACATATCCCTCACCATCGCCAGCTCACCATCACCGGCACCCGAAAGGTCGAGCCCCTCGATACGGTCAATCCACTCCTCACCCAGAGCACGCTCCCCGGCCTTCACACCCACACGCCCCCGCGCAGTGCTCACCCCGCTGAACCACTCATCCACCTCACCGCGACACCATCCATCGCTCACAGCCCCCTTTAGAATGGTGCGCAGCGTCCTCATGTAGAACGCCACCGTCGACCCCTCCACACCGCGACCCTTCAGGAAAGCGCCCCACCCCACGATCAGCTCACCATCGACATCGCCCGGAGCCACACACCTCCCCCCCAGGAAACGCCCCAGCGAATTCATCACACTCCTATAGGCAGCCGCCGAACTCACACGCCCCTCCCCCCTGAGCGCCAGCCAACGCCCCTCGACATACCCCACAAGGTCACACTCCATCACCCCACCCATAGTTTATCCTCTATTCAAGGACAAGTACACTGATAAGTTTATGAACCTGTTCAATAGAGAATATCCTCAGGTTGCAACGGCATGTAAGGCCCGTCCTTCACCTCCAGGATAGCCGATGGCTCCAGCACCTCGACCGTGTGCCACTGTCCAGCCGGGATATGTACACCATATCTACCCTGCTTCGGGTCAAGCAGGAAACGCTCCACCTGCTCACCTAGGTCATTGTAGAACACCACAAACATCTTGCCACGGAGCAGCGCATACGACTCTGCCGTGTGACTATGGCGGTGTACAGGGAGCACAGTCCCCGGCAGCAGCACATTGATAAGCCGCTGAGCCTTAGCCTCCAGACTGTCATGCAGATTGAAATTCATACGAAGCCGAGGGCTTCCCTCAGCCTCCCCGGTCACCCGGTCAAGCAGTTCGTCATCAATAATCATTGTTGTTGCAATTGTTTAGATCGAAGTCTATTTTCTGGAATTTATTAAAATCTTCATTTTTCACTCTCTATCTGCACAGTTTTACTACATTTCTTACCTCCAAACAACCAATAATTTATGAATGTACTAACCCTTAGGATATTACTCAATGATAAGGAAATAGTAGTAACCATTATAGTCAATAATCCTATCACACCCAGTTCTAAACAACAGTTTCCTGTAGATTTGAACAGATATCCATAAGCAAGCATAGAGGGAATAAAGAAATAGTGCAACATATATAGGTCTAAAGTCCTTCTACCCACGTAATTTAGACATCTGGCAACCAAATTTTCTCCCTCAATAATAATTCGGAAATTATAGAATAACATAAATACAGCGATTGTGGCTAAAAAGCCCAAAATATTGCTGTATATAGCATAGAATAAGTGTGGCGCTAAGTCAAAAAATTGTTTTGAGAATAAAAATCCGATAACCGTTAATATTATAATTAAATTTCTTATGACACTACTGCTAAATAGGTAAACAACTTTTTCATAATATTTCTTTAAAATCACCCCCAAAGCATAATACTGAAAAAATGTCATAACTGCACGAAGACATATATAATGCATCCATCCTGAATCCAATCGTGTTCCCAACATACCTCTTACCACAAAGAATATCATAGACATGACTATAATAAATGTGACATACAACTTATCGGGTAGAATCTTTTGTATAGCATAATTTATTATTATAATGATGAATAGAGCATAAGTAAACCAATATCCTCCGGGGAATCCCCAATTTTCATAACCAAGAAAATTATGTATTAAAAGAAAGATGACCGTAGGAACTACCAATTGTCTAAAGCGAGAAAGCAACATGGTGGAATGTAAATACTTCCTCGTTCTGTATGACGTAAAACCGCTGACAAGGAAAAACGATGGAAGCATGAATGTGAGATAAATCTTTGAAAGGACACCATCATTCTCCATAAGCCCAAAACCGAAAGCACGTATATGCTGAAAAACAACAATAAACATTACGAAACCACGAAGCGCATCAATATATCCAATTCTCTTTGATTGAGCCATATCCTCGCCACAAAATTTTTGATTACCGGAAACATTTTTTGAGTTCTAGTTGGAGTTGAGAGGTAAAATACTAACACTCGAGTACTTACATATATCATTCATAAATATCATCGTTTAATGATTGACTTTCTTATGTTTGGTCAGTTTATCTATGTAGAGAATCTTATTACCGACAAGTAACGTTATCGGCATAATAACCAATAGCATAAGTATAAACCACATTTGTTTTGGAACTCCCAACATGTTTAGAAATGGAATCCCATAGAAATCATATAGCGGATGGTGCAAACCCATAATAACAAGGGATGAGGTACCTAAATAAGCAAATGTCCTTTTAGTTTTATCAGAGAGAAAGTGGTTAATTAGATGAGAAACGCATAAGATAAAAATAATACCAAACATTGATAATAACACATTATACCATTCGAAGGTATTATACTTCCAATCAGTTTCCGGATGTAATATACTTACGCTCAACGCAAATATTCCTCCACACAATACCATTGTAACGAATGTACGCATATTAGATTTCGTGTTAAATTGAAATATTTTAATTGCTTTTGATTTGGCTATCATATGTCCCAAAGCATAGAATATAACCAATCCCAATGTAGAATCAATGAAAAATGGCAACTCGATGTCCTTACTTCCCAACAAGTACGCAATTGCATAGCAAAGAAAAGCGATTCCAAATGATTTAGAACCATATAGATTGTACAACACATTGTATAGTAATCTCACCATAAATAGACAAGGCAAGAACCAAATAGTATGAAAGAACACGTATGACCTTGAGTTAAAAGGAAGTACATAATCAGTAATACCACTGAGATTATGAGCAGTCAATATTACCTGACTGGTAGCTATAATGAAATTTGTCACACAGAATATAAGCCATGGGACAAGCAATCCTTTGTACCCTTTGAGGAGTTCCTCTTTTACAGTACGCTTTTTGAAGAACCACCCGGATATGAAAACGAATAATGGCATGTGAAATGCATATATCCATGTAATCATAGACGTTGGAGTATGACCAATAAGGACAAATATAATACCCAAACCCTTTGCTATATCAACGGTTAAATCTCTCTTTGAAAGAATTGGAGCAGACACTTTAATGAAGAGTACAATTTAATTTGAAATCTCGTTTATCCAGAGAAATCAGAATCAACAAATTCAAATTCTAAAAATCTCCTCGTATCGTCTTTTCATTTTGACACCATATCTAATTTCAACTTCGGGGAGCTTCTCCCCAAAAAGCTGTTTGACCCTGAGATATGGGAAATTAATACCTGCTTCCTTATACAAAACTATTGTAGCCGTAATTCTGGGATTAATATCTGTAATTATCGGATTATCGGCTTTATCCATCATAAAATCGAAACCTATATTGCCATCAAGCTGAAACAATTCTACAAGAGAAGTTGCCATATTATAAGCCGAATCATTTTTTTCCACAGTACTTTCCATGGCAATACTTGTTTGACTTACAGTGTTACGACGTCCTGCTATATATATGACTTTACCATGATTGGCAAGTAAATCAACAGTATATTCACATCCGGGAAGATATTCCATGACCATCATATCGGGCCATATCTTTATAGACTTCAGGATTGAATCCATTTCTTCCATAGTCACATACATCGAAGACGGTTTAGTATTAAGGAATAAATCACCTTTTGACAAATCAGGCATCACAATACGAACGCCTCTACTACCACTACTTTCCGCTACCTTAATACACACAGGACAATTTGGGAACCCCAACCTTTCTGATGCTTTATGGAAATCTTCAATTGATTCTATTTTAGAATATTTAGGAGTCGGAATTCCTGAGGAGGTCATCAAATCATACACCTTAAGTTTATTATTCGCAGAGTTAAGGGTATCATTGTCAGTTATAGCGACCTTAACACCTAATCTATGGAAATCTTCAATACGAGACCTGACAAGCTCCAATTCCATGGAAATCTGCGGAAAAAAAATATCGATGGATTCCTTATCACATATTTCAAGCAACGTATCAACATAGTTTTGGTCAGAAATTGGTGGAACGCTATAGAACCTGTCGATGATTGGGTCAATCACTGGTTCATTTTCCTTATCCACACCTACGATGTAAATATCTCTTTCTCCATTTTCCTTGAGACATCTAAAGAAACCATGCATAAACATGGCTCCACATGCTGAGGATAGAATTCGTGTTTCTTTCATCTTTTTGTCATTTAAATAAATTTCAAAAAATAAATTTCGAGAATACATCATCAAACGTCTCCGCCCTCATTATTTCTTTTGTCGCTCCATTTTTATCAATGGCATACATTGGGCAATTTGGATGAATAAACTGAGGCTTAGAAACTATTGAATAGGCTCCCACATTCAGAAAAGCAAGATTGTCACCAACATTTATGGGTCTTGGATAATCGCCAACCATTAAATCTTGTTCAAGGCATGTATATCCTACCAAATCTATTTTTTCATTTTCTGTCATATCATTATTAGAGAGATTTACTACAGGCAACTTTTTCAGACCGCATATCTCTCCGAGATTTTCAAAACTGCCATTTAAAATTGCCATTCGTCTGCCGCGGACAGTCTTTATATTTTTGACAGTTGTAACAAAATCGATATATCTACCTACCACTGTAGTACCAGGTTCTGTAAAAATGATTGGACCATAACTACCATATTCTTGAATAAAAGGTCGCATAGTGGCCTCCGCATATTCTGTATAAGATGGCACGTTAGAACCAAACTGAATCTTTAATTCTTCAGGCATATCTGCGAACATACCGCTCCCGAGACTAATATATTTTGGAATACCATCAATACATTTCCTTGCCGCCTCTATCATAATCAGCGATCGTTTATTCCAAGCGTCCAACCCTCTATGTCTACTGATATGGCAATGCAATCCAACTATGCTAATATTTGGCGTATTCCTCAATACACTTAAAGCATCAGACATGTCTTGACTATCCATTTCCAATCCAAAGCGTGAAATAAACGCATCATCAAGATGCATATTAATCCGTAATCCAACTTCAAAATTTTTATCGGAATGGCTCTTCGCTATCGATGATACTCTTATCGCCTCACTTAAATTATCAATATTCACCAATCCATTATTGCAAATATGCTGTTCTAACATCTCTCCCTTTTGAGGCCCATTATAGATAATATGGTCGTTGGGATAGCCTAATTTCATCGCTAAGGCCAACTCCATATCAGAAACGACCTCGGCATATGCTCCTGACAGCTTTGCGAGCTTACATATATATGGAGTATAGTTTGTTTTATAAGAATAGGCAATCTTGTATTTCGGATATATACTACTTAACGCATTGAAAAGATTTTGCATATTTTCGATGAATGCAATTTCATCGAATACATAAAACGGAGTTTCATGTTGTCTTATTATATTGGAGTAAATCAAGGGTTTATTCATCATATTTTCTTTTTAAGTTTGCTCTATAAATGTTAAGATGTGGACGTTCAAAATCTGAGCCATAGTTTGTTTCAACACGGTTCAAAAGAATCTTCAAGGTCATAAAAATAATTTTTATATCTAAGAAGAATGAGACATTGTCTACATATTGAACTTCGTAGTTAAACTGTTCTTCATACGAAGTATACGTTTTTCCTGAAAGACTATCGGGAGGTATCAGACCTCCTCTTATTTCGTGTCTTCGTCTTTCACTCGAGAGAAAATATGGCCCATAATAGGTAGGCATGGGGCGAGGCCCAACTATCGACATATCACCTTTTAAAATTGAAAACAATTCGGGAAGTTCATCAAGAGAAGATGATCTCAGCAATCTTCCAAATTTTGTAAGACGTTTTTCTTCAGACAATAAATTCCCATTCCCATCTGTTTCATTAGTCATTGAGCGGAACTTATACAGATTAAACGTTTTTTCCCTATAACCTATTCGTTCTTGTTTATATAATATCGGACTCCCAATATTAATTTTAACAAGTATAGATATAATAATAAAAATCGGTGACAACAGAATTATTCCTGAAATTGATACTATGATATCAAGGAACCGCTTAAAAAAGAATCTGTACATGGCATACTTGAAATTATAATATTTCTCGCTTAAAGGCACATTCATATGCCTCTGCATAATTACACCCAGATTGCGCTCCACGATAGGCTGCTAATCCTCTAATTGCCTCCTCACTGCGTGGATGAGGATAAGGTCTCATCACATCTCGATATATGGATAAAGCTTCAATCTTCTTTTCGATAGCATCCATACCTACCTCAACAAAAATATTCGGATTGAATTTATTCATTGCTGTATCAACACACCATTCAGTAGAAGAAAGTATTTCCATAAACCTTAATTCTGATATAGGTTTAACCTCAGGTCTTCTTTGAAATATCCGGATTGCTGCCTGACATGCAATGGAGGTATTGTAATGATCATTGTTTGTATCCGATGGATGATGCGTAATTACAATATCAGGCTTAGATTCCAAAATCGCATTTTCTATAAACTTAACAAGCTCAAGATGAGGGACACTATTCATTTTAATATTTGGGAATTCACCTTCATATATTTTTTTGACACCGAGCATACTCATACTTTTAAGCATATCGTCACGTAGAAGTTGATCTGCAGGTCTGAATGCACGAGCATTAGCCTTGGAACACATTATGCATACGTCACATTCATTTTCACTCGATACTTTATACATTAGAGCTCCCGCTCCAAGGGTTTCATCATCGGGATGTGCTGCTACAATTAAATATTTCATTTGACTTTATTTTGTTTCAAGAGGTCAAGCCTATCCTTTAAATAATATTCTCTGAAGATATCAGCATCATATTTATTTTTCACTTCACAATATGCATTCTCGGAAAGTTCTAAAATTTTTTTTCTCGTCATACCATGAACGCGTTCAAATGCTGATTTTAAGCTATCTGTCGATTGAACTTCACAGATTATGCCATTATAGTCATCTATGATTAAATCTGTCGGACCTTTTATATTGCTACAAATAGTTGGGATTTTTAGAGCTCCGGCCTCGAGCACAACTGAACCAAATCCCTCTCGGTAACTTGGCAAAACCAAAATATCCATTGCTGAATAATATGGTGCCGTCTCTCTCTTTTCACCAACGAATATGATTTTCTCATTACTCTTTGCCTGCTGATATAATTCCTGGTTTAAACGGTCCACGTCATATTCTGGTCCAACAATAAGAAGTAAATCTTTTTCATGAGCAGTGGAGATAAATGCTTCCAGAAGTTCATTAATACCTTTCTCGGGGACAAGCCTACCTACAAACCCAAAAACAAATTTATCATCTTTAATTCCAAGGCTCGACCTAATCTGTTGTCGCCATACCGGTTTCTTGTTTATATTAAACCTATGCAAATCGACTCCATTTGCGCTTCCGCAGTGTATCACACTTCCTTTTTTGGAGGCATAGAGTCCCTCTTCTATTGCGAATTTAAGATTTGCATTACTATCAGGTTGAACGTTAGTTGCAAAGTAGCAAGTTATCCATTCGGCTAATTTATAGAATACTTTTTTATAGCCTGTGTAATCGGTATACGAGATACCCCATTGACAATATACCCGAACCGGCACACGAGCTAAAAAACCTGCAATCGATGCATATAGCCCGGCATTAGATGAAGCATACTGTATTATATCAAATTTCTCCCTACGAAAAATCAAATACATTGTCTTTATACAACGAAATACTTCCAATATACTGACATTCCCCCTATTCATATCCATCGGTATATATGATAAAGAGGACAGTTCATCGGAACTGAATCCGTCATACCTTTCACAAATAAATGAGCTATCGAAATCCCCGTGGCTGGCTAAATACTTCAGATTATCAAGCATAAATGCCCTAATTCCAAATACTTTAGTCATAATACCACATATCTTAATTTTTTTCATCTATGTTTCATAAAGTTGAATTGAACATATATTTTGAAATGCCTCCGATTTTACCGATATATACAATATAATAGCCCAACTGTGCTGCAAAAACAACGATAGTCGATAGAGTAATACCATTCCTTGTGTTGGCATTATAATATTCAGCCATGGCAAAAACTGAAGCTACCTGAAAATACATTGCAATACGATTGATTTCAACGTTACTTCCTGTAACCCATACCACAACATAGACACAGGCACTTATGAGCAACATATACAAATAAATATCATACATTCCAAGTCTAATTTCAGCTACTGTTTTTCTATACACAAGAAAAAACATGAAGAGAAATACCGCAAACAAAGTCAATAATGCTCCACTACTTTCAGGAGTCTCCAATGCATAATACTCGTATCTTTCATCCAAGGTTGACGTATAAGCCAATACGATTGGCAACAATGATGCTATGATAAAGGCGACTATAATTGTGATGATAAAATTCCTCTTTGTAAATCTCATATATCCCAAAAAATAAACAGGGATAGTAATAAGCAACGTTTTATGAATTAAAAATCCAATCAGTACAACTATCATGAATTTCCAAAATTTTCTCTCAATAACGTATTTAATAGACAGCATAAAAATACACAGCGCCAATCCTTGTCTCATTGCAGCAAATCCGAATAAATAGAAGGCCAATGTAATAAATGAGAATGTCGAAACTGTAAAATTGGCAGAGAGGTCTTTTATCGATTTCATTGCTGATATCGCACAAATAAACGACACGATTAACAGTAACGATACATAATGTGGTGAAATTATATGTGAAACATTGATTATCAGATTAAACAAAGGTTCTGACCCGAACAAGCCACTCTCTTCCGCATTAATATCCCAACCATTACCGCTCTCAAATATTCTACAATAACCAGGGGTGTCTGTTCCTACTGTTGAATTCCTGAGACCTTCGAATAACGTTAATACAAGAACGACTGAAACAAAACCTACTCCGTTTATTGTTTTACGTTTAAACGCACTTATTGAATCTCCTTGCAATTTTCGTTCTGTAGACCAATAACAACTAACCGTACAAACGACCAAAACTATAAGCAATAAAAGAATATAATAAATCATTCCTTTATTTGTTTTTTATGGGTTTAGATATGTTTTCCTTACGATTGTAGAACAAACTGTTCGAACTCACATTTTGCGTGACAACACTGCCTGCAGCGATTACACTTCCTGAAGAAATCGTTACTCCTTTAAGAATTATAACACCACACCCTATCCACACATTATCTTCTATAATTACAGGTGATGATGTATACCCTCCTTCATTCATTGTTCCTGTTGAATGAATGTTGTGATCGTGGTCGTATATCATTACATTAGGACCTATCATTACATTTTCACCAATTGTTATTGCATGGTGGCAAGTTACAACGCATAACTGACTTAAACTACTATTACGACCAATTCTTAGATGTCCCTTTTGTGCAACTCTAATACTGCAATCATCTGTAATATGAACAGAGTCCCCTATTGTAATGCTCGAACCTTTTCTAATCCGGATATTACTTTTGCAAGAAAATCTACATTTACTTCCGTATCTGAAACCCTTTCCAAAAATAAATCGATATAATAACAACTTAATTATTCCGATAAATTCTGGATATCCATATAAAATTTTACTCAACATACTCTTTAATGATTAACTTTTCTATGAAACCAAAAAACTATTTTTTTAGGTAAGATTGCCGCGACAATAGGTTTTAGGGCATAGACATATGTATACATAGGGAGGTTATTTAATTTGAATCCCACAATCATTGTTTGGCTGAATTTACACGCTAATTTCAATGAGTTCTTTTTCCTGTAATCGCTAATATCATCATGATATTTAAGAACTGGCACTTGAAGATTATATCCTTTGAGTCCTTTCGCAAAAAATCTGAACCACAAATCCATGTCCTGTCCCCTTGTGGTACGAGCAGAAACAGTATAACCGCCCAACTTATCATATGCCGCTTTTCTCATCATTATTGTAGGATGGAAAAACGGGATCTTCGATTTCATTATTTTCACGTCTGGATATTCTTCATTCAGGACAGGACGTTCATTACCGGAATCGTCATACAAAATCACGCCACCACCAACAACGTCGTATTCCGGATTCTCATCAAGAAATTTTACTTGCTCGGCAAATCTATCCGGCAACGCAATATCGTCATGGTCTATACGTGCTATATATTCCCCTGTCGATTCGGAAAGACAATGGTTCAAACTATATGCCAGTTTGCTGTTATGCTTATTTTGAATCACTTTTATTCGGGAATCTGTTTCTGCTATCTGCTGAAGCATTTTGAACGTATCATCTGTGGAACAGTCATCACAGATTATAAATTCCCAATCTGTAAATGATTGTTCTATTATGCTCCCAACGCTCTTGGCCAAATTCGGAGCTCCATTATATACGGCCATTATTACAGAAACTTTAGCCATTGCGATACTTTTTTGTTTCGTTTTCCAATATTGTCTTTATCACTTCGTGATGAGCCTCACACCTTATAAGCTCAAGTGTAACAAGCTTATTCCTGTTAGAATAGAGCGTATTTACAATGCGATTGTGAAGTATTCGGTTAAGCCGTGTGCTCCATTTGCCGTATCCATACAATAAGGACAAATCAAGAGACTTCATTGAGTCACAAAACTCATCCCATTTCTCTCGTATAAACTCTTGACTTCCCAAATGTATTGAGTCAGATTGAAACTCAGCAAACCGGCTGTCATGCTCGGAATTCGTTGCAAAATCAATGCCGCTTTCCATAGCCTTGATGAGTTTGAAATTTAAATCCAATGTATTTGTATCAAGAGTTATTAGCCAACCTTCATTCCACGAAGAATCGTTATCTCTATATCCAAATACAGTATTACCCTGACCATACAAAATAGTGGAATTGCCGTTTTTTTCCATAGTCCCTATGCAGTGACTATGTTGTATCAGTACCAAGTCGGCACCTTTCATTGCCATAGCTCGGCATTTTTTTCGAAGCTCGGGAGATGGATATCTGTAATGTTCAATACCTCCATGATATAGTACAATCAGATAATCTACCTCTTTCTTGAAATTTGATATTTCGTCGAGTGAAAAATAAGGGTCGAAATGGTTTGCCCCAGAAAAATTATCAGAAGCGAGATTGAATTCCTCTTCAGCATAAGCCAACACTCCTATGTTAAACCCATCAACGGCAATAGTTGTGTGCCTTGCCGCGTCCTTTATATTGATTCCACCTCCGAAATAAATAATCCCGTTTTCATTACATGCATTAATCGTGTCATGAAATCCTTTCTCACCATAATCAAGTATGTGATTGTTTGCAAGGCTTAGATGCGTTATTCCACATCTTCGCAAAAGAGAAATATCCTTAGGTAAAGCTTTTATATTCGGACCGGTTTTAATGATTGCTGCATTTGACTCGGTAGCCGGACACTCAAGATTAGCAATTACCGCATCAGCGTTGCACAGGTATTTGATGATATTTTCAGAGAAAGGGCCATGGATATTTGAATCGAAGACAGTTCTAAAATTATTGTCTGGACATATATCCCCTAAGATTACTATTTCTGCCATTTTACTTACGTTCAATAAATTGCAACTTCCACATATCTCCCACTATTTTGTCATATTCCTCAGGCACGAAATCAGGAGCGCCACCCGCAGGGAAAAAAGTCAATTCTCCAAAATAGACCTTCCCTCCAACTTGATACAAGTCAACACGTACATACTGAAATGGCTTACATAAATCAGCCGCAATGGCTCTCATTTGGTCAAACATCATCGGCCTATCGACATTTAGACTCGGATTATGAGGAAGTTCTTTTCCAAATGGTAGTAAATTCCAATCCATATCATAGAAATTCCGGGTATTATGTTCAGTATCTCTCCCCACTTCAAGTTGCATAAATGCGGGAACTCCGTTGAAACAGTAAAATTTATAGTCCCGGAGTTCGCCTGTTTCGTCCTCAAGATATTTTTCAGCTATTATCTGCCGTGGCATTTTTTGATACACCCATTCACGGCCACTCCAATATATGGACTGATGTAGCCAACACCACATCATAAGTTTTGCGCGCCTGAAATTAAGTTTGCGCTTGTTCTTGACTATTATATTTTGTCCGCTTCCATGAGTCGATTTAAGAACAAATCTATCAGGCAAAGATTCGAAATCTATCTCACTCACACGACTATAAACTCCTATGATATCATTTAGCAAATTGCCGTATCCACAATTTGAGATATATTCCCTGACAGCATACTTATCGGCACACATCTGCATGAGCGGTAACCTACAATTAAGTTTATACCACTGCAGTTTTTCGCTGAATAGCTCTGGAGATTCCAAATCAGGTTTGCGTCCAGCCTTATCTTTATAATATCTTATAACTGCTTTTCTATCAGATACAAGTCGTGGCATAAGCCAGCTCATACCACAATGGTAGATACTGATGATAAAATCAAACCAAAAATTCCGTTTATTTGACATTTAAAATTTCAAAATATTTATTTTCAATCATTTCCACACCTCTCACAGAATCGAGGCCAACATGTCTGAACGCTTCTAATATGCGATTATTGTCAGGAATAACAACCGAGAGAGCACGTTCTATAGCTTTTTCCCATGCCTTCTCATCGGTAGGTGATACATATTCCACCAGACCAACCTTTACATCTGCCGCTTCAGGTATTCCAGCCGATAAAATACATGGGATACCCGATGCCTGAGCCTCTAAGGCTGCGATTCCAAAACCTTCAGTAAACGATGGCATTAGGAAGATATCTATACACTTTATATCTTCTGCAACATTACTTGAGTTTCCAAAGAATTTCACCCTTTCGGATATGCCCAGACTTTCAGATAAAAGCAGTAGCGATCTACAGTATGAATTGGACGGATCAAATCTTCCAAAACATACAAATTCAGCATCATAACCGGCATTTATGAGCAGTGCTGTTGCCCGTATTGCTGTCTCAATATTTTTGATTGGAGCCACACGGCCTACCGATCCCAATACTATATTCCTTTTAAGGTTGAATTTAGCCTTGGCTATCTGTTTTTCTTCCGCCCCACCAAGATATTTACGTGTGTCTACCATGTTTTTTATTACAAAACGTTTATGCCAGTGGAAGAACAATCTATTCCATGCCTCATCCGAGCAAGCCCATCGTTCGGTAACATTCAACTCAATTAGCAAGCGTAGAATCTGTAATACTATTTCTTCCTTTAATTTCCTTAGCAAAGAACCAGTAAAATGAATATCGGCATGGCAGTGGCTGATTCTATGGCGTATCCCACACTTTTTGGCCGCTTTGCATATTATACCCGCATTGGCATTAAGATGGCAATGTATCGCATCTATTTTAGGTAATTGAACCAAGGTTTTTGCAAATTCACTACAGTAACCTTTAACTCCCAATTTGCCAACCGAAGGTATATGCACTATCCTGTATCCTAAATCTCTAATTTCTTTATCATATAATCCTTCGCGAGGCTCATCAGAATAGTGTATAAGCAATATATAGTTTATCTTACCTGAAGCATGACGTAGCATCTCCATTATCAGGGATTCCGTACCACCGGCATCCATAATGCCATTCGCTATCAATATGGTTGTTCTATTCATTTTATTGCTCGGTATATGAATCTTAATGCCATAACGGATTTATACTGTAATTTTGAGAAAAGATCTCCACGAAGCATATTATAAAACAATCTGGTTCGGCGCGTCATACCGGGAGCACCATTATCAAGATAACATAGCGCATCATCATTGAGACGCTCCCTAATCATCAAAAGTGCCTCACTCTTATATTCCTTTTTAATGAAATCATGCATTCCGCACAACAGCTCCAAACGACTTCTTAAAAACTCATCACGATACTCCCAATACATACCTGTACTCTTAAGATATTTTTCGACAATATCCATTACTTTTGCCAATGAAAATACACTGCGTCCCTTTCGATTACTCGTTGAATTAGGCTGGATACGGTAATATGACAATTTCCGAGGAATAATAGCTATTTTGTCCAACGAAGTCACCAACAACCAATGGATTGGGATATCCTGCTTTGTCAGACCTTCCGTAAAATTAACACCTAATTTATGTAAGGTTTCGACTTTCAAAAGCCTTGTCCACATAAAAGCTGGTCGACGAATCAATGACTTTTTATCATCGGTCTCCAACGCTGCAAGTGTTGAGGTTTTTCTTTTTAAATCTTCTAATTCCTTATTCTTACAAAATGGAATATAATCCCACAACACCATATCCGCATCATTTACTGTTGCACTCTCTGCCGCAAGTTTAACCATATCAGGATGAAACAAGTCATCCCCGTCAAGCATTAAGATATATTTGCCCTTGGCCTCAGCGATAGCTCTATTTCGAGAAACAGATAGCCCTTGATTATTTTTTTGTCTTAAAACTCGATAACGAGAATCCAATTTTGCTCTTGACAAAATCCTTTCATAGGTTCCATCTGTTGAACAATCGTCAATACAGAGAATTTCTATTTCTCCGTATGACTGGTTCTCAATACATTCAAGTGCAGAATCTATGAATTCAACAACGTTGTAAGCCGACAAGGCGATTGTTATCAACATTTTTAGAATAAATCTTACTTTATAATATAATTAGCATCAATTAATTAGCAAACTTTGAAATAATTATATTTCTTAACGTCTTTCGTTCTGATTGATTGAGATCTATCATATAAATAAAACCTGCAAGCAAGACCAATATAACCAATGTAAAACACCCAAGATGTAAGAGCGAGGTACATCTGTATATTCCATTGAATATGTATGCGAGAAATATCATGAGCGAACTTACGACAAACAATTTTAAAATTGTGATACCATAGATCTTAACAGGAATTGCCACCAGTCTCATACAACATTTCAAAGTAAATATATAGTACCCAATCATAGCGAATATTATTACTATGAATGGAATATATGTACTATTAAATATTTTGAGTAAGATATAGGAAATTGGTAATACCGAAATATTTATTACACATGATCCTAATTGATAAACCTTGATATTTCCTGTGGCATGGATAATCATCATAATAGGTTGTGGCAAAACATTTATTAATGATGCAATTAGTACTAACTTAGTAAAATTTACGGTTACCGTTGGATATTGTCCAAGCCATAATGTCAGAATAAACTGCGTATTACATAAAAAAATCAAAATTATCAGCAGCATTAAATAGAATCCTAACCTTGTAGATAAAAATGCAAGATGAAACATTCGAGTATAATCACCTATCGCATAATTCTTTATAATCTGAGGTTTAACAGCAAGTAAGAAATTTTGCACACAGGTGTTGAGAGCTCCATCAATCTGATATGCAATCCCTCGTGCTGTATTAATTACAACACCAAAAAATTTATTTAACAATATGTTAACGCCCTGATTCTTGAATATATTTGAAAAAGCGCCCCATATACTCCAATTTGCAAATTTCCCTATTTCCCGACTTATTTGTTTATCGATGTTCCATCTAAATTCACATTCTGAAAAATTTCTACTACAATAAATAATAAACGTAAGCAATACGACAAAATTCACAAACATCATCATAACTCCATATATTATAAGTTTATCAGAGCCTACGTAAAGCAATATAAGAACCAATACCAATTTAACAAGGGATTCAGCAATACTTATATACGCAAATACCCCCATCTTTTCACGTGCAATTATAACCGCATTATATGGAGCTGTAAGAATTGAAAAAACAAATGATATTATGGAAAATTGATAAATCACGTTTGCTGCAAACACTCGATTGGAAGGAATGACAAGATATTTATTGACCATCCATAAACCCGCTGATTCAGCTATTATAAAAACAAATAAGCATAATAGTATGTACAATGACATACTATTATTAAATATATCATTAAGTTTCGCTTCATTCAGCTTACCATTCTCATATGATAGAAATCTTTGCGTTGTAGATGACAAAGCATTATTTAAGAAAGCCAACATTGTTACTATACCGGCAACTACATTGTAGATGCCAAAATCAATATCGCCTAATGATTCTAAGACAATACGGACTGAATATAGTCCAATTGCCATAGACAGGAACATTCTAAAATATAGAAGCCCAGTATTTTTTACAATACGCTTCGTGTCTTGATTCATTATCGATCAAAGCTTTCGTATATGGAATTCTTGCTTTTGAATTCCGGGACTGTCTCTTTCATGAGCTTTACCATATCGGATATCGTGACAGCTACCGCATAGTCGGTAAGCCGGGACACTACACAGCAAGCATCGGAGTAGGGATATTCACGGGCCTTGGCAACAAATATGCGCTCATGGGTGGTCGGTATGGTATTCTCTTTGGTGGCAAGGACTTCCTCATATAGTTTTTCACCGGGGCGCAAACCGGTGAATTCAATACTGATGTCCCGTCCCACTTCAAGTCCTGCCAGGTGTATCATGCGCTCGGCAAGTGTGACTATCTTGACAGGTTGTCCCATATCAAAGACGAATATCTGTGTGCCGGTAGCAAAGGTAGCCGCCTCCATAACGAGGCGGCAAGCCTCGGGAATGGTCATGAAGAAGCGGTTGATATCGGGATGTGTGACGGTGACGGGGCCTCCATGCTCGATTTGTTCGCGGAATCGTGGTATGACCGAGCCGTTGGAGCCGAGTACATTGCCGAATCGGGTGGTGACAAACTTTGTACAACCCGCCGCTTCACCCCGTTCGATTGCCAATCCAAGGGATTGCACATATATCTCCGCGAGGCGCTTTGTGCAGCCCATGATGTTGGTCGGGTTCACGGCTTTGTCTGTCGATACCATAACCATTTTTTCCACTCCATATTCCACACATTTGTCTGCCACCTGGCGGGACCCTGTGACATTTACACGCACTGCCTCGCATGGGTTTTCCTCCATGAGCGGCACATGCTTGTAGGCTGCGGCATGGAATACAATCTGGGGGTGATGTTTGCGGAATACATAATCGAGGCGCGGCAGGGAGCGCACATCACCGATGACCGGTATGAAGTCCAGGTCGGGGAACTTATCCTCCAATTCCAGCCTTATGTTGTGCAGTGGAGTCTCGGCATTATCAAACAATACAAGACGCTTCACCCCGAACGTCGCAAGCTGTCGGCACAATTCCGAGCCGATTGAGCCTGCCGCTCCTGTGACCATCACTACCTTTCCCTTGAAGTTGGCGACAATCTCGTCCATCGAGATTTTGATCTCGGGGCGGCCCAGCAGGTCTTCTATTTTTATCTTGCGTATATAGTTGCCTACCGCTTCTCCCTCGGTCAACTCATCGATATTGGGCATGACATAGGTTTTCAGTCCAGCTGTACGGCAATAATTTATCAAACGGTCCTGTTCTGCCCTTGCATCGGCGACATATGGGAACAATATGCCATCTGGGTCCTGTAACCGGGAGATATACCTAATGCTGCCTTCATCTTCAAAATAGTAGACATTCAGCCCGGCCAGTTGATGTCCCTTCAGTTCTTTTCCGTAGGTTATGAATCCAATTATGTCATAATGGGGAGACTTTCTCAATCGCGATACCATTGAAGCGGCTTTATCGTTGATGCCATATACCAGCACCTTGCGGACGCTTGTCCTTTCCTTTGATTTGGAGAGCACCATGTCATATACGGCCATCATGATAACTCTCAGCAGAATAAGCACACACAGCGTTACAAAAAAATCAATCAGGATCATGCCATACAGCAGGCCGCTGGAAAAACCCAAGGTTGAGAATAGCGCCATCGCTATAAAGAGGACCATCTCTTTTCCTGCACAGGCTACAGTGATACGCCCGAGTTCTCTTAATGTCGTGTATCTTATGATTGCCCGATACACGCGACTCAGTCTAAACGCGACAAGCGTGGCTATGGCCGAGATACCAAGCCATGGCAATATATGGCCTGATTCAATACTATGGATCGTAACAAGTAAGTTAACAAGCGCTATAACCGATAAGGATGCCAGTAATGATCCTATCACATCGACCATAAAAACTATGCCTGTATTCAGGTATCTGTTTTTCTTTAATTGATTTATCTTGTTGATCGTTCTCATGACTATTGAATACAACTTATCCTTCTGATATATTTTTCCCATATTAATGTATCAAAGTTTCTATCGAATTAGGTATTGACAATGTTTTTCAGTGAATCATGGGTTCTCATACAAGTTCATGCCCGATATATGGTACAACTATAAGAGTTGATGGCTCTGAAACCTTTTATCTGCATTAGGAAATACTGTTGTTGGATCGACGTCAAAAACATCGATCGCATGTATGTTTACACTATCTTCAGTTGTTACGGTCAAAATATCTCTGAAATACTTGGAACGAGGATATGTATGATAGTTTACTATGGAGTCCTCTTCTATGAGAAGTTTTGATTTTTTATCGAGAAGTACCAACCCATCTTCAAACTCCAATATTACATGGTTTGCCAGTGTATCTCCTGAAATAAGCTTACCCAATTGTCTGGTATTTATACGCTCATTCATTTTACAAGGAGCCAATCGGCTGATTTCTCCTTTAGATACATTTAGCTTTGAAGATAATATGCTATGGTCTGAGCTGATAAAATATTGTATATCCCGGTTATTGAAACTTAGAATGATACTCTTCTGCTCGATAACTTTTTGATTAGAAAGTAATTTTTCAATACTGTATTTGTTTACGCCAAATTCAGTAATCACATATCCCTCAGCCGATTGATTATTCTTAGCTATGTAATTGCCAAAAAAGTTGAAGTTTTTCTTATCAGAGTAATTCATAAGGCCACCGGCTGCTGTCCACCGCGATTGCATGGATTGTGTTTGGCGCAATAACCGCTCATCAACCATTTTATCTGACAGTCCATCGGCTGGGATAAATCCATGTCGTCCAAGTGATAGTATTATATTCCCATATCCAGCACCCAACGAATATATTTTTGAATCAAATCTTTTTTTCAAAGAATTGTCAATGAATATATTATCGTTGATTCCCTTACTGTAAAATCCTTTGCGACACCCAATAAACAAACGGTCGGCATACATATCGATTGATAGTACATCCGTTTCAACTTCCCTACATACAGTTGTTGTCGAGAGTTCATCTATAGAGATCTCAAAAACAATCGTGTCAGCAGCTTTATTCCATTCCGACATAAGTGCTTTTCGTACTTTAGGTATTGACAAAAAGCACTTGGCCGCTTCGCTGTTCCAAAAGTTGTTTCTGCGGAATCCAAGTTTAATTAGCGGCTCGAATTGAGGATATTTAGATATGAGTGTTTCGATAATTTCGTAAATCGATACAGATATTATCCCTCCATCCGATAAAACCACATACAACCTGCCTTTGTAGACATAATGTTCCGTGGCATCAACCTTTATCTTTATTTTAAAGGGTTTCATATGCTTTTCTTTATCAATTTATTGAATGTAGATTTATTGATAACACCATCTTTTTGAAGCAAGGATATGATATCATCAAAATCATCTCCTATATCGTCCATTGAGCACGGATAGCCATGCCAAGAGTCATTTTCATTTTGCGGGCGTGGGAAAAAGGCAACCCGTTCTCCACCCTGTCCAAGCCGCCTTAATTTCTTGTCAGCAATATCAAGACCTAACAAGCCTATTTCCACTTCTCTTTCGGACATATCAGCATCGTCGAATACACAGAATTGACCATCTGCAGTATAAATCCAATGTGTTTTAGCTTGATTTAGTCCCCGTTTTTTTGTTGGATTGTGATCTTCTTTGGGCACATAGAATTTGTTATTGGTAGAGGGTCCAAATTGTCCCTTTTTGTTTTGACTTACCTTCCTATAATTTACAGCCATAAATTTTCAGAGCTACATATTCATAATGATTCCACAGATGTGGCTTGGAGCCCTTACGGCTACCTCTTGTTTCTCTCGTTTTCCTGGGTGGGTGTCAGTAGGTGGGCTCGGTGAGGGAGCGGATTGCCTGTCTCACGGTGACGTAGTTGCCGGCGTTTTCGAGTAGGCGGGTTTTTATGAGGTAGGGGGACAGCATGGCGGTGGCGCTTGGGAGGGCTATCGACCGCTCGTTGTCGCCAATCTGGATACGCCGCATGTCTGAGAGCCGTTGTATCCTGGTTCTTATCTGCACTTTCAGCCCGGCGCTATAGTTATTCATACACTCATCGAGCATGGCTTTCAGGTATCCGGCTATGAGTGAGGCGAGGTTGTCAAATTCGCGGAGTATTTGGCTATTGATGCGCGTGATACGTATATTGGCTTCTAATAGTGTGTACACCATGTCGCCCCAAATGCGGTCGGTGAGGTCTATCTTGGGGTCATTGATGAGATTCCTCAACCTTTTTTGATTCTCGGATATGGTGTTCTCGTTTCGCTCATAGGTGGATATGGCTCTACGTAGTTCGTTGAAAGCGTTGTCGATATACAGCCGTGCCTGATTTATGTAAAATTCCTTGCTCATGATTGTTGTCCATTTGCCGCTGAACAAGATTCGTCATCATCTGCATCAGACGCGCCCTCCTCGTCTACCAGCGGGTGGTCGTCGGCGGCGTTATCGTAACTGCCGTCGTTGCCGCCGGTCATGTCTTCGAGCTGTGCCTTAAGGTCAAGATATTGTGCCTGAAGAGTCTCTATGGAGGTAGTGACATGACTGTCGAGACTTGTGTGCTCACTTTCTACCATTTCTTTGATTATGTCGTCAAGCTCGTTCTTCTTCTGCTCGACAAGAGTTGTGAATGCCGACACTTTATTATTGTATTCAGTGTCAACCTCCGATTTCTTTTCAGCCAATACCTGGCTGACTGTAGCCTGACGCGTCGAAATTTCACTTAGCTGGGTTCTCAACTGCTCCAGGTTGTTGTCTTTTATAGCATTGATGTCGTTAAGCAAGGCATCCTTGTGATTGGTCACCTCAGCTATGGAGTTGGAGAGAGCAGCGATTTTATTATTTGTACTCTCGATATCGGCATCTATCTTATCTGATTTGGTATGAAAATCACGTGCTATGATCCTCATGTCGTCAAGGGCGTTCTCGCTCTGGGCTGCCATTTCATTGGCTTTGAATATCGAGAAGAATGAAAATATCAGGAACACAACCGTAAGCAGGGCACACCATAGGTTGAGGACTTCATATTCCGACTGAATCTTGGCAAGTTCAGATTCAAGCAGATTGGATACACGTTCGGTGTTGTCGTTGTTGTCGATCTTTTGGTTGATATGTGTCAATTGGGCACAAAACTCGGCAATTCCGCTGGTGTTAATCTGCCCTAAAGTATCGGTTGCGAGTGCGAAATAAGTGCGGTAAAGGGAGTCGGTAGTGCGTGTTGCACGTTCGTGATGTGAGATGATTAGCTCATGGGTCTCTTTAAGTCGGGTATCGGCCCGATTCATGACATGCCAGGCGGCCAGTGAACAAACGATGATGACTATGGCAAACAGTGACGCGTGAAACCATAGTTTTCCCGGTCCTTGATTTCTCTCTGTCATTCAAGTTATACTGTAGGATAAGTGGGGAGGGGGTGGACGAGTCGGGCATCGACATGGGCTGTCCACTCTATGCTGCCGCCTCCGTCGAGCAGCAGGCGGTATATTGTGGGGGTATGCTCGCCGGTGGCAGTGTCGCTGCTCCGGGCGATTTCGCAGCCGGGAGCAGGGGCGATGGTGGCGGCGATGGTGGCGGTGTGGCCGCTGAGCAGTCCGCCTATGATCTCGACGCGGTCACCGGGTCGTGGCTCGGGGTGGGTGGCGCCACCAGGGCGGAACTCGGTGTCAGGACCCAGGGTGCCCAGGGCGAGGCGGTAGCGGTGTATATGGGCGGGGGCGATGGTGGCGTAGGGTGCTCCGGTCTGTCGGCCGGTGCGGTAGCCCCAGGCGAGGTCGCCTATGTGGCGGTAGATGGTAGTGAGCCGTGAGGCCCGCTCGCGGAAGAAGATGAGCCACGCGATGACGGGGCGATGCTCGAAGACGCGACGATGGCCCACTTTGCGTGTGATCTCTTCCATTGGGTAGTATGTCTCGGGGAGCTGGCAGTGCTCCCGGCGCAGCCGCTCGACCACCTGATCGTAGGTGGCGCGGGGTCGCAGGTGCATGGCATACCATTGCTCGGGGTCGGTGGTGAGGGCTTCGATGACGCGATGGCGCAACTGCCCACAGGTGCCGCCGGGGGTGGTTGCCATGGGGCGTGCCAAGGCGGTGAGAGGGCAAGCTCCTTGGCGAGGGGAGATGCAGGCGGCGACTTGGGCGGCGGAGGCTCCGAGCCCCATAGCTACGGCGGCCCATAGCTCGAGGGGGAGCGTGGAGGCGGGAGCCGCGGGAGTGGAGAGCCGGGCATCAGCGAGGGCTTGCCCAATGAGGGCGGCTACGCGTCGCTGAAGCTGCCTCGGGGTGGAGTGTGTCTGGTCAAGGGGGAAGAGGTAGCTGTGACGCGGACGAGCGTAGCGATCGATGACGTTACGTATGGCTGGGTCATCGCCACGATAGGTGTCGATGCGTAGGGTGGCTAACTCGTCAAGCGTGAGTCCACCGAGGTAGACTGCCATGAGGAGCATGTCACGGGCAAGGGCACGGATGCGGTTGCCGGCAAAGTCGGCTCGGGCGAGAGCCTGCAGCCGCTCGGTGACAACGGTATAGGGGAGTGCCAGGCCGGTGGCGTGGTCCATCGCGGCGAGTTCGGCTATCATGGTGGCAATTGCCTGGGTAGGTGATAAGTCAGAGTTATGAGTTATGAGGTGCTGGTGGCCTGGGGGCTGGCTGGGGCGCTGGGTTGATTGGGACAGGCACCAATAGGCACTATGGGCACTCATGCCAGCGCTCCCAGTACTCCCAGTACTCTCAGCGCTCCCAGTGCTCCAGGCTCTGCCTAAGAGCGAGGACAGCCGCTTGAGGTGGTTGTTGATAATGGTCTTGGGGGTGTAGCCCAAATAGAGCAGGTAGCTCACGTAGTTGCTGAGCAAAGTCTCATCGATGGCCTCGACGGGCAATGGTTCACCTCCCACCCACGACTGCAGGGACTCGACAGCGCGCAGGGCGTGGGCCCGAGTGGTGGTGCCGGGAGGCAACGCAAGCGCTGTGTCTCTTAAAATAGCAATGGCATCGTAGGAGATATCAGCTTGATTGTAGGCCATTTAGCAGATAAATTATGCAGTGGCAAACGGCTGTCAGAACTGCAATACTTTCCGACCCCCTGCCGAGTGTGTAATAATGCTTGACAGAGGTTCAGACAGAGTGTATGAAACTGTAACCGCCATGGGCTAATCAGTTGGTCGAAAAGTTGTTATGGGAGATATCTCTTTCCAAGAGATTTGGAAATTGCTCTAATTATCAGCTAATCAATAGGTGACTGAATTATTTTATTCTACAATTTTAAACAATTTCGAAAAAAATTACTCATTCGGCAATCTTTACATTCTTGCCTTAATGTAAAAAAATGTTGCATGACCTCCACGCTGGCACTTGCGTAATATTATAATAATTAGTAGCTTTGTACCCGAAAAGTAGCGGTAAAGTCTCTAAGCAATGAACCAGGAATAACCAATTTCCAAATCTCTTGGAAAGAG
>JAAGKN010000285.1_pt1 | contig 58713 bp, 54 predicted proteins | sample 6206371 | NCBI WGS metagenome assembly JAAGKN01 (sample SAMN11533720, study PRJNA540317) | gut metagenome | isolation source: fecal pellets from male and female animal of same cohort | host: Peromyscus leucopus | place: USA:CA | collected 2017 | reverse complement strand
GACCGACACCATGGGCCGCATGCACGGCGACGCGCAGTTCGCGGGTTCTTCCTCCGTGCCTGCTCACGTGGAAATGATGGGCCTTATCGGTATGGGTAACAACCCGATGGTTGGCGCGACGGTAGCCGTTGCGGTAGCCGTAGCCGAAGCCAAATAACAAGTTGTTTTAGTTGTACAAAAACCTCCTCTTAACGGGGAGGTTTTTTTGTAGCACCGGGGCGCGCTTGTAGGCCTTTGGGGAAGAACAAAATAGGTCCTTTGGCCCTTGCATTTAGAACGGTTTTTTAGGAAAATATAGTAAATCCGTATATATTCAAAGGAGAAGGTTGCTATGTATGGAAAGTTGTTTTTATTACTTCTTTTGGGAATGTGCGGCGCGTCTTCGCTCCGGGCGCAGGGAAACGTTATGAAATCGCTGTTTAAAACTTCGTCCGCGGTGGAAGCGTCTGCGCGGCAGGCGGGAAAACAGGTTGCCCGTATGGCTTCCAAGCATTCTGCAGCCAAGCTTGCTGTAGTGCCCAGCCTGGCCGTTGGCGCGGAAGCTTTGCGGGTGCAGGTATCGCCGGTGGGGCTTGGAAAGTACCGGCAGAATGTCCGCAATTATAACCTTGTGTCAAAAGTGGTGCCGGTACAGGTACCGGAAAACCGCTGGCTTCAGAAACCTTTGGACGGCTATATCTCCTCTTTCAAAACAATTCATTTTGATGCGGCGGAACAAGAAAGCAAACTGCTCGCCATTTACGGGAAGGACAAACATTTCCAAGGTGTTTTTGTAGGGTTTTTTGAAGATCTTCGCCAACATTCTTACGGTCCGGTTAAAAAACCGGAAACTCTTGCTTCCGCTTTAAAAACCGCTTTGGAGCAAGGGGAGAAAAAACGTGCGGGTTTTTTGGCGCTTTTAGTGGACGGCAACGCTTTCCGCCCCAAAGATATTTTGATTTGGAATAATACCTCCAACACGTGGATTTCTTACAATAAAAGCAAAGCGGAAGTATTGCGCCATAACTATAAAGAACGCCTCGCCCGCGTGGAGGAAGAGAACAAATACTGGGCCGGCTTGCTGCAGGAGCAAGGCCTGGTAGTCCGCCCGGATAATTATGATTCGCCCAAGAGCATCCGCGTATCGCAGGATATGGTAACCTGGCAGGAATTACCGCTGGATTCCCAGGCCGGCCAGGAGATTTGGGACGCTTGGAATGAGGGGCTGTATATTACCTATGAACGCCATTCCCATACCGCCCGTTTTGCGGAGAATAAAGACGCACTGGTTTCTTATTCTTCTTTAGAGCATCTTTTCTATGCCCGTGCGGCCGTGGACGCCGGCTTTGTTATGCAGGAAAAACCGTCCGGCGAAATCGTGTTTGCTATGGACGGCAAGAACTTTCCCAATTTGTTTGTATACGGAAACGACGGGAAGCTGGAGGCGGTAAAATATGAACCGTTTACCGTGGGGGCTTCTTTCCCGGAACACCCGGTTTCCTTTTTGAAGGATTTGAGAGAGATTTCCCAAACCGTATACGCCAGCGATTCGGCCCGGCGGATTATTTTCCTGAAAGACGTAGCGGAAAAAGGCGCTTTTTACGACGCGGAGGATTGCGTAAAATATCTCTCGCGCGACGGGCATTTGTCGCTCCCGGATTTGGAGGAGCTGAAATCCGTGGAAAACGGCCTTTAATACCAACCTTTTACATGATTCGCCCGCTTGCAGCCCAAGCGGGCGTTTTTATTGTAACCTTTCGGTTGTTTTCACCGCCGAAGAACGGGGAATTGTAATCTCTTTTTGTGGGTTGCCGGAACAGGGCGGGCGTCCTATCCTTTTAGTAAGGGGGAAATTATGAAAACATTTCTGAAAAAATGGTGTGTGGGCGTATTGGCCGCTGTTGCTGGCGGCGTGTTTTTAATTTCATCTGCGCGCGCTTCGGCGGACGAACAGCGGTTTGCCCAGCATAAAGCCGCCTTGCCGGCACAGCTTTTGGCGTTGCGGGAGCGGGCGGATAAAGCGGGCGGGGCGGACCTCAGCCTGGCTTTGTTGCTTGCGGCGCAAAATAAAGATGCGCGTTTGGTGGCAAGCACGGTGTTGGTGTATCAGGAATATCCTAAAGAACGCAAATTGGCCGTATTGTTGGCTGCGGCGGTGCGCTACAGCGAACGGTTGGCGGTCCTCCAGCGCGTGCGCGACGGCGTATTGGAAGAAGCGTTGCTGCAGGCCCCGGCCGAGATGGAGGGTATAGACGGGATGTTTGCCGCGGTGGATGAATTGTCCGCTATGTCTCCCGCCGCTTTTAAAAATGCGGTGCGTTCGGCCCAAAATAAAATAAAAGGCCAGGATTTTGCCCGCCGTGCCACAACGGAAAAAGTAAAACGCGCGTTTAACCAAACGGCTCAGGCGGACCGGAACTAACGTTTCCCGCAAAAGTTAATTTTAACGGCTTTGCTCCGGCGCTAATCGGCCGGGCGGGCCGTTTTTTGCGTCTGCCGGAAAGGTTCGCTGTTTTTTTATTTATAAAAATTCGCTTTGACTGGAGAAGCAAAAAAACTACAATATTATAAATTCTTTTTAGGAAATTTTATGCTTAATCTTACCAAATCCGCCAAAGAAACCGTTTCTATGAAAATTATCCGCGTGCTGTTGGCGACGTGTTTTTTAGTCGTCCCGCTCGTGTTTTTTACCGATTTAACGGCCAATCCGTTTTTTGCGCAGAATACGCTTTTATACGTTTTGTTGGCGCTTATTTACGGCACGCTGGCTTTTAAATTTTTGCGTTCCAAATCCATTGACTTTACCAAAACCTTCTTTGATTTGGCTTTTTTCGTCTACGTAATCGCCTTGGCGGTAGGATGGCTGTCGGCCGTTTCTTCCGCGCCGCAGGCGTTACGGCAAACCTTATTTTACAGTTTGCTTAATTACGGCACGCTGCTGTTAATTGTTTCTTTTGGGGCGTATGTAATCAGCAAAAACGTCGTTTTTTCCGGTACGATTGAAAGCAAAACCAATTATATTTTGCTCTTTTTGGCGTGGGGCGGGTTGTGGTATTTTTTGCCGTATTTAAAGACCAATTTGACGCCTGATAATTTGTTTGCGCATATGTTTGACTGGTATGCGCTTTTCTTGTGGGGGCTGGGCGTATGGCTGGCGGTGCGCGTACTTAAAAAACTGACGCAGGAAAACATTCTCGTCCTTTTGTTTGTGGCGGTGTTTTTGGCGTGCGGATACGGCGTGTTGCAGGCCCTGGGGCTTGAATTTTTATGGCCGTTTGAAATTAATCAGTTCGCTAGCAAAGCCTTTTCCACGTTCGGCAATCCGAACTTTCTGTCTTCCGCGGTGGTAATGCTGCTTCCTTCGCTGTTGGTGTATTATATGCGTACGGACAGTAAAAAAGATTTTTGCGTATACGGTCTGCTCGTTTTGGTGTATATTTTGTTTTTATCGTTTGGTTTAGCCCGTTCGTGCTGGCTGGGCGCGCTGTGCGGACTCTTTATGATGTGGATGTTTGGCACCCTGCGTGCGCTGATTTGGAAGAGAAAAGGCCGTGTTTTCCTGCTGGCGGTATTGGCGGTGGGCGTAGGCTGGGGCAGTGTGTATTGGGACGCGGACGACGCTCCCAGCCCCGTAGCCAAACGCGCGGCGGAACTTTCCAACGTAACGCCTTCTAATTTTACCCTGAAAGTTCCCCGGGAAGATATCTTTCAGTCCCTCCACCAGCGTTTGTTTATGTGGGACGTTTCTAAAGAGATTTTTCTCGCCCGCCCTGTGCTCGGCAGCGGGTTGGGGAATTTTCAAATGGCTTTTATGCAATACCAGCCCAAAACCTTGTTGCGCTATCCGGATTTGCGCGGGCTGAAAACCATTACGCCCGCCCCGCATAACGAATTGTTTTTCCAGCTGGCGCAGGGGGGGATTGTCGGTTTGGGGCTGTTTCTGTTTATGTTTATGGTGCTCTTTTTGGAAGTAAAAGATTTTGCCGCCCATAAAAAAGAAGGCGATAAAAAACAGCTTTTGCAAGCGTTGTTCTGCGGTATTTTGGGTATGCTGGCCGACAATATGCTTAACATTTCTTTGCACGCCGTGGTGCCCGCGTTTATCTTTTGGTGGATGGTGGGGGCGGAAGTGAGCGGCGTGGGTAAGGAAGAACGCCGCATTTTAATTACCGCCAACCCCGTTACCAAAACGGTCGCTTTGATTGTATTGGGGCTGAGCGCGGGTGTAGTGTTGTGGCAGGGCGTATGGCTGGCCAGCGAGTACCGTTCCTTTGCGGGGCAAAAAAACATCGCCGAAAAGAATTACGATGCGGCCGTAAAAAATCTTTCCGCCGCGTTGTCGCTCTATCCCGCCAATACCGAAGCGGGTTTCCGCCTGGGCAATACGCTTTTTGCACAGGGCAAACATAAAGAAGCGCTGGCCGCTTTTGAAAAAACAATCTCCGCCGCCGCTTATTATGAAGAAGTTTATTTTCACGCCGCATTGGCGGCGTTAGGCGCGCATGACAATAAAAAAGCCGTACATTATTTAATGGACAATCTGCGCTTGCACCCGTATCACTTGGCGGCGTATGGAATGCTGCTTCAGTTGCTGTATGAAGACCCTATCTACGCGGATGCGGACGCGCTGGCGCTGATGGAGCGTGGGCTGGCGTTGTTTCCGTATGAAACGGGCCTGTGGCGGTTGGCGGGGGAAATCTATACCAAGCTGGGGGAAACCGAATACGCCAAAAATACGTATAAACGCGGTTTAACGGTAGATACGCTGGATAAAGAACTGCTGCGCCGCTTGGAGGCGTTATACGCTTCCGGCGGGGAAAAACCCGCCGTGTTGGAGCAGGCCAAACAGCTTCAAAAATATCAGGAAAAAGCCGACCGTTTTGATAAAATGTCGCCTTTTTACCAACAACGCCTGCGCTCCAATATAGAAGCCTATATCCGCACCTATCCCGATGATACCAACGGCTCTATTTTGCTGGCCCGTGTGCTGTCTTTGGCGGGCAACGGCATTAAAGCCAAGGAAGTGCTGGAAGAAGTGCTGGAAAAACATCCAGATGATTTATGGGCCAATTTGGCGTTGTCCACCTTGCTTTATAAAGCGGAGGACGTACAAGGCGCCAAACGCTGTTTGCAGGACGCGTTGTTTTATTACCCGTCCAATTCCTTGGCTTTGGCCCGCTTGAAAGCCCTTTCATAGGGTGGGTGCGGGCTAAAAAGCGTTTTTTTGTAAAAAATGCAAAAATTACTCTTTACAACGCGCGCTAAATTGCTATAATTCTAGTATCCGTGTATCGCAGGTTAAGACGACGCACGGTAAGGGACAAGGATTACCGAATGATAAAAATAAATAAATTCTTGAGCTATTTGTTCGTATCTGTTTTCTGCTTATCTTTGACGGGCGGCAGCGTGCTGTCCGCCGCTACGCCGGCCAAACAGCTGGCCAAGGGCATCGCTCTTTATAATGATAATAAAGACAACGAAGCCATGGATTATTTTATTGACGTGCTCGTCAACGGCAATAAAGAAGAAGTCGCCGAGGCCAATAAGTACGTAGATTTAATTCACAGCCGCATCGGAGGCATCCAGACGCCGGTGGAAGTGGATATTAACTTTAAAGAAGGGGAAGTGAAAAAGCTGGAAGAAACAGCTGACGCTTCCATCTTGGCCGCCCAGCAGCAGGCTGAGGCCGCCGCCGAAGAAGCCGCGGCAAAAGCCCAGGCCGCCAAAGAAGCCGCCGAAGCGGCCGCCCTTGCTAAGCGCGATGAAGCCCTCGCCGCCGTAGACGCCGAACAGCAGGCGTTGACGGACCGCATTGAAGCCCAGCGTTTGGCCGCTATGGAACAGGCAGAAGCACAGCGCCAGGCCGCCATCCAAAAAGCGGAAGATTTTAATGACGCCGCTTTAGGGGCCGCCGCCGTGGGCGCCACGGTTGCCGCCGACGGACTGTCCGCCCAGGCAAAAGCCGATGACGAAGCCCTGCTTTCCCAGGCTAACGCCGAAGCCGCCGCCGCTGAAGAGAACGCCCGCCAAGAAGGCGTCTTAACCAGCACTTCCGAACCGGCCAGCTCCACCTTTATGGATTTAACGACTCCGCAAGCCATTGAAGCGCGCGACTTGTACACCAAACAAAAAATTGAAAGCATGACCGCCGCCGCTATAGATAAAATTAACGCCGTCAAAGGGGTTCATCTGTATATGCGCGACGGCCGCCCGGACGCTTTGGATATTGACCCCGAAGTGTTGTTTGACAAAAATAAATTTAAAACTTCCGCCCTGCCTCTTTTAAACAACGTCTATGAACTGTTGGCGTTGACCCAGGGTTCCGCTTACGTTATTTTGCCGCCCGGTTCTTATACCGACGACGTAACCCTTTCCGGCATCCGTCAGGCGATGGCGCTTAACTCGTACTTAATTAACCGCGGTATTTCCCAGGGCAAGCTCCATTATAATATGGGCCTTGGCGATCAGGAACCTCCGGCTAAATTCGCCAATTTAAACGGCGTTGCCGTCGTTTTTGATTACGAAGCCAAGCTGCCTGCCAATTTGGAAAAAAACGAAAACAACGTAAAAGCTCCCTTGCTTAGCATGGCGGTTGTTCCTCTTTGCCACGCGATTGACCGCTCTTTGGGCGAAGCGTATGTAATTGACTTTTCCGTTTTGGAAACCGTTAACCCCGTAGACAACTGGATGCTCCAAGTGGTCCAGCACGGGCGGGACGGTAATTTCTACGTGGTTCGCCAGTTGGAAGGGTTTACGCCCGTTTATCATCAAATTTTGTGGAACGGCCGCAAAGGCATTATCGGGCCGGAACTTCCCTGCGGTAAATATACGCTGGTTTTGACCGCAACCGATTTGAAAGGCGAAAAACAAACCTTGCGCCGCCGCGTAGTGGTAAAATGCTCTGAACAGAAAAAAACTTCTTGCTCTACGGGTAATTGCGGTGCGACCGCGGAGGAATTGTGCCCGAAATGCGATTATAAAGCTTCCCGCCTGTGGGTAAAACCGGGCCGCACGATGGGCGCCGTTTCCAAAGCCGCCCCGGCTCCCGCCGCCCAAAATAATGTTTCCACGACCACTACCACCATTACCACCAACACGGTAAACATTATTGAAAACGCGCCGGATACGCTGCAAGACCCGCTGGCGGGGGAAATTCCGCCCGCTCCTGCCGCACCCGCCGTGCCGTATGCGGATGAACCGGTAAACACCAATCCTTACGATATGCCGTATGAGGATTACGGAAATTAATCCGGGGGAAATGTATGAGTCTTTCTGAATCTTTAATCGGCCAAAATATGAACGCCCACCCGGATTGCCTGGGTTTGTATATCGGGATTGACGAAATCTATGTGGCGCAGAGCGCCAAAAAAGACGGCGGCACCGTGTTGGAATCCTTGGTGCGCGTTCCGATTAACGCCGTAGACAAAACCCTGCTTAAACCCTTGGATTTAAACGAAACGTTTTTTTCCATGGACAATTGGTTGGAAGCGTTGGGTAAAGTTACTTCTAAGAAAAAATGGAAAACAAGCCGCGTGGTCGTCAGTTTGTCGCCCGCGTTTTGCCTGCTCCGCCATTTTGTCATTCCTTCCATTGAACGCAAAATGTGGAAGAGCTCCATCCCGTTGCAGGCGCGCAAGTATATTCACTTTCCTTTTGAAAAAGCGGAATATGCCTACCACGTGTACGAATTTGAAACCGCCGCCACCAAACAAAAACGTTTGGGCGTGGTGTTTGCGTTAACCACCAAGCTGATTATTGAGCGCTTGCAAAAAGGGCTTAAGTCCGTCGGTTTGGACTTGGTTTCGGTGGAACCGTCCAGCTTATCTTTGGGCCGCGCGTTTAACGACGGCGACAAAGAAGCCGTGGGAGACGGCGGCCGCATTTATTCTTTCTTCGGGAAGGAAATGGCCAATTTTGTTTTCTTAAACGAAAACGCCCCCGTCTTGCTGCGCGAAGTTGAAATTTCCGGTTCTTTGCCGGCGGAACGCCGCCGTTTTGAAATTACCAACTGTACGGAATTTATCGCCAAACAGTTGGAAAAAGACCCCTTTGAAGAAGCCGTCATCCTGGGTATGGATACGGAACAATGGGTGCCCGCGCTGGAAGCGGATTCCAAAAAACCGGTCCGCCGCTGGAACTTGACGGAAGTATATGGGATTGAAACGAAATCGGCGGGAGAAATCGCCGCCATCGGTGCCAGCATTAAATTCTACGACCATAAAACCCCGGATGTGGATTTTACCAAGGGTAACCGCTTAAGCGAGTATGAGTTTAACGCCAGCGTAACGGCTTGGAAGGTTGCGGCCGTGCTGATCGTGCTTATCTTACTGCTTATCGGCAAAGGGTTTATGGGCGTTAAAAATAAAGAAAAAGATTTACAGCGGGCCAAGGCCGCCAGCCGCCAGACGATTGCGGACTTCAACGGTTTGACCGCCAGCCAAATCCAAAGCAATTTAAGCCGTATGAAAACCCAAAACAGCAACTTGCAGGCGATGACCCGTTACGATAACCTGATTACGCCGCTGTTGGTTGAAATTGTGGATACCATTCCTTCGCAGATTTGGATCAGCAAAATGGAATACGGCGATCCGTTCCCGGCCAAAGGGGCTGAAGCGCGTTCTTTAACGCTGGAAGGCTCCATTAAGTCGGACGTGGACGGCCAGGCCGATTTGGCTTTGGGCAACCGTTTTAAAGACGCGCTGGCGGCGCAGCCCATTATCAGCAAAATTTGCGGTAATTCCGCGGCCATCCGCTATACCAGCGTAGCCGGTACGGCTTCCGGCGGGGCAAACGCTTCCTCCGGCTCCCGCAACCAGGACGGCGCGGGCGTAGAACGGGAAACGCGTTTTGTTTTCACTTGCTCTAAAGAAGGAGGACGCAACAATGGCCGCTAATTTGAAAAATAACAAACAAGTGGAAGCGTTAAAAAAAGGCTTTCAGGATATACAGACCGTCGCCCAAGAGGGCAATTATAAATTGTTTGTAAAACAATTTGTAGCGGTATTGCTGGTGTTTTTGGCGTTTAAGTATTGCAGCGGGCAGTTTGCGTCCAAAATCGGCAATTATAACGGCCAAATGGAAGCCCTCCGGATGCAACAGTCCAGCGAACGGGAATATGTTGAAAATAAAAACTTACTGTTTGAATTGGAACCCAAATTCCCGGAAATTACCGCTAAAAACGAATGGCTGATGAACCAAATTCTCGGCTTGTTTAAAGAAGCGGAGCTTACTCCTCAGGTGGACGGCGCTCAGACGGAAGACTCTTCCAACTCCACGTATGTGGCCGCGGCGCTTCAGGTAAATTCGGAAATGGATTTTTCGCGCTTTGCCAACTTTCTGGCGGATATTGAAAATCACGGCGAGTATTTAAAAGTGTCTGATTTTTCCGTTACGAAAGATACGGACCCGGAACATTTGGGGAACAATAAAATTTCTATGAAATTTAATACGATTTTCCCGAAAGAGAAAGTCGCCAAGTCTTTATTTAAAGACTATGACCAGATTATGGCCAAAAAACGCGCCGAGTCGGCCGCAAAAAAGCCGGCTAAGGGGAAATAAATGAAAAACGCATTTTTTGTTTTAACATTGCTTTTTTCCGCTTCCTGCGTTTTTGCGCAGAATATGACGGGTAAGGTGGCCGCTCCGGCCAAACGCGCGTTGGACGCCCAGGCGGACGTAACGGAACTGCCTGCGGATGCTCCCGTTCTGCCGGAAGAAGCTTTGCCGGCGGCGGAACCCGCCGCAGAAGAGGACGGCTTTGTCGCCAAGCGGGAAGAATTGCCGGAAGAAACGGCTCCCGCCCAAACCAAACGGGTGGTGTTTAATCCTAAAAATCACCGTGATCCTACCCTCTCGCCCGATGATTTCTTACTTTTGCAATACCGCGAACAGCAGCGTTTGGCCGCCATTGAGGCCGAACGCCAGCGCAAATTGGCCGAAGAAAGACGCAAACGCGAAGAGGCCGAACGCCTGCGCCAGCTGGAGCTTGCGCGCATTAAGGATCCAACCCGTGAAGTCCGCAACAAAATTAAAGTGGGCGGTATCATTGGGCAGGAAGTATTTATCGGCAGCCGTATTTATACGGTAGGTAAAAAAATTTACGGCGCGCGTATTGTGGAAGTGCGGCCGGAAGAAGTGGTGTTTTCTTACAAGGGCCACAAATTTGTACGGAAAGTTCAGTTAAAATAGCAACTCATTTAGAAGGTAATCACAGGAGGATAGATGACAAATCGTTTAGCAGTTGTGCTGGCATGTGTAACTGCGCTTGGACTTGGAGGGACCGCTTCGGCGCAAACTGCGCGGCAGACCCTTCCCAGCGATGATACCATTGCCGTCACGGAAGATACTACGGTAAAGCTGACGGGCGAAACCGATCTGTATAAGGAGCTGGAAGGACCCTCTCCCCTGGAGCGCAAAGTGTCCATCCGCGTTTCCAACGTACCGATATCGGCGTTTTTGAACAGCATTACCACGCAGGCCAAAATTAACTTTATTATGAGCGAAGAATTCGCCAATAAAAAAGTTACGGCCTCTTTAACGCGCGTTACGGTAAGAGAAGCGCTTGATACGCTTCTTCGCGTACACGGCCTGGCGTACCAACGCATCGGCAAGAGTGACAGCTATGTCGTAACCAAACGCTCCAACGACGCGCCGGATACGATTACCAAAATTTATACGCTCAGCTACATTTCTTTGCAGGGCGTTGGATCCGCTTCCAGCGAGCTTAACAGCATTATGCCGCAGGACGTGTCCACCAGCTCTTCTTCCAGCTATTCCGGCGGCGGAATGGGCGATGTAATGAACAGCTTGGGCGGTAACAGCTCCTCCAACGGCAATGATTCCTACAGCAGCGGCGGTGCGGAAATTACCAAAATCGTCCAGAGTATGTTGTCCCCCGTGGGTAAAATTGCCGTAGACCCGCGCACCAATAAACTGATTATTACCGACGTGGCCGAAGTATTCCCCCAAGTAGAAAACATTTTGGCCGAATTGGATATTAAACCCCCGCAGATTTTGATTGAAGCCCAAATTGTGGAAGTAAGCAAAACCAGCGGTCTTAACCTGGGTTTTGAATACGGCGGTGCGGACGGTACGATGGTTTCTATGACCGGTCCCAAACGCAAAGTTGATTTTGACTATGTCAAAGGCATCGGCGTAAAGGGTTGGAACTACATCTTCCCGACGAAAGACCAGTTGAACAATAACGGCAGCGGCGACGGAGATTCCTCCTCCTCTTCCGACGATGAAGGCGAAGACGAAGGCGGTTTGTTGGACTTTTCCGCTTTTAACATCGTCCTCAGAAGCTTGCTTACCCGCGGTGAAGCCAAATACTTGGGTAAACCGAAAGTCGTTACGCTTAACAACAAAACGGCCACCATTACCACGTCTACGGATGCGACGGTAGGTTATACGCAGAGCTTGGCCGGTTCCGGCGGGACGGAAATGTCCACCTCTTCCGCGGAAAGAAAACGCGTAGGTCTTACGTTGCAGGTTACGCCGCAGGTAAACCGCGAAGGTTATGTAACCTTGTACGTACAGCCTTCTTATTCGGACGTTGTTTCCTCCGGTTTTGACAACACCCGCGACACTACCACCCGCGCCGCTTCCACGCTTGTACGCGTGAAAAACGGCCAGACGGTGGTTATCGGCGGCTTGCTCACTTCCCGCGAAACGGACCAAACCCGCAAAGTGCCGCTTTTGGGTGATATTCCGATAATTGGTTGGCTGTTTACCAGCAAAACCAAATCCAAAAGCACGACCGACTTGGTTATCTTTATCACTCCGACGATTCTTGCCGAATAAACGGAGTTGGGTTTAACGGATGTATACGTCCTGCCCCCGCATAAAAACGGGGGCAGGTACGTGAAACAAAGCAATTTTTGGGTTTTATTAAGAGGATTAGGAAATGGCAAAACAGTTAAGCGAAATTTTGATGGACCAGGGCACCCTGACCGCCGAACAAGTCAAACGCGCGCAGCTTTATTCCAAACAGAACAACGTTCCCGTTGCGGAAGCTATTATTAAGTTTGGGTTTGCGAATGAAGAGCAAGTAACGGCGGCGCTCTCCAAACATTTTTCCGTTCCCTACGCTTCCAAAGAAAACGGTATTTTGGTACCGGAACGCGAACAGAATTTGCAGGAAATCATTCCTGAAAAATTCGCGCGTGAAAATATGGTAATTCCGCTGTTTGTGGAAGATACCGAATTGGCCGTTGCCGTGTTGGATCCCACCAACGTGTTTTTGCTGGAAAACATTAAAATGATGTCCGGCAAACAGGTGCAGGCGTTTATTGCCAGCAAAAGCCAGCTTTTAAACGTTATTGACGCTTTTTACTCCAATAAAAACTTATTGGAAGAAGTAATGAACGAAGCCGCCAAGCCGGAGGGGGATGTCGCCGCCGCTGAATCCAGCGACGAAGATGTGGACGTTTCCGGTTTTTTGGATTTGGATAAGGTATCACCCAATTCTTCCCAATACGTTAAGCAGGTAAACGCCATTTTGCGCCAGGCGATTGCGGAGCATACCTCCGATATTCACTTGGAAATGTTTGACGAACGCGTTTCGCTTCGTTTCCGCATTGACGGTTCGTTATACGAACGTACGGCTCCCGCTAAAGAATCCGTAAACGCGATTATTTCCCGTATTAAAATTTTGTCTAAGTTGGACATTGCGGAAAAACGTCTGCCGCAGGACGGCAGCTTTACCATCCGCTACCAGAACCGCTCCATTGAAGTCCGCGTCAGCGTCTGCCCCGCCGTATACGGCGAAAAACTCGTGCTCCGTATTTTGGATAAGGGCACCGGGGAAATGAACGTGGACAAGCTTGGTTTTGAGCCGGAACAAAAGAAAGCCTTCTTAGAGGCGGCCAATTTGCCGCACGGGTTAATTTTCTTGACGGGGCCTACCGGTTCCGGTAAATCCACCACCTTAAACGCCGTATTGACCACCATCCGCACGCCGGAACTTAACTTTATGACCTTGGAAGACCCGGTGGAATACAAACTGGCCGGTATCAGCCAGGTACAGGTAAAACCCGCCATCGGGCTGACGTTTGCGGCAGGCCTGCGCTCGTTCTTGCGTCAGGACCCGGACGTTATTCTGGTAGGGGAGGTGCGCGATAACGAAACGGCCGAAGCCTGCTTGAAAGCGGCTTTGACGGGGCACTTGGTGTTGTCCACCTTGCACACCAACGAAGCGTTGGGCGCCGTGCCGCGTCTGATTGATATGGGGATGGAGCCGTTCCTGCTGGCCAGCTCGTTGGCGTTGGTGGCCGCCCAGCGTTTGGTGCGTATGCTGTGCCCGTATTGCAAAGTGCCGCATATTCCGGATCCGGCTATGATGGCCCGCATTATTCAGGAAGGCCATTTAAATCCGCACGACCAAAATTCTTGGACGTTCTTTAAATCGGTAGGCTGCCCGCGTTGTTTTGGCACCGGGTTTGCCGGCCGCCGCGCTATTTACGAAGTGTACCGTATGTCGGAAGAGATGCGCAACATTATTTACAAAACGCAGGATTTGGTGGAACTGAAACGCGCTGCGGTGCGTTCCGGTGCGCTGAATTTGCGCGCCAACGGCTGGCGCAAAGTAATCCGCGGTCAAACGACCGTTGACGAAATTTTGAGCATTACGACGGCTGACGAATAAGCCGTAAATAAAAAAGAGGGTTTATGCAAAAATATACATACACGGTAAGAGACGCCAACGGCAAAACCTTGCGGGGTTCCGTTTCGGCGGATAACAGAGAAAAAGTAATTCTGGCCTTGCAAAATAAAGGCTATTTGGTGCTGGAAGTAAAAGAAGGCGGCGCCGGGCTTTTCGGCGGCGGCGCCAAATCCCGCAAACACGGCGGGAAGGTGCCCGGCCACGTGCTGGCGTTCTTTGCCGAACAGCTTTCCACCCTTATTGCGGGCGGCGTACCGTTGGTGCGCGCCGTGTCGCTGTTGGGGGAATACGCTTCCAACCCGACGCTGGGATATGTTCTTACGCAGGTAGCCAAGGATATTGCGGGCGGCCAGTCTTTACATACGGCTTTATCGCACCATCCTAAAACGTTCAGCCATATTTGGCTGTCCCTGGTGCAGGCGGGTGAAGTGGGCGGCCAGCTGGCCGATACGCTGATGCAAATCTCCCTCTACACGAAAACGCAGGAAGGGATGAAGAGCAAAATCATCACGGCTATTACGTACCCGGCCATTTTGGCGTTTGCGTCCGTAGGCGTGCTGATTTACTTTATTTTGGGTATCGTGCCGACGTTTGCGCAAATCTTCAAAGATTTTAACATTGATCTGCCCCTCATCACCGTTATGGTTTTGCAGGTTTCCAGCTTGCTTATCAACAACGGCGTGCTGATTATTTTTACGATGATTTTTGCCTTTGTGGCGTTCCGTTTTTACATTAAAACCACGGACGGCAAAAAACGGTGGCACTCTTTCCTGCTGTCTATGCCGCTGTTTGGTAACTTTTTAAAGAACATTTATTACGACCGGATGCTTTCTACGCTTTCCACCCTGCTTAGAAGCGGCGTAACCATTTTGAACGCTATTTTAGTATTGGAAGAATCGTTTGACGGCAACGTCATTATCCAAAACGCGCTCAAACAGGTGCGTGCGGAAGTGGCGGCGGGTAAATCCATTTCCGAATCGTTCCGCGCCACGGGCGTATTCCCGGGCTTGATGACGGAAATGATGCTGATGGGTGAAGAATCTGGTAAACTGCCCAGCATTATCGCCACGCTGTCTAAATTCTACGCCGATAACGTGGACCAGTTTATCGCGCGTTTTTCCGCGGTGATTGACCCTATCTTAATCTGCGGCGTGGGTGCGCTTATCGGTATTATTGTGGCGTCCATCTTCCTGCCTATTTTCAAACTGTCGCAAATCGGCGGCAACTAGGGGGATCTATGCAAAAAAGAAACGGTTTTACGCTTTTGGAAGTATTGATTGTGGTGGTAATTGCCGTGTCTGTGGCGGCCTTTGCCGTTCCCGCGTATAAAAAAACGCAGGAAAAAAATAAATATCTGGCCGCCCAAGGCGTACTGTTGGATTTGGGTACGGCGGTGCGCGCCATCCGTGCAGAGCTGCCAACGAGCCAGAAGTTTCCTTCGGGCTCTTCTCCTGAGCAGGTAACGACTTCCTGGCATTCCACGGCGTCGCCGAATGACGAGATTACCGCGTCTAATGCTAAAAATGAAATTTTCCGGCGGCAGTATATGGCACCCATTCCCTTTGACAGCAGTAATACATATAAAGGGTATTCCTTTTATGTGTGTCCGCAGGATGCGTCTTCTTCCCGCAATTGTTGCGGTAATAATAAAGAAGTAGTCGCTTGTATGAGCGGTGGTACGGAGCCATATAAAGGGGCTTATTTCTTTACGGACGGCACCATTAAGCGGATTGATTAATTTATCTTGACAAACTGTTAAAGTTGCGCAATACTTAAATAATAAGGCGCAAAAGGGATTTTATTATGAGAAATAACAAAGGTTTTACTCTCTTAGAATTATTAGTGGCGGCTACCATCATTGGTGTGATGGCCGTATTTGCCACTGTTTCTTATAAAAACAGCGCGGCGGATGCGCGTATGGCGGCTTTTAAAGCCCGTACGGACGCGTTGGCCGGCGCAGTACAGCGGATGCGCTTGGAATATCCTAATATTAATATAGTCGGCCCAATGACGTCGGATTCCCAGTTGGTTGTCCGTAAGTTTGTAGAATCTGGCGGGTGGAAAGACGATTACGTAAGTTATTATGTCTGCAATGGGAAAACAGGTGATTGTAAAGACTCCCCTGTTTCTGAGCCGTTGGCTTGTATGAAAGGGAAAAATCTTGATAAACAGGTCAGCCGCTATAAATCGGGTTATATCTATTGCGTCAGCGCAACGGCTACGGGCGAAAAACTTGCTTCCGGGAGTAATTAACTATGAAAAAAGGGTTTACTTTAATGGAAATGCTGGCTGTAATTTTAGTGATCGCCGTGGTAGTTTCTATGACGGCGCCGGTGTTCCGCACGGTCCGTTACGAGATGAAAAACTCCCAGGCCAAGGCGGCGGCCAAAAAAATGGCCGAAGCGATGAAGTCTTATTACCAGGCCAGCCGCGGCCATAAAATAGACGGTTGTTTTGTTCCGTCTGCTATGACGATTGGCTCGTGTATGACTCCGGGAGCAACCGGGATTCCCTCTTCCTCCTCGGGAATTAAGTCTAGCGTGGATCAGCTGTTTGCCTGCGGCTATTTGTCCAAAAAAGATTTTGCCGCCGTGCCGTATAGGTTCTGTGCAAATGATAGTTCTTCTCTTCCGTCCGGGTGGCCGGCACTGGGCTCTACGAACACCAACAAGATTTTTGTGCTTGCCGGTGGACAAGAGGGCGCTGGCGAAAAGTATAAAAAAGACAAATACTTTATATACGTAGACGAAACATTGACGATTAAGGAAAGAGAGTAACCGGGGGCTTTTATGATGAACCGTTTTCTTAAAAATAAAAAAGGTGTAACCATTTTGGAAGGCTTAATTGCCCTGGGGCTGTTGGCCTTGGTGGCGGGGGGGACGTTTGGCGTTTTGCTGTCCGTGTCCCGCAAGGCCTCTAACCCGGACATCCGCGAAGAAATGATCTTGGCCGTAGAACGCGCCAATGAACAGCTGCAGATGTATCACGACGGTAAGTTCGGCAATGCCCCAAGCGGGTTTGAAAATGGCCTGTGCGGAGGAGATTCTACTCCGTTAAGTTCTGGTGACAAGGGACATACTATTAACTGTATGCTGCCTGCCATTTGCGACAGAAATAAATCTTCTTTTGAATATTATGTAACAAGGAATGTTTCTTTGGCGAATAATCTTCAGGCAGCGGATAAGATAGCGGGGGCCTCTGACCAAAAGACCACTAATATTAGTTTTGAGATTACTTGCAACGGGTTTACTTTATGATGAACAACAAAAAAGGTTTTACGCTTACCGAAATTTTACTGGCGGTGATGATTGTAGGTATCATCGGCGTGGCGCTTGCTTCGCTGACGACGGCCGCCTCGCGCGAGTCCGGCGTTGGGCGCAGCAAAGTGCTGCTTCGCAATAATTTATCTATTGTGTTGCGCCAGCTGCGGCGGGATATCCAGGAATCTTCCCGCGTGATGTATGTGCGCGGCAGACAAAATGCGTCCGGCAGGGTGCCGCTCTTGGTGCTTGCAAAAAATGTCAATCAATCCGGCGAGGCATATAGCCCTTCTGTCTCGCCTGTATATATTACATATTGCTTTGCTGTAGGAAGTAACCCTACAACGGCTTCCGGCAAGAAAGTGGTCCCTGACGGAGCCAAAGACGGCGGGACGATTTACCGCTTGGAAAATACCACTAACCCAATGGGCGGTAATGTTACTCCGTCTTGTAATATTTCCAATTCTAAAAAAATTCTTAGCAACGTCAAATATATTCCTACGACGGCTTCCGGCAATTATCCCGTTCCGTTGTTTGCTTTGCGCGAAGACGTGAATAAAGAATATAGCGTAAATATGAGTGATAAAACCTTTTTACGCAAAAATTTGGCCAGTGCACTGGTAGTTAAACTGATTACGGAGCTGCCCAGCAACCCCGTCGTCAACGATGTAACGGAAGAAACTTTTGTGTTGCCGAATGGTTTTGGCGTTAAATAAGAGGTTTTTATGTTAAAAAATAAAAAAGGTGCCGCTTTATTGCAAGTTTTATTAGTTACCGTGGTGCTGGCCGGTATGGCGACGATGCTCCTGCGCGCCAGCCTGTCCCGCACGACTACCGCCCGCCAAACGCGCCGGACTGTTTCCGGCCAGCTGTTGGTAAATGCCTGTATGGCGGAAATTAACGCGTTGTGGAGCGCAAAAACGCCGGAAGCGTTTTCGCAGGATCTGAAGGATTGTATTATTTTGTGTAAAGACGGCCGCAACGGCAGTACTTGCAAGAATATTGACAAAGCTAGAACTTATGAATGTCGGTCTCAGACAATAGATACCGTTAAGTATACCGTTACCGCCGCTATGGACGGTAGCCGCAATGCGGATGGACAATGTAAATTGGAGTATACTGTGTCCGCCAAAAATGCCAGCGGGGCTGATACGGATGTAGAATTTTAATTTCCGGCGCGCGCATGAGAAAACTTTTATTATCAGTTTGTTGCATATGTATTACTTTTAACGCCTGGTCCCAGCAGGGGCCGGGCGGTTCGTCTTCTCTGCGCGTATCTACCGCTGTGGAAGCACCGTCTTCCAGTATTGATTTATTGAAAGAATCGGCGGGGTCTGCTATTGCTGGCACGGCGGAATCTTCCGCTCCGGCGGCCAATCCTGCCGCCGCTTCGTCCCAAGCGGCGCAAACGCCCGCTCCGGCGGTTTCTGCCGTTTCTTCTGCCCAAGCCGCCTCACCTGCCCAAGGCGGGAACGCAAAAAACGCTTCTTCTGCGTCTACGCTGGATATGCCGCTTGAGATGGGGGGCTCTTCCCAAACGGTGCAAACTTCCGTAGAACCCGTTAAAAAAACGCTGTCTCCCAAAGCGGCTAAGCGTGTTGCGCAAACTAACAAAAAACGTGCGGGCAGACAAACAGCTAAACCTGCCGCAAACCCCAAACCCACCGCTTTAGAACAGGATATAGAAAAATCCAATGCGTTGCTGCCTGCGGCCCAGCAAGCCGCTGCTGAGGAAGGGGAAGAATCTTCCGAAGAAGAAGCCGCCGCAGATGCCGAGCTGGAATACGCCGTGAAGATGTTGGAGGAGTCCAAACAGGCGGCCCAGTCCGCCGAGCGTAAAATCCCTCCGCCGGTTTCCCAAACCAAACCTAAAAAGGTGCCTGCGCCCAATAAAAAATTTAATCCCAACGCGTTCCGCCCCGGCGTAACGTGGATACCGTCCAAAAGTACGCATTTTGACATTTACACGCAAAAACGCTCTTCCGGCATCAGCTCGTCCAATATGTCTATGACGTTTGAATCGTCGTATCAAACGCTGCGGCGGTTTATCCCGTGGATGATGTCCGGCCGCGTGCGCGTGTTTGTGTATCAGGATCACGATTCTTACCTGCGCCACGAACCGGGCGCCAAGCCGTGGTCCGGCGCGCTGGCCTATCCTACCCGCGGCGAAATTGTGGTATATGATTCGCCCGGCAAGAATCAGGAACTGAAAAGCTCTTTTACGCACGAGCTGACCCATATTTTTACCCAACAGTTTTTTGATAAACATAAAACGGGCCGGATGATGACCCCTACCTGGTTGGACGAAGGCTTAGCCGTGTTGATGGAGGACCAAACCTACAGCGGCAAACAAGGCGGGCCGTGGGGTAAGGATTTTAAAAATATAAATTTCCAGCGGGATCCTGCGGATAAAATGCCGTCCTTCGGTTCTTCGTCTCTGTTTGGTTCTTCTGCCAAACGTTTAACTTCCAAACGGCCGGGACAGCCGCTCTATTTTACCCCGTTTGAACAATTTATGCAGGAAGGGTCGTTAGCTTCCGCCGAAGGAAGAAATAAAACGGAAGACTGGTATTTCCAGGCTTATTCAATGGTGCGGTTTTTGTTAAATCCGGCGGGGGGCGCTTCTCCGTCCAACCGGATGCAATTCCAACAATTAACCACATTGATGGCGCAAGGGGAACCGGTGCGTAATCCTTCTACCGGGTTTTTGATGAAGGACTCCCGCGGTAAAACAGTATATCAGCCGTATTCGGCGGAAAAAGCCCTGGGCCGCGCCTACCGTTATAACAATATCGCTAATTTTGAAGACGCTTTTTGGCGGTGGGCCGGAAGATAGTTTTTCCACGCGTCCATTTTTAACCCCGCTTGTTACAAGGCGGGGTTTTTGTATGTTGAAAATCCCCAGCTTGGCTGGGGAGGAGTTTAGGTTATACCGTTGGGTAAGGTTGTTTTAGTACGGGAATATAAGAGCAAGAAGAAAGAGAATTTTTCAAACAGGTATAGAAATGAAAAGAAGTTCATAAAAAGGGAGTCATTCCCGAAAGTCGCAGTCGGGAATCTATACCTTATTTCTGCCGTCACCCTGAACTTGTTTCAGGGTCCAGTCATTAGGTCCCAGTGTCTAATACAACAAGGAATGGATGCTGAAATAAATTCAGCATGACACTTGTATTAACAACAGATCCCCGAACCCTGCGGCTGGCCCGGAGGGTGCCGCCAACACTCGGGGATGACAGCATCAGCGCGGAAATACACACTTAGGACAGGAAGTGGAAACTACTTAAGGAGTAGCTGGTAGAGCGAGGGCTAGGCCCGCATATGAAAAACCCCCGGCTAGGCCGGGGGATATTTATTATGCAGAATATCCCCGGGGCGCCGGGGAATATTTTTTGCCGGAAATCTCTGGTTATTTTTTGAGGGATGTCTTCTCTGGGTGGCCTCCTCCAGCGGTCCAATATATTGCCGTCCATTAGTACCGCCTGGGCTCGTTGGGGGCGAACTTCTGCCTTTCTATTGACGCGTTTTTTTGATAAACTTGGTTAATAGGAGGAAGAAATATCATGTCAAAAAAATCGGGATTTACGTTAATAGAGCTATTAGTTGTTGTGTTAATTATCGGAATATTGGCGGCGGTGGCGTTGCCTCAGTACGAAACTGCGGTGGAAAAAGCCCGTACGGCGGAAGCCTTGCCTATTTTAAAGACCATGGCTACCGCTATGGAGGTTTATGCTTTAGCCGACCCGACTATGAGTTCATTTAGTAGTTCCGCCGATAGGTGGAGCCTGCTGGATGTTTCTCTGCCGCTGTCTGACTCCAAACACAGTAATGCGGCGGCTTTTGGTTTAAAAGAGAGCAAGCATTTTATATATTCGCTGGAATCTCCCCACTATGTGCGGGCGTACAGAGGGTCAGTCATCGGGTCTTCTTGGAAGAATAACGATTATGATTTGTTTATTGATTTAGACGGAAAACAGTGGAGTTTTTCCGAAAAGGGCTATATACTTTGCGGGGCTACTACGGCAAAGGGAGCAAAAGTTTGTAAAGCATTAGGCGGTAAGTTGTTGGGAGGAGATAAATACCGTATTTAATACACATATTCCGTTAAAAATATCTCCCGCTATTAAAAAATATACGGCCCGCGCTTTTTAACGCGGGCCGTATTTGTACGTGTTCAAATTATTTCTGTTTGGCTTTGGCGGCTGCTTGTTTATAATAGTATTCCAGCGTATGCTTTGCCTGGCCGCCGTGTTCGGCGCGGTCTGCCTGTAAAAGGGCCTTGGCTTGCTGAAGAACGTGTGTATCCACTTCCTGATAATACGTGCCTTCCGGTTCTCCGCCGTTGCCGCCTTGTCCGGCTTCTTCGCCGGCGACATAGAAGTATTCCGTCGCGGGTTCACCGCCGTTTCCTCCCGTTTGTGCCGGTTCATCACATTCTACAAAAACGGGGTCCGTTTCCGGCTCTCCGCCGTTGCCGCTGCGTTTACAATCAGCTTTTGCGGGAGCGGTGCATTGATGGGGAATGCCGTGGTAGGTTTCGTCAATGGTATATTCGCGTCCACACTGGGGGCAAACGCTTTCTTGCGTGGGGGCTTGCGTGCGCGTTGGGGCGGGTGCGGGAGAGCATAAACCCGTATAATCGGTGGCGGCGCAGTGCTGGGCAGGGCTTTCAATGTTTTCTCCGCAGAGGTGGCAGACGGCTGTTTGGGCTTCTGCGGTCCGCGCGGGGGCGCTAGCCGTATGGTAGTGAGCTTGTGCGGCTTTTGCAATAGCGCGGTTCAGCTTTTGGGCAATCTTATCACTGGTTTTTTTATCCAGCGGAAGTTTGGTGTCTATTTCCCACGCATTAACGTGGGCGCTTAATACAAATAAAAAGACGGGTAAAAGGATAATCCGTTTCATAAAACCTCTTTGTAGTTGGAATAGTGTTGCTTATTTGTATTATAACGGATTTTGTTATTTTTTGGCAGGGTCTTTGGGCCTAAACAATATAGATAAAAGACCCAGGAAAATATAGGTCCGCCAATAAAAACGCCCCGGCGTTGCCGGGGCGCATATGGAGGAAAAATTTTTATTCTTCTTCGCCAAACATCGCTTCCATTAATCCCGCGGCGATGATTTGCGCCGTTTCTTGGGAGATTAACTGGTTTTGTGCGGCATAGGTAAGCGCGATGTTAAACGTAATAAAGTTGGCCGCGTCTTTATCCAGCATATTGGCGGGGTAAAGCTGTTGGTAGGTAACCAAAATATCGGAGAGCCCGTTGATGGCCGTTTCCAGCTCCGCGCCCAATTCGTCGCTCGGGTTTTCAATTTGGTTAAAAATGGCGGGCAGCGTGGTGTTTAAAGCGGTTTCAATGGCGCGGTCCGTATCGGTTAAATTGTTGGCGTCTTTATGCGCGTCAAAAATCATTAAAGACTGGGTAATCGCTTTTTGGGTATATTCCAGGGTTTTTTCGTCCAGGTCTTGGGCAAAGCTCAGCCCCGTGCTGAAAATGAGAACGGCCGCTGCTGCAAAAAATTTTTTCAAGTTCATAGTCCTTCCTCCAAGGTTATGCTGTCTATATAGTTATTGTAAGTAACTTTAGTAAAAAAATCCATAGGTCTTTAGACCTAATTTTTTATGGGTTTGCGGCGGTTTTTTTGTAGGTCCCTGGTTTGAAAAACGCCAAAATATACTACAATATACTATATGATTATACCTACTATTATTGAAAAAAACGTCGGTTACGACATTTTCTCCCGCTTGTTGAAAGACCGCATTATTTTCGTCGGCGGGCGCGAGGGCGAAGTGGACACCGCCAGCGCGAATATGATTATCGCCCAGCTTTTGTATTTGGATGCGGACGATTCCAACCGGGAAATCAACCTCTACATCAATTCTCCCGGCGGTATGGTTACGGCGGGGCTCGCCATTTACGATACAATGCAGTTTATCAAAGCCCCCATTACCACCATTTGTATGGGGCAGGCGATGAGCTTTGGTGCGGTGCTGCTGGCCGCCGGCTCCAAGGGGAAACGCTACGCGCTGCCGCATTCGCGCATTATGATTCACCAGCCCTTAATTTGGGGCGGCGGTATTTCCGGCCAGGTAACAGATATTGAAATTGAAGCCCGCGAACTGCGCGACAATAAAGAACATCTTTTGGATATTTTGGCTAAACACACGGGCCAGCCGAAAGAAAAAGTCCGCCAGGACAGCGAACGCAACTACTATATGTCTGCCCAGGAAGCCAAAGAATACGGCCTTATTGACGAAGTGCTGGAACTGACTAAATAAGTATTTTGTGCTGCATATAAAAGAACTCCCCGGGATATGCCGGGGAGTTCTTTTTGTTGGTCGGAACAGTTAATTAAAAAAATTGGATACTTGCTGCACTACGTTTTGTGAAACTTTTTTGGGGGCCAGGTATTTTTTATTAACCGTCATTCCGTCCATACATTCGCTGTTGGGCGGCAGTTGGTCTATGGAGGTAAACAACTGCTGTTTTTGCGCGTCCCAGCAGCGGTAGGCAATAATAGATTTTTCCAATCCCCGGCGCAAATTATTTCCTCTCATTTGCAATATGCAATTGTTTTCCGTTTTGCCTTTGGTTTGAACGGGTTCCTGGGTTGACGGGGCGCCGGCATCGTCTTTTTTAATTTTACAGGGAACGACGCGCCGCCACTGTTTGAGTAGTTGGCTGAGTGAAATATTGCCGCTTTTGGCATTGGAAGAATCCACCGCCGTTGGAATTAGATTTGCCGGCAGCGGGCGTGCGGTGTAATCCTTTTTCAGCCAGCGGACAAAATTCGTCAATGTGCCGGAGGATTCCCGGCTGATTAAAAGCAAATTGTTCGTTGAGTTCTTAGCGATATATTTATTGGAAAATTTATCGTTTACGGCGGCTTTTGCGGCTTTAGCGGGTGTTTTGGCAAAATGCTTTAAAATAGGCGTATTTGCGTGGCCAATGTCTGTCATACCAACGTTGGAAGCAAATAATAAATAATCCACTTGTCCGTTTTTCAGTACGGAGTGTGCATTTAAGGCCGTTCCCATCATACAGGAGTGTACGTCCAATACGTTGATGTGGATTCTGCTCTTTTTAATGGCTTCCCGAATCGTATCAAACGTAAACGCGTGGCCTTGCGAATAGTGGGACATTGTCATCCCGGATCCGTGAGCATGGATTTTTAAATAATTATAGGTGTTTGTTCTTGCGTTTAGTCCCGTCAGGAGAATATCCAGCATATCGGAAATGCTCCCCTGGTGCTGGCTGAGGTCCGGTTGAAAGAAATAATTGTAGATGGGGGCTTCTTCTTTCCAGTCGCGTTTTGCAAGTGTTTGTTTGGGGGAAAAATCTCCAATAGCGAATAAATAGACGCCGTCTTCTTTCTTGCGGTAGCCCGGTTTGTTTTTTGCTTTTCTGTCGTATAATACAAGGGCGTATTGCAGGGTTCCCTTTTTATACTGGGCTTGCAACTGGTTAGTTAAATCGTTAATATAGTTCCAGGTAATATTGTCGGATGTTAAAAAGAACGCCGCCTGCCACTTTTTTTGCGCGGTGGCTTTGGTGTGTGTGGCCTGGGCCTGTTTAACGGCAAACAAGTCCGTTAATACGGCTTTCATATTTTGGCTGGTGAGTTCGTACGCTTGTTGGGGGGCGGCGTCTTGCGCGAATGCGGCCGCCGCATATACGCATAACGCAAACAGTAAAATATATTTTTTCATAGGGAAACCTCTTTTAAGGATATAGTTAGTATAGGGCTTTTCCAGGGTATAGTCAAGGGTCGTAAGGCCCAGAAACGGTTAGGCCCTTATCTTAAAATTAGCAGACTTTGTAAATAGTTGCTAATTTTAGGGGAATTTGCTACAATACTATACGGATAGGAGCGGGGGATTGACGTGCAAAATCGCTCCTTTTATATTGACCCACTAGGATGAACAGGGAGAATACAATGGAAGAAATTAAAAAAACGACGCTTTCTTTACCGACGGTAGTGCCGGCAGTCGCCATACGCGATGTGGTGATGTTTCCGGGGATGAGCCTGCCGCTTTCGGTTGACCGGGAAAAATCCGTGGCGGCGGTGGAGCTGGCCTTGGATACGCCCGGCAAATACATTTTGGCCGTATCGCAAAAAAACGCCGATATTGAGGAGCCTAAAGCCTCCGATATTTACCAATTTGGCGTAATTGCGCAGATTACGCAAAATTTAAAAATGCCCGACGGCTCTATGAAAATTTTTCTGCAGGGGCTGGCGCGTGCGCGCGTAACTAAGCTGGAAATGAATGACGTGGCCGGTTCTTGGTTTGCCACGTTGGAATATATTGAAGAAGAGGACGACAACTCCCCCGTAGTGCAGGCCTTAATGCGCAAAGTGTTGGATGAGTTTGACCACTACGCCCGCGTGTCGCACCGGATTGCGGTGGAAGGGGTATCTTTCTTGCGCCAGATTAACGATGCGTCCAAATTGGCTGATACGGTGGCGTCCAATATGGTGGTTAAAACGCCGCAGCGGCAGGAAATTTTGGAAGCCGTACACGTAAAAGACCGTTTGGAAAAAATCTTAAAATTGATTACGAGTGAAGTGGAAATTTTAGGGCTGGAAGAAAAAATTCACTCCAAAGTTCGCGCGCAGATTGAGAAGAACCAAAAAGAATACTATCTTAACGAGCAGATGAAAGCCATTCAAAAGGAACTCAGCCAAAAGGACGATTTCCAGAAAGAATTGGACGCCATCCGCGCCAAAATTAAGAAAAACGGCTTGCCGAAGCACGCCAAAGAAGCGGCCGAAAAAGAATTGGACCGCTTGGCCAAAATGGCGCCTTTTTCGCCGGAAGCTACGGTTTCCCGCACGTATTTGGATTGGCTGGTTAATATGCCTTGGAACGTTACCACCGAAGACGTGCTGGATTTAAAAGAAGCCAAAAAGATTTTGGACGAAGACCATTACGGCCTTGAAAAACCCAAAGAACGTATTTTGGAATATTTGGCCGTCAGCAAGCTGACCAATTCCCTGCGCGGCCCCGTGTTGTGCTTTGCGGGTGCGCCGGGCGTGGGTAAAACCTCGTTGGCCAAGTCTATTGCGCGCGCCATCGGGCGCAAATTTGTGCGGATGTCTTTGGGCGGCGTGCGGGACGAAAGCGAAATCCGCGGCCACCGCAGAACGTATATCGGTTCTATGCCCGGGCGCATTATCCAGGGCATCAGCAAAGCCAAAAGTTCCAACCCGGTATTTTTGCTGGACGAAATTGACAAAATGGGTTCGGACTGGCGCGGCGATCCGGCCGCGGCGCTCTTGGAACTTTTAGACCCGGAACAAAACAAAGAATTTTCCGACCACTTTTTGGATGTTCCTTTTGACGTTTCCAAAGTGATGTTTATTACCACCGCCAACTCGCTTTCCAACATTCCGCGCACGCTGCGCGACCGCTTGGAAATTATTGATTTTGACGGTTATACGGAATACGAAAAGCACGACATCGTGGACAACTATTTACTGCCCAAACAAATGAAAATTCACGGCATTAAAGCCGGGCGGTTGGAAGTTTCCCGCGAAGCGGTGGCGCTTTTAATGCGCGATTACGTGCGCGAATCCGGCGTGCGCAACCTGGACCGCGAAGTCGGCTCTCTGTGCCGCAAAGCCGCCAAAATGCTGGTGGACGGCGCGAAAAAAGTATCCGTTACCAAAGAGAATTTGCACGAGTTTTTAGGCGTGCCGAAGTATTCCAACTTCGCCGCGGAAGAAAACGGCGTGGGTATTGCCACCGGCCTCGCGTGGACGAGCGTCGGCGGGGAAACGCTGTCTATTGAAGCCGCCAAGCTGCCCGGCAAGGGCCAGCTGATTTTGACGGGTATGCTCGGCAACGTAATGAAAGAATCCGTCCGTGCGGCGTTAACGTACGCCCGCAGCCGCGGCTACGGCAAAGACGTGGATTTTGACAAGACGGATTTTCACGTCCACTTCCCGGAAGGCGCCGTGCCGAAAGACGGTCCGTCCGCCGGAAGCGTGATTACCACCGCTTTAACCAGCTTGCTGACGGGGCTTCCCGTTAAAAAACAGCTTGCGATGACGGGCGAAGTAACCATTACGGGGCGCGTGCTTCCGGTGGGGGGAATTAAGGAAAAATTCCTGGCCGCCTACCGCGAAGGGGTAAAGACGATTCTTTATCCGCACACGAACGAAAAAGACGTGTCCGAAATCCCGGAACGGGTACGCAAAGAGTTAAAACTTATTCCCGTAAAACATATGGATGAGGTACTGCCGTTGGCGCTTGAGGGGTGGACTGAATTTTCCGCCGTTTTGGATAAAAAAAGCGGAAAGAAAGGTTCCTCCAAAGCCGTCAAAAAAGCGGCGGTAAAAACGGTTAAAAAAGCCGCTCTTAAAACGGTGAAAAAAACCGTCAAGTCTGTTCGCCCGTCCAATAAAACGGTCCGTTCAAAAGCCAAAAAACGCAAATAAACGGTTCGTTTCCAATCTAAAAGCCCCGGTTATAAGCCGGGGCTTTTACTTTTTATTACATAATTGGTGGAGCCGGAACGCGGGGAATTTTTAAAAAGCGAACGCGGGGATTAATCCGTCCGGATACATTTCCGGGTAATCCGCCGCCGGAGCGTCGTCCGGTATTTCCTGTCTGCGGGTGCTGGCGGGCGGAATAACATTTTCCGGCTGGCGGCTGTAGTTTTCTATAAAAGATACGCCTGGCTGGCCCGCCTGTATCCAATGTTCAAACTCCTGAAGAATCGCTTCTTTTTCCGCCAGCGAGGCCCGTATCGGCAGTGTAAAGGTAACGCCGAACTCTTTTTGCGGAATATATACCTGCATATGGAGGTGCATATTGGAAAGGTGTATTCGGTAGAAGCCGTTATTTATTTCGTGCTCTCCCATCCGGGTCGTGAACGTAAGATCTGCGGCGCGTAATCCCGGTATTTTGGTTTGGAAGTACTTTGTCAGCCCCGGCTGTACATTTTGAAGCAAACTGTACAGGTTGCGCAATTGATCCGGTGCGGTAACGCCCGTTAACAGGATAAGCGCGGGGGGCGTTTGACTTCTGAGCAATTCGTCTAATGCTTTCAGTTCCGGGTCAGCCAGCTCTTCCTGATAAAGCTTTATCGGGGTTTGAAAGGGTCTCCCCATCGTTTCAATTTGTCTTGTTCTTTGGTATTTAATCCCGGTAAATGTTGCGTGCGGATTATTTGTAATAAATTCGGCCAGTTCCCCAAAGGTTTTTTTTACAGGGTTGCCGGAGGCGTCTTTAAACGTAAATATTCTGTCGGGCAGGATGGTGGTGTCCGGGTCGCGGGGCGTTTGGGCGGTTTTTGCTATTCCCGGGGAAAACGTACTAAGAATATCGGCGCGGGAAATATGCCGCCCGTTCACGCCGTCCAAAAAATTATTGGGATTAAGGGATGTTTCCGTGGCGAGGTAAATATTTGTTTTATTATCGTAATCTAAAAAAATATATCCGCTGTTTCCAGTCAGTTGTAAGATTTCTTGCGCAAAAGCCGGGTCCGCCAGTTTTAAAATGGTATCCGCAATTTTTTGCGCACATTCCCGGCTGATAACGTCCGAAGAGTGGGGCGCGGGCGGAAAATGTTGCCGTAATGTGGATAAACGCTCGTTGTCCAAACCTTTAATGGCTAGTTTAAGCAGTTCGTCGTCGGTTTGAAGCGCAAGGATAAACTCGTCGCGCTTGGTGCGCAGGAGTTGTATTGCCTGAAAATTATCGCTTATGGCAATATTTCTAGAAGCAAAAAATGTGTTAATAACGCCACTGCTGTTATTAGCGTTAAATAATCCGCTTGCAAAGTTAACGGATGGGGTGAAAGACGATACAGGGGTTTCAACCGCCGGAGCGGTTGCCGCGGAGGGAGCTTCTTGCGGGATGGAAACGGTAGAAGGGTTCGGCTCGGAAGCTTCCGGCGTTTGTGGCGCGGCGGAATGGGGCCCGGGGGTGGACGCGGCGGAAGTTTGCTCAGTCGGCGGCCCCGTCGGGCGGTTGGCGGCGGGAGGGGGCGCTGCTTTTTCAACGTTTTCTTTAAGCGCCAGCCAGGCTTCGGTCCCTTCCTGCGTCACGTCCGCGTGTATTTTGTTTAACGGGTTGTAGGTTTCTAAAAGTTCTTGCAGTTCGGCGGGCATTGCCGGAACTTTGCTTCCTTCCCGCACGGCGGGCAGGTCCAGGTCCGGACGGGCAGATTTTACGCCTGCCCAAAATTGGCCGCTCAGTTCGCCCTCTTTTGCGCTTAACGATGCTAATTTTTCAAGTGCGCCGTCCGCTCCCAAGCTTAACAGCGCGCGGCCCGTAATCACTTCCGTATACGCGCGTAAATTGGCGGGGGCTTTTTGGTAGGTTTCTAAAATTAATAAAGCGTCGGCTTCTTCTCCAAAAAAGCCCAAATTGGCCGCAACCGCCATATTATGCGCCCAGCGGTTGACGGGGACTTCGGTTTTTTTAATTTTTACAATATCTGCAGAATAGTCTTCCAGCCCTTGCAGGCGGGTGCGGTAATTGGCTAAGGCCCGGGCGCGGTGCGCAGGCGTAATGGCAAGGCCTCTTTCTACCCAAAAGTAGGGAGCGGTGGTTAAATATGGGTCGGAAAAAGAAAGGTCTGTCCTCTGGTGTTCAAAAATATTTTGCAACAGTTCCATTTCTTCTGGTGGCGTTAATTGGAGCGTTGCCAGGTTAACAAGGCGCTGGTCCTGCACTTGTTGCGTTACGCGGCCGGTTCGAGAAGAAGCTTTGGGAAGCGTTAAGTTGTTCGTTTTTAGTGCGGACGCTGGAACCCATTGTATTCTGCCTGTTAAAAAAGTGAGGGGCTTATATTTTGCCAGCGGAGTAATACCCCTGAAACGGGCTACTGAAGCGGGCACGGTTCTAATACCTTTTACAATGGGGCGGACGGGCGCGGCTTTTATCGGGGCGGCGGCAAAAGTGAACAATGCGGCAAGAAGCAGAAATAAAAATTTTTTCATAAGAGCGCCCCAAGTCCTTGGTGTATATCCCCAGTGTAACACAAGCGCGGTAATAAAACAAGGGCAAAAAGGCCCATTTTTTATATGGGCCCCGGTTTAAAAAAACCCCGGCGTTTGGCGCCGGGGAAAGTGTTATTTGTTTTTGCGCATTGCCTGCCGCCCTACGATGTTTCGCAGGTTTGCGCGCGTGGTTTTAACAATCACTTTGCGCAAACACCACAGCGCCCAAATGTTGGGCAGCGTCATCATCGTCATTGTTAATACAACCAGCGCCCACATAAAACGCGTGGACATATTGGCTTCGGCCGTGCGGGAAAGAGAGTCTGCAATTGTTAAATCCCACGAAAAACTGGTGCCAATCCATCCCCCAATAAACACCAGCGCAATAAAAATCACGCGCGAGGGCGTTACCAGTTTATTGCCGCCTTTGCATAAAAACTGAAGGGCTTTTTCCGTATAATATCCCCAGCCGATAATGGTGGTGAACGAAAAGATAACAAGGGAGAAAATCAAAATAGGCGTGCCGATATAGGGCACCGTTTTAAACGCGCTGTTGCACAGGTTGGCGGCGTATACGTTGGGGTTTTGCCAGTCCCCGGCCAGAATAATAACCATCCCCGTCAGCGAGCAGATAAAAATCGCCCAAAATACGGAGGTGGCCGAAACAATAGCCATTTGCGTAGCGGAACGGGTTTTGGCCGCTGCGGCGGCGATGGACGCGCTGCCAAGGCCCGCTTCGGTGGCCAGTACGGCGCGGGTAATGCCCGCCGTAATGCCCGGCACCATTGCCTGCACAATCGCTATAATGCTGATCCCTACGGCCCCGCCCAGGGCGGCTTTACCCGTAAACGCGCCTTTGATTACCGTCAGTATGGCGGCGGGAATGGAGGTAAAGTTCATACATACTACAATGGCGGCCAAAAGCAGGTAGAGCCCGCCCATAATCGGCACCAGCCATTCGGAATAAGCGGCAATGCGTTTTACGCCGCCGATAATGACGACGGCCGTCAACGCCGCAATAACCGCGCCAATATACCAGGGGTTTAAGTTGTATCCTTCGCGCAATGCGTCGGCAATGGAGTTAGACTGCAGCGCACTGCCCGCCGTCAAACCCATCAGCAGTGTTCCAATGGCAAAAATAACGGCTAATTTTTTGTATTTTAAAATATGGGCCAGGTAGTACATCGGGCCGCCGACGTATTCTCCGTCGGGCAGTTTAACGCGGTACTTAAAGGCAACCAGGCATTCGCAGTATTTAATGGCAAAGTTGAAAAATCCGGCGACGATCATCCAAAAAAGGGCCCCCGGGCCGCCTTCGGCCACCGCGGTCGTAACGCCGATAATGCTTCCGGTGCCTACCGTAGCCCCAATCATTACGGCCAAAGAACCAAAACTGCTTACCATCCCTTCCGATTCCACTTTTTGTACGGAAAGTTTCATAGCGGGCCAAGTATATTTTTGTAAAAAGCGAAGCCGGTAAGTAAAATAAATGCCGAGAAAGAGTAACAAGAAAATCATCGGCGGGCCCCAAATCAGGGCGTTAAATTGGTTCATCCAATCGTAAGCGGTTTGGACGGACGGCGCGGAAAAGAACGTACAAGTGGCGTTCCATAAATTAAGGATACTTTGCATTTGTGTTTGATGCCTCCCAAAAGGTACAACTTTTTTATTTTACTAAATATCGTTTCCGGTGGGGGCGGGTTTTGCGTTCCGGGGCGACAAATTCCTTTCCAAGCGCGTTAAATATGATATATAATCTTAATAACGCGCTGGGATACCGCGCATTTATATAAAGGAGACGGATTTATGAAAAAAATTTTAATCGTTGTCTTCGCCGCCGCCCTGGCCGCGGCCTGTTCGTCCAACAAATCCAACGTTAAAACGGCTGACGGACGCAATTCCGCAAACGCCAAAAACGCCAAATACCAAATTATTGACCAAGAATTTGACAACCTCCTCGCTCCGGAAGCCGATTACGATACGCTGCCCGCTTACGAATTGCAAGCTTGCGGAGATTCGTACCTGCCTCCGGCTGAAGTAAAATTGAAAAAAACCGCCAAACCCGCCAAAAAGACGGTTGCCAAAAAATCCGCCACCGAAAATACCACCAATAAAAAAGTGGTTAATGTGGTAAATATTATTGAAACCGACGGCCCCGTCCCGGCGCTTCCTACGGCGCATAGCTCTTCCACTACCACTACTACTTATACGAACGGATATCAGCAGTAAACCTTATGCTAGAAACGCTGGAGAAAGAAGCTTTAATTACCGAAGAAGCCCATAGATTATATGGGCTTCTTGGTTCTGTTTCCAAAACAAAGGCCGCCAAATGGACGCTGGCCGACTGTTTGGCCGCCGCGCCTTATACGCTGGCGATTAACCGTTTTAAAAAAGAACAAAACGTCGTTATTTTGGCCCACTCCTATACTACGCCTGATTTGGTGTACGGCGTGGCGGATTTTAGGGGGGATTCTTACGAGCTGGCGCTTAAGGCGCGCGACTCGCAGGCGGATGTGATTGTGTTTGCGGGGGTGTGGTTTATGGCGGAAACGGCCAAAATCATCAATCCCGGTAAAAAAGTGCTTATTCCCGCCGGCCGGGCCGGATGCACGCTGGCCGATTCTATGATGGGGCAGGACGTTCAAAAACTGCGCGCCGCGCACCCCGGCGTACCCGCTTTGTGTTACATCAACAGCACCGCTGAGGTAAAGGCGCAGTGTGATTCGTGCGTTACTTCCGGCAACGTGTTTGACATCGCCCAAAAATTGCCGGGCGACGAACTTATTTTTGTGCCGGATATGTTGATGGCGCAAAATTTAGAGGCTGAATTAAAACGCCGCGGCACGCCGAAAAAAATTATTTCTTCCGGCGGTTCCTGCTGTGTGCACGATAAATACCGCCCGGAACAGGTGGATAAACTCCGCGCCGACTACCCCGGCATTAAGGTAGTGGCGCACCCGGAATGCCCTATTGAAGTGTGCCAGAAGTGCGATTATGTAGGCAGCACCAAAGGGATGGCCTCCTACGTGGCGGCGACGGACGCCAAAACGTTTGGAATGCTGACGGAGTTCGGCCTGGTTAACCGTATGGAAGCCGAACACCCGGAGAAACAATTTATTTGGCCTTTCGGTGTGTGCAGTTATATGAAGAAAAACAGTTTGATTAATACGCTGGAAGCCCTGTTGGACCCCCGCCCGGACCAAATTGTGGAAGTGGACCCGCAGGTGGCGGAAGCGGCCAAAAAATCTATTGAAAAAATGTTTGAGTTAGCCAAATGATTCTGGATAAAATTATTGAACTTGCGCTGTTGGAAGATTTAAGTTTGGGGGATATCACCTCGGACACTATTTTTACGCCCGAAGACCGGGCCCTGGCCGTTATTACCGCCAAAGAAGATTTAGTGCTGTGCGGTATGGAAGTAGCACGGGAAGTTTTTGCGGCGGTGGATCCGGCCGTTGTGTTTACGCCGCTTAAAAAAGACGGCGACGCCGTTAAAAAAGGCGAAAAGGTGCTGGAGCTTTCCGGCCCCGCTCTTTCCATTTTAAAGGCGGAGCGCACCGCGCTTAACTTTATGCAGCGTATGAGCGGTATCGCCACAGCGTCGCGCGAGTACGCCGAAATCGGCAAAAAGTACGGCGTAATGATTGTGGATACCCGCAAAACCCAGCCCGGCCTGCGCCGTTTGGATAAATACGCCGTGCGTACGGGCGGCGCGCGCAACCACCGCATCAGCCTGGCCGACAGCGTGATGATTAAAGACAACCATATTGCCGCGGCCGGTTCTATTACCGCGGCGGTTAAAAAGGTAAAATCCGTAATCGGCCATACGCCTAAAGTAGAAGTGGAAACCACCAACTTGGCCGAAGTGAAAGAAGCGTTAAACGCCGGCGCGGATATTATTATGCTGGATAATATGACCCCGGAACAAATTTTAGACTGCAAAAAAGAAATCGCCGGGCGCGCGATTATTGAAGTTTCCGGCGGCGTTAACAAAACCAATTTGGAAAGTTACTGCCAAACGGGCGTGGATGTTATTTCTATGGGGGCGCTGACCCATTCCGTTCCCGCCAAAGATTTGAGCCTAAAAATAGTACAATATATTAAATAGACATAAGGATAAAAATATGGATTACAACAAGTTGTTTTCAAAAGTGGTAAGCCGTTCCAAGGCTTCCGCTATCAGAGAGCTTTTAAAAGTTATTTCCCGTCCTGAGATTATTTCTTTTGCCGGGGGACTGCCGGACCCTACTTTATTTCCTACCAAAGAAGTGGCCGAAATTATGCAGGATGTGGTAAACAATTCCTCTAAAGAAGCCTTGCAGTACGGTACGACCGAAGGGCAGGACTGCTTGAAAAAAGAGCTCGTCAAGCTGCTGAAAGAAACCGAAAATATAGACGTAAACGCCGAGCAGATGATGGTGGTTTCCGCCGCCCAGCAGGCGCTGGATATGACGGCGCGCCTTTTTATCAATCCCGGCGACGCGATGATTGCCGCCGCGCCCACTTATTTGGGGGCTTTGCAGGCGTTTCAAATTGCGGGGGCGGATGTGGTTGGCGTGGAAAGCGACGCTTACGGCGTTTTACCCGAAGATTTAGAAGCCAAGCTGGAAGATCTCAAAAAACAAGGCCGTCCTTGCAAATTTATTTATTTAGTGCCGGACTTTCAAAACCCCACGGGTACCACTATCCCGGAACAACGCCGTTTGGAAATTTTGGAAATCGCCAAAAAATACGGTACATTTATTTTGGAGGATTCCCCGTACCGTCAAGTTCGCTTTGAAGGCAATGCGCCCCGTACGTTTTACGCGCTGGATAACGGCGGCGGAAACGTAATTACCATGTTTACGTTTTCAAAAGTGTTTGTGCCGGGCTTTCGCCTGGGGTACATCATTGGGCCGGAAGAAATTATCCGCAAATATGTTATTTTGAAACAAGCGATGGATTTGTGTACGTCCCCGATCTTGCAACTGGCGACGGCCGAATATTTGCGCCGCGGACATTTGATGCAGCACTTAAAAGAAATTATTGCCTGCTATCACGAAAAGCGCGATTTAATGCTAAAAACGCTGGCCGAATATATGCCTAAAAACATCTCTTGGACTCGCCCCGAAGGCGGGCTCTTCCTGTGGCTGACGCTTCCCAAACATATGAATGCGACGGAACTTTTGCCTAAAGCCATTGAAAATAAAGTGGCGTATGTGGCGGGGGTGGATTTCTACCCCGGCGGGGACGTGTATAACGATATGCGCCTGAACTTCTCCTATTCCACCAAAGAACAAATGGTGGAAGGCTTGAAGCGTTTAGCGCAGACCATTAAAGAAAATCTGTAAAACTTGTATAAAGATTAAAAAATATCCGGCCGGGGCTGACTCTGCCGGATATTTTTTTATATATAGAATATTCCATGCTTCGTAACATTACAACAATAAATAAAACCCACCGGGCGGATAGCCCGGTGGGTTTGGTATATATTACTTTGTAATGTTTAAAACAATCCTTTTATAAAGCAGCAAACGGCGGAGATTAACGCCGCGGCCGGAATGGTGATAAACCAGGCCCATACAATCCGGTTGGCTACGCCCCAGCGCACGCAGGATAATCTGCGCAGGGAGCCAATCCCCACAATTGCGCCCGTAATGGTGTGCGTGGTGCTGACGGGTACACCCAGAATGGAGGCGATAAAAATGGAAATACCGGCCGAAGATTCAGCGCAAAACCCGTCCACCGGGCGCAGGCGCGTAATTTTTTGGCCCATCGTTTTAACGATTTTCCACCCGCCCGAAAGCGTACCAAGCGCAATTGCCCCTTGGCACAAAAGCACTACGGAAAGCGGAACGATAAATTCGCCTTGCGCTACGGCGTGCATTTCTTCGTGCGAGAGTAAAAAGTCCCGTATGGGGGCGGCTTCGCTTCCGGCCAGGCCGCCTAAAAGCAGCATACTGATAATACCCATTGTTTTTTGTGCGTCGTTTCCTCCGTGCCCCAGCGAATATGCGGAGGCGGAAAACAGCTGGGCTTTGCGGAAGAACAGGTCCACTTTGCGCGGGGTAAAATGGTTGCAAATGTTAAAGACAACCGTGCCGATAATTCCCGCCAGCAAAAAACCCAAGAGGGGGGATAAAAAGATAAATAATACCGTTTTTAAAATCCCGCCCGCCACCAGTGCGCCGATGCCGCCTTTTACAATGGCCGCACCAATAAGCCCGCCGATTAACGCGTGGGATGAGCTGGACGGCAAGCCCCACCACCAGGTAATCAGGTTCCAGGCGCACGCACCGATCAGCGCGGCAAACACTAAATCAGCGTCCACAATGTGAATGTCCACAATCCCCGCGCCGATGGTTTTGGCTACGGCGGTATGGAAAATCAAAAACGCGATAAAGTTAAAAAACGCTGCCCACGCCACCGCAATTTTGGGGGACAGTACGCGCGTGGACACTACGGTGGCCACGGAGTTGGCCGCATCGTGGAATCCGTTAAGATAATCAAAAAACAACGCTAAAATGATAAGGAATAAAATCCACAACATAATTTACCTTAGTTGCTTTTAACCAAAATAGATTCCACCATATTCGCTACGTGTTCGCAAAAATCGGTAATCGTTTCGGCGAGTTCGTAGAGTTCTTTTTGTTTAATGATCATTACCGGGTCTTTTTCATTTTCAAAAAGGTACGTAATGGCTTCGTCGCGCAAAACGTCGCCTTCGTTTTCCAAGCGGTTAATTTCCACGCACTGCGTAAGGGTTTCTTTCATTTTTTTATTGCTGCGCAGCGTGCCCAGCGTTTTTTGCAGGGCTTTGGCCGTTTGGGCGATGGTGCCCGCCAGGCGTTTGCTGTAATCAGTAGGCGTGGTGATTTTGTATAAGTGAAAGCGGTTTGTCAGCAAATAAATGGCATCAATGATATCATCCAATTTATTGGCCAGTTCTAAAATATCTTCGCGGTCAAACGGGGTGATAAACGTTTCGTTTAAGGTGTTAATTGTGGTATGGGTAAGTTCATCCCCGTAATGTTCCTTTTCGTGCATAGCGCGTACGTTTTCGGGCGTAAACGCGCCGTTATCCACCAGTTCTTTATAAAATTCGGCCGCCGAAACGATATTTTCGGCTTGTTTGTCAAACAGGTCAAAAAATTTTACTTCTTTAGGTAAGAACATAGGTGCTCCGTGTATGAAATGCTGGTTTTATAATCCGTGCCCGGCGGAATAAGGTATATCCCGGCGGGGAGTAAAAAAACGCCCGTTTGTACAAACAAACGGGCGTAACCAAAGACTATTTGTTTTGCTCCTTCAACTGCTCGGGCAAGTTAACGGCCGCTTTTAACAGGAAAGGCCGTTTTTTTACTTCTTCAATAAATGCGGCGTCGCGCAGTTTGTTGCGATAATCTTTTTCTTGAAAGATATAGCGGAACTTGGTGTATACGTCGTACGTTCCGGCCAGGAGGGCCACAATATCCTGCACGCCTACGATTTCTTCATCCGTCGGAATGACAAAGATTTTTACTTTAGATTCGGGAGCGGAAATCAAGCATTCGGCTTTGTTGGTGTCGGCGCAGTTGTTGCGTTCTTCATCCAGCACGATACCGAAGTTTTCCAACCCTTTTAAAATCATTTCGCGGATGTTGGTGGCGCGTTCGCCTACGCCGGCAGTAAATACAATGGCGTCCAGGCGGCCCAGGGCGGCCATATACGCGCCGATGTATTTTTTAACGCGGTAGGATTCCACGTCCAGGGCCAGTTTGCACAGTTCGTCGCCTTCGGCGGCGCCTTTGCGCACGTCGCGCTGGTCGGCAAAGCGGTCCCCGGTCAGGGCGTACATACCGCTTTTTTTGTTTAAAATTTTATACATTTCATCGCCGGACAGACCCAATTTATCCATCATATAGAAGCCGATGGACGGGTCCATATCGCCGGAGCGCGTACCCATTACAAGTCCTTCCAAGGGGGTAAGGCCCATGCTGGTGTCCAAACAATGGCCGTTTTTGACGGCGGTTACGCTGGCGCCCGCACCGATGTGGCAGACGATGGTGTTTACTTCATCTACGTTTTTGCCCAATAATACGGCGGCGCGGCGGGAGGTGTACAGCACGGAAGAACCGTGGAACCCATAGCGGCGGATGTGATACTTGGTGTACCATTCGCGCGGCAGGGCGTACATATAAGAAGAAGCCGGCATCGTTTGGTGGAAAGCGGTGTCCATTACGCAAATATGTTGTACGTCGGGCAGCAAGGCGCGGGCCGCTTCAATACCCATAATATGGGCGGGGTTGTGGAGGGGGGCCAAGTCGGAAATATTTTTAAGTTCTTCAATTACTTTGTCGTCCACAATAACGGATTTGGCAAATTTGCCCCCGTGCACGATGCGGTGCCCGACGGCGGAAATAACGTTAATGTTTTCAATAACGCCGTGATCTTTGTCGGTGAGGGTTTCAATAACGAGGTTGATGGCGTCTTTATGGTCCTTGCAGTTTCTTTTCAGTTCAAAAGAAGGGTAACCGTGGCGGTCCTGCGAGATGAAAGACCCGTCAATGCCGATGCGTTCCACCGCGCCGGCGCAAAGGCTTCTCTTCTGGTCCCAGTCGTATACGCTGTATTTGACGGAAGAGCTGCCGCAATTTAAGAAAAGTATAATCATATGGATAATAATCTTCCTTATAAAATAAAAAATAATTTGGAGGACAGAAATCCTCCCTCAGTATTATTGTAGCAAAAAAACGGAGTGCGCGCGGAAAAGAAAATAGTGGGTTTGGATTGATAAAACAAGAGGGGTTTGTTACCATATAATTATGACGAAAAAAATACTTTTTATATTTTGTTTATTTTTACCCTTGGTTGCCGCCGCTTTAGGGTTTACCCGTCCCGGCCAGCTGGATAATGCGGCCGGCACCCCGGGCAAACGCGGTTTTGCGGGGGACGGAGGGGATGCGCTTTCCGCGCGTTTAAACGCCCCTATGGGTATCGCGTCGGACCGCCGGGGCAATATTTATTTTGCCGATACGGCCAACCACCGTATCCGCCGTATTTCGGCGCGCACGGGGGAAGTAAAAACCGTGGCCGGAACGGGTGAAAAAGGTTTTGTTAACGACGGCGGAAACGCCACGATGGCTTCGTTAAATGCGCCCACCGGGCTGGCGTTTGACAGCTTGGGCAATTTGTTCATCGCCGACACGGGCAACCACCGTATCCGTATGCTTACGCCCAACGGTTATTTGTATACCGTCGTGGGGAACGGGCGCAAAGGCTATAACGGGGACGGAATGCGCCCCGCGTCTTCGCAGTTAAACAACCCTACGGGGGTGGCCGTCAGCCCGCGCGGCGAGCTGTTTATTGCCGATACGGGCAACCATCTGGTCCGCAAAATAGACCGCCAAAGCGGTTTTCTGCTCAATGTGGTGGGGACAGGTGAAAAAGGAAATGACGGGGATTTAGGGCTTGCCGAAAACGCCAAATTAAATAAGCCCAGCGCACTTGTTTTTGACAAGCGGGGCAATTTGTTTATTGCCGATACGGGCAACCACCAGGTGCGTTGGGTGGAACCCCGCAAAACGCTTATTTTTACAATCGCCGGAACGGGCAAGCGCGGTTTTTCCGGCGAGGGGGACCGCCGCTGTATAGACAGTATGCTTAATAACCCCACCGGGCTGGCGATAGACAAATCCGGGCGGCTGTATATTTCGGACACCGATAACCAGCGCATCCGCCGCTTGGTGGTGGACCGCGAGTTCGGCAGTAAAATAGATACCGTGGCCGGAACGGGCGACAAAGGCTATAACGGCGACGGGATGGACGCTTGGAACGTTAAACTTTCCTATCCCGGGGCGGTGGTAATCACTCCGCATGATTTTATGTTTTTTGTGGATGCGGGCAATTCGCTCATCCGCCGGGTGCAAAGCGTCAGTACGGTGGAACCGCCCGTGCGTTCCGCGCGGAACGCGGGGGAAGTTCCCGCGGATAAAAAAGGCTTTGTGCAGGAGCTGTTCGGCCCGGCGGCTACTTCCGCAGGAAAATAACTTTAAGTTTGATATTGCCGCCCTTTCCCTCCGTGGGGAAAGGGCGTTTTTTGTGGATGCTGAAAAGGGTTGTATCGTTTTTTTTTTTTGATAAACTGGGATTATTACTATATAAATAGGGGGATATCTTCCATGCAAAAAAACGCGGGTTTTACCTTGATAGAGCTGTTAGTTGTGGTATTAATCATCGGCATATTATCGGCGGTGGCTTTGCCGCAGTACCAAAAGGCGGTGTGGAAAGCTCGTTTAAGTCAGGTACAAATTGCTTTTAATACTTTTCAAAAAGGTATAGATTTATGGCTTTTAGGCAATGGCTTTCCTTCAGATCATCGGTCCTTTATTGGAAATAGTGGTACTTGGATACAAGATAGTTTAGATATTGAGATGCCTTGTAAAAAGAGTGTTGGAGTTTATTGCTATTTGGATTATGGAGCGGTGAGTGCTAATTGCACTCCATCTAACTGTTTTATTCAATATAATAATGATGCTAATATTAATAATAAAACTTGGATGAAAGGAAACTTGCGTATTAAAAAAAATGCAGGTTCAGACGAATGGATTTTAGATTATGTGCCAAATGAAAATAAAGATCAATTAGCAATGATTTGCCAGTGGTGGTTAGCCACTTATGGGAAAGGAGTAGCTTCTGCTTTTGCAAAAAACACATGTAATTCTGTTGGAATATCTATATAGAGTTACCTGTTGAAAAATTCGGTTTAGCATTAATTTCTATTGCAAAAAAACTCCCCTGTAAAGACAGGGGAGGTTTTGTATTGATTATTATTTATTTCCCTTCTTTTTTCTTTAAACTGGCTTTGATGAGCCCGTCAAACAGCGGGTGCGGGCGCATGGGGCGGGAGCCAAATTCCGGGTGGAACTGCCCGGCGATAAAGTACGGGTGGTCTTCGCGTTCCACGATTTCGGGCAGAACTCCTTCGTGCCAGCCGGTTACTTTGAGTCCTGCGTCGCGCAGCTGTTTTACGTAGGCCGGGTTAAATTCGTAGCGGTGGCGGTGGCGTTCCACAATTTGGTCCTTGCCGTATAACCGCCGCGCGAGGGAGCCTTCTTCCAAATCCGCCGTGTAGTTGCCCAGGCGCATAGTGCCGCCTTTGTAGACAACATTTTTTTGCTGGGGGGTTAAGTCCACCACCGGGTCTTTGGTGGTGGGGTCAAATTCGGTGGAGTTGGCGTCGTGCAGGCCGCACAGGTTGCGCGCCGCTTCAATCACCGTGCACTGCATACCCAGACAAATGCCCAAAAACGGAATTTTATGTTCGCGCGCGTATTTAACGGTGGCGATTTTGCCTTCAATGCCGCGGTTGCCAAATCCGCCGGGGATTAAAATGCCGTCCACTCCGGGCAGCATTTCTTCCACGTTGTCTTTTTCAGTATTGATGTACACCACTTCCACTTTAGCGTCGTTGTTCATTCCCGCGTGGCGTAAAGCCTCGTGAATGGATTTATACGCTTCCTGAAATTCGGCGTATTTGCCCGCCACCGCAATTTTAACGGATTTGGAGGGCGTCATCGCTTTGTCAAAAAACTCAAACCATTTCGGGTCCACTTCCTGCGTGGGTTTTAAATTTAACAGCGAAATAATTTGTTTGTCCACGTCCTGCTTGTAAAACATTTCCGGCACGTGGTAAATGGATTTTGCGTCGGCGCATTCAATAACGGCCTTGGCGGGTACGCTGCAGAACAGCGAGAGTTTTTCTTTTAAATGCTGGGATAAAGGCTGTTCCGTGCGGCAGATCAGCATACTGGGTTCAATGCCCACTTCGCGCAGTTTATTAACGGAATGCTGGGTGGGTTTTGTTTTTAATTCCTGCGCCACGGCAATGTAGGGGATTAACGTAACGTGCACGCAAATAACATTCTGCGGGCCTTTTTCCAAGCGCAGCTGGCGGGCGGCTTCCAAGAACGGGAGGGATTCAATATCGCCCACCGTACCGCCGATTTCAATAATGGATACGTCCGCGTCGTTTTCAAACGCGGTAAAGCGTTTTTTGATTTCGTTGGTAATGTGCGGGATGACCTGCACCGTTGCGCCCAGGTATTCGCCGCGGCGTTCTTTATCAATAACGGTTTGGTAGATGTTGCCGGCGGTGTTGGTGTTGGCGCGGGTCATATTGACGTCTAAAAAGCGTTCGTAGTGGCCCAAATCAAGGTCGGCTTCCGCGCCGTCGGTGGTAACGAACACCTCACCGTGCTGGTAGGGGCTCATGGTGCCGGGGTCCACATTAATGTACGGGTCGCACTTAATCATATTGACGCGCAGGCCGTTTAATTGCAAAAGTTTGCCGATGCTCGCGCCGGAAATCCCTTTGCCCAAGGAACTGACGACGCCGCCCGTGATGATGATGAATTTAGACATAGTGAGTGCTCCTTATAATAAATTAAAAATCAAATAAAAAGAGGAACTCCCGCCGGGGCGGGAGTTCGCTTTACTTCGTAAAGTGCGTTTTAAAGTATTCTTCGGCCGCTTTTAAATCAGCCTCGGTGTCAATGGCCGGGCCGCCGGGTTCAATTTCCACGCACTTTATTTTCATACCGTCTTCCAATGCGCGGAGTTGTTCCAACTTTTCCAACTTTTCAAGCGGGCTTTGCGGCAGGGATACAAAGCGTTCCAGCGCTTCTTTTTTGTATCCGTAAATGCCGCAGTGGTGCCAGTAGGGAACGGTTTTGTTTTCTTCGGTTAATTCCCGTTTAAAAGGCACGCGCGAACGCGAAAAATACAGCGCGCGTCCGTCTTTGGCCAGCACGGCTTTTACGCAGTTGGGGTTATCAATTTTTGCGTCGTCCAACGTTGCCGTAACGGCGGTGGCAATGTCGCAGGACGGATCTTCTTCCAATAACCGGGCCACTTTTTCAATGGTTTCCGGGCGGATGAACGGTTCGTCGCCCTGCACGTTAATAATAAATTTTTCGCTTCTGCCGCGGGACGCTTCAAAAATGCGGTCCGTGCCGCTTTGGCAGGCTTCGCTGGTAAGGATGGCCTGCGCGCCGAATTTGGCCGCGGCTTCCTGCACTAAGGGCGATTCGGTGGCGATAATTACTTCGCCCAGCCCCGTTTTTAAACACGCTTCGTATACGTGCTGGATGACGGGCTTGCCGCAGAGGTTTTTTAAAATTTTACCGGGCAGACGCGAAGAACCAAACCGCGCCGGAACGGCGATTAAAAAGTCGCTCATTGGGGTAAGACTCCCGCGATTTCTTCGCGCGTAGTGGTGGCGGTGCCGGATTTTTCTACCACGATGCCGGCCGCATAGTTGGCGATGACGGACGCTTCGCGAAGCGTCGCACCCGCTGCCAGGGCCAGCGTAAGCACGGAAATAACCGTATCGCCCGCGCCGGTAACGTCGTACACTTCGCGCGCGGTGGCGCGGACGGTGTACGGGGTTTTTTTGTCTTTTTCAAACAGCGTCATACCATCTGCGCTGCGGGTGATTAAAATGGACTCGGCGTCCAGCATTTTTAAAATTTTCTCGCCCAGCGCCAAAATGGCTTCTTCGCCGGATTTGGGGGACTCGCCCGCCCCTTCCCACGCTTCTTTGGTATTGGGGGTCATACAGGTGATATTTTTGTATTTTTTAAAGTTGTCAATTTTCGGGTCCACGCACACGGGGATGTTGTGTTTGCGGCAGGTGTCAATAATAGTTTGGATGTTGTGGTCCGAAAGCATTCCCTTGCCGTAGTCGGACAGAATAACGCCTTTGGCGGTTTTTACGGCCAGTTCAAAGCTTTTCATACAGGTGGTTGCCACGGCGGGGGAGATGACTTTTTTGCTTTCGCGGTCAAACCGCACGATTTGCTGCTGGTCCGCCATTACGCGGATTTTTTGGGTGGTGGGGCGGTCCGGGTCTTCGGCCACGCCGTAGATGTTGACGTTTTTTTCGCGCAGGAAGCCTTTTAGCATTTCGCCGCCCAGGTCCTGCCCGACGACGGACACCATCACGGGCTTTGCGCCTAAAGCGGCCAGGTTAACGGCCACGTTGCCCGCGCCGCCTGCCACGAAAAATTCTTTTTTTACGTCTACTACCGGCACCGGGGCTTCCGGCGAAATGCGGCTGACGGACCCTTTAATAAAATGGTCCAGCATAATATCGCCCACGACGATAATTTCTTTCCCTTCAAAATTGTTTAAAATCTCTTTCAAACGTTTGGTTGTTGCTTGCATTTTTTTGCACTCCCGTTTGGTTTATTTTTTCATTATAGCTTTAATTGCGTTTGTATTCCAGTAGTTCCGCCGACACGCTGCCGATGAACACTTCCGTCTTCATTTTTACGGGCATTTTGTATTCGTCGTCCGTCAGCCAAACTTGCAGGCTTTTGCCTTTGCTTACAAAAATCCCTTCCCCCCGAAACTGGGGTTCCACTACAATACAGTTAAATTTTCCGGCGGTGGTTTTTACCGTTTCTTTTTTAAGCACTTTTACAATAAGCGGATATTGTTTTTCGCGGTTAACAATGTCAAACACCACGTCTTGGCCGGGTATTAATTCCTGTGCGCGTACAAAGTAAAGCGAGGTAAGCATATCCAACACCGGTTCGTTTAACGCGCCGGCCAGGGTGCGCGGTTCGGATTTTTTTTGCAGCTCGCCATAGTAAACATTTTTATTGTAATCAAAGGCCAGCCATTCGTCGCGTTTATAATTGCCCTCTCTCACGCTTTGGGAATAACCGAGCGAATAAAAATTTTCCGCATCCAACCACGAATAATTAATATCGCGCACTTTAAAAAACGGGTCTATAACCGGTGCCGAAAACGCCGTGGTTTGGATGACGTAGGCCGTGCGTCCGCCCACGTCGCTTATGCCGCGCGTTTTAATGTAGGCCGTGCCTGCCTTTACAAAGGAATAATACAGCCCGTATTTTAATTCTTCTCCCGCCCAGGGAGCAACGCCGCTTCCGGCGGGTGAAACGGGTTCATAAGCAAAGGGGCTTAAACGGCGGCCTTCAAGCGGGATGGTTTCTTCGTCTTCAAAAGAAGGCGCGTCTTGCTGCGGCGCGGGCAGTGTTTGGGTTTTGCGCAGGGCGGCAATCTGTTCATCGGGAGAGGGTTCGGCTGGCTGCGTTTCTGTGGCGCATTCGTCTTTTGCGGGTTCTTTTAGGGGCGACGGTTCGGGTAAAACGGGTTCAATGGGCTGGGCGGAGGGTGCTGGTTGGGGCGGGAGTTCTTCCGCCTGTTGCAGCGGGGCATTTTCCACCGCTTGTTCGGCGGCCGGCTCCGGGGGCAGGGCGGAACACTCCACTTTGTGGACGGGTTTTGAAGTACACGCCGCCAAGCAGCACGCCAAAAATAAAACCGTCCAGTTACGCTTCATGGGTTTGCTCCGCGTGTTGTAAAATAAAACGCGCCGCGTTTAACAGGTTGCTTGCGGCTTTGGCGGGGTGCATAGCGGGATATTTTTTTAAATGGTTTTTGCCGTTGGCGGTGGTAACCAGGACGGGGGTAAAGCCGATAGCCCGGCCAAATTCCACATCCGCCTTTTTGTCGCCCACCATATAAGATTGCTTAGGGTCTATGTTATATTTTTTAATGAGTTTCAAGCCCAGGGCGGGTTCGGGTTTGCGGCAGCTGCACTTTTGTTCCGGCGCGTGCGGGCAGAATACTATTTCTTCAATTTTGGCGGGGGCCAGCAATTTAAGCATACGCGCGTGTACGGCGTTCACTTCTTTTTCGGTAAAATAACCGCGCCCAATGCCGGACTGGTTGGAAACGATAAAAAACTTATATCCTGCTTTTTGCAGCATCGCCAACGCGGGCGCAACGCTTTTGTAGGGGCGGACTTTGGCGGGGTCGCTTAGATAGGTGCCGGGTTTTTCGTGGATAAGTGTACCGTCCCGGTCAAAAAATACGGCTTTTATTTTAGTGGTCATACGCGTTCCTCCGGGTGGGCCGCCAAATAGGCGTCTCCTTCAGCTTCGCGTTTCCAGCGGTTGTGCGCCCACAGCCAGGACGCCGGATCGGCGCGGAGCCAGTCTTCGTAGTATCCTACAAGTTTTTTGGTAAACAGACGGACGTTGTCCATACTGTATTCTTTGGGAGGGTAGACCGCGTCCATCACTTCGGACACGACGCATCCGTCCTCTCTCCATACGCGCACCGGAAAAACGGGTACCTGCATTTTAATGGCCAAGAGGGCCGTAATCGGCGCAAACGCCGCCGTACGTCCCATAAAAGGCAGCCACATTTCGCCCGTTACGGTGTTTTGGTCAAACAAAATGCCGAGCATTTTTTTCTTTTTCAGCCACCGCATACACGCAAAAAAGGGTTTGTCTTCGTGGTTGCTGTAAAAGGTGCGGCCCGTAAAAATGTTGCGAAGGCGGTTTGTTTCTTCGTCAATATAGGGGTTGTCCACGCGCTGGGCCAGCACGGCTTTGTCTACGCCGTACACTGCGCCCGCCAGGCCAAAGGCTTCCCAGTTGGTAAAGTGCCCGATGTGGATGATGCCGCCCGTATTGTTCTGCGCGTTTAACATTTTTTCCGCGCCGATGATACGGCTGTGTTTTTTAAATTCTTCCGGCTTCATCCCGGTAAGTTTAATAAATTCGGCGAAAATGGCGCCCATATTTTTCCACGACTCTATGGCGATTTGCCGGCATTCTTCGGGTGATTTTTCGGGGAAGGCTTTTTGTATGTCGCTTATGGAACGTTCAAAACGTTTGGGCATTACAAAGCGTACCGCGCCCGTAGCCGCACGGCCGACAGCTACGGCCAGGCGGTAGGGAATCAAGCGGAAAAGCACGCAAAAAACTTTGAGTGCGAGGTATTGTATATAATGAAGCGGAGTTTTTTGAAAACGGTCTTTTGCCATATTCCCATTATACTAATTTTCCTCTGCGGGCCAAGCGGTTTTGAAAAACCTCCGGAAATGCTAAAATATCTAAAACCCGTTTAAAAGGACCGTTTTATGGATTTATTAAAATTAAAAGAAGATTTGGAGCAAAATATTTTGGGCCGCGGCGTATTAAAAGCCGCTTCCGTATTATATAGCGTGGGGGCTAAGTTAAATTTGGCCGCGTATGAAAACGGGTGGAAAACCTCCAAAAGCGTCAATTCGCGCGTAGTGTGTATTGGTAATATTACGGCAGGCGGCACGGGTAAAACGACGGCCGTTTTGCTGGCCGCCACCACGCTTGCCAAAGAAGGCGTGCGAGTGGCCATTGTATCGCGCGGATATAAACGGCAGCAAAAGGCGGATGGCCCGGTGGTTCTTTTTGACAACCCGGACGCGGACTGGCGTTTGGCCGGAGACGAGCCTTTTATGATGAGCCGCGTGCTGAGCCAATATAAAGTGCCCGTGGTTATTTCGGAAAACCGCGCCGAAGCCGCCACCGAAGCGCTGCGCCGCTTTAAAAGCCAAATTATTTTGCTGGATGACGGTTTTCAGCACCACCGTTTGAACCGGGATGCGAATATCGTACTGGTGGACGCAAAAAAACCGTTTGGCAACAAAGAGCTCTTGCCTTATGGCGTATTGCGCGAGCCGCTGGGCGGACTAAAACGGGCGTCTTTGGTCGTGCTGACCCACTGCGACCAGGTTTCCCGCCGCCAGCTGGAAGACGTAAAAGACACCGTGCGCGAATATAACGACTGCGTGGAAATTTTGGAAAGCGTGCACGAACCCGAGTATTATTTTGATATTTGCCATTCCAAAAAAGTGGATTTAAAAGACATTAAAGGCCCCGCCGTTTGCTTTTGCGCGCTGGGACACCCGGAAACTTTTGAAGCCACGCTTGAAAAACTGGGGCTGGAGCTGAAACAAAAATGGCGTTTTCCCGACCATCAATTTTATACCGAGGAACATCTGCGCACGTTTGAAGAAACCCGTGCCGGGCTTCCTATCATTACCACGTTTAAGGATTTTGTAAAGTTTCCGGACAATTGGCGTGAAATTCTGACGACAGACGTATACGTGTTGTCCGTTAATTTGAAAATTTTGGGCGGCGAGGCGGAAATGGATAAATTTACCGACGTGCTGTACCCCAAGTTTTCCAAAATCAAAAACGCCAAATAAGTTTTATCTCCACCAAAAATCCCCGCGCGCCAAACCGGCTTGCGGGGATTTTTTATAAAAGGGGGATTAACGGCGCGTCCAAAGGGCACGCCGTGCGCGCCAAGACCCTATTTGTAACGTGTTAACAAACGTTTTCGTGGTATCCGGCGCGTTCACACCCGGCCGCAAGGTTAGCGCTGGCAAGCCGTTTAAACTGTCCGCCAGCCGTTGGGCGGCCTGGTTGTCCCATTTTTTGGCGGGCCAGAAAGCAAACGCTTGGGCGGTTATGCCCAGTTGGTTTTTTAAGCGGAAAATGTTTTCTTGCACGCCGAAAAGGGCTTCTTCCGGCGGGAGTGTTGCCCCGTTGCGCGCTTTCAAATCCACTGCGCCAAAACAGATAATGCCGCTTTTAGCCAGTATTTTTAATTGTTTTTCCGTCAGCAGGTTTTGCCAGGGTTCGTGATAAGGGTCCTGCCAGGCGTTGTATATTCCCACATATTCCTGCGCCAAAAAAACGCAGGCTTTGGCGTTGTACTTTTGAAGGAGGGGAAAAACTTCCGTAAAAAATGATTGGTATCCGCCCATAAACGCCAGCAATACGGGTTTGGGCGGGAGCCCGGAGTGGAGTTCTTGCGGAAATACCGTTGTAAAACCGCGTTTGGATAAGTTTTGCAGCGTGCGTTCCAGTGCCGGAAGGGGCGTCCATTCTGTTTTAAGGCGGGAGGGTTTGGGCGGCACTCCCGTTTTTTCGCAAACCAATGCAATCAGGGCGCGGCTGGCGCGGTACTTAAACGCCCATACCATTGCGGCGGCAATAATCAGCACGGCGGCTGACCAAATCCATACACTCATTTATACCGCTTCTGCTCCCACAGGTACCACAGCTTCATATACTTTACAAATACGTAAAAGGCGGAAAAGCTAGCCCACAGTAAACCGCGTACGCCGTCCAAAAAGCCCGCTTTTAAAATATACCGCCGCGCGAATTCAAACGGAACGGTTAGTAATACGCGCAGCAGACAGACTTTTTTGCCCTTTTCAAACATCGTTTGTGCGGCCAGGGTAGTGTATTTGTTAAATTTGTCAAAATACGATTCTATGCTGTTATAAGGGTGATGAACAAAAACGTGTTTCAAACGGGCGGTTTTGCCTTTAACGTGTAATTTTTCGTGCACCAGGCCGCCGCGGTATTCGGCGTCTTTGGTGCGTACCAAGCGCAGAATTTTTTCGGCTTTTATGCCGCTGTGGTGCATCCGTTTGCCTAAAAAATTATTGACGCGGGTCAGTTCGTAGCCGTTTATTTTATCGTTTTGTACGGCTTGTTTTATTTCCTCGGCCAATTCGGGCGTAAGGGTTTCGTCCGCGTCCAGCGAAAGTGCCCATTCGGACGTTACTTTGGAGAGCGCAAAATTCTTTTGGGCCGTAAAGCCTTCAAACGCGTGGTCGTATACTTGGGCGCCCAAGTCCCGGCAGATGAGAGGCGTTTTGTCTTTGGAGTGGGAATCCACCACAATAATTTCATGCACAATGTGCTTGGCGCTTAAAATGCATTTAGCGATATTTTGCTCTTCATTGCGGGTGATGATAAATAAAGAGATGCGTTTATTGTTCATAATTCTATTGTAGCATTTGGGCCGTAAAAAGCCAAAAAGCCCGCATATAAAAAAGGGAACCGCTGCAGCAGGGTTTGGGACTACAGCGGTATGGGATGAAATCAAATTTTATTTATACATATACTTTAGCGGTTTTGAAAGGGGAAAAACAGGGCCTTTGGACCTATTTAAACGAAAATTTGTGCCTAGAAAAATATAGGCCTTTTGTTGTATAATTTGTAGGACTTTTACGGGAGGGTGTATGAAAAAAACGTTTTTCTTTCTTTGTTGCGCCTGTGCGCTGGCGGCGTGCGCCGGGTTGCAGACGTCTTCGGAGTATTTGCTCCGCGGGGACGGTTATTTTAAGGACGGAAACCCCGCCCGTGCGCTGGCCGCGTATAACCGGGCCATCGCTTTAAACCCGGATCATTTGGAAGCGTACGCTTCCCGCGGAGCGGTGCATTTCTTTCAAGGCAATTACGGCTTGGCAGAGGCCGATTTTAAATTCGTGCTGGAAAAAAATCCCTATCAGGCAGATGCGTATACGGCTTACGGCAGCGTGCTGGCCGCCCAAGGAAATTTTGAGGACGCGTTAAACGTGTTAAATTCCGCTATTGTTCTTAAACCCGGCAAGCCGGAAATTTTCTTCTCCCGCGCGGGCGTGTACTTTATGCTGGGGCGGTATGCGGAGGCGGTGGCGGATTATACCTCCGTCATTAACTTGCACCCGGCGGCGGACGTGTATAACGCGCGCGGTGCGGCGTATATGCGTATGGGCCGGAAAGATTTGGCCGAGCAGGATTTTAATACCGCCCAAAACGCCAAAATTCCGGCGACGCTAAACGTATATTCTATGATTGATTAAGGTGTTTTACCGTCGGAGAAAAAATTTTCTTGCGTTTTGTTTTGCTGTTTTGTTATAATAGATATATAAGATTTACGTCACCGTAGCTCAGTTGGTTAGAGCGAGCGTTTCATAAGCGCTAGGTCGGTGGTTCGAGCCCACCCGGTGACATTTTTTAACCCTCCTTACGGAGGGTTTTTTATTTGTTGCCGTATGATGCCCGGTTATACCGGGGGATAGATCTTGTTAGCCTGCGGGGTGAACTATGTATGCATTTTTGGGCGTATTTATTGGCGGAGGGATAGGTTCCGTCCTGCGTTGGGCGGTAAGCGGTAAAATAACGGCGCATTGGGGGACGTTTGCCGTCAATGTTTTAGGAGCGTTTTTGATAGGGATGGCTTACGCGTATTTCCAGCGTGCGCCGGGCGTATCTCCAAACGCTAAACTTTTTATTATGACGGGTTTGCTGGGGGGATTTACCACCTTTTCCACTTATTTATTGGATTTTGTACGCTTGGCCGGAGAAGGGCGCGCGGCGGAAGCCTGGGTCTATTTGGCGTGTTCCGTGCTTATAGGGGCGGGCGCGTTGGTTTTGGGCGTTAAAATCTTGGCCTGAGCGGTGCGTTTAATGCGTGCAAAAACGCGCAAAATGTACTATGATTATAGTACGGAGAGTTTATGAAAAAATCTTTCGCTTTTTTTATTGTGTTCACCGCAGCCGCTCTGCCGGCTTTTTGCGCTTCCACCTGTGAAACGCGCGTGGATAAACACCAAGACGCCACCACGTTGGAACGCGCTGCTTATTGCCTCACCCCGGAACTGGAGCCCGTAGAGGCTGCCCAATCCCCGGAGTTGGTGTATTACGGCGTTTCAGTAAATGAACCGCAAGATGGCGATTCCGCCCAAAATGCCCGCCGCAGACAAATGTATTTTGATAAAAACGGCGTAGCCGTATCGCAGGATTATGTGGGTACGCGCCAGTTCCCCGCTTTTACAAACGACACGCTTTCCGAACAGGAACGCCTGGCCTTGGAGCAAGCGGAAAAAGAAGCGTTGGAAAAAGCTCAAAAAGAGGCTGAAAAAAAGGCCGCCACGCAGCGTGCTCCGCTTCGTACTCCTTCCGTATTAACGGAACAGGAACCGGAAATGTCCAAAGCGCAGTTGGCCGCCCGCAAAAATAAGCCGAAACGTTTTATGAAAACGCCCGAACCGGAGCAGCCCGCAGCGGACGCTTACACGCAAACGCCTCAAAATGAACTGCAGGAAGCCGCCGCGCTAAGTAACGATCCTTTACTGCAGGATCCAGGCGCCGGCCCGGCCGCGCCCGCCGATTTTTTAGACGATAATTTACTCGCCGACGATCCGTCTTTCGGCTATAACGCCACGGACCCGGCCATGCAGCCGTAACTTGACAAACCGCGCGGGGGAGATTAAAATAACTATATGCAAAAAATAATCGCTTTTATTAAAAGACCGTATGCCGAAAAGGGCCTTATCGTCGGCACGTTTGACTCGCTGTTAAAGCTGGTAACGCTGTTTGTATGGGTGTATTTAACGGTGTCGTTAGGCGCGCTGTTTGTGGAATCCCTGCTGACGGATTACAATCCGCTTAATAAACTGTGGTGGTTTTCGTACTGCTTTTTGATTTTCTTCGGCGCGACGTGGCTGGCTTATATTGTATTTTTTGTCCGCAGCTATAACGAAGACGAAGAATAACGGCGTGTTGGTAACTTACACTTTACGCACAACGGATAAGAAAGGGTTTTCTTATCCGTTGTTGCTTTTATGGGCAAGCATTTTTCAAAACCTGTTTACTCGGCGGTGTTCCGGCCTTGACGTGGTATCCCGCCACGCCTATGGTGAGTATTTTTGATACAGCGTTTTATAATCCTTTCAAATTTCCGCTTCTTGTGTTCTTCTTTCTCTATAATTGATTAACTTTTTTTGATGATATAGGCGTAACCCATTCACAAGGTTGAGATTCCCGACAGAAAGACTTGGGAATGACAAACCCCCAGTCGTCATCCCCAAGGGTTGTAGTTGGGGATCTGTTATTAATAAAGAGATGTATATTTCCTTCGGAAGCGTTCGGGAATGACAGGTATTAAAAATGTTAATAGAAATCCGCCTTTAACCCGGCTGTCAAACCCGTTCTGTTACAGCGGGAATGTAAAATCTTTTAAAGCCGCGCGGGCCAGTTCCCGGTCCGTTTTTAATTGTTTGACCAAATTATCCAGCCCGTTAAATTTCATTTCCGCACGCAGTTTTTGCACAAACCAGATAGTTATTTTGCGGCCATAGATGCTTTGTTTAAAATCAAAAATGTTTACTTCCACAAGCGGCAGTTTTGCGTGTACGGGGTTGACCGTCGGGCGGAAGCCGATGTTGCAAAAGCCATCGTAAATTTTGCGGCCGACGCGTACTTTTACGGCAAATACGCCAAGGGGCAAAATTTTATAAATGCCCGTATCCAAATTGGCGGTGGGAAAGCCCAGTTTGCGTCCCAGCTGGTGCCCTTTAATAACGCGGCCGGAAAGCTCGTAAGGCCGCCCTAGCAGGGCGTTGGCGCGAACAATATCGCCCTCTGCAAGCGTTTTGCGGATTAACGAGGATGAAATTTTTTCGCCCCCGGTTACCGAAAATTCCGCCACGTCAAACGGCATTTTTAATTGCGCGCATTGTGCGCGTAAAAAATCCACGCTTCCTTGGCGGTTTTTTCCAAAAGCAAAATCCGGCCCGGCCAAAAATCCGCCCATATCATATTGGGTGCGTAAAACGTCAAAGAATTGTTCTGGCGAAAGGTTTCGGCAGACGGAAAAATCCAGCGCTTTTGCCGGGATATCTTCTTTTTTAAATAAAAATTTTTTTTCGTCCGGCAGCGTCAGCACCGTCATTTCGGGATGTTCGGCCAGCAATGTTTTGGGCGGAAGGGGAAAATACAGGGCAAGCGGTTTTAATTGGTGTTGGGCGGCAAGCATTTCCAGCTTTCCAAACAGAGCCCGGTGCCCGTTGTGCAGGCCGTCAAACGTGCCAACCGTAATAAAATGTTTTGCTTTTTTCATAACGCGGTTTTTTGGACGCATTCGTATAATTTTGCGCCAATTCCTTTTAATAAGTTGCCGTCAAACGCGTTTGAAACGTGGTACGGGCCGATTTGCTCGCGCTTTAACGCCGTTAAGTGCCCGGCTGTGCCCAGTTCCCGCGCAAGCATATATCCAAGCGCGCGTACATACGTTCCGCAGGAACAGCGCACCGTAAATTCAATTTCGCCGGGTGCGGCGATTTTCGCATTAAGCCATTCCACCGTTACTTCGTTATATTTGCGTTCCATTTCCGCGCCTTTGCGGGCGAGCTCGTACATCCGGCTGCCGTTAACGCGTTTGGCGCTAAAAAAGGGAATGGGTTGTAAAATTTTACCGGACAGTTTTTTTACCGCCTCGGCCAGCAGGGCGGGGGAAATTTGCGGGACCGGGGCTTGCCGCACCGTTTCGCCGTAAGCGTCCCACGAGTCCGTTTCCACTCCTAATTGCAAGGAGGCGGAGTAGACTTTTTCCATTTTTAAAAAACGGTCTTGCTGTTTAGTGGCTTCGCGCCCGATAAGTAAAATAAGCAGGCCCGTGGCCATCGGGTCTAAGGTACCGCTATGGCCTATTTTTTTGGTTTTTAGTTCCCGGCGGCAAATGGCGATAATGTCGTGCGAAGAAAAATCCTTCGGTTTGTCTATCAGCAAAAGGCCGCTTTGGAGGGGCTCAGTGGATGGTTTTAACGGCATTGTACACCACTTCGGCCAAAGCGTCGGCCGTTTCGTTTACCGTTTTATCCATTACTTTAAAACCCGCCGCGCGCGCGTGTCCGCCGCCGCCAAAAGTTTGGGCGATACGGCTGACGTCTACGCTGCCGCGGGAGCGCAGATTGACGGAAACTTTGTCGGATTCTTCTTTAATAAGGGCGGATACTTCCACGCCCGGAATCATCGTGGGCTGGCTGACAATCCCCTGCGTTTGGGCGGGGGTGGCGCCGAAGGTTTCAAAATCTCGCCGGGTAAGGATAATTTGGCTGTATTTATTGTCAAAGCGCATTTCCATTTTTTCCAGCGCGCGGCCCAGCAGTTTCAGTTCAATGTAAGATTTTGTAAAGTAAATAACCTGGTTAATTTGGTTAACGTCCGCCCCTAAAGCGACCAATGCGGAAGCTACGCGCAGCGCCTCTGCCGTGGTGTTGGAATGAACAAAACGCCCCGTATCGGTTACAAGGCCGGTATAGAGGCAGGTGGCTTCGGCGGGGGTGGGGAGCAAATTTTCTTCACCGGAGGCTTCAAACAGTTGAAAGATAATTTCCGCGGTGGAGGAGGCAACGGAATCAATATGGTTGACGTGGCCGTAAGCGTCGCTTACCAAATGATGGTCTATATTCACCAGGGTTTTGGCGGGTTTTAACACGCTTTCCAGGTCGCCGCCGCGTTGGCGGTCCGAGCATTCAAGCAGGATGACGGTGTCAAAATCCGGGTTTTCGGGCAGAACGCCGACGTGGATTTTTTCCAGGCCGGGCAGAAATTTTAAATCGTTTCCCACGGCGGGCGCGGCATAGGCGTATACCGTTTTGCCCAGGCGTTCCAAGAGCGAAGTCATCGTCAGCGTGCAGCCTAAGGAATCTCCGTCCGGGTTTAGGTGCCCGGCGATGAAAAATTTATTTCCGGCGCGGATGGCATCCCATACCAAGCGCAGGCTTTCTTCTCTATTTTCCATGGTCGTGTTCCTTTTCAATTACTTGAAAAATGGCTTCCACGCGGGAGGCTTTTTCCGGCGTGTCGTCATATTCAAAGCTAAAGGACGGAATGCGTTTTAAATGGAGGCGTCCGCGCAGTTGCGCACCGATTTCTTTGCGTAAAAGCGACAAGGCTTCCTGCGTTCTTTTGCGGTCTTCCGGGCTGCCAAATACCGAGAAAAACACTTTGGCGTTGGCTAAATCTTTAGACAAGCGCACCGCCGTAATCGTAACGAATCCGCCAAAATCGCCGTTGGCGGCCATTTTGGTAATCAGCGTGTTGATTTCTTCTAAAAAAAGGGTTTCCAAACGTTTGATTCTGTCTATCATAAATTTATTATAGCATTTTGGGTTTTGCCGCTGGGACTTGAATTTTAAGTGAAATAAAATTAAACTATTAAATGTAGGAGCAAAATCTTATTTATTTAAGGAGATATATTATGAAAAAGGGTTTTACCTTAATTGAGTTGTTGGTTGTCGTACTGATTATTGGTATTTTGTCGGCCGTGGCGCTGCCGCAGTATACCAAAGCGGTGGAAAAATCCCGCGCGACGGAAGCCATCACGCTTTTGGGCAACTTGTCTACGGCGGAACAGGTGTATCAGATGACCACCGGTTCTTTTACCACGGATATGAGCTTGCTTGATTTGCAACTGCCGGGTATTGTGGCCGCTACCCCCAGCCAAGCCAAAACCAAAAACTTTAACCTGACGGTTACTTCCGCTTCTCCGAACTTGACGGCCGTAGCTGAACGCGCCAACAACGGTACGGTAGTAACCACCGGCGATAACCAATACGCCATTACCTTGACGATTACCCCGGACGGCGTAATTACCCGCAAATGCCAGCAGAGCAAAACGAGCACGACCGTAAACAGCATTTGCAAATCCATCGCCAATGGTAACGCGCAGGGCGAAATTAAATAAGTTTTAGTAATAAGTTTGAACACCCCGGAACGGTATCTGTTCCGGGGTGTTTTGTCTGCGGGGAAGTTGAGAGAGGGCTTGACCCGTTTTTTTTTTTTTGATAAATTGGGAGTATTAATTCACATCAATAGGGGGGATATCTCTTATGCAAAAAAATACGGGGTTTACGCTTATAGAGTTGTTGGTCGTTGTTTTAATTATAGGTATCTTGGCGGCTGTTGCACTTCCTCAATACCAGGCGGCGGTGGCCAAAAGCCGCCTGGCAGCAGTGATTCCAACAGTAAAAAGTATGGCGGAAGCGTTGGAATTATATTATTTGGCAAATGGGGCTTATCCTCCGGATTCTTCGGAAGATTTTGGTTTTGCTTTTCAGCTTCCGCCGGGGTGTACAAACGCTACAAATACGCAGGGCGCGCTTTGTCCCAACGGGGTTGTGTATGATTTGTTGGATTACGGCACGCCGACCGTTATGGGCGCAAACAAAAATGTTAAAGTAGGCTATGTAATATGGTTGGACTACTCCGCTCGTCCCGGTGTACATCAATGCGTGGCCGCCACGGCGGATAAAACCGCCAATCAGGTATGCAAAAGTATGGGCGGGGTGGTTACTTCCGGCGCGGTAACCCGCTATATTGCCAGTTCCGCTGTTTTTGGAGAGCCCGTTACCCATTACGATTTGCCGTAATGACCGTGCTTCTGAACTTCCGGGATGACGACAATAAAAAGGTCATGCTGAATTTATTTCAGCATCCATTCCTTATTTTACTGGATCCAGAAACAAGTTCAGGATGACGGATTGAGATTTGTCTAAAAAGCCCCGCACTTGCGTGCAGGGCTTTATGCTTAAACTTATCGCGGTCTGCCAGCCGATTAAGATTACATCTTAATGCGTCTGGTTACGTGGTCTTTGCGGAAGCATTCAATTACGTCGCCTTCAGCGACGCCTTTGAATGCCCTTCGCCGTTTGGCATAAGAAAACCCCTCAGCTAAAGCCTCGGGGTTTTCGGCGTATTAGTTAAGCTTACATCTTAATGCGTCTGGTTACGTGATCTTTGCGGAAGCATTCAATCACGTCGCCTTCGGCGACGCCTTTGAATGCCCTTCGCTGTTTGGCATAAGAAAACCCCTCAGCTAAAGCCTCGAGGTTTTCAGCTAAAGATAGCTCTTACATCTTAATGCGTCTGGTTACGTGATCTTTGCGGAAGCATTCAATCACGTCGCCTTCGGCGACGCCTTTGAACCCTTCAATCAAGATACCGCATTCATATCCTTTTTCCACTTCTTTTACGTCGTCTTTGAAGCGTTTCAGGCCGCCAATCTTGCCGTGGCCCACTTCTTCGCCGTTGCGTTTGATGCGTACTTCAAAACCGCGCGTAATAGTACCGCTGTCCACCAAAGAGCCGGAAATCAAACCGGAGCTTAATTTCATTACTTTTTTGATGGTAGCCGTACCCACAACCGTTTCCACCACGTCGGGTTCCAATAAACCTTCCATAGCGGCTTTGATGTCTTCCAACAGTTCAAAGATGATCGTGTAGCGGCGGATTTCAATGCCTTCGTGTTCGGCTTCGGCTTGGGCTTTGTTTTCCACATCTACGTGGAAACCGATAACTACCGCGTTGCTGGCCTTGGCCAACAGAATATCGGACTCGTTGACGTTTCCGGGAGCGGAAAGGATGATATCCACTTCCACTTCATCGGACGGGATACGCAAAAGAGCGTCTTTAATAGCTTCAATAGAGCCTTGCACGTCCGCCTTCAAAATAAGGCTTAATTTTTTGACGCGTGCGCCGTTTTCGTCATTCTTGCCCAGGCTCATTAAGGACATTTGCTTGCGGTGCGCCTGAGAATCCTCTTTCTGCGCCAGTTTGCGTTTTTCGGCGGCGTAGCGGGCTTCTTTTTCGCTGGGCATAATGTAGAGCGTGTCGCCCACTTGCGGCGGCTCGCCGTTGATACCCAAGATTTCAGCCGGCACGCTGGGGCCGATTTTTTGGTAACGCTGGGAATTTTCGTCAATCAGCGCGCGGATGCGGCCGTAGTTGGTGCCGACAATAAACGGGTCGCCCACTTTCATCGTACCTTTTTGTACGAGCACGGTGGCAACCACGCCGCGTTTGTTGTCGCGTTTACTTTCCAAAATGACGCCTACGCCGGGTCTGTCCGGGTTGGCTTTCAACTCCATCATTTCGGCTTGCAGGGCGATCATTTCCAATAGTTTATCAATGTTGATGTTTTTCTTGGCGGAAATTTCCACAAAAATTGTGGTGCCCTGCCATTCTTCGGGTACCAGGCCGCGGGCGGCAAGGTCCTGCTTTACGCGGTCCACATTCGCGCCGGGGAGGTCGATTTTATTGACGGCCACGATAATCGGCGTTCCGGCGGCTTTGGCGTGTTCCATAGATTCAATGGTCTGCGGCATAATGCCGTCCGTGGCCGAAACCACCAGCACCACGATGTCCGTCGCCTGTGCGCCGCGGGCGCGCATAGCGGTAAAGGCTTCGTGGCCGGGCGTATCCAAGAACGTTAAAATGCCGCGCGGCGTTTTGACGCGGTACGCACCAATGTGCTGGGTGATGGCTCCCGCTTCGCCCGCTACGACGTTGGATTTTCTGATCGCGTCTAATAAGCTGGTCTTGCCGTGGTCTACGTGGCCCATAATGGTGATTACCGGGCTGCGGGGTTGGAGCGAGGCGGGATCGTCCTGTGTTTCCATTAAAGCGGCGGCTTCTT
>JAAGKN010000596.1_pt1 | contig 58733 bp, 65 predicted proteins | sample 6206371 | NCBI WGS metagenome assembly JAAGKN01 (sample SAMN11533720, study PRJNA540317) | gut metagenome | isolation source: fecal pellets from male and female animal of same cohort | host: Peromyscus leucopus | place: USA:CA | collected 2017 | reverse complement strand
CCTCTGTCTGGTCATGTGTTACATAGATAATAGTTGTCTGTAATCTCTGATGCAACTTGGAAATCTCAACACGCATCTGTACACGCAACTTAGCATCAAGGTTGGACAAAGGCTCATCCATCAAGAATACCTTAGGATTACGAACGATTGCACGACCCATAGCAACACGCTGTCTCTGACCACCGGACAAAGCCTTCGGCTTTCGATCAAGGAAGTGCTCGATATCAAGAATCTTAGCTGCTTCTTTAACCATCTTATCAATTTCATCCTTTGGAACTTTTCTTAACTTAAGACCAAATGCCATATTGTCATATACTGACATATGAGGATACAGAGCGTAGTTCTGGAATACCATTGCGATATCTCTGTCCTTTGGCTCTACATCATTCACCATCTTGTCACCAATCTTCAGTTCGCCGGAAGAAGATATCCTCCAGACCTGCAACCATACGAAGTGTGGTAGACTTACCACATCCTGAAGGTCCTACGAAGATAATAAACTCCTTGTCTGCAATCTCAAGATTGAAATCCTTTACAGCATTAAAACCGTTAGGATAAATCTTATAAATATTTTTGAGTGATAAACTAGCCATTTTAATTTCCTCCTTGGGTTGTATAAATTTTCTGCTAACTAAATCATAGTGTTATAATACATCATTTACTTTTTAAATGAAATATTACTATTCAACAAATAAATTTTAATTTCTTTGTTCATTTTGTCATAATCAAGAAGATTACCATGAAAATGCACATCATTTTCAAGATTTTATTATAGAAAACTACCTATTGTTAAATTCTATATCCCTGTATCCTATCCAAAAGCCGACAAAACTCGTGCAAATTATCCAATGCGTTCCCCTATTTTGTGATATTCACACAATTACTTTTATGCAATTTTAACAACTGGTAATTCCCTCTATTCCTTATTGCGCTGTTTTAATCTCAGTTTCATCCTTATATTATTATAGAATGTCTTGATTCTTCCACCCTTTTGAAACCATTTGTAAAGATTTTCTATCCTGAGTTTCTGAATCGGCTCCGGTACTTCCGATTCTGTAACAGCTTTATTATACAAAATATTACCTGTGAACAGGATTACTCCCGCATTCATCTGATTCCGATAATCCTGCAAAAGCTCCAGCTGTCTCTTTTCCTCTAATGCCATAAGCAGGATATCCGGTGCTACGGAGTTAATTTCATTCACAATATGATCCGCAGACTCCTCCTGTTCTGTCAAAAACATACCGCTCATAGTAAGATACGGTCTTTTTTCATGAATATTCTCCTGTACAAAAGTAAATTTATCCTTGTCTTCTGCAACGAGCAAAATCTCATGTCCTTCTGAAACTGCATAATCCAGAATAGAATCAAAATATCCTTCAAAGAAAAACGGATCACGTTTGTGTCCCAGAACTTCATCTACACTGCCATTGACACTGGCATTTCCAGGAAGGATCAATTCGCTCTCCTGTACAATATTCTGCCAATCACTATTCTCCTGTAAGAGCAGTAATGTCTCACTATTAACAAAATAGATAACCTTACTGTTTTCATCTTTCAGATATTGTATGGTTGCCTCACTGGCTGTTTTCGTAGAAGCGATATCCATTACGATATCCAATAGCTGGATTCTGTCTTTCATAAAATTCTCCTGTTACTGAACTGTTGTATCATTGCTTCCAAGCACAATAAAAATCTCCACACCATCTGTAGATACATCAATACCAGAGTCCAAAGAACCAACTTCAATCACTGCGTCCGTAAAATACTCCGCCAAATCTTTACCCATCCGCTCTTTTGCAACATAAATCTTTGTCTGTGCTTCCCTGCCAAGACTGTAATTACCAGTTGCAACATTCGAAAAACCTGCTCCGCTCAGCTTATCCATCCACTTTTTCGCAAGACCGGATACGCCTGTACTATTTAACACCAGAATTTTCTTATCCGTTGACGGAATGTCCGGTTCTTCTGTTGTCACTTCTTCTGTAGTTGGCTCTTCAGTGGTAGATTCCTGCGACGTATCATTCGCATTCTCCTTTTCCAGCATGGCCTGTAATTCATCATCACTATATGTAGAACCTGATTCCGTGGTAGAATTGCCTGCCATCTGCTTCTTATCAGTAGTAACTTTGATGATAAAAAAAGCAGAAAAACCAATGATAACAATAGCCATCAGAACTACCATAGAACGTAAAAATGCTTCTCCAAATACCCTCAAAACGGTCTTTTTATCCATCTGTCTGCCTCCTATTTTTCATAATGTACATAAGTATAACAGAGTTGCATTTTCTTTTCAACCTTTTCATGGTATAATCGGTCTTACGCAGATTACAATACGCATCATTCATATAAGGAAAGGAATGAAGAAAATGAAAAAAACTGCAATTATAACCGGTGCCTCCAGAGGAATCGGCAAAGCTTGTGCACTGGAATTAGCCGGCAGCTTTGATAATATTGTGATCAATTCCTGTCATAACAAAGAAGACCTGGAACAGACAAAGAACGAAGTGGAGGCAAGAGGCGCTGCTTGTCTGATGATAACAGGTGATGCCGGCGATTATGATACGGTATCTTCTATGATGAACAAAATATTGCCAGCTTTTCCTTCTATTGATTTATTGATAAACAATGCAGGCATCTCTTATGTCGGACTGCTTTCAGACATGACAATTACTGACTGGAACCAAATTATAAACACCAATCTCACCTCTGTTTTTAACTTCTGTAAACATGTTGTTCCTCGTATGGTAAGCCAGAAGTCCGGTCACATTATCAACATCTCCTCCATGTGGGGAATCAGCGGAGCTTCCTGTGAAGCTGCGTATAGTGCATCCAAGGGCGGCGTCAATGCCTTTACAAAGGCTCTGGCAAAAGAACTGGCACCAAGCGGCATCCGGGTAAACGCACTCGCCTGTGGTGCCATTGATACACAGATGAATAATTGTTTCAGCCAGGAGGAAATCAATGCTTTTTGCGAAGACATACCTGCCTGCCGGCTGGGATATCCTGAAGAAATTGCCCGAATGGTATATCATTTATATGAAAGTCCGTTTTACCTTACCGGCGAAGTAATAAAAATAGACGGTGCTTATCTCTAAGCCACCGTCTTATATATTCTCTATTTCTTTCCCGCTGTTCTTGTGACATTATCGCCATCTACCGGATATCCCTCCTCAGTCTCCTTTGGCGGATATGTTGCCTTTTTAAGAACTCTTCCAACACCGACATATTTCCTGTAATCATAATCAGATATTACAATCCCTGTCGATTCGGTAGAAGCATGTACCACTTTTTCATTTCCTATGTATAAAGCCACATGACTGCAATTCTTCTTACTGCTGCCATAGAAAATCAAATCTCCCGGCTGGATTTTCTTCATTTTTACTTTTTTTGTATCTTTCATCTGCTGATACGCATTATGGAATAAATTATATCCAAATTTCTTATATACCGCCATGGTAAAACCAGAACAATCTGTTCCCTTTGTCAAACTGGAACCGCCATAACAATATTTATTTCCCACATGCTTCAATGCATAACTTATAACTTCCTTCTGTTCAAGTGACATTGACGAATAATCTGCAACCGTTACTCTGCATATGTATTTCTTACCATTCACCTTCGCCGTAACCTTTGCGGAACCTACTCCTACTGGTGTAAGCAGTCCGTTCTTTACTTTAACAATCTTCTTATCAGAAGTTGACCATTTCACTTTATCTGTTGTATTCAGCACATTCAACCGCTGCTCTGTCCCCATCTCTAAAACAAGTTTTTTATTATTCAGCTTAACTGCACCCGCTGCTTCTGCTTTTGTCGAAAACATTGCCATCATAGTAAATGTAAACAATATGACTAGTAGTAATAACTCTTTGCGCTTCATAAATAATATCCTTTCCAGCTTGTCCAAGCCGTTATTTATTATCAACAAAGACTATTTTAACATATCTTTTACAAATTTCAAGAGCTTTTTGAAATATTTGTAACAATTTTGTAACAATTTTTCATTTTTCTCTTCTTTTTCTTCAGAAATCATTAAGAAATTGGCACATACAAGGCTGCTCACAGGAATGATCAAAAGGCATCCCGAAGCCCCGATCAACAGTCCTGAAACCTCCTGAAAAAGTGCCTTCGAATTCAAAATCGTGGCAAAACTATCTTCATTCCGCATAAATAATACCGCCAGCATAATGCTTTCACCCAGCCCAGCAAAAAACAACGTATTAACTGTCGTTCCCAGAATATCTTTCCCTACTGCCAGACCAGAATGAAACAGTTCTTTTTCCGTCAAAACAGGCTGATTTACATGCACCTCATTAACAGCGGTGGTAATAGCAACCGCCGTATCCATAATAGCTCCCAGCAGTCCAAGTAAAACAGCTGACAGTGAAATGGCTGACATGGAAACTCCCAGATCCGGCGACAGATACATACTGATTTCTTCATACTGCTCAATTTCATTATACCCACTGATCCCTGCAGACCATAGTACCGGACCTGCTGTAATCAGAATAAATACCAGTACCACCAAAACAGAAAGTGCGGCAGCATGCATTTTGGCATTTCTTCCGTTCTGGGAATAAATCACTGTCACCACAAAGAAAATGCTGATCACAACTGTTATGAATACCGGCGGCATCCCCCATGCAATCAGATAGATATTCACAAGCAGTGCAACCAAGGTCCGCACTAGAGCAAAAAAGGAATCCAGTCCCCTGTTTCCTCCGACCGCTACCATAAGAAAAAACAAAATAATAGATAATGTAAGTATCATTTTACCTGTCCCTCCTCATTTCTGTTTCCCATATGCAGGAGCAGCACAGCACAAAGTCCTGATACCGGAATGGCAAGCACAATGCCAATTGCCCCCATCAAAAACCGTACAATTTCAAATATCAGCTGAAAATTCACCAGATGATACAGCGTATACCCATTTTTTATCTTTACCACTAATATAGGAATAGCACCGCTTATATAAGTAAAAAAGAGCACATTTATCATTGTTCCCATAATATCATAACCCATTTCACGCACAGAGCGGATTAATGCTTTTATGGAAATATCCGGTGTCTGCTTTATGATTTCTGCCACACCTGCTGCAATGCTGATAGACACATCCATGACTGCACCAAGACTCCCCATCAGGACTCCAGTCAAAAACAGGTCTGACAAATCAGCAGAATTTACCACATAATCCATCATTTCATACGGCAGCCGTTTGCAACTGTGCAGCACGATTTCGTATATGCCGTAACAAAGCAGGGTAGTAAGCAGGGTGGCAAGGATTGCCGCAAACGTCTTTTTATGAAATCCCCCTGCAAACAGCAATGTTAAAATACTAAACACCAGCATTAAAGCAAAAGCGATTGAAATCAGCTTCCCTCCTCTGCCATACATGGAAAGTGCAGACAGAAAAACAGAAATATTAATCAATAAGGACGCAAATATGATGCCGCCCCTCTTCTTATTTAACAGCAGTAGCAAAAATAAAAAAATGCAAATCAGCAGAACCAGATAAACTTCTCTCTTTTTCCCGAGAATCGTTCCTGTCTTCACATCCTTACTGACCGAAACAAACAGCCGGTCCCCTTTCCGATAACGTTCATCATTTACCCCTGAATCAGAATACGTATTAGACAAAGAAATCTCTGCTCCCTTTTTCTCTCCGTTTAGTATTTTTGCTTTCATGCTCTGATCATAATATCGTTCCGTATCACCGTCCGGTCCTTCACTGTCATAAGAAAATGTATTATCTACAGATATTACCCTGGCCACGGTATCCTGATATAAAAAAACATTATGCTGCATGAAAACAAAAACTGCCGCAAACACAAGCAGCAGTCCTATTATTTTTCCTTTTTTCAACAGATACATTTTCTCTTTCATGCCCATTGGTATATTTCCTTTATTCCGGATACACCAGACGTTCCTCTGTGATGCTGCAGAGAACTTCGTCATAATACTTCTTTGCAACAAACTTTGCCATCGGAAGATTCATATCCAGATAGTTTCCGCAGTCTCTTGCCGCTGCTCCCGGAACCTCTCCTTCAAAATCTTTCATAAAGGTAAACATCTCCTTTACAAGAGGGATTATCTCCTTTGATGTATAATCACCGGCTAACACCATATAAAACCCTGTTCTGCATCCCATAGGTCCGAAGTAAACTGTTTTATCTTTATAATCAGCATGATTCCGAAGAAATGTTGCTCCCAAATGCTCTAACGTATGTACTTCTGCCGTGTTCATAACCGGTTCAAAATTAGGTCTTGTCATACGCAGGTCAAAAGTAGTAATGGTATCCCCTCCAACCATATCCTTTCTGGACACATAAACTCCCGGCAGCAATGTTAAATGGTTTACCGTAAAACTTGATATTTTCTCCATAATATATTCTCCTTCCTGATATCTAACAACATTTCTACAATTGTTTGCATAACTCTAATAAAAGTTTTACCGAATGCTCAATGGCCTTTGCTTCAAAAGTCGGATAGTCCACAGATGCAGAATCATCTGCCTTATCTGAAATAGCCCGTATTATAAGAAACGGTATCTGATTCAAATAAGCCGCATGTGCAATGGCCGCACCCTCCATCTCAGTACAGCATCCTGCAAAATTTTCCACCAGCCAGTTTTTCTTATTCTTATCAGATATAAACTGGTCTCCACTGACAATTCTTCCCTCAAACACTTTGATATCGGGATTTACCTGTTCACAAGCCTGTCTTGCCATCTTCCTGAGTTTGGCATCCGCTTCAAAGGACAAGGTATCCATACGGGGAATCTGCCCTAACGGATAACCGAATGCCACTGCATCCATGTCGTGCTCTAAGGTATCCGTAGAGAGTACCACATCACCAATATCAATATCCGCATTTAATGAACCTGCAATTCCGGTATTAATAATTGCATCTACATGGTATTCATCTGCTAAAATCTGGGTACACATGGCTGCATTTACTTTTCCGATGCCGGAACGGACAACCACTACCGGGCTGCCATTCAATGTTCCCTCAAAAAACTCCATGGAAGCTTTGGACATTGTCCTTACATCCTTCATCTGCTCCTTAATCTTTGCCACTTCTTCATCCATTGCACCTATAATCCCTAACATATTCTCATCCTCTCTTTTTCTATTTTTTTATCGGGATAACTATTTTAACCGTAAATTCACCCTCTGCCTCATATTTATGAAACTCTCCATGATGCAGTTTCATGATACGTTCACAGGTAATCAGACCAATATTGTTACTCTCATGTTCATCGAAATCTGTTTTGATTCTGTTACTCACTCTGAGCACTAAATAATTCTGTTCCTTAGCTGCTGCAACTTCAATGGGGCTATCCTTCTTCGCATATTTTTCCAGGTTAGATAAAATATTGTTCAATACCCTTTGCATATACTTTGAATTAACCATGCAGTCGCCATCATCTTCATCAACAGAATTGCTGCTGGATATCTGATATCCCTCCTCTTCCAGATTCAGAAACTGGTTTTCAATCAGATCCATCGCCAGTGCATATGCAGGAACCGGTTCCATATTAATCCGCTTCCGATCCTCCCCATAAATCAAAAAATATTCAAACAATTCATCCGATAACTCCTTAATCTCCCTGGTTTTCGCAAGGGAAAGTTCCAGATAATGTTTTCGCTGTTCCTCATCCCGGATATGTTCCATATTAAGAATCTCCAAATATCCCGTCAATGTAGTAAGGGGAGTCCTTAAATCATGAGACATCGCTGTAACAAGCTCTTTATTGGCCTGTAACATCTGCTGTTCTTTTTTCATGTTTTCAATGATAGACAGTCTCATCTGCTCTATCCCTCTTGCAAGATTACCAATTTCATCCTCACCTTTTATGGTAATGGGATATTCCAGATTCCCGCCCTCCAATATCTGTAATTCTTTCTCAATTGCATTGATATATTGCAGCTTACGACGAAATAACCTTGTGAAAACTCCGATAAAAATGATAATCCCAAAGGCAACACCTACCGTCCATACATAATAGTAGTATTTCCAGTAATCATAACAGAACATATCCACACTGGCTACTGTTCCGTCAGCCAGTGCAAGCCTGTACAAATATTCAGAATCCATCGGCTCCATTTCTACATTTACTTCTTCATTATTCGTATTGTCGGATTCCTCATATGTATAATCAGAATTAAATATCACCTTGTTATTCTGATATATGGACAGATATACATAAGTATTTGCATCCGTCCATTTTTTTACCTCAGAAATAGAAGCCGAAGTAATATCCAGTTCCGTAACATATCGCTGAAGATCCTCCATATATTTTATCTGAAAAGTCTTGTTCATATTCTGGTCATCATAAGCATTTTCAATAAAATTCAGTCCGAAATGAATAATCAGATATCCACACCCACAGGCAAAGAGTCCTGAAATTATGATACAGATCAATAAATACCATGTCAGTTTTGTTTTAAAAACGTTCTGTACCCTAAACAATACGATAACCCCTTCCCCATATATTATGAAGATACTTCGCATTCGGACCGACATCTCCTAATTTCTTACGGATATTACGAATATGCACCATAACGGTATTTGTAGAATTAGGCATATATACTTCTTCCCAGACCTGTTCATATATCTCTTTGGCAGTAAATATATGATTACGGTTCGATGCAAGCAAAAGCAGAATCCGGTATTCAATTTCCGTTAGGGAAATCTCCTCTCCATCTCTGATCACCTGCTGCAAATCCGTATCCAATATAATATCTTGAATCACAATTTTCGAACCCTCTTCATCCCCGCTGCTTCCCATATGGGGACGTTTTAACAATGCCCTGACCCTCAGCAGTAATTCCGTACAGGAAAAAGGCTTGGTAAGATAATCATCTCCTCCTGCTTCAAATCCTTCAATCATATCTGACTCTGCCGATTTGGCCGTCAAAAATAATACCGGCACTTCTGCATTTTCCCGTATCTTTGCACATGCATCAATGCCATTACACTTCGGCATCATAATATCGAGGATCACAAGATTGATACTTTCATCAAAATAATCAACTGCCTCCTGTCCATTATTGGCCAAAACCACTTCAAACCCGGCATCCTCCAGCATTATACGTAATACTTCCCTAATATCCTTCGCATCATCTGCTATCAGTATTTTTTGTGCATCTGCCATGTTCGTACCTCTCTATCCAAATTCTTTCCCCCTAGTATAGCAAAAAAGAAAATGAAAACCTATGTATTTTTAAATACTTAAGAATTCTTTATATTTATGGTATCCATGTGAAAGTTTAGTCTTTTACTGGCGATATGATATCCTCAAGATCACTTAACTCCTCCACTGGTATCTTCGTATATTCTGAAAGTTCTGTCATAGTGGGTTCACACCCTTTTTCTTCCCGTAATATCTTTTTTGCCTCATGAACCAGACTCATTTTTCCAAGAATCGTGTTTTCCAGTTCCCGCTCACCATTCATCTCAGAAGCATATAACATAATTCCTTCCTCTACTGCCTGTTTCAGCAGACCTTCCACATTCACAGCTTCCCCTGTTCCGCAAAGTTCCTGTAACTTAAGAAGCAAAGCAATATTTCCTTCCTGTACCAAATCTTCCAAATGCAGTTCCTGCATCAGATACTTCTCAGCAATTACCAGAACTTTTTTCAGCCATACAGTAGAAATCGTTTCTATCACATTTTTTTCACCCTGTAAAAGCCTTCTATATAAATCTTCTGTTTCCTCCTGCGTATACTCCGGCAGAAGGGATAATTCCTCCAAATACATCTTAAATACCTTTGACTCGGTAACATGTTGTTCTCCACCGGCATCCTCTCCGCTGCTGTTTTCCTCATCCTCTCTGCTCTCATCCTCTTTTGTGGATTCCGGATTCATCAGGTATTCCATTACAAGACGTTTCTGTTCATCAGTAAGTTCCATATCCTCAAAGTATAAAAGGATCTCTTCTTCTGACATCGGCTCTGCTGCCGTTCTTATAATGTCTGCCACATTCCTTACTGTTTCCATAAAAGTATTCTGATCTGTCATGTTCCGCCTCCGTTTTCCACTATTCATAACTCATTTCCAAATCATTCAAAGATATTCTGCTTTTCAAGGATATCCAGAGTATGAGCTCCCGCACCAATCAAATCCTGCCTTTCACAAATAGACAAATGATACTTCATAAAAATCTCAAAAGTCTCATCATCCATTGCATTTAACACCTGCCGCATATAATTTGCGGGACCATCCGGAGAAATAATTTTCAGTCTGGTAAGTCCCGCTGCCTCATTCAACCGGTCAATATCCTCTATTCTGACATAATCATATAAATCCTTTTTTTCTGCCGTGGAATGGAAATCTTCTGTCAGACGCTTTTCCTCCATACACTCTTTGATATGGTTTTCTTTAAATGCATACGTAAGGACGCAGTATTCGTTCATACAGTAAGCCACCAGTATCTTTCCACCGGGTTTTGTCACCCGTTCTGCCTCCTTTAATGCTTTTAACTTATCCTCAAAAGTATATAAATGGTACATCGGGCCAAACAGCAGCGTCATATCAAAGCTTTCATCTGAAAAACGTTTCAAATGAAGCGCATTTCCCTGATAAGCCTTCACGCTGCTCTTCTTGGCTTTCAAAATGCCAAGATTATATTTCACCAGTTCAACCGCTGTCACATCATATCCTTCCTGGGCCAGAGCAACCGAATATCTTCCAGTCCCCGCCCCGATATCCAGTATCCGGGCATCCTGTATATCCCTTAAATATTCATGGATATACTTCATGGAAGTTATAAATTCTACTTGTCCGTGCCGGCTGGAAAGACGTTTTTCTTCATTAAATTTGTTATAGTATAACTCCAGCTCTGTCATCTGTTTTGCCATAATCCGCCACCTGTGTCGATTTTGTTATGTCATCTGCACCAATTCCTGTGCCATCTGGTTAATTCCTTCAATAATATTCCCAACTTCACTGGTAATCTCACTATTTTCTGCACTGCTTTCAAACGTCTCATTAGAATGTGCCGTTACTTCTTCCGTTGCGGCAGAAATTGTCTCAATTCCCTCCACAATCGCCTTATTCGCACTTGTCAATTCTTCCACCAGATTATTCAATACCTCGGATTCCCCATAAACTCCCTCAGCAGAAGAAGTAATTTCACGAAAACTTACCGCTGTACTGTTGGCAACCGCATTCTGGGCATTACTATTCTCAATCATATCCTCCACAACGCTTATAACTTTATCCAGTTCTCCTGATATATTGCTGATTAACACCGTAATATTATCCGTTGCTGCCTGCGTTTGAGTTGCCAGTGTAGAAATCTCAGAAGCTACTACCGCAAATCCTCTTCCTGCTTCTCCGGCTCTGGCAGCCTCTATACTTGCATTTAATGACAACAGACTTGTTTGGGTTGTAATCTCATCTATCATCTGAATAATTGACTGCATCTGGCTGGTAGATTCACTCAGCTTGGATAATTCCTTAGACACATGTGCATTTTCATCATTGGAAATATTTACATGACGGATCAGGCTGTCAATATGTTCCTGTGCACAATTAAGTTCTTTCTTTGTTCTCCCGATATTATCTTCAATCATGCCGGATGCATGGCTGACTCTCTCAATTATATTTTGTATCTGTTCTGTTTTTTCTAACTGCAACTGGATGGAATCTGCCGTATCATTCGTTCCATGAGCCACTTCTTCCATGGAAGACATGGTCTTTGCAGCAGAATTTTCCAAAATCCCCATCTTTTGGGAAACCGTGCCTATGTCAGCAGTCATTTTCTCAGAAGTATGTAAAAGCTCTTCCATTAATCTTGCCGTATGTTCCTTTTCCTCGTTTATCTCAAAAAGCTTCTTCTGATTGTTCTTTTCCATCGTCATTGTTGCAATCGCCATAAACAACGAGAACAACGCCATTGAAGCAATACGAATCTCCAGATTCGCCATATCACCCTTCTCAATCTGTCCATTGATTCCCATCACAGCAACCTGGATAATATTTCCAAGCGTAACTCCTACGGAAAAAGCAACCGTTAATTTAAAATCATTATATACAAGCAAAATCATGGACAATACCATTGCATATACATATGCAATAGGAGAAACCGTTGTAAAGATAATAAACAGATAAAAAATTCCAAATCCAACTGCAATGACATATCGTACCAGATTGCTTTCCTTATCTTTGTGATACAGATATAATGTAATCATCAACGGGCACAATGCCAGCAGGGAAAACACCAGAAAATACCCTATGGTTCTGGCACCTTTTATTACTTCAATCAGATAGCAGGCTACAAGAACAAGATTGATGATCGTATAACACAATCTGCCTGCCGCATTACTTCTTTCCATTTCAGGAATATTTCCTCCTCTCATATCTTTCCTCCCAAATATTATAATTATTTTAATACCATCCTATATTTTAACTTAATTTCCTTCATTAAGCAACTGACAAATTGTATTCATCCAGCGATGAGAAACACTCTTTGCGAGTTTCTCCCATTCTCGAGCGGCACAAAACAGGGCTGCCACATTAAATAAAGAATAAAATTCTAATGCGGCAGCCCTGTCTTCATATATTCTATTAGTCCTGACTATTCATAATCATCTTGTATATCTTCCAGCTGTTCTCTAATCTGGTCTCTTATCTCCTGTTCCAGTTCTTTTTCACTGAGGCTGTCATCATATTTTATATGATACTTATCCAGTAAAACCTTAATATCCTTTAAATCAATATCAACTGTGTTTTCACTGCCGTCAACATGAATCAATTTATTCCCGTACCGATCTGTAATAGTAACCTCATCATCTTTAACTGCAACATGAATCTCATCCTCATCAAACAAAAGGTCAAGATTGCCCAACGCATCTTCCAGCGTTTTTCCCCATTCAACAGCATCCAGGCCAGACACCCACTCAACGGTATCCTCAGCTACCTTGAGTGCTCCGGTAATCAGGAATGCAATCATTAAAATCCCCAATATCACCACTGCACCCATTGTTGAAAAAAATCCAATCAGAATATTCCTCTGGGATTTCCTGAATTCTTTTTCGTTTTTTGAAGCATCCATCACAGGCACCAGTTCCACACCACAATTAGAACAATATCTGTTTTTCGCGTCCACCGACATATTGCAGTTTGAACAGGTAACCTTATTATGATCCATACGGACAATCAGATATATAATCAAACCGATAAAACTTGGCACCAGGATTACAACTGCTGTCCATAAAATTCCTATCATCCCTTTGTTCTCGGCATCCCGGTAAGTCCATATTCCCAAAAGAACTGTCAGTGCAAGCACTGCTATGGCTATTAACGCTCCTAAAAACACCGAAATTATTACACTTGACATACAAATAACCTCCATTCTTGTAATCACTAACCCTGCGTAAAGTTCAGTTTTCGCAGACATCCATTGTATAATATAAATAAATCAAGCAAAGGTCAAAACATCCTTGCACGTTGTACCAGACTTCCTTTCCATATACAGATAAAAGTAAAAATCCAGCTTAATACCATCTCTGACATAACAACCGCCAAATGCAGTTTCAACCAAGTTCCGCTTATAAACTCCAGCAGATTCGGCATACAGAAATCTGCTCCTTGTATGTTAACCAGTACATAAACCATATAGATAAGGCATCCTCCCGCTGCGGAAATCACTGTACTTACAGCCGCCGGCAGCCACCAGAAGGAAATCCTGCCCTCCCCTGCTGCCTGCTGGCAGGCGATCCGGTTCTTAAGGCGGATATTCACCTCCAGGGGCACCTCTCCTGTGGAATATGCATTTTGCAGCATGCGGGAAATCCGTTCCTGACTATCATTTTCTTTCTGCATTTCTCCCTTTGCAGCCTCTCTGTCTTGCATCTGTTTCACTCAGCATCCCCCATTTCCTCTCTTAATTTTTCCTTTGCCTGATGCAGCCTGCTTTTTACAGTCCCCTTTGGAATCTTCAAAATTCTGGCAATATCCTCTATAGACAGCTCTGCCGCATAAAAAAGTTTTATTACCTGCTTTTGCTTTTTAGGCAGCCTTTCCACACAATTTTTTAAATCAGCAAGCTCCTCTTCCCTTACAAGATGCTCCAATATATCATGCTCACCCTTTATATCCTCTATCTGCACGCCTTCCGTTTCACTGGATATCACTGGTGCAATCCGTTCATGTCTTGCATACTTACTCTTATGATTCCTCCATATATTAGATGCTATGGACATCAGATATGCTTTGGGATTCTTATCGGGAAGAATCCGTTTATGCAATTCCAGTGCTTTTAAAAAAGTCTGCTGATATAAATCCTCTGCATCTTCTAATGTATACGTCAGACTCTTACAATAACGGTATAGACTATTACCATACTGCTCTACCAGCAGTTCCACATCAAAAGTCTCCACAACCTCATCTCCTACTTAGTATTGTTGCAGAATCCTATTAGGTTCAAAAAGTTTTGAAATTTATTTCGCTAGGTTGATTGCAAAACTTCCCTATAATATTTCCGCAGATCGGACATCAGAATCAGCACCAAAGATAAAACCGTTACAAACAAACCGATCCTCTTCCCCGGAGGAGTAAATAATACCTCTATATCATGTTCTCCTGCCTTCAGTTCCACACCAAGAAAAGCTGTGTTTACCAGTACAGGCTCTGCCGGACTGCCGTCCACAAAAACTCTCATTCCTTTCTGATAAGGCACCGACGTGACAAAAAAGCTGTCTGTCACAGATTCTGCCTTACAATGCAGAACCTCCTGTTTTTTCGCCTTATGAAAACGAACAGGTACCATGTCCTTTTTATCCATGCTGCTTCTTGGAAAGACATAATAAGCCACATTTGAAATCCTGAATTTCCCTTTTGCAATATCAACATTTAATGTATCATCCATATTTTCGTCAAGGTAAAAAGTAAACCGGGTGTTTTCATTTGGATAGGGTGCTCCTTTACCGGAAAGCTTATTCCTCATCCCGTTCATTGTAATCATCACTGCTTTACCGGATTCATTTTCCACATCAAAGCTTAAAATACCGATTTTGCCGTCTAAGGATTCCTTTAAACGGATACTGCATGTACTGTTCTTCTTTGCATGTATCTCGATTCCGCCCTTTTTCTTTTTCCATGCAATATCATTCGAACGCTTCAACAGACGATATCGGAAATTCTTTTTCTCCATTTTAGATTCCCCGTATATTTCTTTATCTTCCAAAACCTTCTTCTCTGATATCTTCTCATCGTCCCAAGCCGGATTCTCTGTACCTTCTACAATCGTATATTCCAGCATCGCCTCCAATGTATATGGAAACTTCAGGGAATCAAATATTTCCTTGTCCATTGTCTTCGTACTCAGATATGCTATGGGAAGAACATTTTCATTCTCCGCAACTATGCTTTCCCCCCTTTCCTTTATGACCGTATAGCCATGGGGAAGCTTTGGGGAATCTGTCACAATATATCTTACGCCCATTATATACTGTAAAAACGGATTTACTTCCGGCAGCAGTGCTACCCGGTTATTGATTCTGATAGGTGTACGCATGATATCGTAATAAAAAGCAGCATATCTTTTGTTTGTTACAGAGGAATACATCCCCGTTGTCTTTTGTGTGGAATACTGAATCTGATTTGCATGCATCAAAGGCTGAGTCAGATAATCCGTCCTTGCCCACTCCTCTTTTGCAATTGCTTTTACCTCTTTCCCCGTAAAGGCATCAAGATTCCTGGTGTTTTCGGAAACAAATTCTTCCTGTGATGACAAAATAACCGTACCGATTACCGGAATGACCAGCAAAACCAGGTAGACCATCGCTTTATTTTTCCATTTCCACAGCCAGGAAAAGAGCAGTATTAATACCATATCCGCTATCACAAGCAGGAAAGAAGCCTCTATCTTTCCATTTTCCTCCATCAGCAGACCAGCCACGCCGATTAGCAGCATACCAAAAGCCAGACGGCTGGAGGGTTTTATTTCCTCTTTCCATATTCCCTTCATAACTTTCATACAGTGTAAAAGAATCAGAGGTAAAAACGGCATCAGAATCTTATATCTTGCATAAAGAGTCCCGTTAAGTACATAAGGAATCACCGGAAAGCAGAACAAACAAATACAGCCAATACTTCCACTACGATATCTTTTATGTAACAGTCCTGCTGCCAGCAGATACAATATAATCATGGAAAATCCAATCCCATAAGGACTATACAGCAATCCCTTTAATTGCAGCCTGGGTAAAAGCAGGGACTTCATATCAATGCCGCCAGAGGCCCTTTTATTTTCCAGCAGTGCCAAAAAAGTAGGGAGCAGCAGGATACAGGAAATCCCTACGGAAAATACCAGCATTTTTATCAGAAACAGCCAGTCCCGCCAGTCTTTGGTCTTTAGATACCAGTAAATACATACTACGATAAAACAGGAAATGGAATAATAATAACTTTGAAAACAGATTCCCGTTAGAATCATGCAGTAAAGCAGCATACTCCTTTTTTTCATCGTTCGTTCCGCCAGCATGAGTGCCAGAAATAATAACGGCATATAATTGATAAACATAATCTGCCTGTGGAAATGAAAAAAACAGGCCGCAGTCATGCAAAAAAAAGACCCCAGAAAAGACGTCCCGGGATTCAGCTCATTCATTCTCAGCCATATATAACACAATAATACCGTTACCAAGAAACTGACCACCATCATCCCGATCAGAATCCATTCCATGGAAACCTCATGCAGAAGACAGCCCAATATCACATCCGGTCTCAAATATCCGTAATAAGAAAAATTATATATATTGTTTCCACCACCAAGCCAGATAAAATCCGGAAACAAGGTTCCTTTTTCCATCATCTCATCTCTTAAGGTCTCCGCAAGAGTCATATGCTGGCTGAGCCAGTCCGTTGTTGAACCGTAGATATCCCCTTCCGGAACCGTAACATATAAAAGTCCCAAAAATATGATTACTAAAAGAATGCACAGCATAATATCTTTTTGCCGTTCTCCCCTTCGCATTTCCATATCACCTACCACCTATCATTGTTTTTAAATTTGCCAATCTATCTTCGCTTGCACCCTGACTTTAAACATCCATAGTATAATCCATATTCTTCTAAAAATATATGGTAATTTTCTTAAGATTTCTTAAGGTTTACCCTGCCACCTATCCTGACTGCCTTTGAATCTTTCCCATGTCCAAGCTCAGAAGTCTTTACAATGGAAATTTCATTTCCGGCAAATTCTTTCACGATTTTTCCTATCATTCCCGGCTTTTCATACCATATATTGTCCTTTCGTTCCGTTTTTGATGCGATACCTTCCTCTTTTTCTAATTGTGTAAAAGTCCCCAGCAAAATCCCTCTGACCTTTTCAAATGCACCAATCTGTTTTAACTGGGCAAGATATGTTATGATCTGGGGCTGTAATCCGCTTCTCGCCTCTAAAAACAACACTTTGTCTCTCAGGTCTGGAAAATATGATGTGCCCGCTAACTTTAGCAGACAACGGATATTTCCGCCTACAACTATCCCCGTTAATGTCTCTCCCTGAAGGAAAGAATAATCAAAGTCAAACAGGCTGTCCCCGGCCTTAACTGGTACTTCCTTATTATCTCTTCTGTCGCAGCATACAGCATTAACAAAATCTGGCAGTTTCCCACTATTACAGGTTTCTGTCAAATGCCTTACCTGATACAGCACCCCCGTATTTCCTGTCTTTGTATAAACAGCATTCAAAATAACAGTTAAATCACTATAACCCCAAAACTGTTTGGGCTCTCCTGCACGATTTCTGGCAGCTGCTATCCTTTCATAATCCAGATAAGGTAAAATCTCATTTGCTATTTCGCCACCGGATATATCAAAAATAATGTCTATGCCGGGATTGCAGTAACATTCCATCAATGCATCTGCACGCTCCTTTGCCGCTGCACTTCTTGCACCATCCTTTGCAAAAAGATAATCCCCAAAAACCAGCCGGATTCCCACATTTTCCAATATTTCTTTTAACTGTCGCAGCTGTAACTCATCACCTGCGAATAAACCGTTGGAACAGCAGACGATTCCTGCCCTGTACATACTTATATGATCCATATCTATCATCCTCTCTCAAAATCTTCAAACAGATAATATCCGGTTATATTATACACACATTTTCTTTTGTGGAAAATAACTTTTCTTTTCATATTCATATATCATAAAATGTGTTATAATCAGAAAAACGCCTGTAAGAAAAGAGGGTATTGGTATGCAAAAGATACTGATCGTAGATGATGTGGAAATAAACCGCGAACTTCTGCGTAATATACTAAAAGAAGATTATATGATTGAAATGGCAGAAAATGGAGAAGAGGCTCTATTAAAACTTACAGTTTGGAATAACGGCATATCAGCTATTCTTCTGGATTTACAAATGCCTAAAATGGACGGCTTTACAGTAATTTCACAATTAAAGGAAAATGGGCTGATTGGTAAAATCCCTGTACTGATCATCAGCAGTGAACATGCCGTAGAAATTGAAAACCGATGTTTTGAGCTGGGGGTTTCAGATTTTATCCACAAACCCTTCGTAAGTTCCATTGTAAAAAACAGAATTAAAAATACATTAGAATTATTTGCATGCAAAAACCAGTTAGAACAAAAGGTCGAGGAACAGGAAGAAACATTAAAAAAACAACACCAGATCATACAGCGGCAGGCTGAAAAATTAAAGGAATCCAAACCCTTTAACAAATTGATGCTGGAATACCGTGCTGCCATTATGGAGGTAGAGACAAGACTGAATGTACTGAATGAAGAATTTTCTCTGGAATATAACCGCAACCCCTTTGAATCCATCAAAAGCAGATTGAAATCACCGACAAGTATTTATGAAAAATTAGAGCGGAAAGGCTATCCTGTTACAATGGAAAGCATCAAAAAACATCTGACAGATGTAGCAGGACTTCGGGTCATCTGTTCCTTTCCTGATGATATTTACCGATTGGCAGAACTTTTTACCAAACAGGATGATATTATTTTGCTTAAGAAAAAAGATTATATCAAAAATCCCAAATCCAGTGGTTACCGGAGCCTTCACCTCATCTCAAACGTACCTATATTTTTATCTGACGAGAAACAATACATGACAGTAGAAGTACAGTTCCGCACTATTGCCATGGATTTCTGGGCAAGCCTTGAACACAAATTAAAATATAAACAGGATGTAGATAATACGGAAGAAATCGTGCGGCAGTTAAAAAACTGCGCCGACTCTATCGAAGAATTGGATTATGAAATGCAGGATATTCGGGATAAGATTGACAAATCCAAAGAATAAATGTCCTATTTCCCTTCCCGCATTCCAAAGCTTAATGCGCATTTATTACAGGCACTGATACACTCACCACACTGAATACACTCTCTGTCACCCACCCGCTTTACATCCAATTTGCAACGGGACACACAGGCATTGCAGCCATTGCACTTTTCTTCATCCAGCTTCATGCCTGTCAGGGAAACCCGGTGAAATAATCCATAAAATGCACCCAGAGGGCAAAGAAAACGGCAGAAACTTCTAAAAATAAATACCGCAGAAATAATCACCACTCCAAGGACTGCCATTTTCCATGAGAACAAACCACCGATCAATGCCCGCAGCCGCTCATTCATCGCCACCAGAAATACACCACCTTCTAGTGTTCCTGCCGGACAGATATACTTACAAAATCCTGGAACAGCCAGTATTACAGGAAGTCCAATGACAAACACCAGCAGGATAATGTATTTTAAACAGGATAGTCTTTTGGTCCATTTACTCTTTTTCAGTTTCTTTGACGGAATCAGATAGAGCAATTCCTGAAACAATCCAAAAGGACAGAGAAATCCGCATACAATCCTTCCCAGTACTACACCAAACAATAACACCATTCCTAATATATAGTACGGAAACCTATATTTCGAAGAAAGCAATGCTGTCTGCATGCTTCCAAGAGGACAGGAAGCGACTGCCCCTGGACAGGAATAACAGTTAAGTCCCGGAACACAGACTCCCTTTATGTCTCCCTGGTAAATCTTACCATCAGCAAAACCTGTTAAATTACAATTATATAACAGGGCACAAATGACTTGAATTAATTTCCTTCTTTTCATCATCCGATTCCTATACACTCATAACAGATACGGACTGCCTTATTCTTAATATCATTAAAACCATTATGGCTCAAACCGATTAAAATCAACACGACTGCCGTAATAAGTATGCCTTTCCTGATAATTTTCACTTTCATATGCTGCTCCTTGAATTTACTTATTCCCTGCCTGTTCCCCATCTTTCCCTAAAGCAGATTCAATGGCGTCTTTATATATTTCATACTGTGCATCCGCATCCCTTGCACCCACATAAATATTTTCCACTGTCCCATCCTTTCCAATCACCAGGGTATACGGAATCCCGTCTGAAGGGTATTTCATGCAGACTGCCCCTTCCTCATCATAGGCAATGGGAAAAGTATATCCATTATCAGAGATAAACCGCTCTACCGTATCCTTATCCTCCATACTGTTGACTGCGAGGAGCTCCACCTCTTCTCCATATTCAAGATTGAGTTTTTCAAACGCCGGCATTTCCCTGACACACGGACCACACCAGGTCGCCCAGAAATTTAATAATACCACCTTTCCCTTTTGTTCCGAAAGAACAAAGGTACTTCCGTCTGCCGTCTCCGCTGTAAAATCCGGGGCCAAATCCCCCTCCGATATCTCCTGAACAATGATTTGTTCCTCTTGTCCAGAACCAGAAGATACCTCAGTTTCATCATTGGTGTTTCTCTGTACATTATCAGTACCACATCCCGCCAGAGTAATCATCACTAAAAAAGCTGGCAAAATACCCATTATCTTCTTTTTTGACACTATTTTCCCTCCTTAATTAACAACATCCGGAGTGCTTTTGCACGTTCCATCCTTTATCATCTATACTCTTTTATTTTGTAGCATACCACAAAATACCTCTTTCTATTTATTCTTCTCCCAGCCACTTACTTAGCACACGCTTCACCACTTCCGGCTCAAGAGGCTTTGCAATATGTTCATCCATACCCGCATCTTTTGCTGCCTTAACATCTTCTGCAAAAGCGTTTGCAGTCATGGCAACAATGGGAATATTTGCTGCATCCGGTCTTTCAAGATTTCTGATTGCCCTTGTTGCTTCATAGCCATCCATAACCGGCATCATCACATCCATAAAGATTATCTGATAAGTATTAAGATCGGACTGCTGGAACATATTCACCGCTTCCTGACCATTAGCCGCTGTAACGGTTTCCATCCCCATTTCCATTAACATAAATTGTGCTATTTCTAAATTCAATTCAATATCATCCACAATCAATGCTTTTTTCCCGGTAATATCTACTGTTTTATCTGCCTGTTTTTCCTTCTCCGATTCCTGTGGCTCAGCAATTTCCAACGGCAGTACTACTGTGAATACACTACCTTTATCAGGTTCACTTTCTATCTTGATATCTCCTCCCATTTTGTCCACAAGATTCTTTGTAATGGTCATTCCAAGACCGCTTCCCTGATAACTGGTTCTGGCACCTGCCTCCTCCTGGGTAAACGGTTCAAAAATATGTTTCAGATATTCCCTGCTCATGCCAATACCAGTATCCGAAATCTCAAAACAAATCTGTGCAGTCCCGTTCTCCGCTGATATCTCATAACATTTAAAAGTCACACTTCCCATTGGCTTATTATATTTTACAGCATTTCCTGCTATATTAATTAAAATCTGTTTTATGTGAAGAGGACTTCCCAAAAAATATTCATGGGGCAGTTGTCCGGGCTTTGTATAATCCATTACCAGTGTTACCTTCCGCTCAGCAGCCTGTCCACCCACAATTACAGAACAGTTATATAAAAGCTCATTTAAACAAAAACGCTCCCTGGCAAACTCCACATTTCCTTTTTCCAGCTTACTGATATCCAAAACATCATTGATCAGCGACAGTAAATGCTCCGCAGATGTTTTAATCTTTTTCCGGCAATCTTCCTGCCTTTCCATATCCCGGGGATTCTTTTCGGCAATATTTAACATACCCATAATTCCGTTGATAGGTGTCCTGATATCATGAGACATATGTGAAAGGAACTCTGTCTTTGCCTGATTTGCTCTCTCTGCCTCCCGCATGGCAGTCTGTAATTCCTCATTTTTCTTTTCAAGCAGATGATATGAATTTTTCTGCATATGAAAGACTGCAAACCCAAAAAACAAAAGGAGTACTAACACAATACCGGAAACTGCAATCACATCTTTAGTCTGGTATAGATAATCAAGCATTTCATAGCTGGCGTAAGAAATATTCATATACTGGTCAGTAATATTTTCTTTCTCTTCCTCAGATATCAGCCGCAAAGACTTATTCATAACCCGAAATAACACCGGATCTATATCTTTACTTGCCGCCAGGGTTGTCTCCAGCTGATAACGATAATTTTCCCATTCAATCAGATTAGAAAATCTTTCATTTTTAGACTGGTAGTTATATTCTATGGTATTCAAAACCGTAATATCTGCCGTACCTTTTTTTAATGCCTGAAGGCATTCCTTTGCACTGTTGCGATATACCACCTGATGCCCCTTAGACTCCATACCGTCTGCCCAATAAGTGCGCCCTTTGGTAAGTACCATGGTTACGTCTTCATCAGAAAAAACATAGTCATTTTTTGATACAACAACCGCATTATAAGGCATAAAAGCTTTCGTAAGCACAATGCTTTCATCCACCATATGCTTCATATTACTGGAACCCACATAAAAATCAATCTCTCCATCCATAATCAGATTTTTCCAATACTGGCTCCGGTCTATAGGACAAAACTCTATAGGCAGCCCGCTTCTCTCTGAAATAACCTTTAAAATTTGAATATAAATCCCATCATTTTCGCCTTTATCATTAATATAGGCTAAAGGCATCGTATCTTTATAAAACCCTATCCTTACTGTTTCTCCCCGGTTAATCAGGGCAATCTCATCAGCAGCAAAATTCTCCCAGCGGTTTCCATAATACTGGGTGATAAGTTTCTGCTCAAATGCAGGTTCATACATCTTTAATTCTTCTATACCCAGATTCAGCTCATCCAAGAAAGCAGTATTCCCTTTCCATGTTATATAATAATAGGGTGCATAAGCAAACTTCCCAACCAGACACTGCTCGTTCCAGACCTCTGTCAGAGTATGGGCAGCCACATCGATTTCTCCGGCTTTCAGAGCTTCCTGCATTTCCTGTGTGGTATCATACTCCCTAAGCTTTGGATCATGAATACCATTCCTGTCCAAGTACTCCAAAAATTCCTTCTTTCGAATATAACTTTTCACCACACCGAACTGCATATTTTTCATACTGTCAAAATCTTCAAAAGCCAGCGGGCTGTTCTCTTCTACAAACAGACATCCGAATGTATATCCGCTGGGAAGAGATGTATATTCGAAAAATTCGGCACGCTCTTCCGAATACTGCGCAGACCCCACCAAATCCACTTCCTTTGCCGCAAGCTTTGCAAGGGCATCATTCCAGCTGTTACAATCCACATATTCAATCTTCCATCCGGTATAACTGCTAAGCTCCTCCAGATACGCAGCATCCATACCGCCATAACCATCTTCTTCTGAATACGTATGAAAACCTTCCATGGGAAAAAATGCTGCCTTTACAGTACGCTGTTCTTTGGCCCAGACCGGTCTGGAAAAAAGCAGCAAAAACAGTACCACAAAAAATACTGTTACCAGCATCAATGCGGCTCTTCCCTGTATCCACTTTTCCCAATCTATTTTCCTAATGTATTCTCCGCCCATAATATATTATCCCCAATCATGTTGTATTCGTCTGTATCATACTGCGATATAGTACCTTTTACATTCACTAACATAACATTTTTATTATCTGATTAAACCTGATATTCATTATACCTGATCTCTGTAACACCCTAATCCACCATCACAAATATCTTTTATTATACAAATCTTTTACTGCAAAATCAATGTCTCTCGTAAAAGAAACGGAGCTGTCTGCTGATATAACCGATGTCCTTTGTCTCATCCTGAGTATCATCCAATGTCTTAAAACTGACAGCCGAATCATTCTGCGAATATCTTTACCACGCCAATTCCCTTCATCGCTATTTGTATGCCTGTAAAATAACACCTTTTTTGTTTTTTATCAGTTTTCATGTATATTCATATATGTTATAATTTTTGTGTGAGTCTACAATATTTTGCTGTTTTATTATATTATAAGGAGTCAGGAATATGAAAACAATCAAAAGACGAAATATTTTTATACTGACAGTAATTCTTATGCTTACTATGTTTACCGTACCTGTCCGGGCAGAAATAAGACCTCCAAAAAGAAAAAAACCAGAAACACCGGAAAAAACAAACATCATCCTGTTTGTAAACACAAAAACACAGTTAAGACCAAAAAATACCTCCAAAGGCTCAAAAATCACATGGAACAGCAGCAATAGAAAAATTGCCACCGTTACGCAAAAGGGTAAAGTAACTGCTAAAAGAGCCGGAAAAGCAAAAATTACCGCCAAGTCCGGTGCTGAAAACTATACCTTTATAATTACAGTGAAAAAGAAAGTAAAGTTAAAAAACACAAAAGGAAAAAACGCTTCCGATACAGCAGGCTTGAAAAAAATAATTGAAGCACAGATATTACAGGGAGCCTCTATATCCACAGATTTAAATAAAACTTCCCAGTATACATGGAATGAAAAAGGACGGCTTACTGAACTTCACTGGAATAAAAAGAAATTAAAGGGAAGCCTGTCATTAAAAAAATTCCCTTCATTAACCGTATTGGAATGCAGAGAAAATCAACTGACAAACCTCAATGTAGACAAAAACACTGCTTTAGAGGAACTGGACTGCCAGAATAACAATCTGAAAAAGTTAAATGTGAACAAAAATACTGTTTTAAAGAAATTGAACTGTCGGAACAACAAACTAAAGAAATTAGATGTAAGTGCGAATACGGCTTTAACAGAATTGGTCTGCCCACTTAATATTCTAACAAAACTAGATGTCAGCAGAAATACGGCTTTAGAGAAACTGGATTGTGAACTCAATGGTCTGTCGAAGCTGGATGTAAGTAAAAACACTGCCCTGAAATATCTGGATTGTACACACAATTATAAACTGGTACACTTAGAACTAAGCACCAATACGCTTCTGGAAAGCCTGTATTGTGGATATAATGAGTTGACAGCATTAGACTTAAGCAGCAATATTGCTTTGAAATCCCTGGATTGCAGACTCAACAATCTAGCAGTACTGGATATCAGCAAAAATCCCTCTTTAAGCGACTTAAACTGTGCCTATAATGGGCTGACTACTCTGGATGTAAGCAAAAATACTGCCCTGACCAGCTTAGAGTGCAGTGAAAATGAATTAACCAGTCTGGATGTAAGTAAAAATACATCACTGATATTCTTATGCTGTAGATACAACAAACTGACAAACCTGGATGTAAGCAAAAATACTGCTTTATGGTCCCTGTATTGTGAAAATAATGAGCTGACCTCACTGGATATCAGCCAGAACATTTCTTTGAAAATTTTGTATTGCACAGATAATAAAATATCCAGTCTGGATATAAGCAGGAATACGGCTTTGGAAAATCTGCTTTGTGATGACAACGTCACAATAAAAAAATGATATATAACGATACTCCAGCTTCCGACCGGAATATTTTTACAAGAATATGCGCTGAATCTATGCATGTACTTTTATAACTTATCTTTCAGGTCAGATACTCATCGATACTGCCTTCCAACATGGCACACAGCTCACTATCCATATACTCGTAATCATCATGAATATTAAGACATATCACTTTCTTACCGGTCAGTGCATCAGAATATTTACCTCTTATTCTTCTAACATGTTTCTTTTCCATACAAAATATGATGTCTGCCCATCTCAATAAACCTTCCGTAACCTTAACCCTCGAATTACTTTCCGTGCCTGCGGACTTTGCCTGGCAGCCCTTATACCCATCCAATAACTTCTCAGCTGTCAAACTCCTTCGTTTATTCTGACTGCATAAAAATAATAGCTTCATAAATATCTCCTATCGCTTCACCGCCTCAAAAAACACACCATCCTGACAAATTAAAATAGTATTTGCATCCTTTACATAAAAACTGCATCCAAAAGCATAGGAATCACTTACATTTACCAGCTTTACAGAAGTTCCAGCAATTCCAACCGATTCAAATGTGGCTCCGCGATAATTTACAGAAAAGTCTGCTTCTGTTTCTATAGACTCCTGATAATCTGGTGCCTGCGTCACTTCTCCATCTCCGTTAAAAGCATCCGCAGAATACTCACAAACCTTACCCATATAATCTTCCGCATCCTCTGCTGACATTGCAGATATCCCCGGCATGTAATATGCTGTCACTTCCCATGTTCCAAAATAGCTTTCGTCTGCACGATTCTCAACCTTTTTCTCTGCGGTACCACTTTCCTCACTGTCTGCCGAAACCGTATTATTTTCCTGTTCCGTCTGCTCTGTTGTCACTTCCGGTTTCTCACTGATATCTTCTGTCACATGGGCAGCTGTCTCTGTATCCCCCTGTAACGCAGCCGTTTCTGTTATTTCCTTTGTATTTTCTACCGTTATCCCTGTAGCCTTATTCTCTTCTACAGAGGGCTTTCCACATGCACAAAGCCCAAAAATCAGTATTGTTATATAAATAGCTGTCATCCCTTTTCTCATTACAATCTCTCCTTTTTTACTTTCATCCCTTATCAGGAATTGCACAACAGTCTTTCACAAAACAGAGTTTCGCAGTCACCTGCTATCCTTTACGATATGCCTGCTGTTTCGAAGAAATCACCGGCGTACCTCCAGTCCATTTTTCTCATTCATAAGTGCACGTATCATCCATTCTTCATTTTTCACTTCAAACCAGACATTCCCGTTTCCCAGTGCAATCCCCTGCCAGTTTGCCCAAAACCCATCATCTGCCCAGTTCGGAATCTGTTCCACAAACTCCTCTGTAAAAATATCGTCATAATACAATAACAAATCTGAATCATCATCCAGCCGGATTTCACTACCGTCCAGCGACAAAACACAGGGATATTCAAAATGCTGTGCAATCCAATGTCTGTCATCTATATTAATCGCACTGATAAATTCCTTTAACCATTCTGATGTCTGCTCTTTCGTGACACCCCAGATTTGTTCTACATTATCACTGCCGGCAGTACCTGCCAAAACCCTTTCCTCATTAAAGCCTCTTTCAATGTCTTGTTCCTTTAGAGAATCTTGAAGGAGCGCTGTACTGCTCTCTTCTGTTCTGTGCTGCCAATCCACGTCCTGTACTCCATCTGCTTTTCCCTGTACCGTAAATGCACCCATGCATAATATTACCGCTGCAGCCACCACCAACGCTGTCACTCTCCAGTCTGTGCGTCTGCTTACTAATAAATGCATCACTCTCTTTTCAGTATGACTCTCTCCAAATGCAACCACACCCAAATACTTCTGTCGTTTTACTGCAAAATGCAATAGTGCCGTCATATATTGCTTCTTTTCAACTATACTTTTTCCTTCCACTACTGCCTCATCACAATACATTTCCATATCCTGATTCATCCTGTAAACAGCCAACCATACAAGGGGATTCCACCAATGCAGGCAGGCTGCAAGCATTCCAAACAGTCGTACCAGATGATCCCCATGGCGGATATGCATCTTCTCATGTTCTAAAATACAATACTCGTCCTGTTCTTTCAAATGAAAAGGAATATAAATCCTAGGACGGACAACTCCCATTACAAATGGTGTCGGAATCCGGTCACAAAGCCATACAGTTTCATCCCGGCGGACTGCCAAAGCAACCTGCCGTTTCACTCTCATAAACTGTAAGAAAAAATACAGAGCCGCTACCATGACACCTGCCAGCCAGATATCAGCAAGAAATCTTTTTATATGCCGCAAATCATACTGCCATAAAATATTATTTTCCCCTTCTGATCGTTGTGCCAGAATAAATCCTTTATTTTCTAATTGTTCTCTTCGCTTATTTTCTTTTTCCTGTTCCTCATCGGCATTTTTATGCTCGTTTGTCTGTAGCTTATCCAGACGTTTCTCTAAAGAAACTGCTTTTTGACCTGCAAGAATATTTTGTCCCAGCTGCTGCAATTTCCCGGCTGCAATCCCATTTACTGTCACAGGGCTTTCCATAAAAACAGGGACCAGCAAACGTAAGATTACCAGCATCCACAAAGCATAACTATATTTCCTGGACTGCCTTCGCAATAAAAAAGAACATAGAAGAACCATCGGTATCATCAGACCTGCCTGTAAACCCATTTTCCAGATTGTTTCCATTACCAGCATATTCTGCATATCCATCTCCTTACCGGCAGCTTTCATCAATCATTTTTTTGATATGTTCTGCCTCTTCCCGTGTAAGCTTGCGGTCCTTTAAAAATGTGGCCAGAAATGATGGGATATTTCCCTTCGCTGTCCGTTCTAACAACTCATCCCCCGCCTGCCAGTCTACCTCCTCTTTACTGACCAGTGACTCCACAACCGTTTTTTCATTTCTGACAATTCCCTTATCCGACAATTTTCTGATTACCGTATAGGTAGTTGATTTTTTCCACCCGAATTGTTTCTCACATAGCTTTACCAGTTCCGGACTGGTCACCGGTTCCTTTTCCCATAAAAGACATAAAAAAAGGTATTCACTCTCATATATTTTTTCCACGATATAATTTACCTTCCTCTTCCATACCACAGTATTACAATACAGTTCTCTCACCCGCTGAATATGATGCGGTATGTCCTTACTGCTTTAGCTTCTGCACATTGGTCTATTGCAATCGACTAAAGCCAGTCTATCACAATAGACTGGCTTTGTCAACTAGTGTACATCTTTCAAATTGGTATCCAACAAAATCAGGTCATAATTCTGTTCTTTCAATTCCTGTCTGATCTTACGACTGCCGATATCCGCTAAGAAAGTCTCCCAGGCTTTCCACAGCATCTTTCAGTACTTCAATCCGAGGCAGATATACGATACGGAAATGATCTGGCTGCCCCCAGTTAAATCCGCCTCCATGAATAATCAATATTTTCTTCTCCTTTAACAGATCCAGAGCAAATTTCTCATCATCCAGAATATTAAACTTTTTAACGTCAAGCTTTGGGAAGATATAAAATGCAGCCTTCGGCTTTACTGCACTGATACCCGGAATATCATTTAATGCATTGTATATGTAATCTCTTTGTTCATAAATTCTGCCGCCGGGAATAATGTAATTATTTACACTCTGATACCCTCCAAGGGCAGTCTGTACAATAGACTGTGCCGGCACGTTGGAACAAAGCCGCATATTGGAAAGCATATTAAGACCTTCAATATAATCCTTTGCTATTCTTTTATTGCCGCTTAATATCATCCAGCCGATTCGATAACCCGCTATCATATGGGACTTGGACAACCCGCTGAAGGTTACGCAAAAGATATCCGGTGCCAGAGAAGCAATGGGAATATGCTCATATTCATCCATTACAAGCCGGTCATAAATTTCATCGGAAAAGATAATCAGCTGGTGCTGTCTTGCCACTTCAACAATTTCCTGCAATATCTCTTTTGAATATACTGCCCCCGTAGGGTTATTGGGATTAATGATAACAATCGCCTTTGTCCGGTCTGTTATCTTTTCCCGGATGTCCTCCATGTCTGGATACCATTCTGCCTGCTCGTCACAAACATAATGCACTGCCTTTCCTCCTGCCAGAGTGACACATGCTGTCCATAACGGATAATCCGGTGCCGGAACAAGTACTTCATCCCCGTCGTCCAGCAGAGCCGACATACTGAGATTAATCAGCTCACTGACGCCGTTTCCTGTATAGATATCCTCCACCGAAAGATTCGGGATATTTTTTATCTGTGCATACTGCATGATTGCTTTCCTGGCTGAAAAAAGTCCCTTTGCCGCAGAATATCCCTCACAATCTGTCAGCTGTCTCTGCATATCATAAATCACCTCATCCGGTGTGCGGAAACCAAACGGCGCCGGATTACCGATATTAAGCTTCAGCACATTCGTACCGCTCTCCTCCATTCTCGTTGCCTCATCCACAACAGGCCCTCTCACGTCATATAATACATTATCTAATTTGGATGATTTTTTGACTACTTTCATTGCTGATCCTCCTTCTATATTCCGGTATTCTTTCTTATTCCCTGCTCCTTGTTTCTCTGTTCTTTGTTCTGATTTCCCAATCCCGGTCAAATTTCCATATAACCATTCCACATCAACTTCTAATACCTGTGCAAGAAACAGTGCAATATTCTTTCTGGGTATAGCTTTCCCACTGACATACTGACTCATCTGGCTCTTCCCCAGCTTAATGCCGGCTGTTTGTGCTGCCCGCAGAAAGTCCACTTGTTTGAGGTTTCGTTCATTCATAACTGAATTTAACCGCTCTGTAAATATGCTATGGTTCATAACTGGTTTTCCTCCCTCATAACCATTTCTAAGTATTGCGAAAAGCTGCTATTTCCACCCATTGTACTGGAGCCGCATAATCCGCATCCCCAAAAAGTTCATTTTCAAAGACTATCATAGCATATTCTATACAAAAGTTCAATATCTATCCCAAAAGTTCATTTTATCATCCAGAAAGTTCATTTTTATAATCAATACCCCTGCAGCAAACAACGAGATGTCAGTCTCTTTAATACCATCACAATCACTGCCATCAATACCCCTTCTGTCAGCACAATAAAAAAGTTTCTATTCCATATTTCCTTAAATTCTTCCAGCGTAGTAAGCTTTGACAAAATGAAACAAAAAGCAAATGCCAGACAGGCTCCCATACCATGAATATCCATTAATATTCCACGGAAAACTCTTGTCTTAAAACTGGCTATTATATCCACTATCATCATGACCACCTGAACCCCTGTCATAATCAAAAGCTGCCAATGAAAAAAAACTCCTATTTTGTCAGGAGATACTCCTGTCAGATAAACTCCTCCCTCCAATCCCTTCACACAGTATATTGCAGCAAACCTGAGTACAATACAATAAATAATAAGCAGACCTCCTATCCCCCCCATAATAACTTCCCATTTTTGACGCTTTCCTGTTATCCATTGCCCGGATAAAGTAAGATAGATGCCTGCTATAACAATCGGTACGATTATATAGCAATAATACACATTGATATAAACCAAACGGTAGCTGTTCATCCCCACCATAAGTCCCATGATCAGACATACGACCAAGAGTCCAAAGCTGATAAGATTCTTCTTTGTATAATCCTGTCTTACCTTTTTCATATAATCAATCTGCCTGTCACCAGTTTTTTCCGATACAATTTCTGTTGCAGTTATCATTTCCATAAGATTCCGGCATTCCCTGCATCCACTAAGATGTTCCTCTACTAGCTTTCTTGAATCCTCTGAACAAATATCATCCATATAAGATGGCAGTAAATCTTTTATAATATTACAGTTTGTCCTATCCATTTTTACCCTTCCTTTCTAACAGCTTTTCCTTTCCTCTGTAAAAATTAACCCTTGCCCAGTTTTCACTTTTTCCCATGATTTCCCCGATTTCCTTAAAGGACATATCTCCGCTGATTCGCAGATACATGACTTCCCGCATTCTTTCCGGTAACTTCTGCATTTCCTTTAACACGTCCATAAGTTCCAGTTTTGACAAAACCTGACGTTCCGTATCCTCTTTCGCTTTGCTCTGTTCCTCTATCTCTGTAGGAAGTTCCCGGTTATGCTTTCGCAGATACTGGTAGTACAAATGCTTTGCAATCTGACAGAGCCAGGTGGAAATCCTGCAGCTTCCATCATACCGTTCCAGGGATTGAAATGCCTGAAGAAATGTCTCCTGGGTCAATTCTTCTGCCAGACCTTCATCACGGCATATGGAACAAAGAAAATGAAATACAATTTTCACATTCTGTTCGTATAATTCTTCCATTGATTTCCTCCTTCCTTTTCATATATCCATCTAAATCACAATTTGTTACAAAGAAAAAACAGACAATTACCACATAGGGATATCTGTCTGCTTTTTCATTTCCGCGAACAACGGACCAAATCTTGCTTATATGACCTTATCAACTGCCATGAAAAATCTCTCACTTTAATTTTAACACTGCCACTACAGCACCCGGAAGGTATCTGGTGCAATTTCTTCTAAGTCAGCCTTCTGTTTCTCCACTTTCTGTTTCGGCAGCACTGCCTTCCACATCTGTAGAATCCATAGAGCAGCTGCCATCTTCCAATGCCCGCAGTTTCTCTCTCTTATTGCTTTCTTCCTCGTCTTCAAATAAGGATTTGTGCTCTTTATGCTTTTTCCTCTCATTCAGCATTGCTGACATTTTTGCCATCTGGTAAAGCTTGAAATCATATTCCATTAATTTTTTTTCATCCTTAGGAGGTACTTTATCCCCCCTTGAAATCCGTCTTGCAATCTCTAAAATTTTACTCTGCTCTGCCGCCGCTTTTCCAGCAGCATCAGCAGCTTCCCTGCCTGCTTCCAGTTCTCGTTTAAACATCTCCAACGCCTGACCGGAAATGTCAACAGTGACTCCGTTTTTCTTGGAAGTATCTTTTTTTAACCCGGACTCAGCCTGCTCCTGCCGCTTTTCTTCGGAAGCCGATATCATTTTTCCAATATTAAGAATTCCCTGTTTACCGGTTTCTCCTATCTGCATATTCCATTCCTCCCATCTTTAAAATCTATCATCCTATAATATCTATCGGAGAAACCCAGCGTTTTCTTTATCCGCTTACAGGATACTATTTCATCCAAAAATATAAGGTCTGACTGCTTACTCCTGATGCCGGATTCTTTCAATCAGTGTATCCTTTTGCAGATATCTGCTCATAAAAGTAGATAATATCATCTGCATGAGTAACAGGATTCCGGCCATAAACAACAGTTCCCACATCGGGATATGATAAACATTTAATCCCATCCAGCCTTCTGCCTTAGCTTTTTCCCACAGCAGATGTCCCAGCACATTTCCAAGGGACAATGCCACCACTAAGGTTCCCATTGTAAATACTAATCCTTCTACCTGTAACATACAGCTTAACTGTTTCTTCGTCATTCCGATTGCCTGTAACACTCCCAGCTCCCTTCTTCTTGTATTGATACTGGTAATCAGCGTATTTGCCATATTCATAAAACCGATGATTCCGATAATCCCAAGCAGTGAATAGCAAATCCCCTTCATCATTCCGATTGCCATCTTTGAAAGCTTATAGGCATCCTGATAGGTAGTCATCTCATAATATTCACTCTCTGCCAAAAGCTGTTCCAATGCATTCTGAACAGAATCCCGCTTATCTCTTTCACAGCTCACCCATACATCATCCGTCAGATTTTCTCTAAAATCCATGGCCGCCGCCTGTTCTTCCGTCAAAACAAATAAACTTCCTACCCTTGCAGAACCAGTAATGGTAAATGTCATGGGAATCTCTTTATCCCCATCATAACATATAAGATTTACCTCATCTCCAACGGAATACCCATACATTTCCATCCATTCATGATACCCGCATGCAATCCCTTTGTTTTTCATCTGTTCTTCATAATTAAGAGTCCCCTGCTGTACTTCCAGTTTCTCATAATCTTCTTTTGACAACACAGGTACTGCATCATATAAATCCTCTTCCTTTTCTTCTCCTGTCACTTTTTCCCTTAGCACCCTGATCAATTGCCTTGTCTCTACCTTCGTCACTCCATCTATCTGACGAATCCGGTCAAGCCATTCCTCTCCCATCAGATTTAACTGCTGGACATGATTGATATTATTTTCAGGATATGCCTTATCATTCATCCTATTATCCAACGTAATATGAAAATCACCTTTTTCTACTTTCACTCTGGCATCATACTCAACATCCATATTACCACATAAATTTGCAATGACTACAAACAGAATACAGGAAAGTCCCATGGTCAAAATTGTAGTCAGGGTACGCTTCTTGTTTCTTGTCAGATTGGAAAATGTAAGCCGCATTACATTAACAGAAGAATATCCGTTCCGAATCCCTTTTCCTTTTACACTGTCCTCCTGATAACGAAGTGCTTCCATCGGGCTAATCCCCGCTGCAATCCGCATCGGCTTTAACAATGACAGGTATACAGTAACAAAAGAAATCATTACCGCCAGCAGCATAAGAGGGACGTTCAATAAAGAAACATGCTGGGCTTCTGTTATGAGTGCATTCTTATAAAAATTTTCCATCATCCAGGAAAAGCTGAAACTTATCATCAACAGTCCCAGCAGGGAACCTGCAGCCGACCCAATTCCTGTCAAAATCATTCCTTCCTTTAACAAAATACTTTTAATCTGCTTTTTCGTCGTACCAATCGCCCGAAGCTTACCATACTCCTGAATCTTTTGAATCAGTCCAATATAGAATATGTTATATATGACCAGCACCGAAAATAAAACCACTAAAACGATACCCCCGCAGCTCGCACCTATGGTCTCCCATCCCGGGTCCAGTATCCACATCAAATAACCAGTATTTATCACTACCCGGTCATTCGTTATCCCTAGTTCCGCTGCAAGACTTTTTATCTTTTCCCCCATTTCATCTTCATTTAAGCCCTCATCATTTTTCACCTTAAAGACCACGTTATAGTTCTGTTCCTGCTCCGGTACTTTATTATCATAAAAAGCTTCTGAAATGTAAGCACCATACATTTTTGCAAGCTCATTCCGTTCTCCTTCCTCCCAGAATCCACTGATCACAAACTCTCCTGAAGTAAAAGCCTGGTTTCCTATCCGGTAACGCAGACTTACTTTATCACCAATCTTTGGATCGTCAAGACCTGCCGCCCTGAAAAATCCCTTCTGTCCTGCAATTTCATTTTCTTTTACCGGAAATGTCCCTTCTGTGGGCTCCATGTGTCCCAGTTTCCGTGCCACAGTATCCGCATAAGAAAGAACCCCGTCTACTTTCCCCAGCGGAACCTCACCCAGATTTTCGGTTCTTCCCACATCATAAAATTCCCCATGAATGTTTACTTTTTCATAAATATCCTTACCTGCTTTGGCAAAGCCGCCAAAATGCTCTCCTGTACGAATACCCGCATTTATTTTATTTTCTTTGATTACCCCATAAGCAAACAGTGCAATTATCGTCAGCAGCATTGTAGTCAGCATAATCGAAATGCTGATCAACAAGGTCCGGCTTTTATTCTCTTTTAAGTTTGCTACTGCAATCTTTGTCGTCGTTTTCATTTACGCCACCACCTTACCATCTTCAATGACAATCATCCGGTCTGCCATCTGTGCAATCTCTTCATCATGCGTAATCACCACCAGTGTCTGTCCATACTTCTTTGCTGATAATTTCAAAAGACTGATCACTTCATTTCCAGTCTTGGAATCCAAATTTCCGGTAGGCTCATCTGCCAGAATAATATCCGGCTTAGATGCTATTGCTCTCGCAATTGCCACCCTCTGCTGCTGACCCCCAGACAGCGTACCTGGCAGATTTTCTATTTTCTGCTGCAATTCCAACGTGTTTAAAATATCATTTACAAATGCATCATCCACATCCTTTCCGTCCAGTCCGATTGGAAGTACGATATTTTCCCATACATTTAAGGACGATACCAGATTAAATGCCTGAAAGACAAATCCAATCTTTCTTCTACGGAATACCGCAAGCTCTTCCTCCTTCAACTGAAAAATATTCTTATTTCCTATAAACACGTCTCCGCTGGTAGGCAAATCCAATCCTCCCAGCATATGAAGCAGGGTGCTCTTTCCCGAACCGGATTTTCCGACTATCGCAACAAATTCTCCCTTTTTAATCTCTATACTGGTATGATCTATCGCTCTTACCTCGTTTTCCCCTTTTCCATAAAATTTACATAAGTTTTCTGTCCTTAAAATTGTATCCATAATACTCTTCCTTTCTGTGATGATTCCTATTATGCTTTTTATCATAAACCTTTATTCTTTCATTTTGCTTTCAAAAAACAAAAAGAAGTCTTACGGTTTTGTAAGACTAATAAATTTAACCTCTGCAAACAATATTTTTATATCATTTACAGAGGTTAACCATTCCCATATTATTTCTTTAGCAAAATTTCTTTCTAATTTCTACGGTTATATCCAAGCCCCTTTGCTATCAGTTCAGAAACTTATAAAAATTTTATCGTATTAAAGCTCTTTTCAACCTGTATGATTTCTGTATAAATTTCCTATATAATACTCCTATTCTTTTTCATCATCAAAATAAAAAGTAGTCTCATTCACACATTCGCCATCTATAAAAAATGCTAACAATTTTTTATTTCAAAAGATTTTCTATTCCTCTTCCATAAATAAGCTACAATCTCTCCAGCACTTTCATCACTCCGCTGTCATCATTGGAAGCTGTGACATACTTCGCCAGTGCCTTCAAATCTGGATGCCCGTTTTCCATACAATAGCTTTCCTCGCAGCTTTTGAGCAGTCCTACATCATTCAGGTAATCTCCAAATGCCATGGATTCCGTCCGGTCAATTCCGTATTTCTTCTGAATCGCCTCCAACGCTATTCCCTTGTTGACCGTCCGGTTGGAAATATCAATCCAACTGTCACCGGAAAGTACTGCTGCCAGATTTTCTTTTAATTCAGCAAAATGCTGCATAGCAGCTTCCGCTTTTTTCTCCTCCACAAAAATGGCAATCTTCACAATTGTGTCCTGTAAAGCGGCCTTGTACAAATTCTCCACCAATTGCAGCCGGGCATAATACATCGCTGTCTCCCTGTAAATATTCTCCTCTGCCTTTTTCATATAAGCAGATTCTGCCCCACAGACAATCGGCGTCAACCCTTTTATATTCTCAATCAGTGTAAGACATGTACGGATATCTTCTTTCTCCATTTCATTGCTGTAAATGATGCTGCCCTTTTCAAAGACAAAACCACCATTTTCTGCTATATAAACCAATTCATCCTTGATGGGAAGAAAATCCTTGACCAGAGTATAATACTGTCTTCCACTGGCGATTACCATCTTAATATCGGAATGATTTTTCACCCATGACATAAAATCCGGCGGCAGCTGCTTATTACTGTCTAATAAGGTTCCATCCATATCGGATGCTACAAGTCTTATTTTCATTCTATATGCCCTCCTTTTATCACTGAAGATATTAGATAATTGCGAAACCTGATAAAGCAGATATACGTATCATGCAATATATGTTTTCCCTTAACCCGCTATCCACCTGAATCAGCAATGCCCAGCTTTCGATGGAGACAAGCTGCCTGAATTTAGTGGCAGCATAATTGCAAGCGTACTTCCTTTTACTTGTTTACTTCCAACCGGTAATACCACCGTGATGTTTCCCCCCTGCTCCTCTAAGATCTTTCTTGCAAGATAGAGCCCTACACCAGAGCCCTCTGCCTGCCTGACCACCTCATTTTTTCCCCTGTAAAATCTCTGAAAAATCCGGTTGATTTCCTCTTTCTTAATGCCTATCCCCTCATCCTTAATCTCGATATGCAGAAAATGAAGCTGTTTTTTCATAGTAATCTGAATTGTGGAATCCGCAGGACTGTACTTAACAGCATTCTCTAACACATTTACCACTGCTTCTTTTGTCCATTTCACGTCATGTGCCAGCAAAAGGTTTTCTATTTCTCTATTATCCGTATCAATTGCAATCTCTATTCCTTTGTCCTCAGCCTTCATATATACCTGATTTACTGCCTGTACCACTGTATTGAATATACCTGTCATTTCCTTACGAATCTCTATCATTCCTGCCTCCATGCGGGAAATATTGACTAATGCTGCCAGCAGCCCTTCCAAATGGTTAATCTGTTCCCCCAGACGGTTTAAAAATTCCTTCCGCTCTTCCGGCTGCAAATTCTCATCCTCCAGCAGCTGGAAACACATCTTAATAGAGGCTACCGGTGTTTTGAGCTGATGAGATAAGTCTGTCACCAATGCTTTTGTCTCTTCCTTTTCTACTGCCATACGCTGCTCATTTAATTCCAGCTTCTTTCCCAAGGATTCCAATCTCATATAAACAGAGCTTTCCAATTCCTCCCTCAGATTTTCTGCCCAAAAATCATACTCCCCATTATAAAAGCGTTCCAAAATATGCCCCAGCTTCTGATACTCGGCCTCCCTGTTTTTCTTTACCATCCTTAAAAATAGATACCCCAATGCAAGAAACAATACATATATCATCAGATAAAAAACTGCAAGCTTCTTTGCGTACACATTGGTTCTCTTTGAAAAAACAGAATGATAATCCCTATCATATCCATATTCTGCCAGAATCCGCAAGCCTTCTTCCAATGCATCCTGATTCTCATTTCCTTTTAAGATATCTGCGGCAGCCTGTTCATAAGACTCTCCATTTTGTAATTCCCCCAGAATCTGGTATACCATATTCACATTGTCTGCCTCATGCTTTTGCTCGTTTCTAATCTGCACATAATAAAGCATTCCCAATAGTACAAACAAAATCAGCATATATATAAGGCAAAATCTATTCCTTTTCTTTTTCATAATGATTTCCTTTTCTAAATTCCTGTTTATCGAACTAAAGGACGCTTCCATGGTGAGTGATGGCGGACGCAGAAATGTGTAGATATAAAGTTCTACGAAAGACACGCTTTCGCTCTATATTCCAACGTAATGGTACATAAGAGGCTATCCTGCAGGCAGGCTATCCTCTAAGTACCAACGTTTCCACAAGGTCTTTCTTAAGAACCCTATATCTACACATTTCTGCTGTTCACTAATATAATCAAGCCACCATGGAAGCTGTTTCTTGACACAATATACAGGAATTTCTGCCCTGCGGGCAGCATCGGCTGGCATTGTGCAACCGTTACTTTATCAATTTACAAGCGTTTTTTGATTCTTTTCGGTAGAAAAAGAGTGATTTGGTAAGGTTATATGTTCCAATAGAAACAGATGTCCACCGCCCCGCCGGAGGCGTATAAATTCCTGTGTTGACTTTACCAATAAACAGCTTTCAACATGAGCCTTTGAAGAGTATAAGCTGTGGGGAAATATTGCTGTTTCTCGGAAGGACTTTCGCACCCATCGGTACTTAACGATTGGATGTCGCAGACATACAAGAGTTTAGTACCGTTATGCGTGCGAAGGAGTGCAAACGGGGACGAACGAGAACAGCAATATTTCTCCACAGCGTACTCCACCAACCCTCTTGTTGAAAGCGTCCTAGTACGATAAACAAGGATTTATACAAGAACTTCCTTATCCCAGAGGTATCCGATTCCCCGCACATTCCTGATGTATACCGGATGCGAAGGATCATTTTCTATCTTTTCCCGAAGCCTTCTTATATTGACTGCAACCGTATTTTCATCTACAAATTCCCCATTGATATCAAACACCTGCTCTAATAACTGGTTTTTTGACAAAATCTGCTTAGGATTCTCCATCAAGATAAGCAATAACCGTAATTCATTCTTTGTCAAAGAAGTCTCTTCTCCCTTTACCAGTACCTTCATTTCCTTCTTTAAAAAGGTGACCTCCCCGGATATCATTTTATCATCACCATCATTTGCCATTCTTTTAAAGATTGCATTTACTTTAGATATCAGCACGGCAAGACTGAAAGGTTTCACCATATAATCATCTGCTCCTGCCTCATAACCTAATACTACATCCATTTCCTGGTCCAAAGCCGTCAGAAAAATAAAATGAACCTGACTGACTTTTCGGATTTCCCTGCAAAAATCCAACCCGTTTCCATCCTCCAGCGTAATATCACAGATGATTAAATCTATGGCATTCTCCTGAAATAATCGCATCCCCTCAGATACACCATAAGCAGAAAATACCTGATATCCTTCTTTTTCCAACTTCAGACTGATACCTCTGTTTAAATTTTCTTCATCTTCCAATAATAAAATAGAATTCATCTTTCACTAATCCTTTTCCATAATCAGGAATCTTGACAAATACCGTTACATCGTATCAGTCAACAGCCCCACTTGAAAACATCTGTCGGCTCACTGCCTGCAAAAGTCAAAGGACTCCCATGCGATAAACGTACTGCAATTTCTCTTTTATGTCAATAGAATATTAATATCATCTGCATGAAACGAAATAAAATACCAGGGAAAAACGCCAAAGAACTATGAATAATCATGATTGTTCTATCAGCACTTGTGGGAATCTCAAAAATAGTAATCTAATATATGACAACAGAATTATATTGATAACACAACTGTTATAGATTATAGTTAGCATATCAACCAAAAGATTCTACATTGTCACTGCGATTGTTACTGAAAAACAAAAGTAATCAGATACGATATGGGAGAATATACATGGAATACCAATTTATAAACAAAATTACTATAGCAAATAAAATAGTGGACAAAGATAATTTTTTTTGCATTGGCTATAGTCATGAAATGCATATGTATATTATGGCTATAGAAGTTGCCTGGCTTGCATGGTATCAGAGGTACTATACAATTACAGAAGAAGATTACATACTTTATCAAACAGATAAAGAATTATACTATAGTAAATATTCTAAGGAAATAGATCAGAAGCAGGACTGCTTTACCGAAAGATTTATCGGTGCAGAAGCATTAAGAGATTATGATGGTGCAAAAGGATTCCAGAATACATATGAATCCTCAAATATAAATACATTTAATGGTCATTTATATTATCATGGCATTTTATATGCAAGGATACTATGGAAACCCAAAGAAATATATGTACCACCGGTGCAGACAATTAACATAGATGAGGAACATAAGTATTTCCCTTTAAGAAAATTTTGCAAGCTGGTAAAAAACGACAACGGAATACCCATTTGTTACAAACTGGATATATAAACCGGAAATAGCCATGAGCAAAAGTTATGTATAGGCAGAACACTTTTCAGATTCTGCCCATACTATTATCAATCTCTTGACAATTTATCCATAGCTAAAATATTTTTACTTTTCAAATGAAATCTCTTTATGATATGCACAATTTTCCAGCAAAATCTCTTTAAAGGTTTTTCCGTCATAAGTATCTGCACCCGGATTATTCCAATAAATTCCCTTTAATTGATCTAACCACAAAGTTTCATCAATCAAAAACAGATCTACCGTAGATATATCATGGCTGCCAATCTCCAACGTATTTACCCAGCCTTCAACCCCTTCCATCAAATCTCCGTTGGCATCCAGCATCACCGGAAAATAATTGTTTCCTGCTTCTCCGGGATTTCCGCTGTAGTCATACATGGTTATTTCAAAACGGTCCTTTACCACTCTTGCAAAACCGATGCCAAGTTCATTCTTTTCATTAATCTCCACCACCCGCATATCCGACTGATTCAATGTTACATCCAAATCAAATTTCCATGGACCGCCATATTCAACATATTCACTCTTATGATAATCCGGATGTTTTTTATCCCATTCCTTCATAAATGTTTTCCACTCTTCATCAGACATGGCATCCAGTTCTTCCTTTGACACTCCCAAATCCGGAGGTGCTGCATTGAGACCACCAATCAAACGCTGAAAACCTAGATGGAGAGAAAAATTACCCGGCAGCCCCATAGAAGAATCATGATCCTGATAACGATTATTTCCTGTTACACTGTTTAAATCAAACCGCAGCAGACCAGCAAAGGTATTTTCATCCACAAATCTTCCGTCTAAAGCAGGAGCCAGCCATGAAGCATCATCCAGAAAACTAAACGTTCCTGTCACCTCACCCAATGTAAAACCAGAAATTTCTGGAAATTTTTCCTTGGACTGTATCTGCGTCGTGATATAGAGTGCCTGAGAGTTACAATACATTTCAGACAGGGTTATCGTCACCCCATTTACTGTTTTTGTATATTCCAATGTTTTTTCCATATCATCTTTCCCCGTATCTGGAGATTCCAAAACCGGTTCATCTGCCAGCTGTTCTCCAATTCCGTTATAATCCCCGGAAATAGGAAATTCATCCTGCATTTTTTCAAAAATATGACCTACCAGCGGCAAATTAGCTGCTAAAGCGGGATTGCTGATACACAAAATGATTCCGCATACAAAAACTGCTGCCGCTGCCCCTCCTCTAAAAACCCACAGCTTTAAATTTCTTCCCCGCTGCTCCATAGCTGCCTGTTTCAAACTGTCTTCCACTACCTTGTCGAGTTCCCCCGGCACTGGTATCTCTTGAAATTCTATCTTCATATATATCTTCCTCCATCAACAAATGTTTGAGTTCTGCTCTTGCCCTGTTCAAATATGCCTTAACGGAACCTTCCGGTATATCCATAACATAAGCAATCTCACTAATCTTTAATTCATCAAAATATTTTAAAATAATAACAGTTTTATGTTTTTCAGAAAGCAGGTCAATTGCCTGATATAAATCCAGTTTTTCTTCACTTGATATACCGCCTTCTGGTACTGCCATCTGCATTTCTTCCAGATTGTCATTATAGCGTTCACTGCGGTAATAATCCACCATTGTATTCCTTAAAACTCTGGTAATCCACGTTTTAAAGTAATCGGGATTTTTCAGGGAATGAACGGAACGAAACCCGCTCAAAATGCATTCACTGACAAGGTCCAGTGCAACCTCCTGATTTTTTACAGAGAGCATGGCTGTACGATATAAATATTCTTTATAATATTGAATCAATTCGCCGTATGCTTCTATATTGCCACGGATTGCTTTCACTGCCAGTTTTTTTCTTATTTTATCCTCTGACAAGTCATTAACACCCCTTTTCTATGAGTATTCCGGAATCATCTCATTTCATTGTACACTAATTAGTCGTATCAAAACAGAAAAAGGTTACAAAAAAACATGGGGTGCATAGTTTTCAGTTGCATTTTGTAATCAAAAAGAGCGGCAGCACTTTGGCTATCGCCCCTTGATCATCTTGGATATAACTATTTTCAATTTACAATGCACTATCAGCACTTAAAAATCCTTGAATCAACTGTGAAAATTCTTCTGCATTTGTTAATATGGCCGGATGCCCTCCTTGATTGAAAATATAAACTTTTGCATCAGGAATAATGGTTGACACATAATACTGTCTTGATTGCAAATCGTTTTTTGCCTTTCTTCTTTCTGAAAGTAAATTATCAGAAAAATTCTCATTAAGTGTCCTTCCGTCAAAACTATCAGCTACGATCATATGAATTAAATCCGGGCGTTCCAAAGCAGCATTAACAGCCGCCCATGCACCGCCACTTGTTCCAATCAAATTCACCTTTTCACAATTCAAATGCTCTATAAGAGCAATTGTTTGTAATGCTTCATCATGCCATATATCCGGCGAAAATTTTTTGATTCTATCCGATTGTCCGTTGCCTAAAAAATCAACGAGAATACATCTGAAATTTATAGAATATAATGGCATAAGAACTTCAAACATTTTGGAAGAAGCAGTATTTCCATGTAAAAAAATAAGTGGTTCACCTTTTCCTTATTCTTTATAAAAACATTTATTATCTTTATAGTTGAAATATGGCATTTTATATCACTCCCCGTTTTGTATATTGAGATAATTATAACTCTCAAAATCCTGCTTACATACCTCACGTTCTTTCTTAAAATAAAAATGTGCCACGTATGTTTCGTGACACATTTCTAAGTTACATTTTTTCCTGCCTAAGTATTCTTTGTATGCTTTTCTCCGTCAAAAAATATTTCTCCAATAATTGTTTTATTGTCATTCCATTTTGACGTTCTAAACAGATTTGGCAATTACGTGAAGCTAAAACTTGTTTGGTATCTGTATTTTCGCCCCATTGCTTTTTATTTATCTGCTTTTTAGGAATATAAATTACTTTACCATCTACATATTGTTGGATTTGTTCAATTAACTCTTTCGGCAACAGATTCGTTGAATTCTGATAGTCCATTTTGCACCTCCTAAATTACTGCTTTTAGGATTAGCAAAGGCTGCTATCACTCAAAAAATTTTTTACGTGCAATAGCCTTTGCTATGCACAAAATTTAATTCCCATAAATTAATACTCCTTTCTACCCGTCAAAGGGTTTTCTCTATCGTCCTCATATCGAGTTCCATAGAAAGTCTGTACTTTTATTATATACATTTCAGCAGACAATAGCAATCGCTTTTAAAAACAGGGAAATAAGAAGGATTCCATAATGCTTTGTCTTTGTGCTACAATCTATTCCGTTTCCCATTTCGGATTTTTTACAAATTCGGAACCGTCCACAACAGCAATTCCCAATTGATCGTCAATCAGTCTTACTTCAGAAGAGCCCTTTTCAAGAAATACCAGCGTGCCATCCTCCATAATTACCTTCTCCCATTCATTATTCTTTCTTTATTACGGCTTGCAATCCTCCTTGTCTACTCTTTATAGACATCTATAGCACGCTTGTCAATTCCCCAATCATACCAGAATTTTATTTAAAACTGGTTATTCATCCGAAAAACTGGTTATTCGTCCGAAAAATAAGCATAATTAATCTAAATATTATATAATAATTAAAAACTTTAGGAGAATGTTATGATACAGTTACAAGAGTATGAATTTAAACAAATTTTGCAATTGCTATACCCTATCCCAACAGAACAGCATCAACACCAAAAAGAATCTGAACAAACAATACTGCCAGAAGAAAACTTAATACAAACATCCATAGAACAAAATATATTCTATCTTGATGAATTATCCGAAGTAAAAATGACTGAAAACGCCCATTTAATTTTCTATTCTATTGTACATGCAGATTTTATCCTTAAAATGTATAAAAATAGAAATACTTCCTTACAGACTGAATCAGCCTATTTTTATGCATACAATAATACTTTGGTCTATATCTACAAATATAACGACTTGTATCAGATACATTGGTTACCACATATACCAATGGCGATTGGTGGAGTCTCATCATTTCTAAAAAGGCACAATGAACAAAATTCCTCTTTTGAAATTGAGGGAGTAATTAACGGAAAAAAAGAACCCGATTTTAAATTAACTATATCAACAGAAGATTTAATACAAACTAAGACTATTCATACAATTGCCCGCTGGTTTATATATCAATATAGTGATTATGCAAAAGAAAGGAGTACCAATGAGTAATATTACCATATATCCCCAAAATATTAAAAACGAAGCACAAATTTTAGATAACACACAGAAAAAACTTAAAAACTATGGCGACAAAGTAGAAACGATTAAAAATAATTTGAAAGGCCAAAGTTCTTTTACTGCAATTGCAAAAACTTTAGATACTATATATAATCAAATTATAGAAGAAGCAACAAAAACAAATAATATGCATAAAGCTTTGGAGATGATTGCTCAGGAATATATTAGTTGTGAATCAAGAATTTGTGATATTCCATCTGATAAGCGAAATTTATTTCAAAAAATATTGGCAGCACTTCACCTTGGTGATGAACGCTATCAGGATTCAGCGTATTATGACACAACTCAGGAAGAGGAAAATGCACAAGATAAATATTTAAAAGAACAAATTGCTGCAATCCTAGCCAAATCTGAGTATTCACAGACTTCTTGGGATGCTGCTGATACTGAAGAACGTAAAGAAATGTTAAATAATTTTATGAATGAAATCTCAAGCATATATGGGGTAACTCCAAATCAAACAATAAATTTTACTAACACACCTCCAAGTGATGGTACCATCAACTATGGTTCTTACTCCCATGGTAGCCAAACAGTAAATATTAACCAATACATTATAGATAACTATTCCAATTCTTACAATATAATGACAAGCACAATTGTACATGAACTACGGCATGCATATCAGCATCAGGCCATAGAAAACCCTGAAAAATTTATTGTAACACAGGAAACTATTGATATATGGGAATGTAATTTTGACAATTATGTTTCTTCAGGAGATGACTTTGATTTATACAGAGAACAGAGCGTAGAAGTGGATGCAAGAGATCTTGAAAGTTTAAAATGAGGTAAAAAATGATTGGCAAATGGATAAAACAAAAAGAAGAATCCTCTTCAGAGATAAAAACAAACAATCTACGTAAAGAAACGCCTAAAATAATGCAGGAAGATAATATGTTATGTATAGCCCAAGCATTCTCTGGCGATAACAGACGAAAATATGCCACTTATGTATGTGAATATTTGGCGATGTCCAATCTGGCAATTAACACAATTATTCGTGCCCAAATGATTGGTCCATATCAATTGGAAATAGAAGAACAAAACAACAAAGTGTACGTTGTATGTATGAGTGAAAATTATGGGTTGATCGGAATCAAAGAAAACTCATTAGATGGAAAATGGATATTCACCGTCAATTATTAGGGAGGGGAAGACAATCAAGAAAATTTTATTATTCATTATGTGTTTCTTATTAACTTTAATTTGTGGATGTACTGTAACAAAACAAAATACTAATGAAACAAAACAAACAGAAACTCAACTGTTTCAAAATCATCCAGAACAAACAACACAAGAGGAAAAGAAAACAACTTTGTCGGACAAAAATAGTATTTCCTGTGTTGCTCAGGTACTTAATTCAGATGATAACGAAAAATATGCTCTTTCTATCATAGATTTTATATTACTATCGGGACTCCCCATCAACACTATTATACAGGCAGATATAATAGGTGAAAATGAATACAGCTGCAGATATCTTCTTCAAATAATAGACTCAGACAATAGATGTTATATCATCGGATTAGAAGACAACTATGACTGTATTGGAATTAAAGAGAATTCAAAAGAGGGGGACTGGATTTTTACCGTTACAAAATAATAACAGAACAGCTCATATTATCCATATGATATCTTTCCACGTCCGTTATCAGCTTCCCTACATCATCGCCATGACATAGCATACAACCGGCAGAGTCACAATCGAACACAGCGTAGTCACAAAAACACCACCTGCACTGTACTCCCCTTCTGACTTCTGGGATTTTGCCAGCATTGCGATAGATGTCATGGTAGGCAGAGCACTTAGCATCGTCATGGCAAGCCGGACATCCTGGCTGACCCACGAAAACAGTCCCATCATCATGTAAAATGCAATTGGGTATAAAATCATCTTCACAAGCACTGTCCCATAAAATTCCTTTTGTTTCAAACTGCCTTTAATATCCGTATAACAAAACAGTGCCCCAATATAGATCATGGCAAGGGGTGAAGTAATCCCCCCTACCTTTCCCAGGGCTGTATCTAACTCATAAGGCAGCTTTATCCCTGTAAAAATGCCGATAACTGCCAGCGTAATTGCTACCGTTGCAGGATTCACCAGCTTTTTAACCGTCTGCATGAAAAAAGACTCTTGTTCTCCCTCAATGGAATCCTTGTCCCCGCCTCCCGGTAAAGTAAGCTGTACTCCCACCGTCCACAATACAAGCTGGTCTACCACAGTAAATAATGCAATATACAGCATGCCATTTTCCGGAAAAAATGCTGCCATAATCGGTATTCCCATAAAGCCGATATTACCAAACATCGTATTGGCATGAAATACCTTTCCCCGGTCTCCCTGAAGCCGGAAGAGCTTCTTTAATCCAAAGCTTACAACATACATGCTTGCATACATAAATGCAGTTAATATAATGACAGACATGGTATTCATAAACTGCTCCACATCCGCCCCGGTAATCGTATTATGAAAAATCATAACCGGCAGTGTAATCTTAATGACAAGCCGGGAAATAACATCTAATCCCCCTTCATTCAATATGTTTGTTTTGACTGCCGCCACCCCAATCAATGCGTAAATCACAAATATCACAATCTGGCTAATTACAATATTAAAATATTCCATCTAACCTTACCTCTGTCTTTTCAATATATTCTTTAGTACGCCTGTAAAAAACAGCCTGTAGTTTTTACAGACATCCGTTGTCCAATTCCTAAACATCTACTTCTCTTTCCGTTTCCTTTAACAGCCTGAACACCTGCTCTGCTGTATCTGCCATATTCTGCCTTGCGGTTTCTGGCTTCATTGCTTCTTCCAGACTGGTAACACCCCTCACAATTGGGAAAAATGCATCTATGCCTGCATCATTACATTTTACTGCATCGCCTGCTATACTGCCTGCAAAAGCAAGAACCTTACTTCCATATCGTTTTGCCAGTCTCGCTATTCCAATAGGCGCTTTTCCCATTACTGTCTGGGCATCCAGCCTTCCCTCACCTGTTATCACATACTGTGCCGTTTCCAATTCCCGTTCCAAGCCGACAGCATTCAGAATCAGTTCTGCTCCCGGCACTAACCGGGCATTTAAAAATGTTAGAAACGCAAAGCCAAGACCTCCCGCTGCACCGGCACCAGCAGTCCCACTATAATTCTTTCCCGAAAACGCTTCTGCCACCTTTGCATAATGCCTCATATCTTCATCCACCTTGCTGCATAATTCAGGAGGCAGTCCCTTTTGCGGACCATAGACAAAAGAGGCACCATTTTCTCCACATAAGGGATTGTCCACATCACAGGCTATCTGAAATTCACATTCCTTAAGTTCTGGTAATACCTTGTCTGCATTGATTCCCATTATCCTGAAAAGTACTTCTGCTCCTCCATTTACCGAACATCCCGTTTCGTCCAGAAAACAAAATCCAAGCGCCGAAAGCATCCCCACTCCTCCGTCATTGGTAGCACTCCCACCAATCCCGATGATAAAGTGCCGGCATCCTCTATGTACTGCATCGAGAATCATTTCCCCTACGCCATAGCTGGTGGCATGCAGCGGATTTCTCTCTGATTCTGCCACAAGGGTAATTCCTGCTGCCTGTGCCATTTCCATCACTGCCGTTTTTCCATCTTCCAATATACCATAGCAGCACTTTGCCTGTTTCCCCATGGGACCGGTAACAGATAAATCAACTCTGGTTCCTCCCAGTCCCTCAAGCAAAGCATCCGTCGTTCCCTCTCCGCCATCTGCAAGAGTCTTCACCACAACCTCTGCCTGCGGTATTGCACGAAGAATTCCTTCTTTTACTGCATTTCCCGCTTTCATGGAGGTCAGGCATCCCTTAAATGAATCCATTGCTACAACTACTTTCATCCGACCGCCCCTCACTTTCCTTTTATGCATACTATGTTACAAAATTGTTTTCATATTTACAAGCCCTTACGGATAAAAATGCTGTTGTTTTCCCTCCCGAATATCTACTTTTTTACGATGCTTCTTATTGTCTGGCGGCAGGATTTTATGGTATGATAAGTCAAATACCACGCAGCAAGCTACGGGGCATGACCTAGCTTCTTTTTAGTAAGTTCGCCCCAAGGGGCGGGGTATTTGGTCTACGCTTCGCTTCGGTCCGTGCTTAACGTGTGCCACTGGCACACAGCACCCCTCGCGGCATTCGTCAAATATCCATGCAAGCATGGATATTTTCCTCATTGCCCGCGGGAATAAATATCGGACTTATAAATTTATTACTTATCATTACCGCCGGAGGTGATATACGGGTGAGAAATGAAAGGGAAGTAAATAATGCCGTAGAAAAATATGCAGACATGATACGGCGTATTTGCTTTTACTATTTGAAAAACCAGGCAGATACGGAAGATGTATTCCAAAACGTATTTTTGAAATATATGATGCACGATGAATCCTTTCATGATGACGAACACGAAAAGGCATGGCTGCTCCGTGTAGCCATTAATGCCTGCAAGGATTATCTGAAAAGCTTTTTCCGGAACAATACGGTTACTCTTGAAATAATCAATGAAATGGCTGCCGAGGTTCCTGAAGAGCATCGGGAAGTCATGGAAGCAGTATTGTCTCTGCCAAATAAATATAAAGATCCCATATATCTGCATTATTATGAAGGGTATTCGGCAGCCGAAATAGGACGGATTCTTGGCAAAAAGGAAAACACCGTCTATTCCCTGCTTTCGAGAGGCCGGAAAATATTAAAAGAAAAGCTGGGAGGTGAAGGAATTGACGAATAAAATACAAGATGCATTTGACAATGTTAAAGCTGATACCCAATTAAAAGAAACAACAAAACAATTCATCTCAGCCGCCCATAACCGGAAATCCGGTTTTACCCATCGGCAGATCATCCAAAAAACAGCCGCCACAGTTTGTCTGTTATTAATTATCCTATCGGGAATTGCAGGTTACCGATGGATTCAGGCACCTGTTTCTTATGTGAGTATTGATATCAATCCTTCCATAGAACTTGCACTAAACCGTTTTGACAGGGTATTGTCAGCAACAGCATATAATACAGAAGGTGAAGAAATCCTGAAAAATCTTTCATTATATTGGAAAAAATACACGGATGCAATGGATATGATTGTCAAAAGCAAAGATATGGCGAACTATCTGACGGATGATTCTGAACTCGTTTTTACAATCGCCGCAGACAGCGACCGAAATAGTAAATTAACAACCACTGCGGAATACTTTTGCCGGGATATCGGACAAAGCTGCCAAAGCTACAGTACAGATATCAAAACCGTTTCTGAAGCTCACAACAATGGGCTTTGTCTGGGAAAATATTACGCCTATCTGCAACTGCTTCAGTACGATGACACAGTAACCGTTGATGATTGCAGGGACATGAGTACCGCCAGGATACATTGTTTAACCAGAGAACATGAAGAAAATGAAAACCATGAACAAAACGAGAACCACAATCAGCATGAAAATTACAGGCAGGAAGAAGAGTCCACTCTTTCAAATGAAGGGATGACCGATACCAATGGCACGTCATCTGGTCATGACGGTTCCCACCATGAAAAAAGAAACCACAAGTGACCAAATAAGAAATGTATTTGAGATACACAAAAGAGCAGTTATAGGATATATCCCTACACTGCTCTTTTGCATAAAAGATTTAGATAATCTCAGCGTTTAATGGTGCTTTTTCGTATGATGCTTTTTTCCGTTTTTGTGGACTGTTTTATGCTTTTTACAATATTTTTTACAACTGCTTTTTTTCTTATGTGTTTTCTTGTGATAAGAGCAGTAATACCCGCTATAGCTCTGTTCATACCTCTGTCCATGACTGCATCCATGGCTGTTCCCGTGATGATGGGCCATAACAGGCACACTAAAACTTCCTGACAGCATGATGACTGTCATCATTACTACAGCTGCCTTTTTCAATCTCTTTGCAATGCTCATTTTTAACACCTCCTCATATAGAATCATTCAAAATTTTTATTACAGGGCGATGCTGTCATCGTCCTATATAAATAATACGATTCAGTTCTAAAAATCCTTGCACAGAAATTCAAAATTCAATTAAGTAATTCAATTAAGTATAATTAGAGAAAGTTTCAATCCAGTGGACAGGCTATCTCAAACATCTCCTCACAGACAGTATGCAAAAGCTCTGCCTTCCTGGTATCTGCCAGCTTATAATATATTTCCTTTCCTTCTCTTCTACTGGTTATCAAGCCGCTCTTTCTAAGAAGCTTCAGGTGATGCGAAACTGCCGGGTCAGTCATATCCACTGCTGCTGCTATATTGCTGACACATTCCTCACAATGGCATAACAGCCATAAAATACGCAGCCTGGAACCATCACTAACCTGTTTAAATATCTCCGCAACCTGTATACATTCGTCTGCTTTTGGCATACGTTCCAATACTATTTCTATTTTCTGCCCATGATCATGGGGAAGCTTATTTTCTGCCATGTTCCAATTCCTTTCTTTGAATGCCAAAAAATCCCGCCGCAGGCAGCGGGATTTCAGCCGGTTACTTATATTTTAATGCTCTGGTTGCATTAATGACAGCTATAATCATAACTCCCACATCTGCAAAAATAGCCCACCACATATTTACAAATCCAACTGCACTAAGCCCTAAGCATGCAAATTTAATCACTAATGCCAGAGCGATATTCTGGTGTACAATGTGAATCGTTTTCTTCGAAATATTCATCGCCATTGCAATCTTTGCCGGATCATCATCCATTAAGACAATATCCGCCGCTTCAATTGCTGCATCTGAACCCAGTGCCCCCATCGCAATTCCCAGATCCGCTCTGGAAAGAACAGGTGCATCATTGATACCGTCACCGACAAAAGCAAGCTTTTCCCCTCTGCCCTTTGCCTCAAGCAGCTTTTCCACTTCAGCTACTTTATCAGCCGGAAGGAGTTCGCTTTTTACCACGTCCACACCAATTTCCTTTGCTGCTGCATCCGCCACCCGCCTTGCATCACCGGTGAGCATTACTACCTGTTTTACGCCTGCTTCCTTTAAGGCACAAACGGCTTCTTTCGCATTCGGCTTAATTACATCCGATATCAGGATAAATCCTGCATAACTGCCATCTATTGTAACATGTACTTCCGTTCCCACTTTTTGAGGAACAACATGAGACACTCCTAATTTCTTCATCAGTTTTACATTGCCTGCAGCTATGCTTCTTCCGTCAACCAGTGCCTGCACACCGTGACCACTGATTTCTTCTACATCTTTTACTCTCGCCGTATCTATCTCCCTGCCATAAGCCGTTTTCAGGCTCTTGCTGATAGGATGATTCGAATAGCTTTCCGCATAAGCTGCCAATTCCAGAAGTTCTTCTTTTGAAACTTTTCCTGCCGGCTCAATACATGTCACTTCAAAAACACCCTTCGTGAGCGTTCCTGTCTTGTCACATACAACATATCTCGCCTCTGATAACGCTTCCAGATAATTGGAGCCCTTGATCAAAATACCCTTTGCACTTGCTCCGCCAATCCCGCCAAAGAAGCTTAACGGAATAGAAATTACAAGTGCACATGGACAGCTGATTACAAGTGTTGTAAGGGCTCTGGCAGCCCACTGCATCCAATTTGCTGGATTTCCCATGAGCATATTTACGATTGGCGGTAAAAATGCCAGTGCAAGTGCACCAAAGCATACCAGCGGGGTATAATATCTTGCAAATCTTGTTATAAAATTCTCTGATCTTGACTTTTTCATGCTGGAGTTTTCCACCAGGTCAAGAATCTTAGACACGGTAGATTCTCCAAATTCCTTGGTGGTCTGAATGCGGAGTACCCCCGATATATTCACACAGCCGCTGATAACCTCGTCACCTTCCTCTGCTTCTCTCGGAAGGCTCTCGCCTGTAAGTGCACTCGTATTCAAGGAAGACTTTCCTGTGACAATCACGCCATCAATGGGAACCTTCTCCCCCGGCTGTACAGTAATGACCGTTCCGACTGCCACCTCATCCGGCTCCACCTGAACCAGCTTCCCATCCTGCTCTATATTCGCATAATCCGGACGTATATCCATTAATTCCGTTATATTTTTACGGCTCTTTCCAACTGCATAGCTCTGGAACAATTCCCCAATCTGATAAAACAGCATAACTGCCGTGCCTTCCACATATTCTCCTAATACCATAGCACCAACGGTTGCCACTGCCATCAGAAAATTTTCATCAAATACCTCGCCATGAAAAATTCCAAGAATTGCTTTTCTTAAAATATCATATCCTATGATCAGATATGGTATCAGAAAAAATACCAGTCTCATATACTGATTCTCTACTGGAATGAACTGAAACGCAATCACCAGTACAGCAGACACAATAATCCGTATCAACACTTTTTTCTGTTTCCTGGTCATCATATCCTCCTTTCCCTCTGTCTATCCGAGCTGTTCATTATTTTATAAAAATCTCACAATCCGGCTCTACTTTTTTACAGGCCTTCGTCACATTTTTCATCACTGTTTTCACATCTGCACCATCTTCAAACTCGACACTCATCTTCTGTGTCATAAAAGCTACCGTCGCATCCTTTACTCCTGCTGTCTTCTTTGCTGCTTCCTCCATTTTAAGTGCACATGCTGCACAGTCTACCTCAATCTTATAATTTTTATTCATAATACTTACTCCTTTCTACTATATAATTAATATTTTTTATAATCCGAGAATGACTTTCCCATCTCTTCTTATGAACATTTAAACATGTATTAAATTGTTTGTCAACCATTTTTTATCTTTTCTGTTGCTTTACAGGCATATCTCCCTTATGATACACTTTATATTTATAGAAGGGAGGATGTCTATGAATACAAACAAGCATCACGAATCAAATTCAAAAGATTTACTCGGAACGGAAATTGAATCCGGTATTCCCAGAGAGATCCCTGAAACGATGAAAAAGAAAAAGGCACTGGCATATAATCAGAACCAGCTTGCCGTAGAACGGACAGAATTTGCAAAGATACGAACCGAACTTGCATTTACTAACAGCAGGCTGGCAATCGACCGTACACACCTTGCCTATCTCAGAACTATCGTATCCTTAATCGGTAGTGGTGCTACTGTATACAAAGCACTTCCGGTGCTTGGAATCTCCCAGGAATTTACCTCACTGCTCACTGCATTTTTACTGATTGCTGCCGTCTATTTTATCTATAAGGATATTACCACTTATCCTAAAATGCGCCATCGCCTTGAAAAGATGGAAGAACAGGCAAGCAATCTGGCAGCAAAAGTAGAAAGCCATGTTTACCGCGTAGAGGAGGATTGATTCTCCTTGCCATTCCTCTCCATTTACTTTACAATAAAATTATCATTTATATTGTAAAAGGAGGTATTTATTCATGGGATTTTTAACAGGAAAAACCGCTATTATCACAGGTGCAGGACGTGCTGTCTTAAGTGATGGAAGATGCGGTTCCATCGGTTATGGTATCGCCACCGCCTATGCAAAAGAAGGTGCAAACCTTGTCATTACCGGTCGTAATGTCAAGAAACTGGAGGATGCCAAAGAAGAATTAGAGAGACTGTATGGCATCAAGGTATTAATCGTACAGGCAGATGTAAATGCCGGTGCAGATAATGAAAAAGTGGTTGCCAACGTAGTGAAGCAGACAATGGATACTTTCGGAAGGATTGACGTCTTAATCAACAACGCACAGGCCTCTGCTTCCGGTGTACCCCTTGCCGAGCACACTACCGACCAGTTTAATCTGGCGCTTTATTCCGGCCTGTATGCCACATTTTATTACATGAAAGCGTGCTATCCATATCTGAAAAAGACCAAAGGAAGCGTGATCAATTTTGCTTCCGGTGCCGGACTGTTCGGCAACTTTGGTCAGTGCGCCTATGCGGCCGCCAAGGAAGGAATCCGCGGCATGAGCCGGGTTGCTGCAACAGAATGGGCAAAAGACGGAATCAACGTCAATATCATCTGTCCGCTGGCATGGACCGCTCAGCTTGAACAGTTCCAGAACTCTTACCCGGATGCCTTTGAAAAGAACGTGCATACGCCGCCTGCCGGACATTTCGGTGATGCAGAGGATGAAATCGGCAGAGTCTGTGTCCAGCTCGCCTCCCCTGATTTCAAGTATATGACAGGAGAAACCCTTACCTTAGAAGGTGGTCTTGGTCAGAGACCTTAACCCCGGAAAACACTATAAATATATATACCAAAAGAGATGCAGCATTCAAATATCCTAATCCTGCATCTCTTTTTTCCTTTCTCACGAAAATTTCCTTATCCTTAACAACTCTATCTTAAGTACTGCCATGATAATCCCATACCCCATCAATACTCCAAATGCCGCCATGATTTTTCCTATATTAAAATATTCCTGACCGGAAAATCTGCTTACGACATCGGAAATCGGCGGCACCAGCCATAGCACAAATTTGGAAACAGGAAATCTATGAATCACCGCAATTCTCGTTACTGCCAAAAGTGCCAGAAAAAAAGCCGCCCCCATTCCAATTTTCCTGTCTTTTATAATCCGTGGATGGAAAATTCCTCCGACCATAGCTCCATTCCATCCACAGACAACTATCAGCAAAAAACCGCCTATGATATCGGTCAGAAGAAGCTTTCTTCCAAATACCCCGCCTCTGTGAATCATATGATTTAACAATGGCACTCCTATAGAAATCCCCGCTGCAGCAACACTTACCATACCCATAAAAAGAATCTGGCTGACATAGTATATTCTCTCACTTTGAATCCGCAATATGATAATCTGTTCCGACACCTCCGGTTCAATCTCCTGACCGGTTACTCCAACCCACACCATAATCAGAAACAGAAAAAGTCCCATCATGGAAAAGCTGCTTACAACCCCCACAGGCACAACCGTGTACATAACGGAAATAAGCGCCAGCAATACGATCAGCGGCAGTATATACTTGGCAGATAGCATATATTGTCTGTATTGATACCGGATTAATTCATTAATTATCTTCATCCCACATACCTCTCAAATTCCACCCCGCTTCTATCATTTCCAAAACTGCCACATTACAATCTGATTCTGCAACCCGCAAATAACACCCATTCTCAATAAACTGTAAGTGGCCCTTCCGTTTTTCCGGAACATAAGCATCCTTTCGCGTTTCAAAAAATAATTTATACCATTTTTCTGCATCAGGCATCTCATTTTTAGCTTCAACCAGTTTTCCGTTTTCAAACCGGTAGACAGTATCCGCAATGGCATCTACCAGATAAGGCTCATGGCAGGACATCAAAACCGTAACTTTCTTTTTTCGCAGTCCATTTATTTTCTGCATAAATATCTGCTGTGACATAACATCCTGCCCGGAAAGGGGTTCATCCAATAACAGCACATCCGGTTCCACTAATAATGCCTGTACGACACCGACTTTTTGCAGACTACCCTTGGACAAATGCTTCATCGGAGTATCCAACATTCTGCCCAGAAAAAATTCTTCTGATAAGCTGCGAACTCTGTTTTGGACTTCCGCTTCATTCATCCCATCCATTTTCCCCTGACTTACCAAATACTCCCCTGCTGTCAGATTCATTTTGGGAAAATGCTCCGGTACATAATGAAACAGGAAAGGCTTTTCATAATTTACCTTTCCTGAAGTTGGTCTGACCAGTCCTGCAATCACTTTTAACAAAGTGCTTTTTCCACAGCCGTTGTGCCCGGTAAATGCAATAGAACGACCATGTTCAATGGTCAGGCTGATATCATTTAAGACCATATTTTGATTATATTGCTTGACGATGTTATTCAGTGTAATCATTTATTCACCTGCGGATATTGCCGCCATTTTCTTGCTATATTTGTATATTACCCTAAAATATTTTCTATATTTTCATTTTTCGCTTAGATTTCAACTATGCAAAATTCTTTTATACTCATAGTAAAAATCTGCTGATTGCATCTCACTGATTCTCATATCATAATAGCATAAAATATATTCTATATATTATGAAAATTTTATTAAAAATACCTGGACAAAAGATAATTACTCTTTCTCTTCTTTCATATTTTTCAGCAGTTCTTTACTGAAATTCTGTAAAACCTTTTTTGACTTACTGTCTAACTGCTGATAAGTTTTTGTGATTTCTAAAATAATATCATAAAATGGATTATCTTCTTTTAATAAATCCGAAACAATAAAGGCTGTTTGATCTTCAGGTATTTTGTACATTTCTCCATTTCCCGTTCTCAGCCATTCTTCATTAACATAAAATTCCCGACAAATAGAAAGTATCATTTGCTCTGTCAAATTCCGTTCTCCTTTTTCAATCCTTGAAATTGCAGAACGAGTTACACCAAGTCTATTTCCAAATTGCTCCATATTCAAATTTTCGGATTCTCGTAATATCTTTATTCGATTATTCATTGAAGACGCTCCCCTTTTTGCAAATATATTAACAACAAAAAGTGACTTTGTCAACAAAACCATTGACACAGTTTCCTAAGTCACTTATAATATAGTCATAGTCAACAAAATAAGGAGGTATTCACCATGACAGAAACCAATAAAACAGAAATTTCCGATATGCTTCAGATTTTGATACAACTGGATAGAGAACATCTGCTTCTCATTCACAGCATGGCAGAACGATTAGCGGCAGGACAGGAAACGGAAAACCATATGAAACCTTCCTGCACAAAAACGTACAGAAACAGTTATAGATTACTGACTATAAGGAGGCTTTATTATGAGTATTTTAAGTGACTGGTATCATGGAAATACCTGCCTCGCCGAGAAAATCATTCCACAGAATACAAAATACCGTTCCCTTGCCAAAACAGTCAGTAAAGAACGCCAGTATTTTCTCACAAGACTATCTATAGAAGATAAAGAGCGTTTTGAAAAATGGAATGATTTACTACAGGAAATGGAACATATGACAGAATATGAAAACTTTTCTTATGGCTTCCGGCTAGGTGCCAGGCTCACTGTTGAAATCTTTGAAACCGGGGATACGGATTTTTAACAATATAGACCGAATGGAAGAAACTTTCTCTGATTGAGAAAGTTTGAAGCGGTATGGGGAAACTCATACCGCTTTTTCCTGTCTACGGAATGGAAATTATCCTAAATTTGTGGTACAATTGTTTCATGGTCAAGAGACAAATCGGTATTTGCAAAGGAGGAATAGTTTATGAAAGTAGGAATTATACGATGTTTACAAACAGAAGATTTTTGTCCTGGTACTACTGATTTCCGCATGATCAGAGAAAAAAAAGGTGCCTTTGAAGGTATTGAAGAAGAAATTGATATTATTGGATTTATTAATTGTGGAGGATGTCCGGCAAAAAAGGCAGTACTTAGGGCAAGAGAATTGGTAAAACGAGGTGCTGATACCATAGTCTTTGCAAGTTGTATTCAAAAAGGAACCCCCATAGGATATCCGTGTCCCTTTGCCAAAAAAATGAAAGAACTAATTTCTAGGGATTTAGGAGAGAATGTTAAATTTTTAGATTATACACATTAGTGATAAATTCCCGTTTATCGAACAGAACAAAATATCAGAGTGTGTGAAGAAAAGTCTGTA
>JAAGKN010001063.1_pt1 | contig 58833 bp, 40 predicted proteins | sample 6206371 | NCBI WGS metagenome assembly JAAGKN01 (sample SAMN11533720, study PRJNA540317) | gut metagenome | isolation source: fecal pellets from male and female animal of same cohort | host: Peromyscus leucopus | place: USA:CA | collected 2017 | reverse complement strand
ACCTATCTCATTTTGGATAGAACCTTTTTAATCGCAGCCTGTGCAGCAGCAAGTCTTGCAACAGGAATTCTAAAGGGTGAACAAGACACATAATCTAATCCACAGGAATGGTAGAATTCTACTGATGCAGGATCTCCTCCTGTTTCTCCACAAACGCCAATGTGAAGAGTTGGATTTGTCTTACGACCAAGATTTGTTGCCATCTGGATTAATCTACCTACACCTTGAACGTCGACCGTTTGGAATGGATCATTCTCTAATATCTTATGATCATAATAATAAGGTAAAAATTTAGAATAATCATCTCTAGAAAGCCCCATGGTCATTTGCGTTAAATCATTCGTTCCAAAACTGAAGAACTGAGCATCCTTTGCAATTTCATCCGCTAAAAGGGCAGCTCTTGGAATTTCTATCATAGTCCCCACATGATACTTCATTTCCACTCCTGCTGCTTCTATCTCATTTTGACAGACTTCTTCTATAATAGATTTTACAAATTTCAATTCCTTTGATTCTATGACAAAAGGAATCATAATTTCTGGTTCTACAGCTAAACCCAGTTCTTGCTTGGCCTCTATTGCGGCCCGAATAATGGCTTTTGCCTGCATTCTTGCAATCTCAGGATATGCAACACACAATCTATCCCCTCTAAAGCCCATCATAGGATTAAATTCCTGAAGCTCTGAAATTCTTTCTTTAACCTCAGACAAGCTAATCTGTAGTGCGGAGGCTAGCTCCTGCATCTGTTCTATCTCATGAGGTAAAAATTCATGAAGCGGTGGATCTAACAATCGGATATTGACTGGCAAACCCTTCATCGCTACAAACAAGGCCTTAAAATCCTCCTTTTGGAAAGGAAGGAGCGCTTCTAATGCTGCCTGTCTACTGTAAACATCCTTGGCTAGAATCATCTTTCGCATAGAGAAAATACGGTCATCTCCAAAGAACATATGCTCTGTACGGCATAGGCCAATTCCCTCTGCCCCAAAGCCAAGGGCAGTAATAGCGTCCTTTGGTGTATCTGCATTAGCACGAATATGAAGCTTTCGAGCCTCATCAGCCCAGGTCATAAGGCGTAAGAATTCTGGGGAAAGCTTAGCAGGCTCCATCTTTATTTCTTCTGCATAAATTTTTCCAGTAGATCCATTTACTGAAAAGACGTCCTCCTCTCCATAGGCTTTTCCGTGAAGAATAAGTTTTTTTGTCTCTTCATCAATATAGGCATCTGAACAGCCAGTCACAGCACATTTTCCCATACCTCTAGCTACTACGGCGGCATGTGAGGTCATTCCTCCTCTAGCCGTAATTACAGCCTCAGCAGCTACCATTCCGATGATATCCTCAGGACTTGTTTCCTCCCTAACTAAGATTACCCGTTCTCCCTGCTTCTTGCGAGCCTTGGCATCCTGAGCGTTGAATACAAGCTTACCAGTTCCAGCCCCAGGAGAGGCAGGATTTCCTTTAGCAATAGCTGTAGCCTTCTCCAAGGCCTTAGAGTCGAAGGTAGGATGTAACAAATCAGATAAGGATTTTGCATCTACTCTCAGTAATGCCTCCTCCTTGGAAATTAAACCCTCATCGACTAAATCACAGGCAATTTTCAAAGCTGCCTGGGCGGTTCTTTTGCCACTTCTCGTCTGCAAGAAATAAAGCTTGCCATCCTCAACAGTAAACTCCATATCCTGCATATCCTTATAATGACGTTCTAGCTTCTCAGCCGTCTTTTCAAATTGATAATAAATATCTGGCTGTTGTTTTTTTAATTCATCTATCAGCAATGGAGTCCTTATTCCAGCAACGACATCCTCTCCCTGAGCATTGATTAAATATTCAGCAAATATTTCCTTTTCTCCTGTACCAGGATTTCTAGAAAAACCAACTCCCGTTCCTGAGGTTTCTCCCTTATTTCCAAACACCATAGATTGTACATTTACAGCGGTTCCCCAGTCAGAAGGAATGCCATTCATTCTCCGGTAAATGATAGCTCGTTCATTTTCCCAGGAGTGGAAAACTGCACCAATGGCTTCTATCAGCTGCTGCCAAGGATCCTCTGGAAATTTTTCTCCCACATTTTCTAAATACCAGGCCTTCATATTCCGAATTAAGACCTTTAAATCCTCTGCTGGAACCTCATAATCCTGCTGATAATTTTTTTCACTTTTTAGATTTTCCAGCATCAAATCCATTTCTCTTCTTGGAAAACCTTTAGCAATGTTCGTAAACATCAAAATAAATCTTCGATAAGAATCATAGGCAAAGCGTTCATTTCCTGTAATTTTTGCCAAAGCCTGAACAGTCTTTTCATTCAGTCCCAAATTTAAAATTGTATCCATCATACCTGGCATAGAAACTCTAGCTCCAGAACGGACAGATACCAAAAGTGGATTTTGTTCTCCACCCAATTTCTTTCCAGTAATCGTCTGTAATCTTTCTAGATTCTTCTTTATCTCATCCTGTAGCTCCTGACAAAGGCATTGCCCATCTGCATAGTATTTTCCACAGGCTTCAGTAGTTATTGTGAATCCCTGAGGAATCTGTATCCCTATGCTTGCCATTTCTGCTAGACCGGCACCTTTACCACCTAGCAATTCCTTTCCAAGACCATAGGCCTCATCAAATAAATAAACGTATCTTTTCTTCATCTCTTCCATATCCCCTTTTTTTCAAAGCGCTTACATATTATATAACAACCTTAGTTTTCATTTCAAGTAGCTAGAAAAAAAATATAGAAAAATACAGAAATAAATGGTATTTTGTTTTATCTTTCCCTGTTTTATGGTATACTAGGGATACATTACTCTGGAGGGAAAGCAAATGAATTTAGATCAAAATAAGATGCCTGTCCATATTGCAATGATATTAGACGGAAATGGCCGGTGGGCAAAAAAAAGACTATTGCCAAGAACAATGGGTCACCGAAAGGGGGCCTTCAATATTCGAGATATTGCCAACCTCTGCAACTCTATCGGAATTAAGTATTTAACAATGTTCTGCTTTTCCACTGAAAACTGGAATCGTCCTGCAAGTGAAGTTGACTATATTATGCAGACTCCTGTTCGGTATTATAAGCGTTATAAGGAAAAGATATGGAATTCTCCTTTAAAAATAAAATTCATTGGAAGACGGGATAGAGTTCCAAAGAACTTGCTAGCTATTATGGAGGAAATTGAAGAAAAAACGGCCAATCATACAGGATTAGTTTTGACACTTTGTGTGGATTATGGCTCCTATGATGAGATTACAACGGCAACAAAAGAAATTGCCAAGCTTGTTAAAGAGGATAAGCTAAAAATAGAGGAAATCACTCCTACACTTTTGGAGGAGCACCTATTTACTAAGGATTATCCTAAACTTGATTTGCTGATTCGCACCAGTGGAGAGATTCGTATCAGTAATTATCTTCTATGGCAGCTAGGATATGCAGAGCTTTATTTTACGGATACCCTTTGGCCAGACTTTGATGAAAAAGAACTGGAAAAAGCTCTGCAAAGCTATCAAAGTAGGAATCGCCGTTTTGGAGGCTTAAATGATCATAAATAAATTAGACCCTCAAGGCTATTGTGGAGGAGTTAAATCTGCACTAGCTGCCGTCTATAAGGCCTTAGATTCTCCCTTTACTCCTCGTCCCATTTATCTATTAGGCTCCATCATACACAACCAGTATGTGATAGAGGACTTAACGAAGAGGGGAGCTATACTCATTGAACAAAAGGGTAAAACTAGGCTGGAGCTTTTAGAACAAATTACAGAAGGCACAGTAGTGTTTTCTGCCCATGGAGTTTCACCTCAGGTTAGAGAACAAGCTATAAAAAAGGGACTGAATATTTTGGATACAACCTGTGGAAATGTGCAGATTATTCACAAAAGAATTCAGAAACATCTAGCAGATGGATTTCAATGCCTTTATATTGGCACGAAGCATCACCCAGAATGTGAAGGAATATTAGGAATGGATTCTTCTATTCTTCTGATTGAAACACTGGAGGATGTAGCCCATCTAGTTTTATCCACAAATAAAATTTACGTTACGAACCAAACTACACTCTCCATCTATGATACCCAAAGAATCTATGATGCTCTTTCTGAAAAATTCCCTACTGCCGTTTTAGACAACAAAATTTGTGTAGCAACTACAATAAGACAGGAAGCCATTTTAAAACAAGAATCTACAGACTTATGCTTGGTGGTTGGAGATGCGAATTCCTCCAATACAAAGAAGCTTGTCTTAGCCAGTCAATCTGTAGGAATTAAAACTTTATTGGTGGAGAATCTAGCCCAGGTTAAGAGCCTAGACTTTACCGATATCCAAAGCATTTCTATTACTTCAGGAGCTTCTACTCCTAAAGAAATCGTCGATGAAATCATTACCTATTTATCAACAAACCATTAAAAAAGAGGCGAATCTACGCCTCTTATTTTAATTCTTTTATTTTATTCACTACACTTTCTTCAGAAAGACCAAAATGATCCAATACCTCTTGAATTTTTCCATGAGGCAAAATCGTATTTCGTTCAAAGCCTAAAAAATGAAGCTCTGTCGTAATCCTATTTTCATTGCTAAATTTTAGAATTGCTGAATACAATCCACCTGTATCAATGGCCTGTTCAAGGACTAAAATCTTCTTATGATTTGTTAAAATTTCTTTCAATATTTTCTCATCAAGGGGTCTTATAAATCTAGCATTTACTATAGATACCTCTAATTTATACTTTTCTACTAGACCTTGAAGCCATAGAACATCAGGTCCATAGGTTATAACACATACCTTCTTCCCTTTTAATAAATACTCCCAGCTAGGGGTCAATGTGTAGGAATATGAAATGTCCTGCATATCGACAAGTACATTCTTACGGGGATATCGAATCACAATAGGTCCTTGATGCTGAAACGCATAATTGAAGGCACCACAAAGCTCTTGCGCATCCTTTGGCATTAGGATGCTCATATTTGGCATGCTACTGAACATGGCGATGTCATAGATTCCTTGGTGGGTTGCTCCATCCTCTCCTACCACACCAGCTCTGTCTATTCCAATAATCACTGGCAAATTCTGTCTTGCAACATCATTCAGGATTTGGTCATAAGCTCTTTGAGAAAAGGTGGAATAATATAGTAATACTACTCTTTTTCCACTCAGAGCAATACCAGCCGACATGTCAGCTGCATGCTCCTCAGCAATACCAACATCATAAAAGTCTTCCGGATAGAGCTGGGCAAACTCCTCTAATTGAGCTCCAACCTTCATTGCAGGAGTTACCACAAAAAATGGTTCTTCCTTCCGCTTTTCTGCAAGATAATGACCAACCAGCTCAGAATAGGAATGCTCATTCTTTCTTTTTATGGTCGTAGAAATTCCCGTTCTCACGTCAAATGGACCAACCCCATGAAAGCTTCCTTCCTCATCAGATTCTGTGGGAGCATAGCCTTTTCCCTTTTGTGTTAAAATATGTAAAATCACAGGACCATTATTCTTTTTAATTCGCTGAAGAGCTTTAATACAGGCTCTCAAATCATTTCCTTTGATAGGACCATAGTAATCAAAGCCTAAATCCTCAAATATATTATCATGCTGGATAAAGGCCTTTAAGCCTCGCTTCATTTGATGAAAGGTATTTGTAATAAAGGTGGGAAAAATAAAGTTTAAGGTCCTTTTAAAGCCACGCCATAACCGAGTGCCTCTCAGCCTAGAAAAAGCCTTCGAAAGAGCTCCTACAGATTTAGAAATTCCCATTTTATTGTCATTTAATATGATGATAGGTGCTAAATTCTTTTGAGACCCCAGAAAATTCAAGCCCTCAAAGGCAACACCATTCATGATGGAGGAATCTCCAATCAAGCTGACCACCTTTTCATCCTTAGTTCTACTAGCAATCAGCATTCCAGCCATAGCGGATATCGTTGTAGAGGAGTGTCCAGATTCCCAAACATCATATTTTGACTCCTTACGATGAATGTAACCACTCATCCCATTAAACTGTCTCAGTGTAGAAAAATCCTTAGCTCTTCCCGTCAATATTTTATGCACATAGGATTGATGTCCTACATCAAATAAAAACTTATCTTTTTCAGGATCAAACACATAGTACATAGCTATTGTAATCTCTACAACACCTAAATTGCTACTCAAGTGCCCTCCTGTCTTAGAGATGGAATTTACTAAAAATTCTCTAATTTGCACGGCTAATTCCTTGAGTTCCTTTATAGACATTTCTTTTATAAAAGATGGATCCTTTATTTCCATTAAGTCAATCACAAGTTTCACCTTTTTCCCTACATTATAGTTCTTATATTATACTACACTTTCATTTCAATTTCAAATCATTTCCCTTTTATCTAGAGGAAAAAGCCCGTCTTTTATATTATCGTATTTCACCTTAGCCTTTGATATGCACCAAATCATTGTTTAACATTTATTTCCAATTTCTTTTTTAAAAATATGTTCAAAATAATAATGAAAGGAAGTGAAAAAGATGAAAGACAAGATTACATGTAGACCATGCAAGGAGCAAAACAACTGGGAAATCGAAGATCAGCATGGAGAAGTATTAGACCAGCATTATTCTACAAAGCAGTCATGCGTAAAAGCTGGAGAAAAGCTAGCTAATGAATGCGGCTGTGAATTATGTATTTGTGAGGAATAATACATCGTATTAAAAAATTGAAATATACTTTTATAGATATAAGTAATGAAGGCACTACAAAACTGTAGTGCCCATTTTTATTAAATTACTAATGCTTCTTTTTTCTTAAAAATAAGACAAGACACATTGCTCCTAAACCAGCTGCCACAACACCTAAAACTGCAGTTGTAACAATTAATCCTGTATTGTTAGAAGGGGTTTCTACTATGATTGACGCAGGTGGCTCTGGAACATCCACTGCATGAATCGTGAATTCTACTTCCGCAACTAAATTCTCACATTCATCTGCAATTGCAGTTACAATAAGAATATAATCTCCAGCCTCTGTTGGCTTCTCTGTTAAAAGAGCAGTTCCCTCTTTCTTTTTATAAGCGAATTCTACAGAACCATACTTGGCTTCGGCAACTGGAGTACTTGCTGTTGCACCAACAGTCCAATCCCGAATCTGAGGAACCTTAGTCCATTCATTTACTAAAATAGGTTGTGGTTTAGCAGATATCTTAAATACAACCTGTGAGGATAAACCCTCATAGTCATTTGTAGCTGAAACTGCAGCAAGCATTACATATGTACCAGCCGTAGTTGGTTGAACCCTAGTTGCTGTAGAGGAATCTTCTCCAAATCTATAATAGGTGAAAACAACCTCACCCTTGGCAGCCTCTCCTACAGGTAGATTAGGGGTTCCCTCAACCCATCCCTGGATATTTGGAGTAGTCGTCCAATAATTTCTTAACGTAGTTCCATCTGCCGGGAAAATACGGAAATCAAATTCCTCTGCTATCTCAAAATAATTCTCTGTTTCTTCTACTGTAGCCGTAAATTGATATAGTCCAGCAGGGGCTTCTCCTAAAAGATTTTGACCTTTTTTCGAGTCATACCAAACCTTGCCTGAAGCATCTGTAATTACGACATGTGCTTCTCCAAGTTGCGCTTTTGCACTGATGGTATGGGCATTAGAATTATACTCCCCATACGTCCAACAGAGAATGTTTGGCGTGTCAATCCATACATTTGAAGCCTTAAGAACATCAAATTTAACTTCAGAATGAAGACCAGAATAGTTGGCATCCTCTTCCAAATGGGCTTCCATAATATATTTTCCAGCTGGTACTTTACCGTCCACACGGAAGGCGTCTAAAGAACCAACGGTTGCTGTTGCTTCTATTTTATTCCCTGCGGCATCCGTCTTATAGAAGGTGAAAACCACATCAGAGATATCTCCATAAAGCGGTATAGCAGTTGGTGCATTAAATTCTGCATCGTATTGTCCATACGTCCAACGTATGATATCAGGTGTATCTACCCAACGATTAGAAGCCTTCATGACATAGAAGGTGACCTCTGAATGAAGACCAGAATAGTTATCTCCTTCATCCAAATGGGCTTCCATTATATATTTTCCAGCTGGCACTTTGCCGTCCACACGGAAGGCGTCTAAGGAACCAATGGTTGCTGTTGCTTCTATTTTATTACCTGCGGCATCCGTCTTATAAAAGGTGAAAACCACATCCTCAGCATTCCCATAAAGCGGTACTGCAGTTGGAGCATTAAATTCTGCATCATATTCTCCATATGTCCAACGCATAATATTTGGAGTTTCCTTCCATTGATTTAAGGACTTAAGAACATGAAAATCAACTACACCTCGATGAGCAGTATAATTCACTGTTTCATCTACTGTAACAATCATCCGATAATCTCCAGCCGGAATTTTTCCTTCCGCTAAAGGATTTCTAAATTCCGTCATAGAGGCTACTCCATCTCCAATAGGATTTCCGGAAGCATCCAATTGATAAAATACAAAGACAGGAGCTACATCAGAGCTGGCTTTTGCCGTCCAAACATTCACAGCTTCATCAAACTCTCCATAACGCCAGCGAATGATATTAGGTGCCTCTGTCCAGGTGGTTGTGACTCTTTGAATGGTAAATTCAATATAATTAGAGGTCTCAGCCCAGCTGTCTGTTTCTGATACTTTGGCAAATAAGCGATAGGTTCCTGCATCTGCAACAGCAATATCTGAAACTGGTTCCCAGCTTCCATCCTCTAGCTTTCGGTCATAAGTAAACTGAATTTCGCCAAATCTGGCACTACCAATTGGAGTATTTAGGGCAGAATTGTACTCCCCATACGTCCAACGCATAATATTTAAGTAAGTAATCATATTCTCCGCTTGAGTAACTTCAAAGTCTGCATAAGAGTCCTTTACTCCATACGCTTGATCTATCCACTTGTAATGAATATTGTCTCGCAGGGTAACCTTTATTTGATAGGTTGTCGCTTCAATACAATCATAAGGCTCTACATACGTATATAACCCAAAGTTCTCATCCGTATCAAAAACAGGAAATTGAGCAGTTCCATCGTAAGTAACACTAGATAGGGTAGGAACAGCAATTTCTGTATAAATAATTACCGTAAAGGCATGCTCTCGTCTTGTGGTATCATCTGAAATATTAACCAAAGGACGATGATTTGGTGCAGTAATTTGATAATACACGGTATAGGTATCTGGTGTACGAGGTCCAACCAGAGAAATATGGGTACCAGCATTCACATCATTAAATTCATTTTCGGTATAATAATTTAGGTTACGCATTCTATATAAGTTAAAGCTAATCTCTGCATCCCCATAAAATTCATCATACTTTTTTCCAACCCAAATATTCCCCATAATACTTCTACGATTTACACTTACCAGAGTTACATTAGGAATAAAAGCTGTATCTCCAGTTCCAAAAAACTGAGCTAAGCTATGTCCGTTCGCATCCTTCTGCTCTAAATAAGTAAAGCTGGTTCCTTTAATTTCACTTTCATTTGTGAAGATGAGCGGTGCTTCTTCAACTGTAAATCGCAGCAAGCGAGAAAATCCACGATATAAAACATTGGAATCTGTACCCTTACTATGGTCTGACCCATCCCACCAATGAACATGGGGGCCTACGACAACATCAGCAACCACACAGGATAACTCATAGTCTCCAGCAGGCATCGTTTTATTGATATATTTGTTAAAATCCTTACGATTAAAGGAATAACCAATACTATGTCTAACGCCATTTACGATATAGGTTAAATTGAATGTAAAAAGTCCTTCAACAATTTCTCCCTCATCCCCATGCTCTAGACGAGGAGCGTCAATCGTGATATCCTCACCATAGGTCCAGCTTGGGATACTATACTCCACCTGCTGCTTCTGAGCAATACTTTCCTGCTCATCAAGCATACCATTTTCTAGTTTTAAAATATACCACGTCTTCTCTACTGTCGCAGTTTTACCGTCCTCAGAAATAGTAATAACTAAACCACGAGCCTTTGCATCTGTGGCAAGTCCAGTCGTAAAGGAAAAGTTATTTTTGGCGGTAAGTATAGCACGAGCAACGTAAATTCCAACCTCACTCGCAGTACGTACATATGCACTATCTGTATCATAATACACGTCATAATAATCATTGTTCCGTAGAATAGAAATCGTCATTGGAATTGGTGTACCACTAGCAATAGGAGTTCCAGTGCCATAGTTTTCTCTATAGCGTGCAAAGGATTGTTCCACAATTCTTCTTTCTCCACCACTGACTGGCAAGCCGTTTTCATATTTCATACCATAATAAGGAACTTCTTGGAAATTTTCATAATATATATAAATATCTCCAGAACGTAAGGAGGTCGTCCTACGAATCTTTTCGGTCCATGAAACCTCCCAATGTAAGTTATCATAGTTATTCAAATCAATATCCTGAGGCTTGATTTCCAACAAAATTTCCTTATTAGAAAAGGAATAATTCTTAGCATCCACAGCAGTTTGATCTATGGAAATAATGTAATAGCCTGATTCATGAAGCACACTAGTATCAGCCCATTCATCTTCAGAGGTTGCCCGGTATTTCGCAGTCAAGCAATACCCAAGCAAATAATCTCCGCTATTTCTATCCGTCACCCAGATTGGATCCGTAGAGGATACAGATACGGTATAGCCACTCTCCGAGAACTTAGCCTCATAGACAGCCTCTGTTCTTTTCACAACCTCAGAGCCTAACGCATCATTATTCATAAAATTCCAAATCGGTGTTACACTTCTCGGTAAAACTGTCAAGGTAAATGTATGAGTCCCAGTTGGAAGTTCCCATTCATACAAGGAATCATCCTTTAGCCCTACAGTAACTGTATAATCTCCAGCAGCAATATAGCCACCACTGGATGCTTTAAAATCAGCAGATACAAATTCATAGGGACTATCCACTCCAAAATCACCTGTCCAGGTGGAAAGAAGCTCTCCATAGGTTACTATTTTATCTGAAGGATTTGCAACTATGGTCTTTTCACCAGCTCTCGCCATTGGTAGATTTGTTTTACTTTCAGACACTACATTCGAAGATAATTCTAGTTTATTATCTTCAGCTTCTACTCTGGTATTTTCACTCGTTGAATTCCAAAACTGACCTAAAATTGGGAAACAAAAAAGAAAAACCAATACTACTAAAAAACTCATTTTTCGATGTTTTTTTGCGATAAGCATCATAGGTACAACTCCTTTACTTTCAAATATTGACAAAAAATTGCCTACTGAAACAATTTTACTCCACTCACTAGTGAGTGTCAACAGAAATTCCCTGGTTATTTTAAAATATTTTCATGAAAATGCTTAACAATGACAGCTCCTAACCCTATGAAAGTTTTCTTTTCATTGAATTGGAATTTTTTAACATTTTTTTAAAAAAATAATATGCTTAAATCCTAAGATTCAACATAATAAAAAAATGCTTGTCAGCAATTTTCTTTTGCTAAACAAGCACTTCATTTTTTCTGTTATTTTTACTCCATCCAGCTGGGGTCATTGGGGTTCTTCTGGAATTTTAGCACTTTAGAAATATCCTCTTTAGAGATATACTTCTCCTCTGCTGCAACCCTTACTAAGGTTTCAAAATTTGATAAGGAATGATTTATCACATTGGCATTTTTCAAACGAATCAGCCCCTTTTCTAAACCATAGGTAAAGATAGAAGCTATCCCCAAAACATTTGCCCCCGCCTCTTTCAATATATCTACAACCTCTAAAGACGAACCAGCGGTAGAAATCAAATCCTCTATTACAACAACATTTTTTCCAACGGGTACAACCCCCTCAATTTGATTGCCGCGACCATGATCCTTTGCACCTGCTCTTACATATCCCATTGGTAGCTTAAGAAGCTCTGAAACGTAGGCAGCATGGGCAATTCCAGCTGTAGATGTACCCATGATTACTTCTACGGTTGGATAATACTTTTTTACCAAATCCGCCAATCCCTCTTCAATGATTTTTCTCGTATCCACATAAGACAAGGTCAAACGATTATCACAATAGATTGGTGATTTTATCCCAGAGGCCCAGGTGAAGGGCTCATTTGGTTTTAAAAACACAGCTTTTATTTTCAATAATTCTTTAGCAACAATTTCTTCAAGCTTTTCCATTTTAACAAAACTCCTTTACACAACGATGATATGCAGCAACAGGATCCTCAGCAGCTGTAATAGAGCGGCCAACAACGATATAGGTTGCTCCTAACTCTTTGGCATAGGCTGGTGTTGCAACTCGCTTCTGATCATTTTTGGAATCCTCCGCAAAGCGGATACCTGGGGTGACAGAAATCAAACCCATCTCTTTGAGGATTGGTGCCTCCAAGGCAGAGCATACTACACCTGATAAGCCCGCTTCCTTCGCATTTTGAGCATAGGTTTTTACCACCTCTAAAAGAGGCTTTTCTATTAGTAGCTCATGCTCTAAAATTTCTTGAGATATGGAGGTAAGCTGAGTAACAGCAATCAGCTTTGTTTTCTTGCCTGCCTCCACACTATCTAGCCCTCTTCTAGCAGCACGCATCATTTCAATTCCTCCAGCTGCATGGACATTTGTTATTTCTACGCCAAGAGAAGCAATATTACGCATCGCCTTTTCCACCGTATTAGGAATATCATGAAGCTTTAAATCTAAGAAGATTTGACACCCCGCCTCCTTCAATTTTTTTACTAGGCTAGGGCCTTCCTTATAAAATAGTTCCATTCCAATCTTAATAAATGGGCTCTCCTTCGAAAAAGGCTTTAAAAATTCAAATAGCTCCTCCTGATTTTTAAAATCACAAGCAATAATTACATCTCTTTTCATTCTGCTTTCTTAATTATCCTTTCTAAATTTTCTATTTGAAGCTCCTGCATCACCTTAGGCAAATCCTCGATAATTTCCTTACACGCCAAAGGATTTACTAAATTAGCAGCACCTACCATAACTAGGCTTGCCCCCGCATATAGCATCTCAATCACATCGTAGGCAGTAGTTACACCACCCATCCCTATGACAGGAATAGAGACACTATGGGCTACATCATAGACCATCCTTACTGCAATAGGATAAATTCCTGGCCCACTATAGCCTCCCTTTTTAATGGATAGGATGGGCTTTCCAGTTTTTAAATGAATGCGCATACCCAGCATAGTATTGATTAAACTGATGGCATCTGCCCCTGCCCGCTCTACAGCCTTTGCCAAGCCTACTATATCTGTCACATTAGGAGACAGCTTTACTATCAAAGGCTTTTTAGAAACGGTTTTAACCTCTCGAACCAACTCTTCTGCAACCTTCTCATCGGTTCCAAAGGCCATTCCGCCCTCCTTGACATTAGGACAGGAGATATTTAATTCTATAGCAAAAATCTTATCACAGGTATTCATCACCTTGACTGTATTTACATAATCTGCTATGCTGTGCCCTCCAACATTGGCAATGACTAAATCCTCATACACCTTAGATAGCTTAGGGATTTCTTCATGAACTACTTGATGAACGCCTGGATTTTGGAGACCAATCGCATTGAGTAAACCACTTGGACATTCCGCAATTCTTGGAAGAGGATTTCCATATCTTGGCTCAAAGGTTGTTCCCTTTAAGGAAATGCTTCCTAAAATATTCAAATCAAATAGCTCACTAAATTCATAGCCAAAGCCAAAGGTTCCAGAGGCAGGAATGACTGGATTTTTAAATTTTTTACCTAAGAAATTAATTTCTGTATTCATTCAAAAAGCACCTCACTTGCTTCAAAAACAGGACCTTCCTTACAAACACGCTTTGGACCAGTAGTCGTCTTTATCGAGCAACCCATACAGGCCCCAAAGCCACAGCCCATTCTTGCTTCTAAGGATAAACATCCCTTAGCATTAAATTCCTTTAAATTCTTCAAAAAAACTTGAGGCCCACAGGCATAATAATAGTCAAAATCTAGAGGATGACTCTTCAAATAATCGATGGGATTTCCTTTAAAGCCATAGGACCCATCCTCTGTACAAAACTGGACCTCTCCTAGCCTGCAAAGCTCGGAAATCAACACCAAATCTTCCTTTTTGGCTGCTCCGTAAACAATGATAGGCCTTATTCCTTTTGCCAAAAAACGCTCTGCTAAGTCCAGCATAGGAGCAATTCCAATCCCTCCAGCAAGCAATAACGGCTTTTGAGCCTTGTTTATATCAAAGCCATTGCCAAGACCTACCAAACAATCCAGTCTGGCTCCTACAGGATACTCAGCCATTTCCTTTGTTCCCTGACCTAATATCTTCACAAGAATTTCTAACCGATTTTGATGAACTCTACATACCGAAAATGGTCTTCTAAGATAATGAATCGGAAGCTCCAATTCCACAAATTCTCCTGGATTTTTGATAGCACTAAAGTCTCCTTTAAGCTCCATTAGGAAAATATTTTCTCCAACTTTTTCATTTCGTACAACCTCAACAATTTCCCTTTTCACATTATTCCTCCTGATCTATTACCGAAACCTTCATTGTGATTTCCTCTAAAACATTCAATAACACCTTTACCGTATCTAAGCAGGTAAACACTGGAACATTATTGTCAATGGCCGCTCTTCTAATAATCTTACCATCTGCTAGAGAATCCTTCTCTCCTGAGGTATTGATTACGTAGGTCACATACCCCTTTTTGATAGACTCCAATATCTCTTCTGAGCCTTCCGATATCTTCTTCTTTATTCTAGTTTTTATACCATGAGACTTTAAAAATTTGGCAGTTCCCTTCGTGGCCTCAATGTTAAATCCCAAATCATAGAATCTTTGAATGAAAGGAAGAGCTAGCTCCTTATCCTTATCGGATATCGTAGCAAGAATACTTCCATAGTTGGATACCCGAAGTCCAGAGGCTCTTAAGGACTTATATAATGCACGGTTTAAGGAGTAATCGTAGCCAATCGCCTCTCCTGTGGATTTCATTTCAGGAGATAAAACCACATCCATACCTGAAATCTTACTGAAGGAAAAGGTAGGAGATTTCACATACCAGCGCTTTCGGTTTTTCGCTAAGCCTATATAGCCTAAATCCTTAAGCTTAGCACCTAGCATGACCTTTGTGGCAAGGTTGGCGATAGGAATCCCAGTCGATTTCGCTAAAAAAGGTACTGTCCGACTTGATCTTGGGTTCACCTCAATGATATAGACCTTTCCCATAGAATCCACGATAAACTGAATATTATATAAACCTATCATTTTAAGCTTAAGTCCGATTCTAGTTGTATAATCCACAATCGTAGCCTTGACCTCCTCTGTAAGAGAATACGGTGGGTAAACACTCATAGAATCTCCACTATGAACCCCTGTTCTTTCGATGTGCTCCATAATGCCAGGAAGGAATACATCCTCTCCATCACAGATGGCATCCACCTCACATTCCTGACCAGAAATGTATCTATCCACTAGGATTGGATGCTCCCGATCATAGGCAAGGGCCTCTTTCACTCTGTCTATTAGGACCTTTTCCTCATAGACGATATGCATCATTCTTCCCCCTAAAACAAAGGATGGACGAACGAGCACAGGATAACCAATTTCCTTTACAGCATGAAGAGCCTCCTCTACACTATATACACCGACTCCCTTTGGCATTGGAATTTCAATTTCTCTCATCGCCTGTTCAAAGAGTTCTCTATCCTCTGCTAAATCAATACTTTTAGAAGAGGAGCCAAAGATTTTAACCCCCTCCTTAGAAAGCTTTGAGGCCAAATTGATGGCAGTTTGACCACCTAAAGCCACGATGACGCCCTCAGGCTGTTCAAAGTCAATTACATTCATTACATCCTCAAAGGTCAGAGGTTCAAAATAAAGCTTATCCGAAATCGTATAATCGGTGGATACTGTTTCAGGATTATTATTTATAATGATGGCCTCATAGCCAGCCTCGATGATGCCCCAAATGGCATGAACTGTGGTATAGTCAAACTCCACTCCCTGACCAATCCGAATTGGACCAGAGCCTAAAACTATGATTTTCTTCTTTTCACTTCGAATGGATTCATTTTCCTGTTCATAGGTAGAATAAAAATAAGGGACATAGGATTCAAACTCAGAAGCACAGGTATCAATCATTTTATAGACAGGATATATGCTGTTTTTCTTGCGGAAGGCATAGATTTCTTGAGGTGTCGTGTCATAGCATCTAGCAAGGTAGGAATCTGCAAAGCCATTTCTTTTGGCCTGAAGAAATACCTCCTTATCCCAAGGATGAAGCAATACCTGCTGTTCTAGATCGAGAATTTTTTGAATTTTTTCGAGGAAGAACCGGTCTATTTTTGTTAAAAAATATAATTCATCTATCGTAGCGCCTTTACGAAGAGCCTCCGCTAAAGCATAAATTCTTTCATCTGTATGAAGGCCGATAAACTCCATAATTTCCTCTAAAGGCTTCTCCTTCAAGAAGGAAAGCTCTAAATGGTCTACCCTATTTTCTAAGGAACGCACTGCCTTTAAAAGAGATTCCTCAAAATTCCTGCCAATGCTCATGACCTCTCCTGTTGCCTTCATCTGAGTAGAAAGACTGCGGTTCGCATCTGCAAATTTATCGAAGGGAAACCGAGGAATCTTTGTGACAACATAATCTAAAGTTGGCTCAAAGCTGGCTAGTGTATTTGCAATCCTGATTTCGTCTAGTCGTAATCCACAGGCTATTTTTGCAGAAACTCTAGCAATCGGATATCCAGAAGCCTTTGATGCTAAGGCCGAGGACCGAGATACTCTAGGATTTACTTCAATTACATAGTATTTAAAGGAATATGGGTCTAGAGAAAACTGAACATTACAGCCTCCCTCTATTTTCAAAGCCCGAATGATATTTAAGGCCGAATTTCTCAGCATTTGATATTCCTTATTTGTCAGTGTCTGACTTGGTGCTACAACGATACTATCTCCCGTATGAATTCCTACAGGATCCACATTTTCCATATTACATACTACAATGGCTGTATCATTCTTATCTCTTAAAACCTCATATTCAATTTCTTTAAAACCCTTGATGGACTTCTCTACCAGCACCTGAGTAACTGGGGAAAGCTTTAAGGCATTTTTAGCAAGAGGAATCAGCTCCTCCTCATCCTCGGCAAAGCCACCACCTGTACCACCTAGAGTGAAGGCAGGACGTAAAATCACAGGATAGCCAATCTCCTTAGCCGCCAAAATGGTTTCCTCTAATGTGGTAGCTGTCTTAGATTCTAAAATAGGCTCTCCAATGGATTCACAAAGCTTTTTAAAAAGCTCTCTATCCTCCGCTTGATCAATTGCCTCAAAGCTAGTACCTAAAAGCTCTACCTTACATTCATCTAAAATTCCCTTGGTGTAAAGCTGCATCCCCAAATTTAGTCCTGTTTGCCCCCCAATGGAGCACAACAATCCATCAGGCCGTTCATAACGCAAAATTTTAGCTACATGCTCTAAATCCAGAGGCTCCATATAGATTTTATCAGCAATCTTGGTATCTGTCATGATGGTTGCCGGATTAGAGTTTACTAGGATTACCTGATAGCCCTCCTCCTTTAAGGCAAGACAAGCCTGCGTTCCAGCATAGTCAAATTCTGCACCCTGACCAATCACAATCGGCCCGGAGCCTATCACCATTATTTTCTTAAGATCTGTTCTTTTTGGCATACATCTTCTCCTTGTTGGCTTTCATTTGTTCAATAAACCTATTAAATATATAGCTACTATCCTCTGGACCAGCAGCGGATTCTGGATGATACTGAACAGAAATCACTCTGTTTTTTTCATCTGCCATCCCCTCTGCTTCTCCATCTAACAAATTGATGTGGGTGAGTCTTAAACCCGTATGTTCTAAGCTTTTTCCATCAATTGCGAAGGAATGATTCTGGCTTGTAATTTCCACCTGATCTGTATCTAAATCCTTCACTGGATGATTTCCACCACGATGTCCAAATTTCATTTTGTAGGTTTTTGCCCCATAGGCTAAACCAATCAGCTGATGCCCTAAGCAGATTCCCAAGATAGGAAGCGTTCCCTTCACCTCTTGAATCAAGGAGACGACCTCCCCTACATCTTCCGGGTCCCCTGGCCCATTAGATAGAAATAACCCATCCGGCTTATATTTATAGATGACCTCCTTAGGGGTATTATAGGGAACGACAATCACATTACAGCCACAGGCGTTTAATTTACGAATGATGTTCAGCTTTACTCCACAATCCACCGCAACTACAGTGTATAAGGGATTGGCAGTACGAGAATACCAAATCTTTTTAGAGGAAACTTTGGAGACCTGATCTTTAGGAAGCGTATAGCGCTTAAGAAGCTCCATACATTCCTCCATTGGCTTATCTAAATCACAGATGAGCGCCTTCATTGCTCCCTGCTTGCGGATGATACGAACCAGCTGTCTTGTATCCACCTCAGCCAAACCCACAACATGATTTTCCTCCATCACTTCTCCTAAGGTTCTTGTATAACGGAAATTAGAAGGAAGATCGTTGTATTCCCGAACGATGAAGCCTGACATAAAGATGCCCTTAGATTCATAATCCTCATCTGCTAAGCCGTAATTTCCAATCAAGGGGTAAGACATACAGACCATTTGATCACAATAGGATGGATCAGAAAGAATTTCCTGATACCCAACCATAGAGGTATTAAACACTAGCTCTGCTAGCTTCTCCTCCATGCTTCCAAAGCCGATTCCTTCAAAGACCTGTCCATCCTCTAATACCAATTTTCTTTTCATTTCTCTTCCCTCCAAACCACCTTACCATTTACTAAGGTATATCTAGGAAATCCTGTAAGGACCCGACCAATAAATGGACTGTTCTTCCCTAAGGATTTAATTTCTTCCTTTGTATAGACTCTATGCTTTTTTATATCTAAAACGGCAATATCGGCAGGATAACCAACCTCTAAGCGCCGAACAGGCAATCCAAATAGCTCCATTGGCTTATAGACTAACCAGTCTAAGAATTTGCTTAAGGGAGCAAGGTTTGTTTCAATAAAGTTCGTATAAATTAGAGGTACCATCGTTTCTAGTCCAATGATTCCATTTGGGCACTTCTCATAGGGTCTTTTCTTTTCCTCTTCACTATGGGGCGCATGGTCAGAGGCGATAAGGGAGGCTGTCCCATCTAATAAAGCCTCTACAGTTGCCAGACGGTCCTTTTCTGCACGCAAGGGTGGATTCATCTTCCAGTTTCCATCCTGAATCATTTCCTCATTTAACAACAGGTGATGAGGAGAAACCTCACAGGTAATATTAGAATATCCCTGCTGATGCGCCTGCCGAACTGCCTGAAAAGATTCTGCGGTAGAAAGATGACAGAAATGATAACGACATCCGATTTCCTTAGCTAGCTCTATTTCTCTTCGAACAGCCACATATTCTCCTGCTGGCTTTTTGGAATCTACCAAATCCTCGGCATGAGAGGCAATCACCACATTATGCTTTTTTGCAATCAGCATCGCCTCTTTTAAAAGGGCCATATTGTTCACACCGATTCCATCATCACTGATGGCATAAACTCTTTTACAGAGCTCCTCTAACTTTGCAAGCTCCTTTCCCATTTCTTTTTTAGAAAGAGCACAGTAAGGATAGACCTGTACTAAAGCATTCTTCTTTAGCAGCTCCTGTTCTACCTCTAGATTTGCAATGCTGTCTGGAACTGGATTTAAATTTGCCATTGCCAGTAAAGTGGTTATTCCACCCTTGGCTGCAGACATAGTTCCTGTTTCTATGGTTTCCTTGTAGGAAAAGCCGGGCTCTCTTAAATGAACATGCACATCGATAGCTCCTGGTATAATCAGGCAATCTGCAGCATCCAATATCTCATCCTCTTCTTCAATAGAATCCAATATCCTTACGATGCTACCATCCTTGATTTGAATATCCTTCTTTATTAAATTATTCTGTTCAATGATCCATCCATGCTTTAAAATCATAATTTACCATCCAGTACCATAGATAGCACAGCCATCCGAATATAAACTCCATTGGTCATTTGCTGAAAGATTCTACTCTTGGAGCATTCCACAACCGCATCGGCAATTTCCACACCTCGATTGACTGGGGCAGGATGCATAAATATCGCATTTTCTTTCATATTCTTCACTCTTTCTAGGGTTAATCCATACCTTTGATGATATTCCTCTACACTAATTGACATTTCCTTCTGATGACGCTCAAACTGTACCCTCAGCAGCATCACAACATCACAGGTGGCCAAGGCTTCCTCTAGGGAAAGGTAGGCTGCAGACCCATCATTATATTCAGCAGGCCCTGAGATAAAAACCTTCATCCCTAATCTTTGCATAACCTCTATATTAGTATGTGCAACTCTCGAGTGAGATATATCCCCTACAATACAGCATTTCAAGCCTTGAAAGGTATGAAACTCCTCATAAATGGTCATCAAATCCAATAACGACTGGGTTGGATGATTGGCCTTGCCATCTCCTCCATTGAAGATTGGAATTTGGATTCCCTCTAACTCCTTGAAATATTCATCCTGAGCATGACGGATGACTACCCCATCCATTCCCAAGGCCTCAAAGGTCTTCACCGTATCATATAGGCTTTCTCCTTTCGCCAAGGATGAAATTGCCGTATTAAAATCAATCGGCTGAATACCTAAATTCACCATGGCCGTTATAAAGGAATAATGGGTTCGCGTTGAATTTTCAAAAAAAAGAGTTGCCATCTTCTTATTTTTATAAGAGACACTCAACCCTTGTTTAAACTGTAATGCATATTCAATGATTTCTAAAATTTTTTCCGTACTCAACTGTCGAAGAGTCAATAAACCTTTCATACCTACTACCTCCAAAAAAAATAGTTTCCTAATCCAAAAGGACTAGAAAACTAGTAGGTACAAAACATCTATATCAAACTGGTATTCTTGTTAGCCTCTCTGGACTATCTTAAAGCTTCTTAAGTATAATAGCACACCTGTTCTTATTTTTCAATAGATAAATCATATTTATGCAAAAAACAATTCTTTTATAAATTTTCTTCTTTTGATTTTCCCATAAACTCTAAAAGAGCCTCATACTTATCTCTTGCATCCTGATAGCCTAGCTGATAAAGCTCCTCTAGCTTAGCCTTGTCTGACTCTAATCTGCTAATCTCTAGGCTCTTAGATGGTCTAAGAATAAACACATTTTTATCCTTTTCAATAAGCTTCATCGTATGGTTATAGACGATGTGTCTATGCTCAATAGCCCGCAACAGCTTTGGATATTTATGGTACTTAAGCTTCATTGCCTGCAATAACAGGCTATTTTGCTTAGCACAGAGATATCCCTCTGGCTTGGTGGAAATAACGACACAGCGTCTTGCATTTTTCTTTGCCTCTACATAAGGAATAGGGTCAGCAAGACCTCCATCTAAATAGCCCTTTCCATCTAGCTGCTGTATCTCAGCTAGCATAGGAAGGCTTGAGGAAGCACATACATAATCGATATCCTTATGAAAGTCAGAACAGAGATGATACTCAGCAGTTCCAGTTTCCACATTGGTTACTGTTGCATAAAGCTTACAGGGATTTTGATGGGCTGCCTCATAGTCAAACGGAATCAGCTCATCAGGAAGCCTGCGGTAAATAAATTCCTTATTAAAATAATTTCCTGTCTTGGTCAGACTTCTTTTTGATGCATAATTGGGATCTCCCAAATAATCCACCATCGCATGGTACCCTCTGCCCTTCTGCTTAGAAACAAAGCTAGAGCCTGTACACGCTCCTGCCGAAACACCATAGACAGCTGTAAACTCAAGCTTCTGTTCTAGGAAAAAATCCAGAACTCCAGCCGTGTAGACTCCCTTCATTCCTCCACCCTCTAAAACCAGATGAATGCGGTCCTGAATCACTCTTTCATGAATCCAAAGAATGATGTGTCTTGCAATCAAAAGGCCAGCAACGCTAGGAACAAACGACACAGAGGCAATAAATTCCTTAGATTCTACTGGCTCCTCGGTAGAAAATAATACATCAAAATGGGATATTCCCTCCTTTTTTGTCTCCAATCTTAAACGCTTGGCCAAAGGACAAACGGAGGTTTTCGAGATATCCTTAATCTGGAATTTCATAGGGTCCAGCTTATTGCCTGTCCCACAACAGGAAAGAATGGGAACTCCAAATTCCTTTGACCTACGTAGGATGGCTAGCTTGCCCTTTAAATCGTCAATGCAATCCGCCACATAGGTAAAACTAGAAAAATCTATCTCCTTAACAGATAAATCATCTATTCGAACAAGAGAAACATGGACAACCGCCTTTGGATTTATATCTAATATCCGACGCTTCATAACCTCTGCTTTATATTGACCTAAAGTAGATTCAGAGGCTATAATCTGGCGATTTTTATTACTAGAATTTACCTTGTCATAATCATATAGACTAAATTCTCCAATTCCCTGTCTAGCTAAGGATTCTACGACAAAACCTCCAACACCGCCAATCCCAAAAACGGCAATATGGCTATTTGCCAGCTCCTTTATCGTCTCTTCTCCCAATAAAGGAAGAGAACGTTCCTCCATAGAATCTACCTCCTTACTTTAATAGCTTTTCTAATTCGCTCGTTAATTCATCTAATCTTTCTACCACAGAAAGGAATGCATCTGGCTTAGTCAAATCAATTCCAGATGTCTTTACAATTTCAATTGGATAAGCAGAGCCACCCATAGAAAGCATTTTAATATAGTCCTTTAAGCTTTCTGGATTTTTCTTTACATTTTCATAGATTGCCATGCTTGCCGCAAAGCTGGTTGCATACTGATAAACATAAAATGGCGTATGGAAGAAATGAGGAATATATGCCCAAACATTATTTTTATAAGGCTCATCCTTTAAATCAATTCCATAATAGGTAAGATAAAGCTCCTCCATAATCCTTTCTAGTTCTTCTGCAGTCACAGGAATTCTTTGTTCCACAAGCTCATGTGCCAGCTTTTCATAATTCGCAAATAAGGTCTGACGATAGAAGGTTGAAACAATATTGTCGATTGCGCGTTGTAGCACGACAATCTTCTCCTCCTTAGAAGTAGAGTGCTGCATAATATAATCTAAAAATAACTGCTCATTAAAGGTAGAGGCAATTTCTGCCACAAATATTGTATAATTTGCATTCAGCATATCCTGTGTTTCATTCGCATAAAGAGAGTGAATAGAATGTCCTGCCTCATGGGCAATCGTAAATGCACTATCTAGGTTGTCATTGTGGTTTAAAAGGATAAAGGAACCTTCCTTATATAGGGAGGTAGAATAAGCTCCTGTTCGTTTACCATCCGTAGTATACACAGATACACGTCCAGACTCTAAAGCTCTACAGGCATGCTGGTAATAGTCCTCTCCTAAGCTTCTACAAGCATCTAAAACCATAGCCTTAGAAGCCTCGTAGGTATATTCCTTATCACTCTTGGCAAAGTCTAAAAAGCGGTCATAGGTATGATAGGTCTTTAAGCCAAAGAATTCTTTTCTTAATGCACAATATCTTTTTAATGGCTCTGTATGTTCTCTTGCAGTCTGAATCAAAGATTCAAATACTTCTGTAGGAATTGCATTTCCATACAGATGACTTTCCAAAATAGAACCAAAGCCTCGACTCTTCACCTCTGCAAGCTCTGACTGCATAATCCCATCATAGATTCCAGCAAAGGTATTTTTATGTGCCTCATAAAATTTAAAGATTGCCTCAAAAACAATTCTTCTATCCTCTTGGTTTTCTAAGATTCCTAAATAATACTGAAAGTTTGATTCATTTAGGGAAAGAGTCTCTCCTGTTGAAATCGTAACTGTTGTAGAGGTATTATCTGTTACAGCTAGCTTGTCATATAGACGGTTATACCCATCTAATGCCTCATTATAATTCGCTAACAGCCGTTCACTCTTCTCATCTAAAACATAGCTTTGGCTGCGGAACAGTCTATCTATCGTATACTCATATACCTGTAAACCTGGCTCTTCCTTTAGGAAACGTGTAATCGTCTCCTTTCCAACTGCCAAAAGCTCTGGAGTTATAAAGGATGTCCTTATGTTAAAATCATGATAGACCTGGTTGACCTTCTGGTAATCCACAGCCGCCTTTGTATCCTTCTGGTTCAAGTCATACTTCATATAGGCATAACAAAAGGATCTAGAAAGCTTTTCACTTAACTCTCGATTTTCCTTGTCATAGGTCTTAAAGCCTTCTAGGGTATTAAGCTTTCCCTTTAAGCCCTCCAGTACTAAAATATTAGTTTCTATGCTATTCAGCTCCTCTAAAAAATCCGCATAGCTCGGATATATCAAATTCAAATTCCATTCCATATTAAATCCATCCCTTCTTTTTTATTTCCATTTTACAACAAAATCAAAGAAAAATCTAGAAAAAAACCTTAAGAACGGCTATAATGAAAAAAGGTGATAGGAAAATGAAAATCGTCGGAACTATCGTAGAATATAATCCTCTACATAATGGTCATGTTTATGCAATTGAACAAATCAGAAAAGAAAGTAAGGCAGATATTTTGGTTGCTGTTCTATCTGGAAATTTTACCATGCGAGGAAATCTATCTATGTTTTCCAAATTTGATAAGACACACCAGGCCTTAAGGGCTGGGATGGATATCCTAATTGAGCTACCCTTTGTTTATGCTGTCCAAAATAGTGATTTATTTGCCAAAAATAGTGTCTCTCTTCTCAATCTAATCGGAGTAGAGGAGCTTTGGATTGGTTCTGAGCAGAATGATCCATCCCTATATGAGGTCTATTATAAGAAATGGAACACAGAAGAAAATCAAAACAAAATCAAAGACTTACTAGCAAAAGGAAAATCCTATAAGGAGGCTACTGCTTCTATCATTGATTTACCTAGTAATGATTTATTAGGCTACAGCTACTATAAGGCAATCCAGGAAAACCATTATCCCATCACAATCAAAACCATCCAAAGAATTGGAAGCTTCAATTCAAAAACCCCGGAACAATTTGCCTCCGCTTATGCAATCCGTCAAAACCCGAAGCTCATGGCAGCCTATTGTCCTTCCTATCTATCTTCTTTTCAGCCTAGGGATGAAGAACAGCTTTTTCCCTACCTAAAATATTCTATCCTAAACAGCTCTAAGGAGGAGTTAAAGGAGATATTCTTTGTGGAGGAAGGTCTAGAACATAAACTAGAGGAAATTAAAAACTTTAGCTCTATTCAGGAGTTTGTGGATTTTTTAGCGACAAAACGATATACCAAGAGCCGCATTCAAAGGATGCTGCTATATATTCTATTTGATATAAAAAAAGTCTTTGTGGAGGAAATAAAAAAAGGTAGCCCTGAATTTGTAAGAATTCTAGGCTACTCACCAGCAGGGCTTACCTATCTAAGCTCCAGAAAAAAACAGGTGAAGCTGTATACAAATCTTAAAAATGGAATCCATCCCATTCTAGATTTAGAACTAAAAATAACAAAAATTTTAGATTTCATCTATCAAACAGAGGATTTCAAACAAGAACAAGCCAAGCCAATTACCATAGAGGAATCTATCCCTATCTAGGATAGATTTTTTCTTTTTTTAAGGAGATAGAGCTCTATTGCCGCTATCGTTTTTGCATCCTTGATTTTTCCTTCTAGAATCAAGGATAATACCTGCTCCAAATCCAACCAGATGAGTTCCACTTCCTCATCCTCATCTAAATGCTGACAAGAAGGAAGGATATTCTCTGTAGAATAAAGATATATCTTTTCAGAGGAATACCCTACAGTTGGATAAAGGACAGATAAAAACTGCAGGTCAAGGGCCCGATTTCCAGTTTCCTCCTCAAACTCTCTTAAGGCTGCCTCCTTTGGATCTTCTCCTTGTTCCAGCTTTCCTGCAGGAATCTCATAAATCACCTCATCGTAGGCATACCGATATTGCCGAATTAAAAGAACCTTATTCTCCTTAATACATAGAACTCCAGCACCACCATGATGTCTGATGATTTCGCGATAAGCTGTTTTTCCATTCGAACAAACCACCTCATCCCTAACAAGTTTAAGAATTTTACCTTCGTAGATGGTTTCTCCCTTACAATAGGTTTCCTTCATATCTTACACTTCCTCTACTATCTTTTTATGCTCTAGCTGCATCCCCTGATACCCCTTTTTCTTAATTTGAATCAGGAATACAGCAAGAGAAATAATGCTCATTAGTGCGATGCATATATTAGAAATCCCCATAGAAAGACCTGCACATTCTACGCCCAGCTCTGGGAAGCAGAATAACAAAAGTAATAAAATAGGAATTCTAAAGACGAAGGCTCTCGCAATATTGATACACATAGCCAGCTTCGTTTTACCAAAGCCATAGAGTACTCCAAGTACAGCTCCATTGATGGCTAAGGATGGAATAGACCAGGAATCATAATTGTGAATCAAACGAATATAATTCTTAAATTCCTCAGCCTGAGCTGGGTCCTTTGCCTGACTATATAAGTTAATCAGTGCCTCCTGAAATAAGAACCGAATCATAATCCAACCAATAAATCCTAAAATCGTTGCCATAATGAAGCTTTTGAAAAAGCATTCTAAAGCTCTTTTTAAATTTCGGTTTCCTAAATTCTGAGAAACAATGGTAGACTCTGTCTCCTCAAAGGAGTTCAGTGGAGTTGTCGCAATTCCATTTAGATTGTTGGATACCGCCAAGGCTCCTACGACAAGACCTGCAGAGGCTTCTGCCTGTTGGACAGCAATAGGATCAGAAAGGTCAATTTGAGATTTCAATATTTCTAGATACTGGGCTCCAAAAATCGAATTGATGGCAACCTTTCCTAACGAAAATACAAATTTGCCAATAAAAATAGGAACAGACATCACAAGGATAGGCTTCACATATTTCCAAGATAGACTAAACTGCTTGATACTAATTCGGAAGATATTATTCTTACGAAGCATCAAGAATCCTAAAATTAAGAATAAGACAATTTGTGAAATCAAGGTTGCTACAGCAATCCATATAATGTCTTGGACATGGAGTCCATAAATGAATAATACATTCAGTCCAAGCTTGACCATCATGGATAAGATGTTAAAGTAGAATATCGATTTCGTATTCCCCTTAGACTTCTGTAAAGCGATAAATACGTTATTGAACGCCACAAAAATGAGCTCTACCATCTGAATAATGAAATATCCTGTTGCCGCAACAGCCTGAGCATTAGATATTCCAGAAATTTTACAGATTGGATAAGCCAAAGGAATACAGATCAAGGCTAGGGCTCCTACCACAACCAAAATAATTGAAACTAAAACATTGGCATTTTTTCTGGCCTTCTCAAAATCACCAGCTCCAAAATGGCGAGCTACAATGATTGCTCCACCAGCGGCAATCCCTGATCCAAAGGACGATAATAAATTTTTAATCTGTCCTAAGGCAGCCACAGAGGATACAGAATCTGTAGAGATTTCATTAGCAAAGATACTATCAATTAAGCTATAGATGGAATTAAAAAGATTATAGACAAATAAAGGAGCACATATGGCTATGATTACTGTCCACATATTCCCATTTAAAATTTTGTCTCTTCTTCTTTCGTCAATTTTCGCCATAGGACCCGCCTCCTTTATAACCATATAGATTATACTCCTATCCTACTGGATTGTTTGGAAAAATTATCACAATTTTTTAAGTTGAGAAATTGTGTGAAAACATTTTCAAGGGACTCCTCAATAAAATAGTGGTAAAATATAGGTTGTATAATTGGAAGGAATAGTGAGCTATATGTTTTTGGAAGTAGGTCAAAATATAGAGGCTTTTGTCGTTTTATTGCCATTGGCTCTTATTTTGTTATTATCTAAATTGCTAAGTATTGGAACAAGGAAGATTGGATTACCCTCTGTCGTTGGTATGCTGCTGACTGGGGTGCTTTTAGGACTGATTACCCTAATCCCTGGGCAAACGATTTTCAGTGACACAGCAATGTCTGGGATTACCTTCATTGCAGAAATCGGAGTCATCCTAATCATGTTTTCTGCAGGATTAGAAACCAATTTAAAGCAAATCAAAACTACAGGAGTTGCCGCGGTAATTATTACTTTACTGGGTGTGATTGTTCCTATGGGCTTGGGATTTTTAGTTGCAGGAATACTCCCTGGTGGATATGGAAAGGATTTTGTTTTCCGAAACCTCTTTTATGGAGTAATTCTTACTGCCACATCCGTATCCGTGACTGTAGCCACCCTAAAGGAATTAGGAAAGCTAAATTCCAGCATAGGTACCGCTATTGTATCAGCAGCTATTCTAGATGACATCCTAGGTGTAATCATCCTATCGGTTGTCGTATCCTTAAATCAGGCATTATCCAATGCCTCTGCCAATGTAGGAATGGATATTCTGATGGTATTCGTAAAAACAATCGGCTTCTTTGTATTTGCGATTGCCTTAGGAATTGCACTCAGAATGTTGTTTAAATTTTTAAGTAAAAAGTACGGACACCACAGACGTTTACCTATCTTTGGAATTGCCATTGCCTTCTTCTTTTCTTATGCAGCAGAGGAATGGTTTGGAATTGCAGACATCACTGGTGCTTTCTTTGCAGGCCTTATGCTGTCTGGTGGCAAGGATTCAGAATATATTGAACGAAGAACCGATATTGCCTCCTATATGCTCTTTACACCAGTGTTCTTTGCCAAGGTAGGACTCACAAGTCTAGCTAGCTTTTCTGAGATTGATACAACCTTCATCTTATTTGGAAGTATCTTTATCCTTGCAGGGATCGTTGGAAAGCTGCTCGGCTGTGGATTAGGAGCTAAGGTGACAGGCTATTCGTTTAAGGATTCCTATCGCTGTGGATTAGGTATGATGTGCCGGGCAGAGGTATGCTTGATTTGTGCAAACAAAGGAATATCTGCAGGAATTATCTCTGCTTCCATTCAGCCTTTTATTCTAGTCCTTATTTTAGTAACCTCCTTCGTAACACCTGTTCTTCTCAAAAAAAGCTATAAAAATGATATCCCTCAGGAGTTAAATACAGATATCATAACGGAATAAAAAAAGAGCTTAAGCATAAACTTAAGCTTTTTCTTTGATATAGAAGGTTTGTTTAGGTCCTGTATCATTCACTAAGACATCCTTAGGAAATCTAAGTAATAAATACATCACCGTCAAATCTCCACTGCAGCCACCAAAGTGAACTGCAAAAAGCAGGCTGACTACAATACACCAAATGTTAGCTGGTAAAAGACAAATCAAAAGAATCATCCAAATACTATGGATTACCAAGGGCGCAGCCGTTGAAATAAATGAAGTTTTTTTATTGACATACCCTTTAGGAAGCCCACAATAGGCACAGCTGAGCGTAATTCCAAACGTCAGCTTTTTTTTCGTGAATATCTTATAAAATAGGCCATGCGTAAGCTCATGCAAAACTAAATAAGCAATCATCGCTATTAAAAAACAAAAACAGCCTAATAGTACTTCTTTACTATTTATCTCTTGCTCCCAGTAGGTTTTTACCTTGAAATAACATGGAATCAAAACTACTGCCGCCATTGGAAAAGAGGCAAGATTTAACCAGAGGGCAAATTTACCATCCTTCGCATCCAATACCTTTGCTTCCTTATATCCTTCTGGCAATTCCTCATAATAATTTTCCATACCAACTACCTCTTTACTTCTTTTTTAATTCAATTAGGAAGGAAGGACCTCGTTTACCAAATCGGGAAAACGCTCAATAAATTCCTTTGCTGAAAGAGATTTGCCCTCATATTCAACTGCATCACAGGCGATAAACCCACTCTTCGTTGTAAGAATGATATGATAATCAAAAACAGACTGAATACCACCATAGGGTAGGTACTGCATCGTAACAGGTCCATCATAGGCATAGACATCCTTAAGCACTAGCTTTTTTCCTTGAAATGTCGTATGAATATCCTGTCCAAATTCTACCTCTTGATTAAAATCAAAGCTATTACATACATAATACATAATATCATTCCTCTTCCTTTATTTTATTCCATATCCTCTAATAATTCAATCGCCTTTTTATACTTCTCATTTCGAGCTAGATCCTCTGATTTTATCTCTGTTAATCGTGTAAGGTCAGAGTTATGCTTTAAATCTGCAAGCTTTATTTTTCTTGCCAGAGGATTTGTCTTTATATTTAAAATATAATCAAAATAAGGGGTTTCCTTATGATGGGTTAAAAGCTCTAACGCCTTTAACACAGGACCACTAAAGCCATATTGAACTAAATCATCTATCGTCATTTGAGTATCCTCTAAGACGTCATGTAATAAAGCTACACAGCAGGCATCCTCAGTATCCATTTGTTCAGCAATATGAAAGGGGTGAAACACATAAGGCAGCCCACTTTTATCTACTTGGTCCTTATGACAGTCAAAGCATAATCGCAGTGCTAATTTTGTTTTATCCGTATAAATCATAATACTCCTCCAGTCCTAGGCTCTTATCTATATTTTATCCGGAAAGTCCTTAGGTCATACTTTTTTTTATCATTTACTTGCAACTAAAACATTTTCTAATTCGGCAAATTCTTTATCTATTTCTTCAGGAACCCAGCTTTTTCCATAATCTAAATCCTTGAACAGAGAAGCAAGACCAGTAATCTGCTTCAATCTTAGAATCTCATCCTTTTCCATTCCAAGATGCTTCGAAATCCAGGCATCTGACCTGCCCAGCTCATGTAAATCCTTAATGATATTGCTCATTAAATCGACATTGTGAGTACCACGTGCTCGGTTGTGGCGAATCGTACTTGCCATCCGATTATCTAAGGTCTTTTGAATCACAGTAACAGGTAATCTTCCCTGTTCACGGTCATAGATATCAGGATAATCCAGCATCACTCTATACCTATGAAAGCCATCGACGATAATATAGCTATCCTTCTCCTTATCATAATAACAGACAATAGGCATCGTATATCCATCCTCTTTGATACTATCATATAGAAGCTTCATCTCAGGTGGGGCAACACTATTTGGATTATAATCATTGGGATTTATTTTTTCAATAGGTACAGATATTACGTTGTATACAGGACTTTTATAGGTCATAATGCTTCCTCCAAACCTTTATATTTTTCTTTGATGATGTCAATGTTTCGTTGCTGGTCTCGGGTCAATCCAAACCCCATAAACCGACAAATGTGGTCATTTTTTAAGATACAGTAGCACATTCTTTTCCAGCTAGGTATATCCTTAGATGTTTTAATATCATCGGTATGATCAGGAATTTTTCCTAAAAAAATGATTCTTGAGCTTTTAAAAATGGTATAATTGGAAATTCCATTCCTTTTAATTTCATACCCACGTTCTTCTAGCTCCCTGATGGTTTCCTCCTCAAGTCCACCACCTACCTTATGCCAAAATTCTATGGAAGTCTTAAACTTTTTAATGTAGTTGTTTCTAATTCTCGCTGGTAGGGTAGCTAACAAAAATTTTGTGTAGGATTCCCAGGTATGGTCTGGTGGTAAGGTGATGTTGCGGTAGCCTAAAGCTTTAGTTCTACCATAGATTCCTCCAAAGTTTACGCCCTTTACTCTCCCTAAAAGCTTTACCCAGGTTTCAGGTTCAATTACCCGATAGAGATTTAAGCTGTCCTTTGCGTAATCATTGAACGGAGAGGCAACTCGCATTTGAGTTGGCTTTACACCTGCCTGATATAGCATATCATACAGCTGATTATAGGAATAGCCATGCTTCGCAATGGCATGCCATACATCTTGAACGGTCCAGTCATATAGTGGAGATGCACACCAGACATTTTTAAATTGCTGAGTAATCCAGCATTGATGCTTATAGCCATTCTTTTTATTCAAGAACGCATTATATCTTTGTAAGGATTCATCGGCCCGAATTCCTAAAAGACAAATCGTTGAAGTATCCCCATGAGAAAGCTTATACCATCTTCCAAACTGCTTAGCCAAATCCTCCTGATGCATCTTATAGCGATATGTGGTAATTGGGTTGTTCTCCATAGTAATTACATATTCATGAGAGGGACGAGGCCGAATCCACAAATCTTCCTTCTTATCGTCCCAGGGATACCAATACATTTCATAGTTACTTAAGGCAGTCCTTGTAGCCATCGGCAAGCAAACCCAATACAGCTCTGCTTCATCCTTTAAGCTCTCAAAGGTTTCCTCCACATATTTTGTGGTATAGGAATACTGGGCTTCAAAATCCTGATGGAATACACCAATCCTACGGTTGGGATAATATTTTCTTTGAAAGTCCATCACTAAATTTAGTAGGAGTCCACTATCCTTTCCACCTGAAAAAGAAACAAAAATATTTTCAAATTCTTCAAAAATGAATTTTAAACGATTTAACAATGCATCATAAACACTTAAATCAAAATATTTCTTTTTCATAATAATGCCCCCTATAATCTCCAAATATTTGATTTATTATACCATAAATTGGTAAAATTTACCAATTTTTCGTAAAAAAAAACTATAGAAATCAAAAATGAAATCTATAGTTCTTCTTGAATTACTTTACTTCAAAGTGATAGTTAATACAGGATCTGTATTTAAACCACTCACTGTAATAACATAAGTACCTTGTGTAACTACCTTGATATTACCATCCTTATCAGCAAATGCTTCAGGAAGTGTATCTACATAACCAAAAGTAGCCCAATCATGTGCCCAGTCGCCATCATATAGCTTGAATTCAGCATTTTCTAATAAGATGATTTCAATGGTTGCAGTATCATCAGCGATAGTCATCTTGAAATCTTCATTCTTTGTCCAAGTATTCATTGAACCAATTACGTAAAGCTCAGTAATGGTCTTGTCGATTTCAACCTCAACAGGAGTAATTACGCCATTCTCATACTTACCATAGCTTACAGAACCATCTTCTTCTACAATGATGATATTGATATCCTTATCCTCAAATAAAGCTAGGTTAGCAGTTTGAACACCATCGTTATTATTGATGATGAAGCCAGAGCTTGTAACAAAGTCATCATATTTATAGATGTTATTTGTCTCATCAGCTAATACCATATCATTTCCTGGCCAAGTTGTTTTCTGAAGACCCCAGAAATGTAATTTAACTGCTGCCCAAGAAGCTGGAACCTGTGCATATAAAGTAATCTTTTCAACCTTAGTTACAACAGCACCTGGAAGTTCTGGATCAGTTGCAGCTGGAGTGTACTTTCTATAAGTAACCTCAAACTTACCATCAGCATTTGCCTCTTCACCTAAAACATATAGGTTTCTTGATAATGCAAAAGCGATATCCACGGTTTGGCTACTACCATTGTTGAAAATAACGCTATTTACACCTGCAGGAACCTTGAAGCCCCAAATATGCTGGTCAGCATTAACCTCAACCATTTCTGCACCTGGCCATACAGTTGCTAATTCTGGATCAAGAGTATTTGCGTCTCCCTCTAGACTGTTCCAGTAATAAATGTTTACTGCTTCCCAATCTGCAGGTACCTGTGCATAAACTGCAGTTTCAGCAGTAGCAACACCTGTTGCAGGAGCCTTTTCAGGAATAGCCTCTTCACCAACATATTCACATTCACTACATACATGCTTTCTTAATCCGGCAGCATCCTCTGTAGCTTCCTTTACGACTTCCCATTCACCCCATTTATGAGCTTCATAAGGAGTCTCCTCTTTACATTCTTCGCATACCTGTCTATGCTTTGTTGCATCGCTTTCCCACTTATAGCTATGGGTATGTCCACCACAGCTTGCTAGGGCAGCTAATGCAGTAACGCCTACTAACGCAAACGCTAAATTTTTAAATATCTTTTTCATTTCTTACTCCTTTATACAACTTAAAAGATATTTGGACTGCTAATTTTTATAGCTTATGAGGTGGGTCCAGCCACCTTTTTTTCAAGTCAAGAGAGCTCTCCATTCCCATAATAGAGAACACATTGACTCAAAAATTTTTGAAAAGCTTTTTTCATTTTACTTACTTTACACTTCAAAACCTAAGCTTTAAAATGATGGGATTCATAGCTAAAATGCTCTATTGATTATATCTGACCAAGGTCAAATATGAATCACAAAATTAGGCTAATGGCTTACTTGCAATAATCGTCTGATAAGCATCCAGTGTTGTCTGGGCAGTCAATGTTAAATCTGACTTACCTAAGGTATCTAAATATAGAGTATAGCCAGCTAAATCAACCTGCTTATCCTGAGCAGCAACGCCATTGCTGTGAACGATACGATAGCTTACCTGATTTACTGTATCTACTAAATCATAATAAATTAAGCTGCCATCCTTATTTGTTTGAATGGTAATTTCCTTACATTCTTCTCCAGATTTACCAAATAGACCCTTGTTATGCTTTAACGCAATTAGCTTCTTATAGGCATTAAACATATCTAAATTCTTAACCTTAAGACTATAGTTCAGCTCATTTACCTTATAAGAGGCATTGTAGGAGTTTTCATTTCCACCCTTAGTTCTTAGGAATTCCTCTCCTGCCAGCATAAATGTAACACCCTGAGAGGTAAATACTACGGAGTTAGATAGCATAGCCATCTTTTTAATTGTAGCCTCATCCTTGATACCAGCAGCCTTTATACGGTCATATAGAGTATAGTTATCATGACAGGTTACATAGTTCACACATTTTTCTGGTTCTAAGGTCTTATTTGTTGAAAGAACTAAACCTCTGAGACCTGCCTTAATATTGGTTACATCACCACTAGAAACCTTACTGCTGTTCGTAATCCAACCACGTTCTGCCTTACCACTAAGGCCTCCCTTAATTAACGCATCACGCATCTTATCATTGAAACAACCATACCCCTCATACTTATTCATTGAAACCTGAGCGGCAGCTGTATGTCCAGAACCTAACGCAATTGTTCCACCAGCCCATGGCTCACCATAAACTGTGATATGCTCGCTAACATTCTCATGTAGATTCTTAGATAGTTCATTCATCGTCTTCACATCATGAATTCCCATCAAGTCAAAACGGAAACCACCAAGCTTATACTCAGAAGCCCAGAATTCTGTAGAATCTACCATAAACTTTCTAAACATTGGCATCTCAGATGCAGTTTCATTTCCACAGCCTGAACCATTAGAAGCACCTGCTGAGGTATAACGGAAATAATATTTTGGCATTAACACATCAAAATTGCATTTTTCTAAGCCTGCAACATGGTTATAAACTACATCCATAATGATATTGATACCAGCCTCGTTGTAGGCCTTTACAAGGTTTTTAAATTCCTTAATCTTCAAATAACCATCGGTAGGATCTGCAGAATAAATACCATCTAAGGCATTGTAATTTAATGGGTTATAGCCCCAGTTAAAGGCTCTTTTTCCTACACGCTCTTCGTTTGCCTGATCAAAGAATGGTAAAATCTGAACTGCATTCACGCCAAGCTCCTTGATATGGTCAAAGCCTGTTGAAACCGTAACATCACCCTCTGTATAGGTTGTTCCTGCCTCATAGAAGCCAGTATAAAGCTTTGCGTTCGCTGCAGTACCACCCCATGTAGTACTACTTGTTAAATCCGCAATATGTGTTTCATATACGGTCAATTCTGTTGAAGAATATGGATGAACGCTCACATTCTCCCAGCCCTCTGGATTCGTCTTGGAAAAATCAACAATCATTCCTCTCAATCCATTTAAGCCAGTAGATTTCGCATATGGATCCACAACCTCAGCATTTTTATAGGTTGCATTTGTAACAACATAGGTATAGTACTTTCCAGCACAATCTCCATTGAAGGTATATTCCCATACACCCTTCTCACCCTTTGTCATTGCAAATTCAGTAAAGATATCATTTCCACCTAAGCTCTTAGGGGTTCCTGTATCATAAATTCTCAATTGGATTGAGGTTGAAATCGGAGACCATACTCTAAAGGTTGTACTTTCTGCTCTATAGATTGCACCTAACTCACCTGTATAGGTATATGCCTCTGCAAAAGCCTGGGTAGAATAAATGATAGAGTTGTCAGCTACCTTCTCAATAGATTTTCCACTTTCCTTAAAGGTTACCTTTAAAGAATAGGTATTAAATAAATCTGGAAGTTCTTTTCCTAAATTATATACTACTCTTGTATCATCCTTACTTTCTAGCTTGTCTAGACCTACAGTATCTGAGAATACCACCTGATCACCAAGCTTAATCTCATAGCTTTCAAAGGCCTTATTGGTTTGGAACCAAATCTGGAAGCCCTTCACAACATTGTAGGCAAGACTAAAGTAGGATACCATATCATTCACTTCTCCAGTTGCACTTGTATACACAGTCTCATCCTCATATTTTAAATAAACATTGTAGTATCCGTATTTATCTCTTTCTAAGGAAGAAAAATCAATAAACCGGTCACTATCTCCGTCTTTTGCTGGACCTTCTGCCCAAACCTTATTCTCCTTAACGATGAAGCCAATACCACTTTGCTTGGCAGTTGTAGAGAATTCTTCCCATTTATATCTTGCAACAATTCCATAGCTGTCTTTTCCATTGAATTGATAGTCTCCACCATCTTTTCCAGTTTCCCACAGCCACAGATTCCAGTGATATTTTTCACCATCCATCGTTGTCTGATCATAATGGATTGCAAAGCCTAAATCCTCAGTAGATTCAGGTAATTCTGGATCTACAGGCTGTGGTTTATCACCATCATCCGGTTTGTCGCCACCATCATCTGTTGTTCCTCCACCACAGGAAACCAAGGATAATCCTGTTAGAAGAAACAATAAAAACAATAATATTTTTTTCATAGCATTACTTCCTAAAATTCCTTTCCTCATTCTTTACTGGTCTTTTTATAATTCTAGCTTCTTTTCAATCGGTATGTTATACTCGCAGAAAATCGTCGTTTCAATTTCAATATTTTTCTCAACATTGATGGATTTAGAGCTGAGCGTTAATATCATTCCATACTGATCAACAGTGAAATGATGTAACGTCAAAATCTCATTTCCCTCACTATCTCTTGTCGAAGTGTTTACCTGATAGGTCAGCTCAGTCTTTTCTTCATTCAAGGAAAAGCATGAATAATACTTCCCACAGTTTGCAAGGATGTAATCCCCATAATAGACGCCACCGCGATGATATCCAGCCTCTAATTCCTGATAGAAAAAGTTGTTGACTGATATGGTCACATCCTCTGGACGATAAGAAATCTCTTCCTCTTCGCCATCTGTTTTTTTAAATACAGATGCGGTATCATCTGGATTCATATAGCTTAATACCTCTTGCTTATAAAACCCATACTGTCCTGAGGCGGTTCCAAAATAGCTTCCTGAAACCTCAGTAATCATATAATGATATTTTAAATCCTTTTTATCGATATAGGTAACAAAGGACACCTTTCCATCCTCTGTCCCATCGACAGTATAGGTAGCTGTAATTGTACTTTTACCAGTAGAGACCTGCTGATAAGCCAGATCAAAATCTAGCTTATCTACAAAATCTTTTATATCTCCTTCAGGAATCGCTTTTGTACACCCTGCCATCAAAAGCATAGATGCACAAAGGAGAATTCCTATCCAAAGCTTACGCATAGGTGTAGGTTGCCTCACCATAACAGCATTCGCTCTTGTTATTCTCGCTGCTATTAATTGTTGAAAACTTTTCTTTTACTAAAAAGCCACGCTCATCATATTCTATTTCAATATTCCATTTTCCACGACAGGTAATATCGCTAGGACGTTTAATAATTAAGGCCTTGTTGACTCCAAAGGCTCTTAAATAGAACCCGCCCCCATCTCTTTTATAGTAATAAATACTATCCAAGCCTGCTGGTCTATAGATTTTTGACTCTAATTGATATCTAGTTGAAATAGATAGATTGGATGAGTTTACTTCTGTAGAAACCCAGTTTGCCTTAGTAATGTGAAGAGGTAATCTCAAATAGTAAGAGGAGCATTTATCACTATAGGTTTCCTTAGAATCCTGAAATTCAACATTTCTCTTACTAACACTTCTTGGAACAATTTCATCAGCAAAATCAAAATAGTTTAAATTTCCTTCATACGCATACTTTACAGGTGTAAAGGATTCATCAATACTATCGATGATACTAGCTAGTTCCTCATCGTTGATATACCCTTCCATAGGGGCTTTTTGGTCACTACAGCCAGCTAATACTACCGTAAGAAAAGCAACAATTATAAGCAGTGCATAAGTAAATTTACGTTGCATACTTTACCTCCTTTTCCGCATTGGTAAATTAGTAAATCTTAATTTCCATAGACTTTTCAGTAATATGAATTTTTCTAACGTCGAAGGTCACCTTAATCTTAGAAGCATCTACTGCTGTCTTTTCTGTTTCCATATAGATGTCCTTCGTACCCGTACCATCCTCTAATTGACAATGGAAGAATTTCCGTTTTCCATAATCTAAAAGCTCAAGAACATTTAACTCTAGACCCTCTTCTGAGGTCTCCTGATAAGCATCATGAGGAATCTCGATTAGATATTGCTTAGTAAATACCTTAACACCTAAGCTTTGAACCATCTTATTTGAGATTTCATCTGTACAAAGAGTAAGAAGGTTATTCGTCTTAAAGAAGAAAATGATAGATGCTAAATTCTTCTCTAGCTGATACTGCTTCTTACATTCTGTATTAGCCTTCTTATATTCTTTAGCTAAAGCCTTTAAAGGATAGGCCTCTACATTACATGCAGCAACAAAGTCCTGATAATCCTTCTTTAAGCCTTCCACAGTACGCTTATAGGTGCCCTTTAACGCATTCAAATCACTTTCATAGCGGATTGCCTCAAGATTAATCTGCTTTTCTAATTCATTCTTCTTCTCTAGACCAAAATTCGCTTTGAATTCACGAATCTCCTGAGCTCTCTTACGATAAGCATCCTTATCCTTATTCATGGCCTTAAAGGTTTCAAAGGCTGTAAGCTCATCTTCTCTAATCTTAGCATAGGTTTGATTTACTCTAGCAACAATTTCCTCATTTCTTTGGTTATGCTCCTGTTTCAATTTGTTTGTATTCCGAGCCAATTCTTCCTTCAGCTTAGCGATAGAGGAATTTAATAATTCTTTTCTATCAGCTAACTCCTTAGCATTCTTCTCTACTACGGCATGAGAGTCTACCTTGGAAGCCTCAGCACAATCTGCATTATATTTTGTCGTTAAAGCTTCAAGCTGTGGTAAGAACTTTTGGTCAACAGCATCTAACCGCTGTTTAACAACCTCCTCGTACTTATCTCCAACAAAGCTCTTTGCAGTATCGTGGTTAAGGAATATTCCATTGATGGCATCAAATTCAGAAATCGCCTTACATACAACCTCTCCATCTCTTAAGAATTCTAGCTGTGTAAAATCTAAATCTAAAGAAAATTTATCCTTTACAGAAACTTCATTAGCTACTGTTGTAAATAAAAGCTGATTTTCTAATGCCAAGCCTACTACATTGGTTCCCTCTATAGATTCAAAGGTTGCAACCTCCACTGCATTTTCCTCATTCTTGCTGAGGCTTATAGCAGAAGCAGGAATAAATACATCATAGCTGCCACTCTCTAAGGAAACAGCTGGTGGAATCGCAAAGGTTAGCTTGCCAAGGCTTAGGGAGCTACCCTTTACCGTTGCAGAAACTAAATTGTCCTTTGGAACACGAGGATTGATGGTGTTCTCAGTCAATTGATCAAACATATGAAGCTTCGTAACATCGACAGCTGCCTTCACAACCTGGCCCTTAGTCAATCCATAATTTGAGGTTCCCTTGATGATAACTCTAGTAGAAGACTCTGTAAAGCCATCTCCCTGCTCATTGATATCTCCATAAATCAAGGTTTCATTTCCTAATTCCTCAAAGTGAGAAACACGAACATCCATGAGATATTTAGATTTGGAAACTACTTCTGGTTCTAAGGATAGATGTTCACATCTTAAGCCGACAATCACTTCTGTTTTACCATCAAAATACTGAGGCTTAACCTTAGCTAATAGGGCTTGAGGAATATCTAAGCTATCCTCACTCCACTTAAAGTCTACATGAATCATATCCTTGCGTCTTTCTAAGGTGGCATGGAAGAAATTCATTTGTGGAGTTCCAATAAAGCCTGCAACAAACAGGTTACTTGGATAATCATATAAATTCTTAGGTGTATCAATCTGCATGATTCTACCTAAGCGCATAACTACTACTCTTGTACCAAGAGTCATTGCTTCTACCTGATCATGAGTAACATAGATAAAGGTTGTCTTCAATTGATCATGTAACTTAGCAATCTCACTACGCATCTGAGCACGTAGCTTCGCATCCAAATTGGATAATGGTTCATCTAGAAGCATTACCTTTGGATTTCTTAAAATAGCTCTACCTAGGGCTACTCTCTGTCTTTGTCCACCAGACATAGCCTTTGGCTTTCTATCCAGGTATTCTGTCAAATCCAATACCTGGGCTGCCCATAATACCTTTTCATGTATTTCCGCATTTGGAACATGTCTAAGCTTTAATCCAAATGCCATATTTTCATATACTGTCATATGAGGATATAGTGCATAGTTTTGGAAAACCATCGCAATATCTCTATCCTTAGGTTCTACATCATTCACAATTCTGTCGCCAATGTATAGCTCACCAGCACTGATATCTTCTAATCCAGCAATCATTCTTAAAGTTGTTGATTTACCACAGCCTGAAGGTCCAACGAATACAATGAACTCTTGGTCCTGAATATCCATTGTAAAGTCTGAAACTGCCTTAGTGCCATTTGGGTAAACCTTATAAATATGCTCTAATCTTAAACCAGCCATAAATTCATTCTCCTTTACTTAACAATTGCAATACTATATGGCGGTAACAGGATACTTCCATCATCCTGCAATCCAATATATTTATCCTTACTATCGGTAACCAATTGACCTACAACCTTGGTAAAGCCCTTGGACTGATAGTCTACTTTCAGATTATCGTAAGGCGCAAAATTAAATATAATTCCAATTTTACTGCCCTGATATTCCTTTTCAATAAACAATAATTTCTGATCCTCACGATCCATCTCTACTAAAGAAACAGCGCCTCTAGCAATTTCCGGATTTTGATTTCTCAATAAAAGACATTTCTTATAAAAATTATATAAAGAGTGTTCATCCTTCATCTGTGCCTTGACTGTTCCATATGGATAGCTTGCTTCTGTTGCCCCAGAAAGAGGGTCACAATCTCCAAAGCCATCTCCCCATTGCATAGGAATACGGACATTTTGGTCAGGAGAGGTTCCAGCATTAGAACCTACCATTCCAACCTCATCCCCATAATAGGTAAAGGTTGAACCATTCATCATGGAAAGCAAAGCATATTGAAATTTAACTTTGTTGATACTTGCCGTTGCGGTAGAGGTAAAGCGAGGTGTATCATGATTGTTTAGAAATGGTGCAGGAATTCCATCCTTTGCCATAGAAATATTAGCTAATAGACCATCATAGTACTTGTTTAGCATTTTCCCCTCAAGATTTAAGGAATTGACTAGCGGACTAGATGGATCACTTACACTCAATGAAAAATTAAAGAAGGAATCACAGCCACTACCATAGTACTGTTCAATGATGGTTACAGGGTCCCAGCATTCACCAACAATATAAGCATTTGGATTGATTGCCTTTGCCCATTTGTTGATTTCGGATAATAAAGCGATACTCTTAGTATGGCTTTCATAATAGTAGTATTTTACTGCGTCTAAACGAAAACCATCTACACCCTTATCTAACCAGAACTTCATTATCTTTTGGAATTCTTCTCGAACTGCAGGACTATCACAATTGAATTCTGGCATATTAGAGGAGAAATTCGCCTCATAATAATAGCCCTTCTTTCCAACCTGATAAGCCTTCTTTGTTGCTGGAATCGCATTCTTATCATCATAGAAGACATAGAAATCCTTAAACTTTTCTTCCTCTTCTGTCAAGGTTTCCTTTGCCAACCATTTTTCATGTGCCTTCTTGGCCTTCGTAAACCAGGCATTCGCACTACTAGAGTGATTGATAACCAAATCTAAAATTAACTTGATATCTTTTTTATGACATTCTGCTACTAATGCTTCTAAATCCTCCATGGTTCCATATTTACTATCCACAGAATAATAATCATCCACATCATATTTATGATAGGAAGCAGATTTGTGAATTGGCATTAGCCAGATTCCATTGAAGCCTAAATCCTGAATATAATCTAGCTTTTCAATGACACCCTTTAAATCGCCAACTCCATCTCCGTCAGAATCATAAAAGGATCTAACAAAAATCTCATAATAATTTCGATAATTATCTTCAATAATATTCGTTGTTTCTAAATCCTCTTCAATGTATTTACCATAAGGCCCCTTAGCCTCAGAGCAACCAAAGCATAAACCTAACATAGCTAAAATAACAATCAATAAAACTCTTTTTATATTTTTCATACTATCCTTTTACTGCTCCTCCAGTTACTCCCTCAACATAGTAGCCTTGTAAAAGGAAGAATAAAATCATAATTGGTATAGATACAACAACACCTGCAGCACAGAAAACTGGGAAATATTGGGTTCCAGCCTCCTTGGCTAGCATCTGCTGTAAGCCTACTGCCACGTTGTATAGCTCGGTATGACCTCCTGCCATTACACTTGCAAGCATATAATCGCCCCAAGGTGCAGTGAATGCTAATAGGATGGTATAAACTACAATTGGCTTGGATAAAGGCATAATAACCTTCCAGAAAATTGTATTCTTATTGGCACCATCAATCATAGCAGCCTCATCTAAGGATTTAGAAATTGTATCGAAAAATCCCTTCGCTACATAGTAATTCATAACACAGCCAGAAATATAAACTAATACTAATCCAAATAATCCTGGCATACCATTAGCAAGTCCAATCTGCTTCAGCATATAATAGGTAACAATCATTCCTAGGAAGCCTGGGAACATACCGATGACCAAAATCAGCTTCATATAGCCCTTTCTCGTCTTAAAGCGTAGCCTTGAGAATGCATAGGCACTCACAAGCGTTAAGACTGTATTCAATACAGAAACGATAAGAGCGATAACTAATGTATTGATATACCATCTCCAGAATGGATAAACAGGATCCGTTACCAAGGTGATATAATTGTTGAATGTCCACTGCTGAGGTATCAAAAGATTTGCCTCATATTTAACAGCAAAGGACTGAATAACTAGATATAAGAACGGTAAAATCCAAATTACAGAAATGACTCCTAAAATGATATAGATAACAATCTTACTCACATTCTCTCTGGCTTTTTTACCACCAGACATTTTTGAACTTGAAAAAACACTAAATTTTTTATCTGCTTCTATCATTGGAAATCACCTTCATTCTTTACAGCATTCGTTCTGTTATAGAAAATCATAGAAATAGATGCGACGACAATAAATACGATAATTCCGATTACTGAGGCAACACCATAGTCCTTAGATACCTGGGTCATGGCAATCTTATATAACCAAGTAATCAGCAAGTCGGTTTGTCCTGCGCCATATACATCTACAGCCAGTGGAGCACCACCTACATTGGTAAATGTCGGATTACCACCAGACAATAGGAAGATTACGTTAAAGTTATTGATATTACCAACAAAGTTAGAAATTAGATAAGGACCTGTAACAAACAGCATATAAGGTAAGGTAATCTTCATATACATCTTCACAGGACTCGCACCATCAATCTTTGCAGATTCATATAAATCCTGAGGAATGTTCATCAAAATACCAGAACACATCAGCATGGTATATGGAATACCAATCCACATATTTACAACAATGATGGTAACCTTCGCAATCATACCATCCTCGAAGAACTTGATATTCTCACTAATCAAGCCTAGGTTCTTAAGAATAACATTCATTGCACCTAAATCAGTATTTAGGAACTTAGAAAGGAATAATAGGGAAATAAACTGAGGAACAGCAATTGTCGTAATTAAAACGGTTCTCCATAATTTCTTAAATTTAATTCCTTTTTTGTTGATTAGCATCGCCACAATCATTCCTAGGAAATAGTTCGTGAATGTAGCAAATATTGCCCAAATTAGAGTCCATAATAGAATTTGACCAAATACAGCTGCAAACTGATATCCATTAGATCCAGTTAAACCAAATAGCTTTTGGAAATTATACATTCCAACCCAGTCAAACAGCTCTTTTGGGTTTTGATAGGTTGAAGAATAATTGGTAAATCCAACAATGATCATTAAAATCAATGGAATGATGGTAAACATGATTACACCAAAGGTTGGAAAGGCAAGTAAAACCTTGTGGAAATTTTTTCCAACCAAGCTATTGACGGTTTCCCTATCTCCTACTCTTTTTCCTATTTTACCTAGATTTTCTAATTCTCTATTTTCTCTTATCTGAATAGACCATAAGAAAATTAATACGGCAATAAAAATTAAAGCAATAACGAAATTTAATAGAATTAATAAACTATCATCCTTAAATTCTGAAACCTCAATGGCATACGTAGGATGAATATAGGTCGTTTGGGCAACATAGCCAAAGGTTCCTATACGCATCATAGCTGGTACACCTATTGAGACCATAAAGAAGATAAAGATGATTTCATATAACAAATACATGAAGCCCTTGATATAGGATTTTCGCGAGATATGTCCAAATCCCATAACGAAATAAGAAAGCTTCGTCTTCCAGTCTCCACTTATAAAAATTTCATAGGTATTGATAAAATAATTGGCAATACCTTTTCCTATCTTGGCAAAAAAGCGAACAACCGTTACGGATAAAAAACGCCAAATCACTTTAGGAATCGCTTCAAAAAAAGCTAAAAGTTTATAAAGAAATCTCTTATAAGTGGGAAGTGCAAGATACTCAATCGTTGTCATATAACCACCCCTTCATTAAAAAGTAGAGTACAGACCACCCTTATAAAAGTGGCCTGTACCAATTTTTAAAATGCTTGACTCTTACTTACTTGCTTTAATACTTTCGTTTAATGTATCAATGGCTGCCTGTAAGTTGTCCATTGTATTTGTACCATCAACCATACCACTAATTAAAGTGTTTGGAGCAGTCCAGAAGTTACCAGGAACAGCAGTCTGAGCATGTGCAAACTTAGCTTGTTCAACTAATACCTTAACATTTTCACTAGCTAATACATCTGGATTTGCAGCAGCTTCCTTATTACATGGAGCAACACCCTGATCTTGGAATCTCTTTAACTGACATTCCTTATTAGATAAGAATAAAGCCAATTGATGAGCAGCAGCTAATCTTTCAGCATTCCCTTGTGCTCTTTGAGGGTTAACACCAAGTAGCTTACCACCTAAGAATGCACCTAAATGCTGTGTATCACCATCGATAGTAATAGTTGGCATTGGAGCACATGCATAGTTAGCACCTAAAGCCTTCTTATAAGCAGAAATATCCCAAGTACCTGCGATACATGCAGCTAAACCATTTGTAGGAGTTGGAGCCTCCATTGCATTCTGCCATGGCTTGAAGGTAGTACCATCCCCAAGATCATACTCATAGTTAATGATATTTAAAATAGCCTTTGCAGCCTTTAAGCCCTTATCTGTATTGAAGTCTGCTTCAACCTTCTGAACAGAACCATCCTCATCAAATGTCATTTGATAGTCAGCACCAAAGGTAAATAAAGCACCAGCACCCCAGAAAGCCTCTTGTAGGTTATAGCCAACCTTCTTACCAGCCTTTGCAGCTACTTCTAGAATCTTTTCCATAGATTTTACATCTTCTTCTGTAAAGATAGATTTATCATATTGAAGATAGTAAGTATTATCTCCAGTATATGGATATGCATAATATTCTCCATTGAAGGTAGCTAACTGACAGCCTAATTCACTATTGTTCTCTTCAATGAATGTCGCATTTTGACCACTAACACGGCCCAATGCACTCTTTTGGAATAATCCTGTAATCTTATCAGATGCAAATTCATAAACATCTGGTCCAACAATCCAGTCCTGAACCTCTGAATCTACCTTATCAGGACCATGCTCTACATAAGTGATTTCATACTCCTTAGTATCGCCTGCTGCCTTTCTTGCAGCCTTGAAGTCTTCAAAAAGACCCATGTTAAATTCTTTGTTTGAAGCAGTACCTGAATATTCTAAGCGAATTACATTGTCTACTTCATTTCCTCCACAGCTAGCTAGTCCTAAAGCAAGAACAGCTGCTGATCCTAGGGCAAATAATTTTTTCTTCATTTTTCTTCCTCCTAAATTTATAATATTTGCCGATTCTCCCAAAGGAGAAATTTGAATTGCTTAAGTATCTTGTAGTAAGCCTCTAATTTTAGATTTCAAAAACAACAAAAATTTTTTAAAAGCTAAAACTACCAAACAACTACCTAAGTAATTCATTTCAGGATAATTCCTGAAATTATTAATACTAGGAAATACTTCCTAAATTAATACCATACCTCATGCCGAAATTCTTCTTTGAATCTCCTTTGCATTAAATCCTATCAATCTATCCGTTTCTGGATGAGAAGGAGTTAAATTCGATTCAATAAAGATGGTTTGAATTCCTAATTTTTTCGCTGGAACAATATCACAGTCATAATCATTTCCTATCATCCAAAGCTTCTCTTCCGTCTGAAAATCTTTGATTGCTCTTATGAAAAATTCAGGATTCGGCTTTTTCACTCCATATTTAGAGGAGAGCGCAATTCCCTCAAAATATGAATGAAGTTTTAAATGCTTTACCTCTTGTAGAGTGAAGGCCTCTTGAGCATTAGATAGAACATATAAGTGATGTCCTTCTTTCTTTAGCCTCTTTAACAAGGTCTTTACACCCCTATATAGACGAAGGTATTTTGTTGAACAGCTTCTAAATATTTTAGCGACCCGAATAGATTCCTCCTTAGAAATTTGAAACATATTCTGAAACACCTTTAAAATATCTATTTCCTCCGTCTCCAGTTCAAGGTCCTTACAAAGCTTTTGATACTCTTCCCTTAAATACTCAGGCCCAGCAGGGTGAAGATATTTTACTTTCCTTGTGAAGGTATTCCAGAAATGAGGACTATCCTCATCTGTGGATATGTCTATCAAGGTGCCATACAAATCAAATAATATCGCCGCCATACCGTAATAGCATCAACTCCCTAAATACTTATTTCTAATAAGCGTTAATATACCCCCCCGGGGTATAAAACTACCTTAAAAAATGTCAGCCAGTGGCATCTTTCAATTTCGGGAGAGGCATTCATCTCTTATTCTTTTTCTTTTTTCGTTTTTTCCACTCTTTATTATACACTATATTGATAGCGCTTTCAATACTTATTTTTTTACCCCACTCCAAGAAAGAGGGGGATTTCCCACAGGCAAATTGTCCATGGGAAATCTAAAGAAGGAGAAAACTATCTATAATTTCCAAATTTCTTCGTTGTAATTCTGGATAGAACGATCTGAGGAAAACTTGCCACTTGCCTGCATATTCATTACGCATTTCTTATAGTAGGCAAGAGTATCAAATTCCTGGTTTGCCAAAAGCTTTGCCTCCAAATAGGATGCAAAATCAGCCAATACCAAATAATGATCTGGGTTACTGCCCTTGAGCAGACTATCATAGATTGCCTGGAATACTCCTGTTCCATTATCATCTAAGGAACCGTCAATCAGACTTTCTACTACCCGCTTCAATCCTAAATTATGTTCAACAATTTCACTTGGATTATAGTTCTTCTTAATTTCAGCAACCTCTTCTACGGTTGCCCCAAAGATATAATTATTTTCACGACCAGCCTCCTGGCATATCTCGACGTTAGCTCCGTCCAATGTACCAATGGTTGGCGTTCCATTCATCATAAATTTCATATTTCCAGTACCAGAGGCTTCCATACCAGCCATAGAGATTTGCTCAGACAAATCAGCAGCACAAACTAGCTTTTCTGCATAGCTTACATTATAATTTGCCACAAAGACTACCTTCATCAGGTCTGTAACCTCTGGATCATGATTCACCTTATCTGCAATGGTGTTAATCAATTTAATAATTGCCTTGGCCATATAGTAGCCAGGAGCACTTTTAGCTCCAAAGATAAAGGCGGTTGGCTTGAAATCCTTTATGCTTCCATCCTTAATTCCATAATAGATATATAGGATAGATAAAGCATTCAATAACTGTCTTTTATATTCATGAAGTCTCTTAATTTGAATGTCAAACATAAAATTCGTTGGAATAAGCACATGTTCATGCTTATAGATATACTCCTTAAGAATCTTTTTGTTTTCCATTCGGGTAACCTTAAATTTACGCAAGAAGGTTGGATCCTCTACATAAAGCTTCATCTCACTTAGCCTGGATAGATGAGTCACCCAATCCTTGCCAATCCGCTTGGTTATTTCCTCAGCAAGATAAGGATTGTTCAAAGCCAACCAGCGCCGAGGAGTTACACCATTGGTTACATTCACAAACTTTTCCGGATAAACCTGATACCAATCCTTGAAGGTATCATTTTTCAAGATATTCGTATGAATTTCAGCAACTCCATTGACATGGTCTCCAACATAGATAGCTAGATAAGCCATATGGACTAAACCATCCTTTATGATATGATACTTGTCCTTATCTAGCTCGGTTTCTAGCTTAGCCTGTAGCTTTTCAATCTGCTCTAAAACCTCTGGTAGATATTCCTTAAGCATCTCTACAGGCCATTTTTCAAGAGCTTCTCCCATAATGGTATGGTTCGTAAAATTAAACATTCTCTTACAAATCTGTAAGGACTGTTCAAAATCAAGACCTTCTACCTCAAGTAACCGAAGCATTTCTGGTATAGCTAAGGTTGGATGCGTATCATTGAGCTGCCAAATCTGATGCTGTGGCAAATCTGCCAATGGACGTTTCGTCTTCTTATATTTGGATAAAACATCCTGTAAGGAGGCACTTACCATAAAATATTCCTGACGAAGCCGAAGAATTTTTCCCTTCAAGGTATTATCGTTAGGATATAATACTGCCGTAAGCTCCTTTGCATTATACTCCTGAATGGCGATTTTTTCGCCCTCCATTTTATCAAAGGTTGCAAAATCAAAGCCTTGCACTGGTTCACTTTGCCACAAGCGAAGTGTATTGATGGTATGGCTACCATAACCAATAACTGGCATATCATAAGGAACTGCTTTAACATCAAAATCCTTAAAATGGACAATTTGGGTATCTTCTGCTCTTCTGATACTGAAAGGATCTCCCCACTTCAGCCAGTCGTCTGCCTCCTCATTTTGGAAACCATTGACGAAGCTTTGTTTAAAAAGTCCAAATCGGTATCTCAAACCATATCCATCTAAATGGATATCCTTTGTAGCTGCAGATTCCAAGAAACAAGCGGCAAGTCTTCCAAGTCCTCCATTTCCTAAGGCAGCGTCCTCAACCTCTTCAAAAAGATTGATATCTAGCTCATATTCCTTAAGAGCATCCTTGACATCTTCTAGCATCTGCATATTTAAAAGATTCGCATAAATCAATCTACCAATCAAAAATTCAGCAGAAAGATAGCCACATCTTTTACAATCTAATGCTCTTGTTGCTGCCCACTTAGGCTCAGCCTCTAACATAATAGCCTTTGCTATTACATTGTACAACTCCAGTACACTTGCCTCCTTGACCTCTTTTGCGTAGGTCAGGTGCATGATTGCTTCTATTTGTTCCTTTAACCCTTTCATTTAATCCCTCCGGTATTGTTCAGTGTAACCTCTCACTCTTGAAGCCAGCTTATCTGTCAGGCTTCTTTTTAAAATACGGTAGCTCCAATTGCTTGTAGACACCGTGGATGGTAAATTCATTCTTGTAGAGCCATCCTGACATAACAAATCCTGCATAGGAATAATACAGATATTCGCCTTTGATGCAAAGGCAAGCTCTACAACAGTATTTGTAATATCTTCATAATTTTTATCCTTAAATTCAACCTCTAAGGCTGTACATTCTGCCTTCAAATCCTCTAAGAAGGTGTCTAGCTCATTTGGTTTTAAATCTAAGATATATTGATATAACGGCATATTATCATGTGTGCCTGTATAAACAAGATAGTTCTCTTCATAGTTAGATGGCTTATGCTCATTATCCTTATGACCGTCAAACGCAAACTCTAAGACCTTCATACCTGGATATCCCGTTTGCTTCAGCAAGGTTCTTACACCATCGTCAATGAAACCCAAATCCTCAGCTACAATCTTTAGATGAGTCTTATCCTTGAATAAATCAAACTTAGGACCATCTAGCCACTCTCCCTGCTTGGCATTCGTATGCCCTGCAGGTATCGTATAAAACTTTTCAAAGCCTCGGAAATGATCAATACGTAATATGTCAAAAAGCTCAAAGGCCTTTGCAATTCGTTCATTCCACCAAGCATATTCTGTTCTTTTCATATAGTCCCAGTCATATACAGGATTTCCCCAAAGCTGACCATCAGCCGTAAAGGCATCTGGCGGGCAACCAGCCATTAGCTTTAGTCTATGATCCTCTGTCAGGACAAACAATTCAGGGTTTTTCCATACCTCCACACTATCATAGGCGACATATAAAGGCATATCTCCCATAATTTCAATCCCTTTGCTGGAAGCATACGTATGAAGCTCATTCCATTGATTTAAAAATTCATACTGCGTCCAGATCCAGAACAAATAATCCTCTTTATAATTTTCTATCACTTGATTTTCTAGTCTCTCAGAATAGATGCGATATCCTTCATTCCATAAATCCCAGGATTTATACTCGTGCATTGCCTTTATGGTCATGAATACTGCAAAATCCTTATATTTTTCCTTTTGGACAAAATCTACAAAAGCTTTATCCTGCTTATCAAACTTTTTGAAGGCTAACTTTAATACTTCCACCTTCTCTGTAAACAAAAGGCTATAGTTTACCTTTTGTTCCTGAAAGCCAAAGGTTCTTCCCTCATAATCCTTCTTCTTAAGGAGACCCTTACTATGTAAAATATCAAAGTCTATCAAATAATAATTTAAGGCTGTTGAAGAAACAGACTGATATGGAGAATCACCATAATTCGTTGGAACTAGTGGTAATACCTGCCAAATTTTCAAGTTAGCGCTTTCAAGCCAATCTATAAATTCATATGCGGATTCTCCTAACGTACCTACTCCATACCGTGATGGTAAGGACGTAATATGTAAAAGAATCCCTGCTTTTCGCTTTGTGCTCATGGATATTCCTCCTTATTGATTTGTTATCGTACAATGCAATTGTAATTGTAAAGCGTTTTACATTCTTTTGCAAGATGTTTTTACTTAAAATCGAAACTTTTCAAAATAAATAAATAAATTTCGAATTTTTTTCGCAAATGTTTCGAAAAATGTTGATTTTAGAGAGTTTTCATTATAAAATAAAAGTAATCAAGGAGGAACTGTCTATGAAAATAAAGGATATTGCAAATGAACTTCATCTTTCTGTTTCTACCGTTTCTAAAGCCCTAAATGGCGCCTTTGATGTTTCAAAGGAAACTAAGGAGCTAGTCTTAGAATATGCCAAAAAGCATGGCTATAAATCAAGAGATGAACGACTTGCTGTAAAATCCATCCGTAGGCTGTGCGTTTTATATGACAATGTAAATCCTACAAGCCATTCTAATGTCATCATTCCCTTAGCCCTTGCATTTTCAAAATATGCAAGACAAAATAATTTTGAAGTGGTTCATTACCCTATTGAATCCATTGAGACAACCTATGCAGAATTCATGAAGCAAAATAACTTTGATGGTTCTTTCATTGTTGGATTAAATTATAAGAGTCCTTTCTTAGAGGAGCTGAACCATACCTTAATCCCAACCGTACTTTATGATAATATTTTAGTAGGTGAAAAGATTGCAACCATCAATAATGAAAATATTAATTCCATAGCTAAGCTGGTTACCATTCTAAGAGAAAAAGGGCATAAAAAAATAGGCTTTATTCATGGAGACCGATATTCCTTTGTAACCAACGAACGATTTGCAGGCTACATCATCGGTCAAATGATGAATAATATAGAGTATAACCCTCAATATGTTTACTTTGGAAGCTTCAGTGAAGAAGCTGGCTTTGAGGCAGCAAAATTCTTTTCTAAAACTGACGTAACAGCTGTCATATGTGCAAGTGATACGATAGCTATTGGATTGATACGAGGATTAGAGAGCGTTGGTCGAAGGGTTCCTCAGGACATTTCAGTGACAGGATATGACGATTTAGATATTGCCAAATATGTAAATCCTTCTCTTACTACAATCAAACAGGATTTAGATTTAATTGGCGAAAAAGCATTCTCCCTACTGATGAGTATGATGATGAACCGTTCTAGTCAAAGATTGGTAATCAGTGGAGAAATTATACTTAGAAATTCAATCACGTCCATCCAAGAGAATTGATAATTTATAGGAAAAGGGATAAAGATTGATTTATCCCTGTTTTTTTATCTTATGTATAAAAGATTATAATATACTACATTCTTTCATGAACCTTTTAAATCAAAAAAATTCCTAACAATTCCTAACTAGGGGTATCTTGTAAGAATATTTCTTTTATGATAAAACAAAATAATAAGAAAGGGGGCTTTACGATGAGCGGAATTGTATCTGGTAGAAAAATTCTTTTTGTGGAGGATGATGAAGCAATTCGAGTGGAACAAGCGAAATATTTCCGGATGAGAGGAAATACCATTTATGAAGCATCCTGCTTAAAAGAAGCCATTAAGCTATTAAAATCTGTCAGCTTTGATGCTGTAATATTAGATATTGTACTTCCAGATGGAGAAGGGCTTGACATCTTCTCCTTAGATTGTCAACTCCCACCCGTTCTTATTCTTTCGGATTTGGGCAGTGATTATGATATGCTAGAGGGATTCTCTGCAGGAGCCTTAGACTATGTGGTAAAGCCATGCTCTCCTAAAGTACTAGAGGCCAGACTATCCTTACGGTTGATTCCCAAAGAAAATGCAATACTATCTTTACATCAATTAACCCTAGATACCATTCGAAGAACTGTCTCTTATAATCATGTGTCCATCACCCTGACTTCTAGTGAGTTCAATATCCTTTTATTTTTAATGAAAAATGCTGGTGTCTTTTTTACGGCAGAGGAAATCTATGAAAAGGTATGGCAAATGCCTAGCTTAAAATCTACAACAATACGTTACCATATTTCAAATCTAAGACAAAAGCTGATTAAATATACAGACAAAAACTTGATTTTAACTGAATTCGGAAAGGGATATGCTTTTTTAGCAGGTGTATAAGCGATGAAAGCTTCAATTAAAAAAACAATAGTATTTATATCCATACATCTAATTTCAATTCTTTTAGTCTTAATTTTAGAACTAGCGGTTTCTCCCTTGCCAACAGCAACTCGTTCCTCTAATATCTTTAATTCAGACGGAGAGGAATTAGCGGCGGTTTGTATTTCTGATTTAGAAGATTGTCAGTATATGCCCTATATCAATTATACTCCAAATGAATTCATCCGTCCAAGTGATTTAAAAGGAACCCCTATAAAGCTAGAAAAAAATACACAGATTGCTCCAAGAGGAACTATTAAATTTATCATTTTAAATTTAGATCCCAGCGATGAAGAATTTTACGAAAAAAAGGAACAATTAGAGCCATATCTTGAAGGAGACCGACACTGGCACTTCACCTTACAGCTTCCAGCCTTTTTTTCGGCCTGTAATGTTTATGTCCGTAGCGTTCTTACCAATCGAGTTGGAGAAATAGAGAATTATGATTATATAGAGTATGGGGAATATCAGGGTATCACAGAAAATCACAAATCTAAGGTGGAACCCTTATCAATCGACTTAAATTTTTACTCTATACGACATGCCCTCACTAGTGAAATAGAGCGTAGAGCACTTGTCGTCACTCTTCATTACGAAACAGAGGATGGAAAATTAGCAGGCTTTACCCAAATGCCACTAATTGGAAAGGATGAAAAGGTCAAGCAGACTGTCTCCCATGACCAAACCTTTTTGATTATCATTGCTCTAACCTCTGCTTTAGTTGCTGCAATTTTAGCCTTTGTGAGTCTACTTAAAAAGGATTTAAGCCGAATCCCTTTAATTGTCATCGCTTTAGGAATTGGAATATGGATGCTATCTAAACTTCTTCTTTTATATACTACAACAATTCCTTATTTATTTTTAACCCTGGAAGCAATGAGCATCACCACTATCATTTTGGCATCTCTTTTTACATTACGCTGGAAAATAAAAAAATTTCCAATTTGGATCATCGCTTGCCTCTTTGGAATCGCTTTTTTGAGCTTAGTATCTGCTAGTGCTACGCTCCCTCAAAATGTACAAATGATGCTAACCCCTTGGATAAAAGGAATCGCAATCCCTTTAGGGCTCTACATCTTCCTCGTTAATATTATAACTATATATCATAATAAAAAAATAGAGGATTATCTTGTCTATATGGTGATATCTGTATTGACAATTTCTCTTGCCTTTACAAATAACTTCAACCAAAGCATTATTTCCTCTAATGCTTGGCTACTTGTTTTAACCCTCTGCATCACAACCTATTCTGCCTTTTCCTTCTTTATCAAATTAGAACAGCAAAATAAATATTTAACAAATAATCTCCAAACGGAGGTTTCGATTCAAACCAAAGAGCTTCAAAAGATAATCGATGATCGAGAACGTCTTTTGAGATATCTCTCCCATGATATGAAAAAGCCAGTATCTAGTATCCGTCGCTTTTTATCAGATTTAAAAAATAGTGAGAAAAATGAAGAGAAAATAAATAAACTGATAATTGTAGAACAAAAAATTGAAGGAATCAATCAGAATCTATTGGATTTACAAAAATTTTCTAAGCAATCCTTTTCTTCAGAAAAATCAAGTAGAATCAACATTGCTCCTATAATATCTAAATTATATGAAAACTTAAATCCAGATTGTGAAGCAAATAACATCTATTTAAAGTATACCAAGCAGAATATTTTTGTATATGCAAAAAAGGATACTCTCTTAAATGTTTTAAATAACTTGATTTTCAATGCCATTGAGCATGCTAACTGTAAAACCATCGAAATAACAGCCGCTAAAAGTAAAAACAACTGCAAAATCATGGTGATTGACGATGGCAAGGGAATTGATGAAACACTAGACATCTTCCAGCCTTATTCCACAGAGGAAAAAGACGGAGATAATTTAGGACTTGGATTATATATTTGTAAACAGCTCCTTTCCTCAATGGGTGGAAATCTAACCTATTCTCGGGAGAATGAAAAAACTATATTTACGATTACCTTAGCTTTAGCATAAGATATTAAAAAGATGCCGTGGATTTTACCCCACGGCATTTTTTTAATTAAGCTGTAAAATTTATAATTATTTTTCCTATATAACCATTTCCAGTGGACGCAATTGTCACAAGCGTCTCTTCTGCAAAGGTATAGGTGTGTGCCTCATTAGCGGCCTCATCATTCACTGTGTATGCTAGAGAGTCCTGATACATTACAATTGTGACTGTAGCTCCAGCAGCAACAGTAAAGCTTATTTTAGCACCTGTGTTATATTGGAACCATTGACCACCATTGTCTGAAATTTTTCCAGTTGTTGCATCTAGGGTAAGCTTATCAAAGGTAGTGGAGCTTCCTTGTACATTGGACTGGGATGTCAAAACATAATAGTTGTCAGCTGCAGTTTCTCCCGAGTTAAAGGAATAGGTCGTATTCACAGAAACTACATTGCTAGTCTCAGACCCCTCCTCTGTAAAGGTTGCTGTTATCTTACCTAAATAGCCATTTTCCACTGCCGTAATTGTAACTATACCAGCACCTGTAATGGAGTAAATATTATTTTCAGGAGTGATTTCCACGCCATCCAAATCTACACTTACGTTATTTTGATTCTGATAGAAAACAAGAGAAAGAGTACATGCACGTCCTGCTTCAAAAGAAGCCTTTGCTCCCACATTGAACTTTAACCAATCTCCGTTATCAGCCACAACTCCCTGACCATTATCTGTAAGAGTCAATTTCCCAAAGGTTAGGGACGGATTGATGGCTTGATTGCCATACACAAAATATGCATCCCCTGCATTTGCCTGATCGTCTTTAAAAGACCAGGTTGTCGTCGTATTGATAGAATTAACTACTTCTGCCACATAGGTAACATTATAGGTAAAGCTTATTCCTCCAAATGAAACACTTACCTCATATGTACCTGCTGCGTCTACATTTACTGCATCAGAATTAAGGGTATATTCTGTTGAATCTAAGATTTTAATTGTTCCATCAGAATAGGTAGCCTTTACCTCCAATTCAGCACTAAATGCTTCACCGATAGCAAATTCTGTCTGTTGTCCTGTAACCTGTAAGCCTTCCAAAGTGGCCACCTCTGGAGCCTCCTGATTTGGCTTAAAAATTATGGAATATAAGTACATCGTATCTGTTGCCACTATTTCAACAGCAGTTTCTTCGGCAAAAAATACAGAATAGGTATCTAAATTCGTTAAATTTCCATTGATGGAATAATTATGATATCCAGGGTAGGTAGCTATTACAACAATCGTATTTGCTGGAGCTGTAAATGAGATTTTACCTCCCTTATTAATCTGGGTATCTCCTTGTGCTCTCGCAACAATTTTACCATTGGTTGCATCTAAAGTTAACTCGCCTAAAACGGCAGTTTTTTCATCTGTAGCAGTAGCACCTAAGGATAAATCATAAGTATAGACTGTTCCTGTAGGGTTTGTTCCTCCATTGAAGAAATAATATGAATTTGGATCCTCTTCAATTTCAGTAGCTGCTGGATTCCAAGCATTCGTATAAGTCACCTTACCATTGGTGGTTCCAAAAATAACAGTATAATCTGCATACTTAGAAGCTAGTTCTAAATCTGTCAGAACAGTTACTCCAACCTGACTTTCTGTAATTGCGCCTTCGCCTGTATTGTTATACTCGAAGAACTTTAAGGTAGAGGTTGTACTTACATTGATACTATTCATAGAAGCATATCTCACATTTTTAACGGCGGTTCCAGCAGTATTTTCTGTCTTGCTGATATGTGCTCCCAAAGTAGAATTCATTACCATAACAGCTGCATAAGCACCCCATGTTCTACCTATCGCTGTATTGCTGTTTTCTAATACCTTAGCGTCTGCTGTAAAGCTACATCCATCAAAAATAGCGCCATACTCTACTGCATCTCCTTCTCCCTTATTACTTCCCTTAAAGGCCGTAATATAACCACCATCTGTTTTAGCTCCACGATTGGCTTCAGAGTTGATGGAGTGGATGGTACAATTTTTAAAATATGTCGTATTATTTGTACCAAATATGAAGTCTGTTGTTCCTGCAATATAAGTATCCTCAATCCACTGACGACCAGTAAATAATTCAATCGTATCCTGGTATCCTAAAAGCTTACAATTCTTCATCTTGAATTGATCTGCCTGTATCAGTATAGCAAGAGCTCTATGCTCTGAATAGCCAGGGTTAAAAGCTGCATCAAATCGATCCAAGCTATTCCAATAATTAGATATTGTAATATTTTCAATCGTACATCCAACTGCAGAATCTCTTACAGCCAATGTCTGAGTAGAATCTGTAACCTGCTCAAATCCAGACTCATCCTTTAAGCCATATAAAGAATCCCATTCAATGATTGTGGTTTCCTTATCTGCACCAACAAAAGATAAATAAGGAAGATTAATTTCTAGTTTTTCCTTATACAACCCTGCTTCAACATAAATAAGCTTCTTCATTGTTGGGGCAAGCTCCTGACAGCTCAAGAAATCTAAAGCCTGCTGAATAGAGGTGAACATAGTATAGCCATCCTCAATAGCCCCAATCGTTCCAGTATAATTTTGGTCAACCTTCACTTGAACGACCTCATTCACAATGGATGGTGCTGTATCCACAACCCAAATGCTGTAGCTAGCCTCTTTTAAAGCATAGGTTATTGTTATCGTTTTTTCTCCAGAAGCCGTTGTATCAAAACCAGTAATCAAGCTAGTATCCATAGGGACAATAAACTCTTTGGTCTTAGTAGTATCTACTGGATGCGTTGCTTGAACTGTAACTGTCATTCCAGATATATCTAGGGAAGTATCTCCAATTTTATAAATTCTTTTTACTGTTTGATTTAAATATACTCCGTTTCCAGCCTGAGAATTAGGTCCCTTAATTGTCTTATTAAAGCCTAATAATAAATCTGAAATTGCATATACAGCTACTGGAACAATTTGAGCATCATACTCCTTATATTTTACAGAGATGTCATAGACGCCAGCCTCATTAGATTGAAATGCTGAAGAATCGATGATTAATTCTTCGTGAGGAATAACATCTTTTCTTCCATTTCCATATACCGCTTGTACAACAAGCTTAGAGGAATCGTAGGTGTCATTTGGAAGGTATTCTATTTTTCCTTTAGAGACAATTTCAAAACCAACAATCTCAGACTTTTCTACAGAACAAACCATCTCTGCCCAATATAAATCTACTGTGCCACTAGGTCTTCCAATCTGATAGGTACAACCTTCTTCCACATCAAACTCTAAACGAACAATAGGACTTCCCGTGCTCACACCAGCAAATTCAATAGTTTGCATGGTTTCCCCTTGTTTTCCAAACGTAATCTTTTGAGTTTGAGCACCTCCAGAACCATTTTGAACCCAAACAGCTAATTTTCCATTTCCTGGAGCCTGGATAACTAAATTAGGTGTAGCTGCTAATTTCATTGACCATTTAAATGCTTTAGTATCGGTTGCATCATCTGGGTTAGTCCATGTTTTTTCTCTAACTCGCATTTCTGTTCCAGATTTAATCGTATAGCTGTTAACTATCAAATCCTCAGTAGATGTTCCTACAACAAAATCCGTATCCTTTAAAATATAATCTACTTCTTCATACTCTATATTCTTTGTCCATTTCGCATAAAGTGTTGTATTCTCCGTGATGGCCTGTCCACCTTCTACCTGATGCTGGAAGGTATTATTATCGGTATACCAGCCTCCGAAACTCCACCCCTC
>JAAGKN010000743.1_pt1 | contig 58841 bp, 75 predicted proteins | sample 6206371 | NCBI WGS metagenome assembly JAAGKN01 (sample SAMN11533720, study PRJNA540317) | gut metagenome | isolation source: fecal pellets from male and female animal of same cohort | host: Peromyscus leucopus | place: USA:CA | collected 2017 | reverse complement strand
CAATCACCGACCCTCTGGTTCGTAGCCGAACGTTCTATCCAGCTAAGCTACAGCTGTAAAATAGTATATAAAAAAATAAAAAGTGCTTTAGTTTATTAAGAAAAATACTTTTATTAGTTGAGATGAACCAAAATCATATACATGCTGTGCTATAAGTGATTTTGTGCTTTTTATTGAAAGAAAATTGAAAGGAATAATTAAAATATGGCATGTTTCAAAATAGGTATATATGGTTATAAAAAAGTTAGAAAATACTAATATGGATATATTTTTAGACTATAACATTAATTTTTTTGAATAACGCTCGTCTTTTTTTGTAAGTCGAGCGTTGACATTTTTGAAATAGTAAGGAGGAATGTAAAATGGCGAAAACTAAAAGTAGTACACGTGGAGTACAAAAGAAAAAAATAGTGGTTGTAAAACCGTATAAGAAAAAAGATGGTACTAAAGTTCCAGAACATAGACGCTCAACACCAAATTAACATAGTAAAATATAAAAGTAAAAAAGCTAAGATTATTATCTTGGCTTTTTACTGTCTTTAAATTATTATATATGTGTACTTTTAAGTTAATATATATAATTTTGAAAATATTATTAAATATCATCAAACTACTTGTAATTATAAACAAAGTTATATATAATTGCAATGATATTAACCGAAAGGAGCGGAAATATTATGAATAATATTTTAAAAAATAAATGGGTAAGTATAGATGAAGCTGCAGAATATCTTGGAATAAAAACAGTAACACTTAGAGGGTGGATAAAAAAAGGCAAAACACTTCCTGCGCATAAAATAGGGAAGCAATGGAAATTTAAATTATCGGAACTTGATAATTGGGTTAAGAGTGGAAAAAGTGCGATAGGGTAATCTGATGCGGAAATAACATAGAATGGAAAGGAAATTAACATGATAGATACTAAGTTTATAAAATTATGGTCTTCCTTAAACAAAAAAAGCAAAGACATAGAAAATAAAATTGATGCTTTTGAAAGAAAAAGAACTGGAATTTATTACACTGATATGGAGCTTACAGATACTATGATGTCTGAATTAGTAGAACATTTAAGCAAAGTAAATTCATCAAAAAAAATATGTGATTATAGATTTTTAGAACCTTGTATGGGATCTGGAAACTTTGTGTTTTCATATATAAAAGCAGTTGCAAAAACAGGAATTAGTAAAGAAGAAGCAGAGTGTATGTTAAATAATATCTATGTTGCAGATGTAAATATAGAAGCTGTCAATGTATATAAAGAATCATTATGTGAAATTGCTTGGTTATTATGGGAGATAGAATTAAAGGATGAATACTTTGAAAAACATATAGGTACAGGTTTATTGATTGACGTAACAAAAAATGAATTGAACTATATTCCAATTAATAATGTATTTCAAAATGATATCATAAATGAGGGATTTGACATTGTTGCAACAAATCCACCATATAAAAATTTAAAAGCTGAAAGAAGTCAGTATAAAAGTGATAATGAATATAATAAAGACAAGGATAAATATTCAACTATTTCTAAAATAGTAAAAAAGAACTTTAAATATTCGGCTGTTGGAGTTTTAAATTTGTATAAATTATTTGTAGAAGAAATAATTGATAAATATGCAAATAAAAATGCTTTTATTAGTTTGCTTATTCCTGCATCAATAATGTCTGATAAAACTTGTATGAAATTAAGGTCACATATATTAAAAGATAATAAATTAGTATCTGTAAAAGTGATTGAGGAGAATAACAAATATATAGATGCACAGCAGGCATTATGTACACTTCTTATTAAAAAGGGAGAAAAAACGGATATTGTAAATATCACAAAGGATTATTGCAATAAACCAAAAGATATAGCACAAGTAAAAATTAATGATATTCTAAATCATAACACAGGGAATGCTATTATATCAATATCATCAAAAGAATATAATATTTTAAAAAAATTAAGAAAATTCCCTGTAGTTAAAGATTTACCATTTGTTGTTAATTTAAGGGGAGAATTAGATTTAACAACAAATAAAAAGTATATTACAGAAAAAGATACTGGGTATCCCCTAATAAGAGGAAGAAATATTGGGTATTATAGTTTAATTGATGCATTAAAGAATGAATTTGTATTTGCTGATTTTATTAATGTAACAAAGAAAAAATGCTATATTGAAAAAGAAAGAATTATATGTCAACAAATAGCCAATATGAATAAAGACAAACGTGTTACTTTTACATTAATTCCTAAAAATTATATATTAGGAAATTCATGTAATTTCATTTCAGTAGAAGATAATATATATGGTATAGATATATATGCTATTTTAGGATTGTTTAATACTAAAATAATAAATTGGTTATTTAAATTAACGAGTAGTAATAATCATGTAAATAATTATGAAATTGATTGTTTTCCTATTCCAGTTGAAGCAAAAGAACTCAAACAAATATCTATGTTAACAAAAAAATATCTAAAAGAACGAGATGAAAAAATTATTGAAGAAATAGAAAAGTTGTCTAATATAGCATATAGTATTGAAGAAGATACGAATGAAGAAATGGTAAAACAAGATGATGATTATATCATTAAATATTGTAATGCAATTAAATACATTATTCCTAAAATAACAAGAGAAGATGCTAAAAGTATTTTAAACAGTCAAATGGAAATTGATGATTTCTTTGCTGGGCTAAATAAGTTTGAAATAAATGTAGCAAGTGGAATAACAGAAAAATATAAATCATTATTTCAAGGAAAATTACTAAATCACACTACATTTAAATTAAGTAATTTAGACCTCGAAATGATAAAGAATGTACCACAAGGTGGAAGTTGGAAGAATATTCCAAAGGAAATCGTAGAAAAATCTAAAAGATTAAAACGTATAACTCAAACTGGGGGAAGAACTACTTTATATGGACGAATTGACTATGAAAAACCAAGTTATACAATAACAACATACTTTAATAGACCTGGAAATGGAACTTATGTACATCCTGTTCATGAAAGAGTTCTGTCTGTAAGAGAAGCAGCGAGATTTCAAGGATTTAAGGATGATTATTATTTTTATGGTAATAAGACGCAATATTTAAAGCAAATTGGTAATGCAGTACCTACACTTTTAGCTTATCAAATAGGAAAAGAAATAAAAGAAAGAACAGGTTGCTGTAAGTCTATTGATTTGTTTTGCGGAGCTGGTGGAATGACTACGGGATTTAAAGCAGCTGGAATAAAATCTTTATTAAGTAATGATATTGAAGAGAGTGCTTGTACCACTCTAAAAATAAATAATCCCGAAATTAATGTTTTATGTGGTGATATAACAAAAAAAGAAACAAAAGCTACTATAAAAAAATGTGCAATAGCTGGAGGAGCAGATATTATATGTGGAGGCCCACCATGTCAAGGATTTTCTATGGCAGGATTTAGATTAGAAAATGATCCAAGAAATCAATTATTTAGAGAATTTGCTGATGTTGTTAAGCAAGTAAATCCAAAAGTTATAGTGTTTGAAAATGTAGAGGGATTGTTAAGCTATCAAAATGGCAAAACATATCGTGAAGTACATACGCTTTTTGCTGAACTAGGATATAATACAGAAGGAAGAACTTTAATAGCAAGTAATTATGCTGTACCACAAAAAAGAAAAAGGGTTATTATTATATGTACGAGAAAAGATATGGATATTTTTCCAGCAGATTTGTTTCCAAAGGCTATAACAATTGAAGAAGAAAATCAAGTTACAGCACGCGACACAATTTCAGATTTGGAAAATGTTTTATGTGGTGATGATGCACGATATGTAAATACTAATGAATCAGATATATTGAAGTTTTTTAAAGGAAAAATTGCATATGAAGAATATATTAATTTAAAAACTATAAGAGAACCAAGTGAAAAAATAGCAGTAGGTCAATATCAATAAATAAGTTTTATGAATTTGTTATAAAAAAAGAATGATTATCATTTTTGAGTGATAATCATTCTTTTGAATTATAGTGAACTAATTATACCTTGTTCTATTTTTTCTATTAAATTAACTAATGACTGTTTGCAAGTAGTTACAGATTTTCCTGTTTCAATATCATCACATATAGATTGTAATATTTCCAGTTCTTCAGAGTTTAAATTATGTCTTAGATTTCGATTATTCTTTTCATTGTAATCATAAATAGACTCTAAAGCGATTCGTTTATATCGATATGTTTCATTTTGATTTCTACCAGTATAATGTCTATCAGTCTTACTAATAATGTTACCTTTATTGTCAAAAGTATAAGAATACTTAAAATATTCATAATTGGGCTCTAAAAATGCAGAAACAAGAAAGTTTTCTCCATTATTTGGACAGTTTTCTAATATAGTTAACAAAATGAACATAAAGTTTACCATATTTTGTTTTAATGCATCACGATATAATGTTGAAACTCGATCTGGATTAGAATTATAATTATTTTTAATAAAATTCCATATAAGTTTTGAGTGCCAAGACATTGGATATATACCTGTTCTTTTTTCTGTTTCTAATATGTTTTTAATATCAATAATTTGTAATCTATCGCGCTTAGAAGAATTATCACTGTTAGACATTGGTTGTAAATAATGTGGATCGTGAACAAAGCCTAAAGAAATTGGACCAATATGGTCAGCAGATATGCCATCAAAAAAACTACTGCCCATGAATTGGTTAGCTGCATGAATATTACCATCACTCCAATATTCGTATGCTCTTCTATCCTTTGTATATGATTTTAAATTTGCTTTTGAACGTCCTTTATCTTGACTTGCCCTACAACAACGATTATATGTATGAAAACCATCAAAGCGATCTGGGAAATTTGACATTGCACCAGGACCTAAAGATTTTTTGTTTCCTTTTCTACAAGCATATTCTAATGCTTCAATAATTTCGTCTTTATCAGATCTTGTTGCATCTAAATTTAAATCACCTTTATTTATAAGAAATGATGCGATATCAAATTTCTTTATACCTTGATTTATTAGTTCATCCCATATATCACTTATATGATCACAATCAGTAAAATCACAATTGAATTTTTGGTTTAGAGTTGCAAGAAATTTAGCATTTGGATAATGATAGTATAAAGACATTTCTTTTCCACAAATTTGACAAACTTTCCATTTAGTTGGATGCATTTCAAGCATAACATCAGCATACATACCAGGATACGGAGTGTTATCAGATATAAAATTTAATGTTTTTGCTTTAGAAATACACCAATTTATTCGTTGTTGACCTACATCTGATTTTGCAGTGGCTATCCAATTATACTCTCCGTTTGATTTTTGAGTTATAGCCAATCCCTTATAATTAGGGTGCTTTATGATTTTTTCCATATATTTCAAAAATCTTTTATGCCATATTTTTTCTTCTAATGCCATAATTAATTTCTCCTTAATTTCTTACTATTTCCATTATATTTTTATGTTGTAGTTAAATGTTTTTCAAATGTTTAGTAGAACATCAGTTACTATATTTGTGTATTTTATTATTGTTTATTTATCAATGAACATTTGCTGTAATTTATATATAATAAAATATATCATAAAAAAATACTTTGGTCTATATGATACTTAAATTTTGTAAAAATATGTAAAATGATGATTATTTTTCAATTTATGAAAGAAAAAAGACTTTTGGATATAGATATAATTCATTAATTAAAATAATAATTGATGAATTAAGAGAGTAAAACTAAAAGAACCTGTTGTACAACAGGTTCTTTTTGGTGCAACTGGAGGGATTCGAACCCCCGACCTTCCGGTTCGTAGTCGCTCACTATGTGCATCCCGTAATTTAGTAAAATTAGTATAACATAGTTATATCAATAATTCAAGGAAATTAGAAAATTTAAAATAATTTAAAAGAGTTTAATAAAAGTTAAAAAAGTTTAAAAAAATATATCATTTTTGGGGAACACTCAATAAAAAATTGGGGAACTTTTTTTAAAAAAAGATAATGAAAAATATGAATTGTGAGAATGCTTGTTACTCTAAGTAAAAACTATTCCCCAAAAACTGGGGAACACAAAAAATATATAAATAAGTTTATTAAATTTAATAGATGGAGTTGATAGAAATGTTAAAATTTTTATTAGGGTTATTTTTAGGGGCTATTATTAGCCTCTTTTTATATGCCTGCATTTTAACAGCAAATAAAGCAGACAATCTTATAAAAAAGGAGGAAAAATGTGAATGAAGAAAATAAAAGCAATTATTATTCAGTCATACCGGCTACGGTTAGATATAGTAAGGAATTAAAAGCAAATGAAAAACTACTTTATGGAGAAATAACAGCTCTTTCAAATAAGAATGGTTATTGTTATGCTCAAAATAGATATTTTGCAAATTTATATAATGTTAGTATTGAAACAGTAAGTAGATGGCTTTCACATCTTCAACAATTAGGATTTATTCAAATAGAAGTAAAAAGAAGTAATAATAAGGAAGTAATTGCTAGATATATCTATATTGTAGATGTACCCTATAGACAAAAAAATCAATACCCCTCCCTGCAAAAAAATCAAGAGTGTATTGATAAAAATGTCAAAGAGAATATTATAAATAATAATATAGATGAAGATGACTTATTTAATTTAATAATAAATAGCAGCTTTAAAATTCCAAGTGGATTTTATGAAATATTAGAAAGACTAGAATTGATATATACACAAGATATACTTGAAATTATGAAACAAGATAATGTACAAATTATCAAAGATGTTATTTATGTATTATATGAATTATATAATAGTAGTTTTAATTCTTTACTTCGTATAGTAAGTAGAGATGCTTTATTAAATTTATATAAGATTTCATTAGAACATAATCCTAATGACTTATTGAATTATTATAAAAGAGCTATTATAAACAAATATACAAATAACAGTACTTAAAAGGAGCTAGTTATATGACAAATGATTATATAAATAATTTTGAAAATATTGTATCTTCCATCTTTTTTGTGAGTTTCAAAGTAATATTAGTAATACTTACAATATTATTGATATTTTCACTTTTAATGCTTGCATTAGGATGCTTGATAAAATCACAAAAGATAAAGTCTAAATTTTTAATTACTGCACCAAGTTTATTAGTAGGAATAATATTTTTCTTATCAATTCCTATACTATTGGTACATTTTAAAAGTTTAGTTTAATTAGTATAGTGCATCTACCTTACAAATTGCCCAAAATTTTGTGAAGGAGATGATTAATAATGAATTTATCTAAAAAGAAAAAACAGTTACTTACAAAGTTATCTACAATAGGAACTACTATTACATTACTTACTATTAAAAACAATATTTGCTTAGCAACAGATGGAGGGATTGGAACAGCCGAAGTGCAAACAGCAACAGAAAATATTAAAAGAGTAATAACATCTATTGCAATGCCTTTAGGAGGTGTTTTAATATTTGCAAGTGTTGTTGTAGCAGCAATAAAAATGATTGCAAATGCTAATAATCCACAAAAACGTGCTGAATCAATAGGCTCACTTGCCTGGATTTGTGGTGGCGGAGTAATACTTGGTGCAAGTTTAATTATTGCTGGAATTATTATTAATGTTGCAACAAATAATAGTGGTGCTCTATTAGGAAGTTAGGTGATGTAATAATGAAAATTTTTAAAGTACCTTTTGATATAAAGAGAGAGGAGAAGATATTTGGTGGATATCTAAGTATAAGACAAGTTTTATACTTGATGTTAGGAGCATCCAGTTTAGGAATATTTGCAGTACCTTTGCCACTAATAATAAAAATTATTTTCGTTAGCTTAATTGCTACATTCTTTTTATTATGTAGTTTTCTTAAAATTGGTGAGCAGAACTTTGATAAGTTCTTTTTTTATGCAATCAAATATTTATTTCGTAAAAAAGAGTTTATATATGAGAGGTGTTTGAAATGATAATAATGTTTGTATTTTTAGCCTTGACTATTGTTTTTATAATTGGAACAGTTATTTACTTAAATAGAAAGAAAACTAATATTAATAAAAATATAAAACAAGAATCAAGTTCTAAAACAAAAGAAAAAAGTAATAAGAAAAATAAAAAGCAATTAGCTGATATTTTTAAAATAAAAATCAAAGACAATATTATTTGTTTAGGCAATAGATATTCTAATATTATTAAACTTGGAAATATTGATTACAATATGCTTTCAACTTCAGAACAAGATGCTATTGAAAATGTACTAATACAAACTGCTTTAGCAATAGATTATCCAGTAGAATTTTTTAGTACAACAGAGTTTATAGATACAAGTAAGGTTATATCACTTTTAAAGTCAAACAAAACAAGTAATTTTAAGATTAATGAATACAAAGAATATTTAATTGAATATCTACAGAATCTGATGGAAAATAGGACAATTTCTGTTGTAAAAAACTATGTCATTATAAGCTATGATGGGTTATACGAAAATGCCATAGAAGAATTAAATAGAAAATCACTATCATTTACAGCTAATTTGCTAAGAGCCAAAATAGTATGTGAAATATTAAATGAAGATGAAATTTACAATTTGCTTTATAGAGAATTAAATAAAAACTCTACATTAAATGTTAGTTTATTAAAGGAAGGAGGAAAAAATTTATATGTTGGGAAAAAACAAAAAACAAAAAGGAATAAACATATTTGATAATGTACCTACTATATCAGATATATTATTACCTGATATTATGCAAGAAAAGAGAGATTATCTAATACTTGGTTATAACAAATTTACTAGAACTTTCGTTATGACAATATATCCTGAACAAACATGGGTTAGTTGGCTTGATAGTTTATTTCATTTAGGAAATATAAATATTTCTGTTAAAGTTGAGCCAGCAAGTAATGGAAATGTTATTAATCAATTAACAAAAAAGTTAGTACAATCTCAGAGTGAATATACTACATATTCAAGACAAGGAAACATTTTGCATTTACCTGAACTAGAAAAGCAAATATGCGACCTTGAAGATCTACGAATGTTAATACAAACTAATCAAGATAAATTGTTTTTTGCAACGATATTTATATCTTTAAATGCAGAAAATTTGCAAGAATTAAATGAAAAAACAAAAATACTTGAATCAGAACTAAATAAGAAAACAGCAATGATACGAACTCTAACCTTTAGACAATTAGAAGGTTATAAAACAATTCTTCCAACAGGAGAGATACCTATTCCAAATTATGAAAGAAATATGGTAGCTGGGCGGAATTGCTACATTAATTCCTATTTCTAATCCTAACTTAAGTCATGATAAAGGCATTTTTATAGGAAGAAATATGTATACAAATGCTCCTGTTTATATTGATACATTTATTGGACCGCCATCATTGCCTAATCCTCATGTTTTTATATGTGGTACAAGTGGTGGTGGTAAAAGTGTAGCCCTAAAAACATTAACAGCAAGAAACATTGCAACAACTGGTTGTGGTGCTTTTTTTATAGATGTTGAAGGAGAATATGCTAACTTAACTAAAATGCTTGGTGGAAAAATTATAAAAATTGAACAAGGAAAGTCAGCAGGAATTAATCCATTTGAAATTGAACCTGATATAAAAGGTAAAACTAAGTTTTTAAATATACATGATAAAGTTGCTGAAATAAGAGCTTTACTAGCCACTATTTGTAGGAATTATGGAAGAATACTAACAGGAACAGAAAATACTGAAATTGAGGTAATTGTAAATCAATTATATTCTGAAAAAGGAATTACAACAGATGTAAGTTCATTATACGAAAGAAAAGGTGGAAAATTAGATAATGGTAAATATGCAGTTGGAAAAATACCTAAAAAGATGCCTACTCTCTCTGATTTTCAAAAGAAATTACAAGAACGTGGAAAATGTGAAGAATTATCAGACATTTTAATACCATTCTTAAAGGGTAATTCACTTGGTATTTTTGACTGTGAAAGTAAAATAACATCTTCTGAAGATATTATTTGTTTTGATATGAGTGAGATAAAAGATGAATTTACAAAACTATATTCTTCTTTTGTTATTCTTACATGGGTTTGGCAAAAATTTATATTAAAAAATAGAGAAAAGAAAAAAATAATTGTATGTGATGAAGCTTGGTTGTTTTTAAAATATCAAGAATCAGCAGAGTTTCTAGTAAATGTTGCTCGTAGAGGTCGTAAGTATAATGTACCATTGTTTATTGGAAGTCAATTTATAGATGAATTTTTAAATTCAGAAGAACGGTAAAACTATTATTAATATATGCTCTACAAGATATTTGTTTAAGCAGTCGCCAGGCTCTGTTGATGGAGTGGTCGACTTTTTTAATTTATCTGAAGGAACTAGAGATTTTTTAACAACAGCAAGTCCTGGACAATGTGTAGTCAGTTTAAATAATAGTGTTACAGCAATAAAATTTGTAATTACAGACTATGAAAAAGAGTTTGTATTTACTTAATAAAGGAGGGAAAAAATTGAAAAAGACATTAAGTAGTTTAGTAATTTTAATTACTATTCTTTTTTTATTAATGCCAGTATGTTTTGCAGATGATACACCTGATTTAAAAGAACAAATAAAAAAGGAAGATGGATCACTTTTTGAAAAAATAATTGCAGAGTGTATTGGTGGAATAGCACAAACAGTACTAGAATTTACTACTGGAAAAGAAGCAAATGTTGGTTTTAAAGATTATGATACTTTAATTTTTAATAATAACAATTCAAGTGACAGCTTATCTCCTTTTACAAGTGAACTTTGGAATAAAACAATGAATTGGTATAAGATGTTTTCTATTATTTCAGGTACTTTGATATTACTAGCAGTATTTATACTCTCTTACAAAATAATATATGCAGGTATGAATACAGCTAAAAAGAATGAAGCAAAAGAAAGTCTTGCAAGGTTATGTTTTGGTGGAGTTGCTATTGCTCTTGCACCACTTTTTATAAGATTTTTATTATATATGAATAATAGTTTAGTGCATTTATTAGTAACAGCAAGTCATAGTGGAACATTAGGTAGTTCGCTTGGAAATGATATGCTCACATCTATTAGAACTGGAAATGCAATTACAACAGCTCTTGTTATAGCAATGTTTATTTATCTTTTTGTAAAGTTAAATATAAAATTTATAGTTAGACAATTTACAATTATTATATTTACTATTTTTACACCTATTGCATGTGGACTTTGGATTATAAATAAAAATGTAACAGCTGCATCAATTTGGGCTGGTCAAATTATAATGAATATATTTATGCAATTTGTCTATTGCTTTTTATTTTTAATATATTTGTCCTTTCTACCTTCTCGGAGGTGGATGGGCAATTTCACTTATTTGGGCTATGATGATTCTACCTTTAGCAGATGCATTACAAAATTGTTTACAAAATCTAACAAGTAGAATTGCTGGTGTTGATAATGAACAAATGACAGGTCGTGTAATTGGAATGGGTGCTATGCTTGGATTTGGACTAGGAGCAATAAAAGAACAATTTAAAACTCCAAACTTAAATAATGATGGAAACAATGAAAATGGTGGTGGATTAAAAGGTTTTGTATCAAGAGCAAAAGCAGTTGTAAATCCTAGTATGAACTTAAGTCCTGAAACAGATTATAATGGGAATATAAATCCAATTAGGAATGTAGTACCAAAAGATAATACAAATAATCAAGTATCTATTCCAAAATCAAATAATGAAAATAAATCAAATATAAGTAATGGAAATAAAACAAGTCCTAAGAATATTATAACAAATGTTGCTAAAACAGGATTTAATGCTACTAGGGCATATTTAAAAGTTGGTGCCAATTTAGCTGAAGGTAATTTTCAAAATAACGCATACAAAAATAGTGAGCATAGAAAAAATAACTTTAAGACTACAGAGTATATAAACAAAGTAGCAAATAATAGAGAAAATATAAAGAATTTAGGTGATGAAAATGAGCATAAAGGAAAAAGCTAAAACTAAAGTAAAGAACAAAGCAAAAAAAATAGCTTTTAAAATATTAAAGCCTTTTCTCCCCTTTATAATAATTATAGTAGTATTGTTTTTTGCAATATGTTCTTTAATAGATGCTATATTTATACAAGAAGTGCAAACAGATTCAGCATCTATGCCAGAAGCACAAAAAGTACTTAGAGCAAAATGTATAGAAAAGGCAGAATATCTTAACACTTGTAACAACTATAAAAATGGAGAAAAAACAAATAATTTATTAGATATGGATAATAGAGAAAATGACAAGTTAATAGAATGGTCTCACTTATATGCAATTATGGCTTTTCATAATATGACTAACAATAGTAAATTAGATGAAAAGTTATTAAATGAAGTTGCAAAAGAATTTGAAAGTACTTTTAAATATGAACAAGTAAATTTGCAAATTGAAATAACAACAACTGATGAAAAAGGAAATACAATAACTACTACAAAAAATGAAACAACTTATATTTTAATAGAAAGTGATACTATAATAGGTCATTACAAATACAATTATGAAGAAAAAACACTACAAAATGGAAATACAAAAACTACAGGTAAGATATTCACAAATGAAGAATTAATTGGAGAAAAATACGAAAGATTAAAGAAATATTTAAAAAATAAATTACATATTGGAAAATCTGAACTTGAAACAGATGTACAAATAGTTGTGCAAGCTGCAAATGGATATTATCAAGGTGAAGAAAATACAATATGGCTATTAGGTAGTGGTTCTTTAGAAACAATAATAACTGATGGATCAGGATTAATTCCAACAGGAATGTTTATATGGCCTATACCAGGATATAAAAGTATAACTTCACATTTTGGTATGAGAGTTCATCCAATTACTCGGAGCTTATAAATTACATAGTGGCACTGATGTACGGTGCACCAATGCGGAGCTAAATTTGTAGCAATGGCTAGTGGAACAGTTGTAAATGCTAGTTACAATTCTGCATATGGAAATATGGTAATGATAGACCATCGGAAATGGTATTGTTACATTATATGCACATGGTTCAGAAATCCTAGTACAAACAAATCAAGTTGTAGAACAAGGACAAGCAGTCTTAAAAGTTCGGAAGTACAGGATATTCAACAGGACCTCATGCACATTTTGAAGTTAGAATAAATGGTAATTTTGCAAATCCTGAAGACTACTTTAAATAAAATTTTGTAAGGAGGTAATTTTAAAAAATGGTATTAATATTTACAGATAATGAACAATTAAATATAGACTTAAATAAGAAAATTGAAGATAGCAGAATTGTTTACTACCCTGAATACATATTAGAAGAAAAAGAAGCAACTACTTTAATTGCAACAGTTCAACAAAATAAGTACAATTTCAAAGACTTTATGTTTAAAGTTAGAGAAAAAAATATACAAGTTATTTTAATTTTAGAAAATGAAAAAGTAAAAGAACTAAATGATGCTCTTATACTTGGAATTTATGATATTATTTTTGATCCATTTGATTTAAAAGATGTATCGAATAAAATTACAAATCATAGTTCATTTTCTGAAATTTCAAAATATATAAAAAATATCTTAGAACTAGAAAATTCCTAGTTCTATTTTATTGCAAAATAAAATGAAAGGAGGTCTTGTTAATGAGTAAGAATCTAAAAAAAGCTATTACTTTATCAATTGTTATAGTAGTTATTATTATTGCGACAATATCAACATTTTTCATAGTGAAACATTTAAAAAATAAGGCTAAAATAGAGAATATATGTGAAATCTATTCTGATGATAATATTCAAGACAGATTAGAAAAAATTAGCCAAGAAACACCAAGTGCAAAAGAAGACTTAACTATACAAATTGATGGAGAAACTGTATTAGGTGTTATTATCATAGATAAAATAGGCTTTCAAGGATTAATATATGAAGGAACTTCTTTAGATACCTTAAAAAAAGGTGTAGGACATTTTGAAAATTCTTCATATCTTGAGGGAAATGTATGTTTAGCAGCTCATAATTATAATAATTTTTGGGCTAAATTACATACTTTAAAAAATGGTGATAAAATAACCTATGTCAGTTTTTTAGGTACAAAAGAATATCAAGTAAATAAAGTTACACAAATTTCGGAGACAGACTGGTCAAATTTAGAAAATACTACAGAAAATTTATTAACTTTAATAACTTGTGTGAAAGGAAATCCCTCTGTAAGACTTTGTGTTCAAGCATTAGAGGTCAATTAAAAAATTTTACTTCAGCATTGTTTAAATTATTCATAAGATGATACCATTATTATAGAACATAAAAAAAGAAAGGATGATGTCTTATGAATAAGAAGAAAAAAATATGTATAGGAGTAATTGTTATTTTAAGTTTAACAATTATTAGTTGTTGTGGGGGTATAGTTTTAAAGCATAAGAATTTACAAATTGCTAAAAGCGATAATACTGAAGAAATACAAGAAGAGTTTGTTAATGAGGTAATAGAAGAAAACGACTTAGAAAATGAAAATGTTATTGATGAAAATAATGTTTTAGATAATGAAAATAGTATTGCAAATGAAACTACTAACAACAATGAATATATAAAAAGTACATCATCTGTGCAAGTTGCTACAAAGCAACCACAAAGCAGTAGTCAAACACAAAGTGCAAGTAGCATTCAAACAAATACAAAACAATCTGAAACCTCAAAACAAACAGAAGTAAGTTCACATGCTGAAATAGTAAAAGCATCTACACAAGTTACAACACAAGTCCCTATACAAATAAACGAAGTAAAAGAACCAAAACAGGAACAACAGCAACAACAACCAGTAACTCCCCCAGTTACTAAACCTGCTGAACCTACTAAAGAAGAACCAAAGCCTGAAACAAAAGAGGAAGAATTGTACGTTAGAAATGATGCTATGATAAATCAAATAAGACAAGTTATAGAAAGTAATGTATCTGAAAATATGATGACTTATGGATATGAAATTGTTGTAGATAGTTCAATTAAAGAATTAACTAATCAATTTACATATACAGAGAATCGTGTAAAAAATGCAATTTCTAGTAAATTTGGAACAATAAGAATTTATGCAGAGGATTATTATAGAAACGGACAATTAATAATGACAGAATGTTATATAATTTAATTTATTTTCATTAATAGACACTTTTTAAAGGTGTCTATTTTTAATGGAGAAGGAGGATTTTATGATTAAAAAAAATACAAAAAAAGGAATAGCAATGTTAATGGTAATATTAACATTATTATCAACACTATCAAATTTTGTGTTTGCTACCGAAATAAGTGAAGCATTTTTGCAAAACAGAGGACATTGTGGTCATCACTTACAATACTATAATTCAACTACAGGAATGTGGTCATTTATAGAATGCCACTATGTAACATATTCGGAAAATGGAAAAGAATATCCAGCATATTGTTTAAATAAAGATGCACCAGGAGTTGGAGAAAAAGATGATTATACAGTAGATATTGCAAATGTACTAGATGATGTAAGAATATGGAGAACAATAATAAATGGATATCCATATAAAAGCCCTGCTGAATTAGGGGTAGAAAATGAAATGGATGCTTTTGCTGCTACAAAACAAGCAGTATATAGTATTCTTTATAATTATGATGCAGCTTCAAGATATCGTGGTGGAGATGATAGAGGAACAAAAATCGCAAATGCCATAGTTAATATGGTTAATGAAGGCAGAAATGGAACTCAAACTCCATATACTGCTGGAATTACAGCAACTAAAGTAGGAGAACTAAAAGAAGATGGAAACTACTATTCACAAGAATTTCAAATAAGTTGTGGAGTGTCTGCTTCTCAATATACTATTACTTCAAATAGTGGTCTGCCAAATGGTAGTCAAATTACTAATATGTCTAACAATGTACAAACAACATTTAGTGGAAATGAACATTTTAAAGTTAGAGTTCCAAAAACTGAAATGAATAAAGACATAAATGCTATATTAGCAATTCAAGGAAAAGCTACAACATATCCTGTGTTTTATGGTAAATCAAGAATACCTGGCACTCAGGATTATGCGGTAACTTTTGATCCTATCGGAGATGTTACAGGAACAGTAACTTTAAGTGCAAAATTAAATACTGGAAAAATCAAAATAGTAAAAAATGATGCTGAAACAAATTTACCTATTGAAGGTGTTACATTCCAATTATCTAAAAAAGATGGAACAGTAGTTGCTAATAGTACAACAAATAAAAATGGCGAAGCAACATTTGCATCTTTATATCAAGACAGCTATGTATTAAAAGAAATTGCAACAAATGACAACTATATTCTTAATGAAAAGTCTTTTGATGTTAATGTAGAATACAATCAAACAGCAAGCCTTACTATTACAAATGAACATAAGCGTGGAGATATTAAAATATATAAAATTGATGCTGATAATAAAAAAGTAGTTCTTGGTAATGTTGAGTTTCAATTATACTCTGAAGAATTTGGTAAAGTAATTGGCACTTATAATACAGATGTAAACGGTGAGCTTAAAGTTGAGAATTTGAGAACCGGAAATTATAAATTAATTGAAACCAAAACAAATCAATGGTATAACCTTGCTGAAGATACTGAAATTGAAGTTAAATGGGATGAAGTAACTACTAAAGATATTGAAAATGAACTTAAAAAAGGTCAAGTAAAAATTATTAAAGTAGACAATGAAGATAACGAAATAAAACTTGAAGGAGTGGAATTTGAAGTACTTAACGAAAAAGATGAAGTGCTTGAAAAAGTTATAACAGATGAAAATGGTGAAGCTCTAACAAGTAGATACCCAATAAGAGATTTTAATAGTTTAAAAATTCGTGAGAGTAAAACATTAGATACTTATGTATTATCAGATGAAGTAAAAACTATAGAATTAAAGGAAAATCAAATAGAAAACATTGTATTTGAAAATGAAAGAATAAAAGGAAAAGTACAAATTACAAAAGTTGATTCAAAAGATGAAAATAAGAAACTTGAAGGTGCAAAGTTCGGCTTATATGATGAACAAAACAATTTAATTGAAACATTAGAAACTTCTGAAGATGGGACAGCTACAAGTCAAGACTTATACAAAGGAAAATATTATTTAAAGGAATTAGAAACAGGATCTGTTTACTACCTATTAAATGAAAAAACATTTGATTTTGAAATTGTAAATCATAAGGAAACTGTACCTGTTACAATAGAAAATGAACCTACAGACATAACTGTAGATGTAGATAAAGAAGGTACAAAAGAAATTAAACCTGGCGAAGATGTAAATTATACTTTTATAAATGTTGCAAATAACTCAAATGTATATTTAGAAAGTTTTAAATGGTATGATTATATTCCAACTGACTATATCAGACTACAAAAAATGACAACAGGTATTTGGAATCAAGATTTAACATATAGCGTATATTATAAAACTAATAAATCAGAAGATTATATTTTATTTAAAGATAATTTAAAAACAACAGAAAATTATCAATTAGACTTTTCAACATTAGAACTTAGCGAAAATGAATATATAACTGAAACAATGTTTGATTTTGGAAAAGTAGAAAAAGGATTTAGAGAAACAACAAGCCCTACTATGAACTGCAAGTCTTTTGATACATTAAAAGATAAAGATTCATTTACAAACCATACTAAGACAATTGGTGTTTATTATGGTGTAACAGCAGAAGCCGATAGCAAATGGACTACAATAACACATATTCCTGAAGAAAAACATGAAGTTGTTTTGCCTAAAACAGGTAAATAAAAAATGTTAGTAATCCCTTATAAATTGCCCTTCAAATAAATTTATAGGAGGAATTTTATTATGAATATTACAGATGTTAAAATTTTTAAAGCTAAAAAGAGAGGTCCAGTATTGGCCTATGCAAATGTTATTTTAGATAACAAATTTATTATTAGAGGTATTACACTAATTAAAACAGAGAAAGGCAGATTTATTTCAATGCCCTCAAGAAGATTAAGAAACGAGGAAAGACATTATAGAGATATGTGTCATCCTTTAAATTCTGATGTAAGAGAAGAATTAACACAAGAAGTATTTAATGCTTATGAAGAATTTATAGAAAACGAAGAATAGTAAAAATATTTTCTTTATAATATTGCCCTTCAAATATTCTAAAGAAAGGATTTTATTATGATTATAAATGAAAAAATAACAAAAGAATTATTTGAACTAGAAAAAATTATAGATTTTGTCATTAGGAGCAATAGCTTAACTGATGCACAGCTAGAAAACTTTTTAAGAGGATTTGAAAAAACAAGATATAATTTATTAAATGAAATTAAATTGTATAATAGAAATGTTGAATTTGAATATGAAAAAATAAAAACTATTGATAACGAATACAAGGCAGAATTTACTGACAATATATTAAAAATTTATATTCCAGATGTTTTGCCATCATATAAAAACTTAAAAACTCACACACATAAAAGAATATTATTAAATGTTGCTGAAATAACAAAGCAATTTTCTAATATTTTTAGTGGTGAGATTTTTATTTATATCAAGATATTTGATAAAATACTCGGCTGGGATGTAGACAATAAATATATAAAACCAGTTGCAGATGCTTTAATTACAAGTAAAGTTATAGAAGATGATAATATAACTAAGATGTCTTATGCAGTAAAAGGAGAATATTCTGAAAATCCACATACAGAAATTTATGTATTTGATAGTAAAGATATCATTCAATTTTTAGAAAAATACAGTACCAAAAAATATGGTATTTTAGACAAATTTTAAAGCTTAAAAATTCCATAGGTAATAAATTTTATAAGTCTAAGAAACTCAATACTTATGAGAGTACAATTCCATATTTTAATGAGTGGAGGTAAGTGTTCGAGAGCGACAGCTATCGAATATCTTACCAAAGTAAAATTTAAAGTGAAATTTTGTACTAGTCTATTGTCTGATTGGAGGTGATATTTTATGAACTATTTTCCGAATGGAGATGAAGAAATATCGTTAATAAAATTCATAGCAAAGTTTCAATATTTGAATGTATCTGATGCTAAGTATTTCTTTTCTTCCAAAAAGTATTATAGAAACAGAATCAACAATCTTATTTCCAAAAGGCTATTAAAGAAAAATAAGCTAACTTTAGTACTTGATGAGCTAGGCATTGAATATGCTAAACTATTTAATTTTGAATATACTAGGCGAAATAGAAATAAAAAATATATATCAAGATTGCTACAGTTAAGTAATTTAGGGGCTTTTTATAACAAATGCGACTTACTTACCTATACCCCATCATTCTCATTAAAAGATAAAGAAATGTTTACAATTACAGCTAGACGATTCATAGGTGTATTTGAAATAAATGGTTTTGATTATTTGGCTTATAAAATTACAAGTGAACATGATAATAAATATTTAATGTCGGTTATTTATGATATTCAAAAAGAGAAAAAATATAAAAATATTCTAATATTAGTTGATGATATATCAAGAATAAATATAAATGATTTTGCTTTTGGAATGAACGAAGTTTTAATTGTAGAAGATATACTTGAAAATAGAGAAAAATTAAAATATTTACATAGCATAAACTGGAGTAAGCTTTTGAATAAATGCTATAACAATAAAATTATATTATCTGAATATAGCTTTTGTGATTATATAGATTATAAAAATAATTATATTTCATACTTTTATTTTTTAGATACTGAAAAAATAACTAGAATAAAACAATTCTTAAGAGAAAACAAAAATAAAAATGCTAATATCATTTGTGATAAACAATTAGAAAAAGAATTAAAAAAAGAACTTCCAACAGCAAAATATAATGTTGTGAATTTGGAAGAATATATAGATAAAGAGCGTAACTATTATGATTAAAAAGATATGCGTTTATGTATTTTTATTTTTTGTTGTATTTTTAAATATTGTAATAGATATTAATATAAAAAACTATATTAGTATATTAAATATATGCTTTGAAAAAAATATTATACTTACTACAAAATTATATATGCTTATTTGCTTTATAATTACTTTTATTTCGATTTTTATTGTAATAGATATATTACTTGTTATATTTATAAAAACAAAAGAAAATAAAGGCATTAATTTTAAAACTGAAGATGGTACTTATGGTACTTCAAATTGGATGCCTGAAAATGAAATTGAGCAAGTACTTGGAACAAATGATGTGCCTGGTATTATACTTGGTAAACTAAATGAAAATATCATAAAATTACCATTTGAGAGTTATTTTAATAAAAATATATGTGTATTTGGTAGTTCTGGTAGTATGAAGACAATAGGATTTTTATTAACAAACTTGCTAGAGTTATCAAAATATAAAAAATCAATTATCGTAACAGATCCAAAAGGAGAAATTTATAGAATAACATCAAGCTATTTTAGGAGCATAGGCTATACAGTAAAAGTATTTAACTTAAAAGATATGCGACACTCTGATAGATGGAATCCACTCGGAGAAAATGAAAATATAACTGATGTTCAAACAACATCTAATGTAATTATTAGCAATACTCAAAAGAAAAATGGAAAAGATGATTTTTGGCCTCGTGCTGAAGAAAATCTGTTAAAAGCATTTTTGTTTTATTTTTTGGAGAATTTATCTGACAAAAATACATTAACAAATGTATATCAATATATTGCAAATGGAGATATTGGAGAAATAGATAATATATTTAAAAAGCTACCACATGATAACCCAGCAAGAATGAGTTATAATATCTTTGCAAGTGGTTCTGATACTATAAAGGCATCAGTTATAACTGGTTTAGGCACTAGATTACAAGCTTTTCAAAATATAGATTTACAAAAATTAACCAATGAAAGTGATATTGATTTAAGCATGCCAGGAAAGACTAATTGTATATATTATGTTGTAACAAGTGATGTAGATTCAAGTAATGATTTTCTTGCATCTCTTTTTTTTACATTTTTATTTATAAAATTAGTTCGTTATGCTGACTCTACTCCAACAGGAAAATGCGAAACTGAAGTATATTGCTTTTTAGATGAGTTTGCAAATATAGGACAAATACCTGACTTTAACAGGAAAATAAGTACAGTAAGAAGTCGTGGAATTGCTTTAATTCCTATATTACAAAATATAGGGCAAATAAAAAATCGTTATCCTTTAGATGTGTGGCAAGAAATAATTGGAAACTGTGATACAAGACTTCGGACTTGGAACAACAGATACTCTGACAGCACAGTATTTTTGCGATTTGATAGGAGTGTCTACAGTTGAAACTCAAAGTATAAAAAAAGAAGCTGGAATTGAAGGAGAATTAGAATTTGGTCAAAAGAATATATCTAGGCAAAAAAGAAATCTATTAAATGTAGATGAAATATTGCGAATTCCATCTAATCAATTACTTGTTAATTTGAGAGGAAATAAGCCGTTATTGTTAAATAAAATGATATATAAAGACCATTCGCTTTCCAAGAAATTAAAAGACAGCTCTGTTACTGAATATAATCCTAACTGGACTAAAAATGCTATTGAAAAGCCACTAATAACAGACAAAAAAGAAACAAAAAATACAACCAAACAAAAATTCAAAATAGACTGGAATACTTTTTAAATGTGTAGTATAATTATCTCGATTAATAGAATGTAAAAAATCAAGTGGAGGATAATAATTATGGGATTTTTTAAAAAGAAAAGCAAGGAAGAAGAATTATATGATGCAAACCAAGAAGTAAAGAGTTTTTGTAAAGGAAAAAAAGACTTGAATGAAAAAGAACATAAAAAATTAAATAAACTTATAGAAAAAAGAGCTAATGCAGCTTCTGATGTATTAGGAGTTAAAATAGGCTCTATAAGCTATGAAGATGCAAAAAAATTCAGAGAAAAAATGGGAAAATAAAATCACATTTTGAGAAATGCAAAATTGTGGTAAAAGGAGTAAAAAATTAATTGTATGAAGAAAAAAGATTTAAAAAATAATATTATATATGAACTATGTTGTTTAGTGTTATATTCTATTGTTGCAGGTATATGTGCAATCATTCCAGTTAATATGGAAGCAGAAGGCACTCTTTATTTTCATATAACAAGCAGAATCATTGCTATATGTTTTTTTGTAACAGTTATAATTAGAAATATATTAATATCTAAATTTCATATTTGGAGATCTAGAGACAATATATTTGAGAAAATAACTACATTTTTATGTACTGCTTTAGGAACAGCTATCGCAGCATTAATTTGGCAATTTAAAGATGTGGGTACATTAAATGAAGATTTAGAAATATATATACCTACATTATATTTCGTATTTTCATGGATTACTACAGCAATTGGTACTAGAATGAATGCTAATAATTGGTGTTATAATTTGCAAATAGAAAAAGCTAAACCAGTAAGAGATACGATTATTTATATGTTGTTATGGAGCATACCAGTACTTATAATATCATTTTTATTTAAAAATAGTATGAATTTTATTAATATTATTAACAATAAATATATTTTGATATTATATATATTGCCATTTGTTTATATTAGAGTTATCGATTATTTATTTGTTAAATTTAATAAAAAGCATTCTTGGGAAATTAATGATATGAATGAATATGGAGAATCTAATTGTGCAGACTTATATAATCAAGTTTTTAAAACAGAATTTCATTTAGTAATATTTATAGTATTATCAATTATTTTAAAATATTGTATTGCTCTTCCTGATTATACAATATTAATATGTGCACTTATTATATCAGGATTGTCAACATTTATAGTTAATAGTGGTATTTATGGAGTACGTTTTAGTCAAGGACCTGATGGTAAAATTTATAAAGTAAGACCAATATCAACTGATAGTAGTAAATGGTATCAACAACCAGCAAAAGAAGAAAAAAGTCCTAGCTTCGATTTTAAGACAACAGAATATACAGATAATTTTGGTAATGTAATAGGTAAGTCTACTACTACAACTTATAGTGACAAATATGGAGAAATAGCCACTACTGAATTTAGGGATAATATGGGCAATAAAACAGGAAAATCTACTACATACAAATGGTAATAATATATGGTATTAAATAATAAAACAGGAGTTACAAATGGAAAACAATATATATAAAAAAGCATATTTGCAAATAGGTGCAGCAAGATTAATAAATGCAAAAGTTTTATTAGATGATAAAGAAGTATATGAAGGTGCTATTGAAAACGCTCCTGAAGAAATAAAAAATCTTAAATATTCAAAAATTAATATGCAGAATAATCCAACATTTTATGCATATAGTGAGTTTAATTAAATAAGAAATTTAAAGTATAGCATTTACCTAAATAAAAAGGTAGATGCTTTTTTAATTGGAGGTGGTATTTTGAATGAACTAACAATAAAAGAACTTATGAGAAGTAAAGAAGAAAACAGAATATTAACAGGCAAAATTAGTGGTATTGAAGATGAGTATTACAAATTAAAAAATGAGAATATATCTTGTGCCATTGTATGGTATGAAGGCATAAAAATACTTATACCATGTACTCATTTAGGAACAACGAGAATCAATAAATCTGTAATACGTGGAATGCTAGGTGCAGAAATTGACTTTATTATAATTGAAATAGATACAATTTCTAACGTAGCAATAGCAAGTAGAAATGATGCTATGAAATTAAGATCAGATATAGAACTACCAAAACTAAAATTAAATGATGCTGTAAAAGTACGAATATTAGCTGTTGGGATAAAGCATATCCTTGTTGAATTATATGGTAACGAAGTTATTATGAAAGCTGAAGAACTGCAACATACATACATTGTTAATTGTAAAGAGTTTTATGCTCCAGGAGAAACACTAAAAGTTAGAATAAAAAAACTAGATATAGAAAATAAAATATTTGAACTGTCTAGCAAAGAATTTATAGAAAATCCCTATAAAAATATTAGAAAGTATATAACTGAAAACGGAGAATATACTGGCAGAGTAATAGCATTTCCAAAAAGAAATAGTGGAGTTATAGTTCAATTAGATATTACAAATATTACTTGTTTAGTTCGAGTTCCAGCTCGTTTTAATAATTATCCTCATTATATGGATAATGTTCTGATAAAGGTGTCTGAAATAAAAGAAGATAAGAAACTAATATATGGTTTTTTAATGAGAGTTATTAGTTAGGAGGTTAAAAGATGGTAGATAAATTAAAAGTAATTAATTTTTTGCAAGATTTTGGTTGTGCCAAAATACAACATTTGCAAGTATTATTTAATGATGAAAACGATAATTTTAAAAACATTATAAATTCAAATATGATAAGTAAAAAGGGAGAGATATTAGTTCATAATACAAAGAGAATAGATGAAAATATGCTTATTGCATTAGATATATTGTGTAAGTATAAAAAACGTTTTACCAAGTTTTATCAGGGGTATGAGCCAGTATATATTAGTTTTATTACTAACGAAAATTTGCTATATCATATAATTGTAGCAACAAAAGAAAATCAAAAAGGAATAGTAAAACTTATTAATTCCTATCCCCTATCACTCCCCAAAGCAGATAAACTAATTCTTGCCTTTCCTGATAGAGAAGAGTTACAGAATATTGAGTGTGAAATACCTTTCTTATATACTTCATATCCTGAACTTAAAATTTTAAATAATGAAGAAAATGCTTGATTTTAAAAGTTTTTATATTAGTAAGTAAGTCTTAGCAGATGCAATAAAATGTATCTGCTTTTTTTATGCAAATTATTTTTCTTGTGATAATCAATAAAATATTTTTTATTTCTTTTTATGATTTTTCTTAATTTTCTTATAAATTCCCAATAATTTTTATATCTAAGATTGTCTAAATATAAAATACAATATCTAGGAAGATGAAAAATAGACTAAAACATTTTTATACTTCTATAGAGCTAAATAGTTTTTTTATACTCTTCAAATTTGCTTTTTAATTCATCTTTTGTTTTACATCGAGTTTTCAGCTCATTTAATTTTGACTTTATTTGTAAAAATTCTTCTTCAGTTATTTTGTTATTTTTATATTGCTTATAATAGGTAGAATATTTGCTTTTATAGTAATTTTGCTTTTCAAAAATGTCTAGATTTGCTTTAGTATAAGGTTCTTCTTGATGAATAGTAATAATTGTTAGTGTGCCAATATCTTCTTCTACAAAACTATTTACTATCTTTTGTAATGAATATGAAGTACAAAAATTTGATGTAGTTTTATTTCCATCAAATCTAATAAGTTTATATGTTTTTGTTTTCAAGTGATTCTCCTTTAGCAATTTAATAAAAAATAATTTCAAACCGTTAGTCTTACTATACAGTCTAACACAAAATTTATAATAAAATCAACAAAAAAGAAAATAAGAGGACAATTTTTTTGAAAAAATATGAGAATAAATCAAATGTAATTGGTAGCTTATTAAAAGAACATAGGCAAAAAAAGAAACTTTCAAAAGAAGAAGTTTGCCGAAGACTTCAATTACATGGTGTTTACGTTAATAGAATAGAATTATACAGGATGGAACAAGAGCAGATGATAATTAAAGACTTTGAATTACTTGCTCTATGTGAAGTGTTAGAAATAGATTATAATGAAATGAAAACTAAAATAGAATAAGTTACAATAATATTCTAAATGTGTATTTCATATTTTATTATAATTTGAAATAATAAAAAACTACTAGTATTTTCTACTAGTAGTTTTTTTGTATTAAATTTTAGTCATCAAACGGTTCTTTACCCTCTTTTTTAAGTATTTCCCACTCTGATTTATGTTGTGCCCACCATTCAGTAAATTTTGGATCTTTTGGTGATAGTGTTGGTTTAACTATTGGTTCTGTATTGGCACGATTATATTGTTTCATAAATGGAGAAATCCCATCAGAAGCTTCTGCTAAATGATATAATTTCATAAGAGTAACTGTATCTGTTGTCCATTTTTTTTCATCATATCTCAAAATTGATTCTTTAGCAGTAATTATACGACTACCTTTATGTACAGAAGCTAGTTGTCCTATTAAATACAATATATTACTTTTATTTTGTTCTATTTTTGATTTACAAAATGCCATTGGTTTAGAATCTTCATCATACCCCATTATTTTTTTAAATAAAACACTGAGTTGTACATCTGAATGAGGTGTATCTTTTGTTGCTAAACATCTGTTAAATATTGCTTGTACATTCATTTCGTCTAATTCTAATGCTTCAAAAATTCCTTGTGTTTCTTTTTGTACTTGCTTTGCAACGTTTGCAAATAATCCCATAATAAAATCTCCTTTAAATAAAAACTAATTATAGTTTAACACAAATTATGTAAATTATCAAGAAAAATGTTACAGAAATGAGAAAAAAGTGTAATTGTAATACTATTATGTTATTTATATAATAGTACTGAGTCAAAATAGACTTATATTAGTTACTAAGGAAGATGGTTATGGCGGAAGGCTTTCAAAGGAAAATAGATACAATAGTTAGTAGTATTGTAAGTGCAAAGAAAGAGAATAATAAAATAATAGTTAGTGAGTCTGATTTATTTGAAAATATAACTACATCTATATCAGGCTTAAATGATACTGGAAAATTATTAGTGTTAGAGGATTTAAACAAAGAAGCAAATGAAAAGCCTAGTGAATTACTAACAACAACTGGAACAATTAGTGTTAATAGATTAAATGAAATTGTAAATGCTAAAATTGAAATTGCAAAACGAGAAGGTATCAGTCTAAGAGCAGGAGAACCAGTATCAAAAAACAATAAGCTTACTTTAGTTGAAGGAACATTAGCACTTGTTGCAGTTAATGCAATGTTAAACAATTTTGATATTCTTACGCCTGAACAGAGAACTATTCTAAGAGAAAATTATGATTCTTTAGATTCAGAACAAAGAAGAAAATATGATAAGGGAATGCTTGATAAAATTGAAAATAGCAATTTAGATGATAAAACTAAAAAAGATTTACAAGATTTCTTTGAAGGAGATTTCCATAGCTGTATTAATAAAGTATTAGATATATTGCAAAAAAAATATGGAACTAATAATTTTAAATTATCGAATATTGAACAAAGAGAAATATTACAAATTATTGAAGGGTTAGATATACCAGATGAATTAAAAAAAGAATTAAAAAAATATGATTTTGAAAAATGGTTTTCTATTGATCAAAGTGAACAACAATTAGCTGATTGGCAACTTCAAAGAGATCAATGTATTGAAAATGGAAATCTAGAAGAAGTAAGAAGATTAGATGAACTTATTAAACAAAAGAAAAGTTCTCCTGAACATCAAAATTATTTAAAAGCCAAACAAGCATCAAAAGAAAATGAAAAACAGATACAAGAAGCTACAAGTCAAAGTCCATCTCAAAACGATGAAACATTAAAAAATAATGCACAAAATGTTTCTCAAGTTGCTGATAATGAAATTGCAGATAAGTTAACAGAAGATATTGATGTACAACAAACTATTTCACAAGAAATTGAACAAATTCCATTTGCATTAGCTAAAGCAAAGTTTTCATCAGAGCAAATAAAAGATGCTTTAGATAAATATACTTTTGTGTTTAAGAGTTTAGATGAAGCAGATATAAATGAGATGAAAAATTTGGATAAAAACCAATTAAGAATATCAATGAAAATGATTTTTTCTAAAGTAGGGATGGATGAGCAAATTGCTGAAATTTTATCCCAAATAACATATAATAATAAATTAGTTGACATACTAGAAAATGAAAATAGAAAAGAAAAATTTTTAGAAGAATTTGAAGCAATGACTAATAAAAGTATTGCTATTCAAGAAAAAACTCAATTAAAAGGAGAATTATCAGAGATATTTACTTCATATTTTGAGCAGAATGCTGTAGATATGAATGTTGCTGTTATTGAAAAAACTGAAGAACAGGAAAATAAACAACAAGTAGTAACAGATGAACATACAAAAGAAGTGAATGAAAAACAGACAACATTACCGAAGCAAGAGCAAATAGCAAATGAAAAAGATTATATTCAAGTGGATGCAAGTACATCTGATAGTTCAAATAATACTACTCCAACAACAGATGATTTGGTGGAAGAAACACCTATTGAAGAACAACCAGTACAAAATCAAAATGAACAACTTCCAGCTATAAATAATGGCTCGTTTGTTAGCAGAGTAAAACGATTTTTTAATGGAATGAAAAAAACAGAAAATAATAAAAAAGGGTTTTTTGGTAGACTAAGCAGTTCTTTCAAAAATGCATTTTTGGATAATACAGAATATCAAGTGCAAGAAAATGAAACAACAGATATACCTCAAGAAAGTCAAACTATTCAGAGAACAAATGATATATTCCAAACTGTAACAATAGATGAGCAAAAAGCCATTAGAGAGATGAAAGAAAATAAAAGAGAGCAAGAACAAAGCAGACAGACGGAAGATTTAGAAGATGAAAAAGGAGTATAAAATATAAAAATGGCAAATAAAAGTAATAAATTTAATTTAGATAATATCAAACAAGCAGTAAAAAATGTGAGAACATCTGGAATAACTACTGTTACTAAAGAATTAAATGATATTGAAAATAGTGAGAATAACATAAAAAATGTAAAATAAAATATAGTTTTTAATTATAATAAGGAAATTAAATTTATGGGGTTTAGAGAAAAATTTATAAGTCTTTTAAAGAAATCATTTGGAAACAAAAAAGTAGAATCTGTAGAAGATGTAGAAATGATTGAAAGTAATATTGAAAATTCAATAGATTTTGCAACAAGAAATATTGAAGGTGAATTTGATAAAAGTATAAAAGTAGATATACAAGAACAAATATCTACTAAATATGAACCATTACCACAAAATATAAAACAAGGATTAAGAGATAGTTTTAAAGAGTTTAAAGAGGCAATACTTTCTACGGAAGAATCCACGAATAATACAATAAAAGAACAGAATGAAGGAACTAATGGAAAAAATCCATTTTTATGTTTTGTTGAAATAGATAGTTCAGGAAAAATAGTTTCTACTATAATTATTACAGATAAATCTGCAATTAAAATAAGTAAAGATGAAAATGGTGATGTTACATATCAAGAAACTAGAAAAACTAAAAATGGAATGCAAACTATTATTAATGATAAAAATGGCTCTATGAGCATAGCAGGTAATGTATCTCAAGAAAAAATTGAAAAAATGAAATTATTTGCGAAAAAAAGTGATAAAGCACTTTTGGAATCACCTACTAATATTAGTGATAAAGATATGTCTATATATGAACAGACTTTAGAAAAATTAGGTGTAGATACAAATATAGATATTAATAATAAACAAAAATATGGTCGAGCTGGTACAGGACTATCTAAAAAAGATAGCGATATAATTACGGGTATGAGCTATATATATGATAAAAGCAAAGATTTTTCTGTACCTGAAAGTATCTGTCTATCTTCAATGGATAATGAAAAGTTTTCTTCAAGAACATTTAGAAGAACTCAAGATGGAAAATATATTGATTGTAGTTCTTTTAAAGTAATTGATGGACAAGCTCAATATAAATTAGTAACATTTGAACAAATACAAGAGTATGCACTAAAAACTGGGTATAGTGATTCAATTTCACAATCGTTTTTTAATAGATATGAACAATTTTCAAGAAAATGTAATGATTTGATTCCGAAAGCTGCTGTTGGAATACATGATAATGTAGTTCAGCAACATGAAAAAGCAACGGAAGAACCACAAGTGGAAAATGATGATAAAACAATATAAATTATGGAAAAACTTGATTTTAAAAGCTTTTCATGATATATATAATTAAAATATAAATGAATTCATATATTTATATAATACTAATTCTTTGCAGATACTTCATTAGGAAGTATCTGTTTTTATTAATAAAAAAGAGATAAATCAGCTATGTACAACTAATTTATCTCTCATTTTACTTTTAAGCAGACCTAAATATATCATTAACTATTAATTTTTTTAATAAGTTTATTGACTTATAATATTTCCATTCAACAGCTCCTACAGACATATTAAGAGAACTACTAATCTCTTTAAATGACAAACCTGATAAGAGTTTCAAATTAATTATTTTTCTTTCTATTATATCTAAATGTTTTATAAAAAAATTATATTCATCATCTGCTATTACTTTATTTGTTATATTAAGATTATCTGGTATATCAATATCTTCATAATCTATAATTTTGCAATTCTTTTTTAATAAATTTATTGATTCATTTTTTGTTACAGCATATAACCAAGTAAATTCATTTTGTTTAGGTAATTTTTCTTTATCGAGTTTCTGTAGTTTTAAAAATATATTTTGAACAATATCTTCTGAATCTTCTTTATTTTTTAAAAAAGAATATGCAATAGAATAAATTAAATTCTTATAGTTGATATACAAGACTTTTAAGCTTTCTTCATTTTGATTTAAAATATATGCTTTAAAAATCTGATGTAATTTATTCTTATTCAATTGTTCCATTTTAATATTTCCTTTATTTATGATTAAATTTACTACATATTAAAATTTCTCATTTGTATATTACCTAATATTTAAAATAAATATATTTTTTATTACTTTTATGAATATTTAAACAATAGACCTGCTTTATAAAAAAGCAGATCTATGTATAATTAAGATTATTAAAAAAATAATAATTTAGTCAGCTAATTTTGCAATATCTTCTATCATATTGAAGAAATCATCTATATCTGAAGAATTAAAATCAAATATAAATGTATAAATATTATTGTATGGTTTTAAACTTACATATGATGAGTTACTGAATCCTCCAAAGCTAAGTCCATTATCTACATCATTAATATATACATAGTATTCGGGAAGAAATCCTATTATTATTTTTTTATCGCTAGAAATTAGCTTGTTAATTTTTTTATCTAATTCATTTGTAGATTTATTAGCAATTAGATAATTATTGCTATCTATATCATATGTTAGATTGATTTTTGAAAGGTTTTCTTTCATAGTTACATTATTTTCTCTAATAAAGTCATATGGATTTGATTTTGTATAGCCAGTAACTTTTGAAATATAAATCCCATTTTTAGTAATATTTTTATTAATATAGTCTTCAAAATTTGTTTTATCTGTAATATTTTCACAGCCTAATAAATATGCAATATTAGCTTGAGATATAATATCTTGATTAAATGTTTTTGAAACTCCTGATACAGTTAATCCAGCATCACTAGGTAAAGTGCTGTCATATTTAGAAACTGTATCTGTTTGTTCATTTAAAGTTTGAGAATTATTTTCTATATCTTTTTCTATAGTATTAGTATTTTCAATAGTATTATCCTCATTGTTAATAATAATCTCATTTCCAATATTATTATCTACACTATTGTTACTATTAAAGGTATTTTTGTTTTGATTTCTTTTGCTATTTATAAAAATAATTGTTAATAATAAAATTGCTATTATTGTTATACTTATAGTAACTATTATTATTTTTTTCTTTTTATCCATAATTATCACTCCTATATTATTAATGTTTTGTTTATTATAGCATTAAATAAATTTATATAGAACGGTGAAGCATATTTTTTACATACCTGATAATAAATTAATTGTTGCGGCATTAAATCTATCACTTAAACTTCTATTGCCTTCATTTCTATTATTATGGCTAGGTAATTCAAGAATAATTGATTTATCAATTCCATTTTCTACAGCCCATTGAGCTAAGTATCCTGAAGAACTTGTATTTGATGATAATCCTCTACATTGGAAAGAGTGAGTACCACTATGTGAAACAAAGCTTGTACTTGAATCGTTTTTGAATTGTTGAAGGTAATAATTTCCTACATCAGTACTACCTATTGTTTCACAATCCCAACCATGAATATCAAGTAATACGCTTGTATATCCACTTACAGGTTTAACATCATCTTTCATTAACATATCTCTTAATCCTTGAGCTTCAACTGTTGCTAATTGGGTAGGACCTGTATAATTTCTTCCTAAAGTTAAATAAGAATTATACACTTTTGTAGGCCAGTTTCTGTTTATATCAATTTTATCTTTTACATTACATCTTCCAGGACCGTTTTCACTACTTCCTGATGTAATACCATCTCTGTTTAGGTATGGAACCATATATATAGTCCAGTTTGATAATATATTTTGAACATTACTATTATTTCTGTTATTGTACATATAATCCATAAATTTATAAGCTATATCTACAACTTCAATACCATCACCATATCCTTCATCTTCAAAACCATGTTGTGCATATATTAAATATAATCTTTTATTTCCATTTCCTAATTTGTATGATCTGATTGGATTACCAAGACCTGATTGCCAATATTGAGCTTCTTTAAAACCACCATCTTTTCCAACACTAGCAGGAACATCAGGAATTGAAGGATTTCTTCCAACAGATAATGTTGATTCAGGAACGAAACCACCTTTTAAACTTTCTCCTGCATAGTAAACAATATAAGTATACCCTAGTTGATTATATGGATTTGTTCCACTTGTTGTTTGTCTATAAACGCTTTCTTTTTCTCCAATTGCTCCAACATATGCACAAAGGCTATTTGCTTTTCCTGGTCCAGCAGATACATCTTGTTTTGAACTAGATAAATAACCTTGTGACATTTGTAAATTTGGTAATTGAGGAATACCTAAACTTGATGGTGTTGAAATTCCTAAATCAGATTTGTCACAAAATGCTCTTCGTCTTCCAGTATTAGTATTATATTCTATATACACATAATTTCCTGTGTAACCTAATACACAAACATATTCATTTGCTCCTATTGCACCAGTTCCTGAAGTAAATCTTGAAGAATCTGGTCCTGTATATGTTGTCTTTTTTGAACTTGCTTTTGCTATTGTAGTTTTATAAGGACTGCTTAAATAGTCCATTTTTACATATCCTCTTTTCATACCGTTACCAGTCCAATATTCTACAAATCCTACTTGATATTGTTCACTACCATAATTCATTCTATAATCGTATAATAATGTTGCACCTTCTGTATTTGATAAACTTCCATAAGAAACTGCTACACTATATAAGCCACGAGATTGAATATTTACACCTTGATTTGCATATCTATATCCACCAGTCATTATTTCTTCTGAAACACTACCTGAAGCTGATATATTTGATTTTAGTACATATCCTGTTTTCTCATTACTTGAACCAGTTACTGCATATAAGATATGGTAATAATCACCTTCAGAACCTAATATAGCAACAGTTTCATATCTATCAATACTACCAACTGTGCAATATGAACCATTGTTGTTTGGTCCATGATATACTGTTTGACCAGTTTTAGCTGAACCATGACATTGACCATTATCAGTAAAATTAGCATATGTAGTGATTTGACCTTCATTTGAATTAATTAGTTCTTGTCCTAATTGAATTTCACCTATTAATACTTTATATTGTATGTCATCTAATGCTTTAATAAAATTATCAGATAATGCTAAATTGTAGTTAATTTCATCTATATTATAAAATTTTGAGTTTAAAATTATTATTCTAATACCATCATATTCATATGCTTTTGATTTTACATCATCTTCAAATGAGTTTAATTCTACAGTATTGCTCTCATTAAATTCATAATAGAAATCACTTACTCTTAACATTATTTTTTTATTTTCTGATAGAACATTGCTTATTGCAATATCCATCTCTGTTTCTTGTGGTTCTATTAATTCTAATGCTTCATTAACTCTAAGTACTTTATCACAGACTAAATATCCATTTTCATTTATTGAATAAGTATATGAACTATGATTATTAATAAAGTTTTTTATTAATTCTCTGTTATTTTCTTCTATCCAAATACCTAATTCATTAGATTTAGTTGAATAAGTCTGTATAGTGTTACTTGTAATACTTAAAAGTACTTGCTCAAATTGTTCTTGAGTAACTTTTGTACTAAGTTTGTTTACATCAGTTATGTTTGATTTACTTAATAATTCTTTTATTTGTGGATTTACTTTACTATTATCATCTGAAATTATTTCTACATTTTCATTTTTGATAGTATCTATATCAGCTGTTTCTGTATTTTCAGTATTTTCTATAGTAGTATCCTCAATAGTATTTTCCGTAATCTCATTTTCTGAAGTATTACTTATTTCATTTGTTTCTTTAATTTCATTAATAGAATCTGTTTGAATCTCATTGACATTAACATTTTCTATTAAATTTGTGCTGTCATTGTCTGCTACTAGTGTATTAGTATCTTATTTAGTAACTGCCATAACAAGGCTAGAAATTGAATTTACTAATAATATTACTAGTATTATTGTTGTAATAAACTTTTTAAAATTCATTTTTTCCTCCTTACAATATTTAAGATTTTAGTCTTTTGTATTCACTTGAATTACATATAAATTTTTAACATCACCTCCATATTTAAAACTATAATTTAGAAGTTGTTATATTAAATAAGTTGTAACTGAATATTCGTGTTTATTAATGTAATTTTGTTGAAATATTGTAAGTTTTTTATCTATATATTAGAATTATCGAATTTTTTTATAAATTATGCCAAGGCCTCGAGTGAGACCTTGGCGGGGATTAGGAAAGGGGGAAATTAATTACCAAGCACCAGCTGGAACATAGCCAGTTTTTACAGTTGATGATCCTGTAACTTTATACTGGCATATCCGATACCCATTGATTTTCATGCCCAGCCACATTACGACATCTTCGTTAGAGACAGAGCCAATAATGGGGTAAGCAGCTCCAGGGCCAGAGCGTACATCTTGATACGATGTGCCAAGTGTAATTGTGCCAGAGGAATAGAACGGTACATCAGCAAAATGCCCAGGTGAGTTATATAATTTCACATAGGTAGATGATACATGTCCGCGTTTCCGACCGGCAGATGTGTTGTATTCGATGTACATATAGTCTCCGTTCTTGGCAAGAACAGCGACATATTCACCATCTCCTACAAAGCCTGCTTTAGCAAATGTACATCCGTCCCAATGGCTCAAATAGTCATCAGCACCATAATATGTGTTGCATCCCATTGTCATCCTGCCTACACATGTTTCACTATATGGATAGGAGAAATTGGGGTTAAACACATAGCCTCTTTTTGCACCTGAACTTGTGCTGTACTCAATAAAGAGAACAGAATATGTTTGTCCATTTGATGCAGTAGAGTTGTAGCCATACAGCCGTGTGACGCCTTCTTGAGCGGAAATGCTGCCGATGCTAAGCTTTGTGGAGTAGTCATCACAGCTATACACGGTTTGTGTAGCATTAGAGATGGCATAACCTCCCCAAAAGTCATCTTCAGCAGGTGTTCCGCCAGTGATATTGCGTACATTGCTCATCGGGACATATCCGGATTTCTGACCGCCGCTGTTCACATTGTACACAATGTGGTACCAGCCTCGTTCCTGACCTAAAATGTAAATCTGCTCACCATTGGAAATGCTGCCGATTGACACATAGTTGGAGGAGGAGGGACCAGTGTACACAGTCTGTGCGGTGGTAGAATACCCTCTGATGGATGGGCTACTTGCCATTGCAGTTGTGCAGGGCAACATGGCCATACACATAACAAGGCATAGGATTAATGAAAAAAATCTCCGTTTTGTCATAAGGACCTTCCTTTCTTGATGCGAAATTGAACTGTAGTTATGTTGAAATTCCTAATCCCCAAAAAAACACCCAAAATTATTCAGGCGTCTTTTCCTAATGTAAATCATTAGTTTTAAAAACATATATATATAAAATATATATATCAAAAGTAATTAAGTATATTGAGCTTTATAATGTAAAAACTAACTGAATTAATCAATATACACTCCAAAAGAAAATTGATTTTTATTATCTTCAATAGTATATAATTCAAATTTATCTTCAAAAGAATCTATTTCCTCTTTATCTATTTTATCTGCATATATTTCATCTGTTTCATAAGATAATTCTTTATGTTTATATCTTGTATAGTCATAAGTAATAATAAATTTAGTATTAGAGATATATTTTATATCTTGAATAAATACTTTTTCATTTTCTATTTGATAGATTCTTAATTCAGCATCTAAGTGTTGTTCTACTTTATTTAAAAAATCTTTTAGAATTGCTAAATTTTCGGTTTTTTTGTCATTCTGATTTATAATTAAGCAATTATCTTCTAATGCTTGTTGTTTTGTATAATTATTAGGTAATGATTTTATATCAGAATATAGTGACATATTCATTTCTTGACTAACTTTTTCAATATGAAGCTTTTCTTTGTCTGAAGCTTTTGGAATTAATATTGCAACACCTGAAGTTTTAACTTTTTCATTTGGAGCAATATTTTCTATTAGTTCAATATTCAAAGTGTTATTTTCAATATCATATTCTTTTAAAGTTAATCCATTTAATTTTGTTCTTTCACTAACAACAATTAATACAAAGTTTTCATTGAAGTCATTTTCTGATATATCTAATAAATTATTAGCTTGCTTTTTATATTCTAAATATTCTTCATAAGAGTATATCTTTTTATAAAGAAAGCCATTATTACTTTCAAAATTTTCTAAATTTAATGTTTTATATTCAAAATAATTAAATAAACTTACTATTGCAAATACTGTACCTGTTGTTATAAGCACTACAATCATAATAGTTAACAGTATTTTTGGAACTTTATTCATTTCATCATCATATCCTTTCTTAGTTAGAATTCTTTTTAATTCTTTTTTACCTCTATGGATAAGACTTTTTGTGTTCTGCATAGTTTCTCCAAGTATTTCTGCTGTTTCTTTATATGATAAACCTTCGATATTAACTAGATATATTGCATTTTTATATTTACTATCTAACTGTTCAATAGCTTCCATAATCTCTTTTTTATTTTCTTCTGTTATTACGACATCAATAACATCTTTTTCTATATCTTCATCATTTTTTATAAATTGTTCTGCTATTTCTGATCTTCTTTTTTCTGTTCGTAAATAGTTTAGAGCTTTACTTTTGGCTACTAAATAAAGATAGTACTTAAAAGTAGAATCATTTTGTTTTTTGTTTTGTAATACATATATAAAAACTTCTTGAGTAATATCTTCAGCTTTTTGATAATCTTTAACAATATTAAAAATAAAATATTGAATATTGTTTTTATATTTCTTATATAACATTTCAAATGCTTGTCTATCACCTTTTAAATATTCAGTATATAGTCTTGCATCTATATCTTTTTCCATAATCTCTCCATATCTATTTTTGCTTTTCACTTATATAGAATAATAACTTTACAAAATGTTGCAAAAATTTTTAAATTTTTTTAATTTTTTTTAAATTTTATTATAAATTTATTTTTTTTTCCATTATAAAGTATAAAAATAGCCTATTTCCCAAATGTAGGAAATAGACTTTTTCATTTAAGCTACTTTGTTTAATGTATAATTTACATTAAAATCACAGTTTAAAAAATCCTTATAACTAAAGATATCCTTAATATCTAAATTATAACCAAGTGGGACTAAATCTCGAAAAATACGATTAATTATATAGTCCAAATTATTATCACATTCAGGTATTCTAAGCAAGAAGGTAATATTTCTTATATTTGTATTTTCAATTTCTTTTAGTATTGTGTAAGAATTAGATATATTTTGAAATGCAATAATAGGGTAGTCTAGTGTATCTTTAGCAAGTGCTCCTAAAAGTAAATTGTCTGTTAATATAACACTTTCTGACTCTAAATTTATATTACTTTTCATTATCCAATTTCTAGCAGATGTTCCATTAATCTTATTACTGCTTGAAAACCAAATGTCTTTGTTATTATTAAATGGCTTATCTAAATGAATTGAAAGTCCTTGTATATATCCATTAGTATCATATACTGGTACAAAAAATCCGTTATATCTATTAAAACACCATTTCCAATCTTCTTCTTGGTAAAATCCAGGTATTCCTGCTAAATTATATTTTTTAGATAAACTATTTCCTATTAATCTTCTTTTGATGTAGTTTTTAGGTACACTTTTATACAAGTTATCCTCAATGGTGCTTTCTAATAATCCCATATTTTTCAAATATGCTTTATGCTGTGAATCTAATTTTAACATACCTAAAAATTCTCTATAAACTGCATCTCTAATCTCAATGTCAGCTAATAGATTTATTGGACTTATTTCTATTTTTGCTCTATTTTGTGAAAAACATTCTTTTTCTAATAGTTCTTTATATGCTCTTTTATTATCAATATTTCTAACTTTAGCATATAAACCAACAGAATAGCCACCTTCGCCACAACGAGAACAGCAATATTTGTTATTTTGTGAATTAAGGCTCATTGTAGGAATTTTTGAATTTTTGTTATAGCCGGCAAAAAGGGCATATAGCCTTATATTCAAAACCTCTTTCATCTATAATTTCTAAGCATAAATGATATGCTACATTTAAAATATTTATATGTTTTTGAACTTCCTCAAAATCTAAGTGGTTCATAAAATCATCCTTTCATTTCTAAGCAGCAAGTTCGACTTCTGCTATCTCAAATTTTTCTATTTCTTTAATAAATTGATTAGCACATTTTTGTATTTTACTACCTAATTCAAGTACTAACTTCGAATCTCCTTTAGCCCATTTTGCTATATAATTAAAACTACAACGAGAAGTATCAAGTCCAAAATGGTCAGCTACTAAATAAGCAATAGATTCAACAAATATTTCTGACAAATTTCTATCAGTTTTATAATCAAAATCATCATATAAACCATGTGCAAGTTCATGTAATAAAACTGCAGCTTTGTCATCTAGTGACAAATTCTTTTCTAATACAATTTCATTTTTAGTAGGACTATAATAGCCATCAGCTCCTCCAGCAATTTCTCTTTCAAATACAGGAAACTTGCTGAATTGTTTTAATTTCTCATAAAAATCTGCCATTTCATTATTATTGATATTGTGATTTTCTAATGGTATTGGATCTCCTTCAGTTTGTGAAATATCATATACATAAACATATCTATAAGTGTTATACTCAATTGTTTCAATAGATTCAATTTCTTCACCATCTTTAATCTTTTTTACTTTTTTATCATATTTTCTTGGTATTGGTGCAATAATAAATATCTTTTGAGCTCCACTACATATGTTTCTATTTAATTTAAGCCATTTAGACTTTCCAGCAACTCTTGTGGCATCAGGGAACTGTGAGAAAATTAAAACGAGGTTATTAAAACTATAACCTCGAAAACTCTTTTGAAATTTTAAAAATTTTTCGTATTCTCCATTATCAACAATTGTTTGAATATAATTTACTATTTTATCAAAAACTTCTTGAGTTTTATTTCCTTTATTATTCGATTTATGTTCCATATTTAAAACCTCCTATGCAACCATTTTTTCTAAATCATATTTAATAATTTTAGTTTTAGTTTTGTATTTTTCTCTTTTATCTACAAATTGTCTATATCCTAGCCATTTTTGTATATACTCTTCGTGTTCTTTAGTAAAATTTTTACTATGATGTGGTAGTTCTTTTTGTTGCACTCTGCCATCTTTAAATTCAAGTGTTATAAAAGATTTGCTTAGATTATTTAACTTTCTAATAAAAAATATTTCAGTTTTTCCTTGTATATATGGTGTAAGATACATATTACCTACACAATTGCCCTGTTGATTACCTTCATCTTTTAAACTATCAATACTTGGTGCTGGAAAAATCATATATTTATCATCTTCATAGATATATTTCGAAAGTTCTAAGAATCTTAAATATGCTGCAAATTGTGTGTTTTTGTCTTCCTCAATTTTTATTTTTGTTTGCATTTTGTCATGTCTTGATACAAGATTTCTAGGGAATAAGTCCTTTTTGGATTTGTAATTTAATGCTAACTTTTTAGACATTACTAAGTAATCTCTGTATATATTTAATTTTTGTAGTCCTTTAGGATAACTATTTAGCTTATGTAATGGTATAAATTCGCTAATTTCTTTAAGCAATTTTATATTTCCAGCATATACACTATTTCCACTTTCTAAGAAAGATACTAAAATTTTATTATCATATAAGAACTTTACATCTCTAAAATTAAGGCGATAACATTTCTCAATAAGTTCATAGTCTTCTTTTTGAAATAATTTTAATAGCTTTAATTCTCTATAATCAATATTATTATCTTGCATAAATTTAAGATAATTTTTAGATAATCCAAACCTCTTATAAAAACTTCCATTTCTATTGAGCTTTTTAGAACTAAAACATAGATTATATAATTTCATATTCCACAATAATTCAAAACTTTCATATGCTGCAAGTTCAACTGCATCAATAAAATTATATCTCCAGAATTTTTTAGTAAATTCTTTGATAGGTGCATATTGAAACTTTGTGCCTTTTACCATTTTATTTTGATTGAATGGATAAGTAGTATAATCACTAAAAAATCTACATCCATCATATTTTCGCCAACTCATTTCTTTTGAACTATAATGATATATTCTCATATATCCAAGAGAAAACCATACTGCATCACTTAAGAATTTACCTTTTCCTGGTATAATTCTACAATATTCTTCAATGTCATTTTCCATCATTTTAGTATCACTATTATAAAATGTTTCTATTTCAAAAACTCTTGTAATGATGTTTTTATTTACTCTTTGTACTAAATTAACAGATTTCTTAAAACTTCTTATGTAGTTACTATTCTTACTAACAACATAAATTTCTTTTTTACAATTAGGACATTTAAAATAATCTGAAATTCTAACCTTTGTATCATAAAAACTATGATGACAATTAGTACAATAGCATTCTTTTTGTTTTACATCTTTTATAATATAACGAAAATTTTGTGTTTGTTTATCTATAAAATTATTCCAGTATTTAGGAAGTTTGCATTTTTTATCTATTTTTTGCATCATAATATCAATATCTTCTTGTTTCATTGTGCAACACCTCCAAATATAGATAATTGTTCAGTTTGCTTTTTTTCTTCTACTTTTTTCTTTGCTTCTTCAAGCGAAACAACATTGTTTTTTGGTTTAGATTTCTTGGCAGTAGTAGTCTTTTCTTTTTTGTCTTTTATTTTTAGAAAGCTATTAGGAAAAGTAAAATACATAACAGCCCAGCAATAAACAACTTCATTTGTAACATAACACCATCCATTTAATAAATGTTTTCGACCTTTTTCTTGTATAAAACTATTTAATCCATCTAATGTCTTTTCTTCATTGAGAAACTTTTGCTCTAAATCAGGACGTTCTAATAAGTAATTTACTGTTTGTGTAAATGCTTCATCATCTTTGTGCTTTTCTAGCCATTCTTTTAACATTTCTTTTAATCTATCAAAGCCACTCATTTTTTTAATTCTCCTTTCAAATTTAAGATACTTTCTTGAATCTCATAAAAAGTTCATTTTCATTTTTTTGTTTTTCCATATAAAAGTTGTAATTATTAGTACCATATTTATTGATTTTAGATTCTTTTTCTTTTTGTACATCTTCTAATACTTTGTCTAATTCAGAAAAATCATAAAAATTGCAAATAAGGCCATCTTTTAAAATGACCTTATTTCCTTTATAATCTTTTATCACATTAAATCTGTAACTATATTTCTTTTTACCTGGATGATCTGCAATGCGAATTCCACAAGATAGACCATAATCAAGTTTTAAATATATAGAACTTGTAGAATGTGAATTATAACGATGCACAATAAATTCCATATTTGATAATTTTGTAACTAAAATATCTGCAACATCAGTTCCATTCATAAGTTATGCAACCTCTTTTAGTACTTCATCTGATTCTAAATATTTTGTTTTATCTATTTTATCTTTAATCAACTTTAGATATGGCTTTATACTTGCTACTTTATATTCTGGAATATTAATCTCTGATATTCTTGCAATCTTATCTCCATTGGCTGTTGGAGCAATTACTAAATCACCGACAAATAGGGGAATAGCAGTATAGTAACTATATGCTTTACCTCCAAAAGTCTTAGGTTCGTAATTATCTTCATACTTTACACTTACAATATTTGTTTCCATTTTTAAACTCCTTCCATTTGTATATTATAAGAATTTTGAGCTCTAACATATTTCAAATAAAATTTATCAAAGTTTTTAACTTGTCCGTTTTCAATTCCCATTTCTTTTTTACTCATATTATTAAATATGCTATTATCAAAAATTTTGATGTTTTTAGGCATTTTATTTGTTGTTTGAAGTAACATTAGCCTATTTATTATTTCATCCCTTAAAAGTGGATTTATTTTGTTTAGAAACCATCCAAAAGTTGTAGCAACAGGATTATCTATTCCAGGTAGGTAACATTGTAATTCTGCAACATGTCCTGTTCTTTGTGCTTCTAAAATAATAAAATCAGCTAAATCTTTTAGTTTAATAATGTAATTGTCTCCTAAACTTGTTTCAACAAATAAAATTGCTTCTTTTTGTATAATGTCTAGCATTTGTTTTTTGTTATATTTTGTATAATTTATTTTATCCATTAGTTATCTCCTCTCAAAATGGTAAATCATCATCAGCAAGTGTAGAATTAGTTGTGTTTTCGGTAGTAGTGTTATTTTCTTCATTGCTGTTTTGTGGATTAGCCCATAAAATACTTTCATCTGCTTTTTTTGCACTATCTGCAAAATCAATTTCTTCTGCAATAACTTCCGTTACATATCTTGTTATACCATTTTTGTCTTCATAGTTACGAGTTTGCATTCTTCCACAAATACAAATTTGTGTTCCTTGCTTTAAGTATTTTTCTGAAAATTCTGCTAATTTTGAATAAGCAACAATATTTATAAAATCTGTTTGTCTTTCTTCACCAGGTTTTACATATTTTCTATTTACAGCAAGAGAATATGTTGCAACTTTTAAATCGTTTGCTTGTGAATACCTTATTTCAGGTACTTTGGTTAATCTTCCTAATAATATTACTTTGTTCATTTTAAAATCCATCCTTTCTAATCATCTTTTCTTACTACTATAAATTTTATAATTTCTTCTGTTATCCTATAAATTCTTTCTAATTCCTGAATAGCTGTACTTTCAGATTCAAAATCTATTAAATAGTAATGTGCTTCTTTCTTTTTTCTTATTTCATAAGCTAGTTTTCTTACTCCCATGTCTTGCTCTGTAATAATCTTCCCATTTGTACTAATATAGTTTTTAATTGTGTTAATTATTTTTGTTTGTTGTTCTTCAGTAAGATCCTTTTTCATTAAAAAAATTGTTTCATATTTGTTCATAATTTTATACCTTCCTTATATTAAATTTTTTTCTTGTATTAGTAGTTCTTGTCCTACATTAGGGTTATTACTAAATACAAATTGAACTTTCCAACTTCTTTTTAATTCTTTTTCCAAGTCTTTTATTGTTTTCATTGCATATAAAGCTCTATAACCTTTTACATATATGTATTCTTGCAATTTTTTATTAGCAATTTCAAAAAGCTTATCCTTGTTATCACTGATAGCCAATATATTAGATTCTGCAAATGGTAATTTTAAATTTTTGTTAATTAACATATATATCTTTTTATTTTGAATGTTAGAAGATATATCATTTGTTGTATTAAACTGATTGAACTTACCAAATGGGGTAGAAGCTTTTTTAATAATAGGTAAATTGTATTTACTATTTTCATCTTTCATAATAAGAGAAAAAATAACATATTTGTTATTCCTTAAAAGCCTTTTTACATTTTCTATTTTTTTATCTTTTGCCACTATTTCTAACTTTAGATAATAACCTTCAGTATATTTTTTTATTTTATAATCTAGTTTTTTCTTACCTAAAAACCATATTTTTTGAACCTTACTATACTGTTCAAATAATGTAGTAATTCCACTTTGTATAAAATCCATCTGACCTGCTTGTATATCAGGATTTAATATAACCATTGCTATAAATTTTGTATTCATAAAAAATCAATTCCTTTCTTTTATGCTGCCATATCCAAAATTTCTCTTTTATTTCGTTCAGCATTTTTTTGTTTCATTTTTCTTTGAGTTGTGTAATATTCTTCTAAATATTCATCTTTATACATATTTATTTTTTTCTGATGTTTTCTTAATTTGAACATATTAGTGTATTTTCTAATTTCTTTCTTTTTAAGTGATATTCTGTGATTGTTCTTAATAGAAACAACTATAAATGTTCCAAGTATAATATTTCCACCAACAATTCTATTAAAGTCATCAATATTTGCATCTTTATTGGCAATAAGTAGAGTATTATTATCTAGTTTTAGTCTAAATAAACTTTCTCCTATAAATGCCTTTATAAATTTTATACTTGCTGGTATTTTAACTGTTTGTACCTCTTGATTTGGTATTACTAATAAAACTTTAATTTTCATATGTATTTTTTCCTTCCTTTCATTTACCATAAAGAAATTTGACAATTTCCTTTGATAGTAACTTCTTTAAATAATTTTGTTTGATTTGTAACATTTTCAGTAACAAGTTCGCTTGCATCCATAGAGTTTTCTTCTTGTTCTTCTTTAGAAGTATTTGTGTAAAATTTTCTAAATTTCCAATAGTTTAAGAAAAATAGTGGTGTTTCCATTTTAAAACGCATTTCTTGAGTTAAAGTGTTACCACAATATACAACTGCTGGTATTCCATATAATGATAATTGAATATATGTCATATAGGCACATACATCAGAAATGTCAGCAGCTTCTACTAATAAGTTTTGTTGATAATTTATGTGTCTTTTGGCTAATGCTTTTGCATAAGATAATATCATTCCACCAGCTCCACAAGTTGGTTCACACATAGTAATAAAACCATTTTCTTCTATCTGCTTTTTTATTGTTTCTTCTTCTCCAACAGTCATTTCTGCCATAAGATCAGAAATATGGTGGGGAGTAAAGAATTGTCCAATATGACTGTTACCTAAATTTTCTTTTTCATAAAATGGTCCTAAAATATCTGTAATATCATCTTTTGATTCTTCAAACATCATTATTAATTCACCAAACATTTTTGGAAATAAAGATTGTTCTTCCTTTTCATAGGTATTAATGGTATTTAAGTATTCTTGCTCTAATTTTTCATCTTTTGCAAAAGAATTATAAATTGATATAGCACACATTTTTACAAAATCAGAAAAGACAGCATATTCTCCATATAGTGGAACTAATTTTAAATAAATTTGTTCAAAATTTTTTAAATGTTCTGCATACATTTTTTCTCCTTTCAATTAAACAAAAGAAAAAGACAGATTTTCTCTGTCCTTTTCAAAAAATATAATTATGCTGCTTTTGGAACAGCATTTGCATTATTTTTATATAATTTCATTGTTCTGTATCCTGTTATAGCAGGTTTTATAATTGTGTAATTTTCACTATTATTGTAATTAGAGATTTTTAAGGGTGAGCCTTTTTCTACTTTAGATATAATTAATTGTGAGTTATTTGAATATTTTTGTATAAAATTATAGTCAGCACAGCTCTCAACGTCATCAATAAATATAGGAAAATTAGTATTAGAAATCTTATTAAACATATTAGCAAATTCAATAGCTGTTGCAATAGTTTCTGACCTTGATAAATCTTGAAGTGGTCTACCATCATATGTAATAATAAAATTCTCTTTTATTTCTCCAGTAGTTTTTAATACAGAATAGAATTTTATATTAACATCTTTTAAATGTTGCTTAGCAAGTTTCATTTTTTCTTCAATATAGTTTATATAGAGTTTTTGTGCGACTTCTTTTGCATTTTTATTGCTCATAATAAACTTTTCTTGAGAAATAATTTCTGCATCAAATTTCTTTATATCAGATTTTGCATTTTTGATATTAGTTTCTTTTATGCTAATCTCATTATTGTACTTTTCAATGTCTAATTTTTCAGTTTCTAACTTTTTGATATTTTCTTCTATAACTGCTATTTGTTTGTTCTTTTCAATAGTAGTTTCTCCTTCTAGTGCATGATATTTACATCTTTCTACTATTAGCTTTGATTTTAAGTCTTTATTTTGAGTATCTAATAAATTCTTTCTATTAAAGTCTGCTGTTAGAGTTTGCTTCATATTTTGTATTGTTTTGGTTTTGCTAGCGTCTTCAATATGCTGACCACAAGTAGGGCAGCTACAATTAGCACCACTTTTAATTTCTAAGTAGTTTTTTTTACCATTTTTCATACGTTTTTCAAGCTCTATAATTTCAGTTTCTTTATTTAATATATCCTTTTCTAAATTATCAACTGTTTGCTTTTGTTTCTCTTTATTTACAATATTTTGATTGGTATTTAAAAAAGATAATTCTTGTCTTGCAAGACTTAATTCAACATCTTTTTCAAATGTTTTATGAGCTGGTAATTTTTCATTTACGATATTTTGTGCATATTCAATTTTTCCATTTAAACTAGAAATTGCCTGTTCAGCTCTTTTGATATTGCTATTTAATTCATTAATGTAGGTAGGGATATCTTGTGGGATTCCTTCTAAAACTTGTTGTTCTTCTATGCTTAAATTGTAATATGCAATATCCATAAAAATATTAAATATGTGATAGTTAATAAAATCTGTTTGTTCTTTTTCAGTTAAAACATAGTAATATTTAATATCTTTTAAAATCACACTAGATAAGCAGTCTTGTAATGCATCACTAAACAATCTTTCAAATTCAGTTCCAGTTAGTTCATTGACTTTATAATCATAGTAAATTTCTTTTAATTCTTCATTATCTAGCCTTGAATAAATATCTTTTAGTGGTATTTTAAAGTATTTCTTTAAAATAAATTCCTTTTTTTCGTTGTCTAATTTATCAAAGATTTCTTTAGGTCTTATATCTGACAAGTATTTATCAATCATTTCTTTTTGTTCTGCAGGTTTTTTATTTAGGAAATATAGGGGATTTATAATAGATAAAAATAATTTCTTATCTTTATAAAAACTTGTTAATTCTGCTTGTGTTACAGGTTTCCCATCTAATGAAACAAAATTACTTTTACTATCTATTCTATGTTTTACACGAATTAATACATGATTTACACCTTGATTATCTATAAAGTGTAGTTCTCCATAAGAGGTATCGCATTTTTCATTTATTAAGCAAGTTTTTTCATCTCCTGAAATACTAGTGCCAAGCATAATATTTATAATTGCATATAATATATTGCTTTTGCCTGACCTGTTTTTACCAGATATTTCTGTAATATCATATAAATTCGTTTCAAATTCTTTCTTGAATTTTCTAAAGCCTACAGTTTTTAAATATTTAATTTGCATAGCTTATTTTCCTTTCCTTTTTTGTTCATATGGTTTTCGTAAATATTTAGGCAAAATCCAATCATCAGTACCATCTTTTAATTGAACATGATAATCTTTGTAATATGGATCTCTTTCAATAATAGTAGCTGGTACATTATTATAAAAATTGCCATTATTTTGACCTGGACCATATACAATAACCTTGCTTTTATTTTTGTATCTATTAAACATTGTATATAATCTCCTTTTATTTTTTTCTTGAGCATTGATTTGTATATTTTGTTTATGTATAATATACATATAGTGCATTTAAAGCCCGATTTTTTAGATAATAGTAGCGTAAGTTTTGATAGAATATATTTCTTATGCTGCTATTTTCTTTTGCATTTTTTGAATAAATTTTAAATCCATAGCAAAAGTTTTGTCGCCAATTTCTTTTAATTCTGAAAATTCAACTATTGTACCTAATTCACAATCTTTTAATTCTTCTGCATATTCAGGTTTTACTATAATGCTGTGAGGTTTATCTTTCATATCGTAGAAATTTCCAACTGAATATTCTTTTGCTTCTCCTGATTTTGTAGTAATGTTTTCACTTGATAGAGATTCAAATACATAATAGTTACTATATTCATCTGTTTCATTTTGCTTGTTTGGAGTTTCAGTTTTTTGTATTTTTTCTTCAGTTTTTTTAGTTTTACTTTTTGCTTGCTTTTTAGGTTTAATTTCAGAAGTTGAAGTATTTGAAGTATCTGATTTTTGACTTGTTTGAGTTGTTTGTTCTTTTTGATTAGGTTCTTCAATCTTTTTACTTTCTTGAATATTAGTATTATTCGCATTCGAAGTTTGACTTTTAGCCTCATCTAATACTGTGTTATTAACTGTTTGAGTGTTTTTTGTGGATAAATCTTGTTGTTTTTGAGTTTCGTTGTGGATATTTGCTGATGTAAAATCTTTTTCTAGCATAATATTTAGAATATAATTATTAAAAACTTGACCTGTTGCTTGATTTGTTTGCTCTTCTTGTCTTAGAAATAAAATGTAACGATTTTCTAAAAGTGTTCCTTGTGCTTTTTGTAAATTAATAAAAGCATCCAGTCTATTAATTGAAGTTTGACCTGTAATCTTAGTAAGCCATATTTTGTCTTGACTAATACCTGGTATTAAAAATCTAAGCCATCCGGTTCTATTACATAGTGCTTTTCCATTTGTTCCTTTTTGTTTATATTGACATTGTTCATTACATTCTATTGGTTGCCATTTGTTATTAACTTTTTGACTGGCAGTAGTGTTACCTTCTAAACAATGACAAGCTTTTCCACCTTGATTGTATCTTACGAATTTCTTTATAAGAGGGTTATCATCACAAAAAGCTATTTCAATATATTGTTTTCCCTCGCATTGCTCTTTAAATTTCTGTAAAAAGCCTTGCATAATTGTATCAGGAACTTTTGCAACAAAGTGTCCTAATTCCTTAGCTCTTTTTCCACCATTTGGTGTTGGGACTTGTTCTCCATGTTGTACTGAACCTATTAATACTAAATCAGCATATCTTGTTTGATTCATTTTTTCTCATTCCTTTCTTATGCTGCAACTAATTCTTGCAGACAATATTGATTTTGATTTACTATTGTTTTATCAATAGTATAAACTGGATATATTGCATCATTTTCAACACATATTCCTGTTTGTTCTTTTAATATACCTAAACTTAATAATTGAGGTATTAATGTAGGTTTGTATTTACAATCTACAACAATTTCATTTTCTGATAACATTCTGCTATTTTGTTCAAGTGTAATATCTGCAAAATGTGCTGTTTCATTTGTTGCTGGATCTGTTCCAAACAAACTTAATTGCAAATCTCCATTTAAATAGTTTGAACTAAAAATAAAGCAATTCTTAAAAAGTGTTTCGTATAATTCAAAATTAAATCCACTTTTCATAATTTAAAATCTCCTTCCATAATTTTGTGTAAAAGATTTTTTAAACTTAATCCTCCTTTCCTTTATTTTGGGTAAAAAAATAGAAAGTATAGTAACTTTAAGAGTAAAAAGGGGAGAACTCCAAAGTTTCTAACTTTCTTATTGATAAACACGACAAATAATCTATATAAGTGTCCTGTTTGTACCCATTTTATGCTACATTTTTTTAAAATGTAGATATACTGCTACTAACTTTAATTTAGTAGTTATGCCATAAAGCATATTTACTTTATGGATAGTTATAGTAAAAACTATAACATAATCTAATACACATCTATATTTTATATAGATTAGTGATTTGTTTCAATAAGTACACTGAAAAAAATTTTTTCCTTGATATTATAACTTTTAAAAGACTTTTTTATATGGAATAAAAAAACTTTTTTTGAGAAATTTTATATATACTTACAGTAACAATAAATAGAGAAATTAGAAAATTTTTAACTTCAGCATTAACTTTTGATTATGATTTTTGTAAAATTAGAAACAAAGAAAGGGGGGAATACTATGCCAAAAAATAGAATTACGGACTTTATATTTGAGAGAAAGGAGGACTATAATTTATTTGACTTTAAAGATAATGAACTAGATGAAGTTGATAAAAAAATCACAAAGTCAGAAAACAATATAGGAAATTGTATTAAAAAGAGAGTACATCCTAAAAGTAGAAAAAAACTACAAGATTTAATAAACAATCATTTAGACTACATGTATGAATATAATTATGTACAAGGGAAATTATATTATAATAGTGGATTTAAAGATGGTGTTATACTTATGTTATCAATTCTTTTTTCTTGATATTAGTTATATTTTTTAAAATCATTTGCTTTTTACAAAATTCTACAAAAAAAGTGTGCTATAAATTGTAATATAAGTAGTAAAATAAAATTTAAGTATAGGAGTGATATTGTGGATTTTATACAAAACTTTTCTAAGTATTTTTTAGAAAAACACGGTAAAACTACATATGATGAAATTTGTAATAAAATAAAAAGCAAAGCCCAAGATGATTATAATAGCGAATACCTAGATATTATTTTAAAGATTGCACTTCTTTCATATTGGGGAATGAGTGATATTCAAATATCAGAATTTTTGAAAGATAATGCTAATGTTAATGTAGCAAAAATCAAAGAAGTTCATAAAGAAACAATTAATGAAATACAAAAATATATTGAAATTATAAGTAATGAAAATGAAAAATAACAGGTACAATTAAAATACCTGTTATTTTATGTTAGATAGATTAAATAGAATTATATGCTATTGTGTTAATATCCAAGAACCATCTACATCTTTTCCTGAAGTTAATGTTTCTTGTCTTAACCATACTATTGGTCTATAATAAGCACTAATTCCAGTAGGTGGCATTATTATAGTTCCTTCATTATTTATATATAGTAAATATGTATCTAATCCTTCGCTTCCTGGATAATCAAGAAAATATGCTTTATTAATATTATATAAATCTCCTTCCAGTTTTGAACCAATATCAATTTCTTTTCCATAATATTTCTTATATGAATCATTTATTAAACTAATGTTAGGAATTAAAGATGCTATAGAAGTAAATTCTGTATAATATTTTAGTGAGCTGTTAGATTCAGCAATAGTCTTTAACTCTCCACCTCTACTTAAAACTACTTCTTCAGTTACATCATTATATATTAATATAACATGACCATCAGAAGCAATAGTTAAAACTCTCCATGAATTATTAGTTTCTAAATAATTTACATAGTCACCAATTTGCACAACTTCACTTAATTTTTGTTTATTAATATTTGAGACACTTGAACTATTCAAGTTTTCTACATTATCTGTGACTATACCACTTGCCAATTCATATGTTTTAGACAAATCAATTTCTTTATTCTGTTCAAATTCTTTTAAATAACAATTACAAAAGTTTTCATATAAATTACTTTTATCTACAGGCCATGATGAAACTATATAAGATGCTTTTTCCATTTCATTATCTTTTACTATATTTTTTAATGTTTTGATTATATAAGTTTCAGTAGGTTGAGATTTTTTTGTTTCATATCCCCAATAGTATCTATTTTCAGAAGGGGAATAGTAGAATTGAAAATTGTTACAATCCTCAATTTCTACAGCTTTTTCTACTTTTCCATTCTCTATTGTATATACATCACAGGCAAAAACTCCAGATACTATAATAAGTTCTTTAGTTTTATTAAAATCTAAGTCACAAAATTTAATAGTAGGACTAGAATTATTTTTACTAATATAGTCCTTTAAAAAACTATAATATAGCTTTCCAGCTTCATCAAAGTTTTCCAAGTTTTCTGAATTTTCTGTTTCTTCTTTAATGCTAAGTTCTTCTTTTTCTTCATTTTTATTGCTACATCCTGTTAATATTAATAGTACTACAATCAATGATAATGCTATTAATAAACTAAAAATTTTCTTTTTCATCTTTCCTCCATAAATACTAATAGTAACTTATTTATACATTTCTAAAAATTTTTCTTTTTCTGTATCATATATTTTGAATGTAACTTTTCCATCTTCTTGGAAATCTTGATAAGAATAAATAAATTTTCCATAAACTGTATAATTTACACTTGGAGTTTTTGTTATTGTAAGTCCTGTCATAAAGTTATGGTTACTTTCATTTGGTGCGATTTCATCAAATATAGTTTTTTGAACTTCCAAATTATCATTTAAAAGGTCTAATTTTACTTGTAATCTAGAAGTATCTTCTTGTTTAACTTCTGATTCACTATATGCATATATACCTTTATTTGTTTTTAGTAAACCAGAATATTCAGTTTTTGATGGAGCTTTTATATAATTAAGGCTTTCATCCATAGTATAAATATAACCAGTGTTACTAATAACATAAATTTTGTCTTTAAATTCTTCTATTGAAGCAATTCCGCCTATATCTGAAAAATCTTTTACTATATTTTTATCAAAATCTATAAATGTGTCTTTTTGAGTGCTGTGAGAATAAATATATTTATTAAAAAGAACTTTTTTATATGATTCACTAGTTGACTTGTCTACAATAATTTTTGAAAAATCACTATTTATTATTGAACCATTAGTAATAAATGCATCTTTTTCATATGATAAATACCAATCATCTCCAACTTTAGAACTTATATTGTTAGATAATGAACCAAAAATATTTTCAGAATATACTTGTATATTTTTAGTTTTTGCATCAAATACTCCTGTTTCAATTCCAGATGTAAGATTATCGCTTCTTATAATATAAAAATCATTCCAAATAAATCTTGGCATATAAAATTTTGCTTCATATTCTGTTTCTGCATCTATATTATAGCTTTCACTTATTGTATTTCCTTTTAAATCTTCAATTTGTACGAAAAATGTTTTGCCAGAAATGTCATCTTTAGTAAATAGAACCGCAATATATCCTGATTCACTAGCTTCACCATATAGTTTATTTTCATTATGTAATATTTCTTTTCCGTTACTGTCAAATACATAATGTCCTACAGAAATGTAACCATTGCTTATATAAATTTTTCCCAATTCTGCATCATAATTATAAACAACTTTTCCTGATTCGTTAATAACATATTGATTTTCATTTTCATCTTGAACTAAGGCTATACCACCTGAAAATCCTTGTATTATTTTATGAATTTTTTCTCCTGTTCCTGAAACTTCTTCGTTTGTAATTCCTGAAGGATTATCTCCAGTTGGGGTAGAGTCATCGTTTGATGATTTACTACATCCTGTTAATACTAATAGTATTGTAATTAAAGATAATACTACTAATAAAATTAAAATTTTCTTTTTCATTTTTTTCCCCTTTCAAATAATATAAAAATAAAAAGAAATCTAAGTATAATTAATAACTTAGATTTTTAAGCATACAAAAAAACTTACAATTGCTTGTAATTACTCCATAAGATGCTGTTAATGTCTGTACAAGAGTATCAAGAATTCTAAGATTTTTCACTTTATTGTATATCCCCATCTTTTAATTTTAAAATATTATAACACAAACTTGTATTCGTTTAAACACATTTTTGTAAAATTTTTACATTTATAGCAAAATTAAAAGACATCTATTATATTTAGTAAATGTCTTAAATTATATTTAAAGTTTTCTTTGTAATTTATGTCTTTTCAGAAAAGTAGTTATAATAAACTATCTTAGTTTATTATATATTTATAGAATAACAATAACTATTGTTTACATCATATTATTTATTTCATAGACTGTATATAAAATAGTTTTAAGAGTTCTGACTTTAAACAATCTGGTGCTCTATAAAGTTCATAGTTGTTATTACAGTCTAAACTCTGATATTCTTCAGTTATTAGTTTAGTAATATAGTTATCATATTTTTTTATAATATTAGTTACTTTAGTAAAAAAATTACTATCATATGTAAAGAGGAAATCTTCTTCTGCTATTAATCTAATATTGTCAATTTGTTTTTTTGTAGTTTCTATGAGATTAGGTTCATTTAGATCTATAAAATCTGCTCGTTTATAAATTTCATCTATGTCATTGGTATATTTATCTTTAAAATTATCTAGAATTTCTTGTTTTTTTCTAATAAACTCATTTATTATGTTTTTATAAGAATCTATAAATTGTAAATATACTTTTAAACTATCATTTAATACATATGTTCTAAACCAATATCTTTTATTTTCATCAATTTCCTTATATGCAGTAATTACTATATTTGTAAAAAATGCTATAATTCCAGTATATATAGGTATAGACTGTAAAATTAAATCTATTTTTGTATTAGTTTTTTCATCTACTTTATCAAATATAAAAACAGATATAATAGTAGTTATCATTAGACTTAATGATAGGCCTATAAAAAAAGTAGCAATTATTATTTGAGCTGTATTACATTTCTTCATTTCTAAACTCCTTTTATATAAAACAAAAATAAATTCTAAATATAATAAATATTTTAATTCTATATTTATTATTTTGTATATGTGCTTTTAGTAAAAATAATATAACATATAATCTAAAACTTGTATATATACAATAAAAAAGTACTAGTCATTATTGCTAGTACCATTATTAATTTAATTTGTTTTTTTATTTATATAACCCTTTATTGTGCAAACACATTTATAAATTACCTTTATTTCATCATTGTCAGCTTTATCAATAATATTCTTTAAATTATTTTTAATAGTTAAATTATGACTTTTTTCTTTTCCATACAAAATATAATCTATATCAATTCCAGTTGAAATAGCGATTTTATCAAGGTTGGGTAGGCTAAGTAAGAACTCACCTCTTTCAATTTGTGCTATATATTTTTCAGTTAGACTGCATCTAGTAGCAAAATCTTTTCTTGATTCTTCAAATGTTTCTTCTCTCAAATTTCGTATTCTAGCTCCAATTAGTATTTTATCTAATGCCATTTTAACCCCTCCCTTCAAAAGTATAAATTCCCACCTATATTTTATATTGTTTCAGAAAAACATCATATACTTTTAAAAACTAAAAATATGTACTGTACAAAATGATAGTAAATATTGCAACTCCTTATATAATAAGAAATGTAATCAAAAACAACTTATCAAAAATGGTGTAAGCCCCTGAAATAGCGACAAAATATGACAAAAATTTTATTTTGTATTTTGTATAATTCACACAGGGCTTGATATACCTGTTTAAGAAGAATGTATCGCAAAAGAAGTCATAAAAAAGATACATACGACAAAAAACGAAACTTAGACAGGGATATTGGGCCTTATTTTAATGTAATTTATTAATATTGGAGAAAAGGAGGTATTTTATTTTAATTAGCGTTCCTCTTGAATAGGAATGTCGAGCCTGAATTAAAAAATTCAGGAGGTACGCTTATGGAAAATAAAAGCGAAATTGAAAGTAGAAAGTTTAGTAGTTTTCTTAATAAAACTATTATCTTTTCTTCAAAAGAATACTACAAATACGAGGTTACAAGAAACTTTAAAGAACTAAAGATTATTGATGATGAAGATTATTCAGAATACATGAAAGATTTTTTAAAGTATGATGATGACATCTGCAATTTTGAAACAGCAGATGACTTTATCGAGTTATGCAATAATTCTGTGCTTATTCAAGCCTTAAAATCACTGTCTGATATTGAAATGACAGTGATTTTTTTGCTTTTTGAAAAGCAATTAACAAGTAATGAATCTAGTAAAATACTAAAAATGTGTTCTGATTCAGTTACTAGAATAAAAAGGCGAGCACTTAAAAAATTAAAAAAATATTTAGAAGGAGATAATTAATTATGGAAAATGAAAGTTTATATGAACTAGGAATAAAAGCACAAGCTGGAGATGAACTATCTCTTATAAAAATTATTGAATTAAAAAGAAATTTAATAAAAAAGTACTCTTTTGGAGATGAAGACTGTTATCAATACATAATTGAAAAAGTAATAAAAGGAATAAAAAATTATAAATTTTAAAATTGCGGTCGGATTAGCTTCATTTTTTCCATCACTATATATTGAAGGGCAATTTTAAAAGGAAGCACTATATTTTAAAGACAGGTAGGACAAGCTCTTATCTGTCTTTGTCTATTATTAAGGAAAGGAGTTAAACAATGCTAAAATTTATTTTACTAGGAATTGGTATTGTTACAGTTATATTCTTTTTTGATGCACTACTTCCAAAGTTAAAATTAAAATACCAAAGTTATAAAAAGGAAAAAATAAGAAAACAAAATCAAAAAGCATTTGGTAAAAAAATGAAAGAGTTAGAAATTAAGTAAATTTCTAATAGTCTTGTCATACTCAAAAAGTGTCGACAAAAAATTAACCAAACAAAAGGTGATTAAATGAATTTACAAAAAGAAAATATTATTGACTTGTTTTATTGTAAACATTTAAAAGTTAAAGAAATTGCAGAACAATTAAATGTATCTTCAAGCTATATTTCAAAAATTATAAAACAAGATGAAAGATATTTGCAAGAGAAAACCATTAGAAAAAAACTTGCAAAAGATAAACGAAAACACGATCAAAATCAATTTGTTAGAAAAAAACGAGAACAAAAGAAATTAAATGATGATTACTATATTGTTCAAGCACAACATGAACAAGCATCTATGGAATTATCAAAATCTAAACATTTAAGTAATGAAAATTACCGAAAATGGAATATTAGTGCCTACAAATATAACCCTTCAAAAGATAGGTATGAATTTGATTCTAAACTTGGTCGCTCAGCAGATGTACCTAAATATATAAAAGGAAGGTAAGATTATGGAAAAACATTTATTAAGATTATTGAAACTTGCTGATGAATTAAATGAAAAGCAAGACAAAGTATATGCAGAAATTCGTTATACGGCAAATGATAGTAAAACATTAGAATTGTGTATTAGAACTAAAAAAGATTATCAATATGTAGAAAAATGCGAAATGCAATTAAATAAAGCTTCATTAATAAAGTGGGCTAATGCAATACAAATATTTGAAAGCTATGTTAATGGAGGAATGCCTAATGAATAAAAAAGAAGCGATTGCTTATGCACAAGTTACATTAAACTATATGCAAAGTTCTAAATATGATAATGAATTAAATCCTGAAACATTTGGAGTTGAGATGAAACAAGCTTTTAAATTATATCCTCGTAATCTTATAACAACCATTGCTGATGCACAAATTAAAGCTGCAAAAAAGATAAAAAATGGATGTGATAATGATGGCAGATGAAAAAATTAGTATTACAATAGACGAAGCTGCAAAATTATTAGGGGTAGGAAGAAATACAATGTTAGAATTTGCTAAAATGGATGGCTTTCCAGCAATTAGACTTAAAAGAAAAATCATTATAGATAAACAGGCATTACCAGAATGGTTTGCTAACAATTATGGAAAATATACTTATTAATTCTTCAACATTGATTTTATTTATATAAGATAGTAAAATGTAAATAAATTTAATAGACTTATTGTCCATTATCTTTATTTACTTTTATTATACCTCTTAAAAGAGAGGAGTAATAATGGAAAGGGTAAAATCTGTAACTAAAAGTAAATTACAGAAAGTAAAAAAAGAGAAAACTAAAAAAGGACAAGTTGTTGTAAGAGATAAGAAAAATGGAAAGGAGGCTCGTGTAACATTACAATTAAATATTCCAGGTATAAAAAATCCTAGATTAGAAAAATATGGAGCAACAGAAGAAATTGCAAGAAAAAGATTAGCAGAGGCTATTCTTCTTACATATATACAAGTGCAAAAAGATAAGCAATTTGCAAATATTCAAGTTTTTAGTCCTGAGTGTCAAATTGAATTAAATAAATTTGATGAATATATGGAATGTGTAAAGGAATTTCAATTAAAAGCAAATGGTGAAAAAGAAGAAATTGAAAATACTGTTAAATATCCTTTATCTATATATATAGATAAGATGATTAAGAGTAAGAAAAAACAATCAGAAATTGCAACTACTAAAAGAAAGAAAAAATTAAGTCCTGATACAGTTTCATATTATTGGAGAACAGCGCAAAAACAAGTTATGCCATACTTTGGCAATATAGATGTAACAACTATTACTGAAGAACAATTGCAGGAACATTTTGATACATTAGATTATTCAGCAAAATATCTAAAGGACATACGATTAGTTATAAAATTGTCTTTGGATGTTGCAATGAAAGAAAAAATTATAAAGTATAATCCAGCACAAAAAGTTGAAATTGATAGCTCAAAAAAATCACTTGGTATTGAAATAGAACATTTAGAACAAGATAGACAAGAAGTATGGCTGGATCTTTTTGAAAAAGATAAACGACAATGGGCATATTTATTTGAAGCTATCCTATTAACAGGAGCTAGGCCAGAGGAAGGATGTCGGTTTTAAATGGACTGCAATGGATTTTGAAAATGATATAGTACATATAAACAATGCTTATAAAGAATGGGAAGTATATGATGATAATATGATAAAAATAGGTCGTAAACGAGGAGATGGAGATTTAAAAACTCCTGAAAGCTATAGAGATATACCTATGCATCCAAGATTAAAAAGATTACTATTAATGATAAAATCTGAAAGAATATTAGAGTATCAAAAAATAGGTAAAAAATGGGATGAAAATGATTATATTTTCCTAAATCAAGATGGAAGACCTTATGTGTCAGAGAATCTAACCAACAAAATGCCTAATTTTATAAAGAAATATAAGTTAGAACATTTGACTACATATGGATTAAGACACTCTTTTGCAACATTGTGCTCTACTTTAGGAATGCCACCTGAAGTATTACATGTTATAATGGGACACGCTGATTTTGATACTACTAGAAAATATTATATACATATTACTGGAGAACGAAAGAAAAATGAAATGATGAAAATGTATTTAAAACAAAGTGGAGAAAAAACATTACAAAAATTTATTGATGAAAGTGATATGTATTTCAATCAAATAAAAGATTTAAGAATACAAGATATAAGAACAGAAAAATTAGCAAGCTAAAAAAATACACTTATTTCTAAGTGTATTTGGTGCAGCTGATAGGACTTGAACCTACAACCGCCTGGTTCGTAGCCAGGTACTCTATCCAGTTGAGCTACAGCTGCATGAAAAAATTAATTGAACTTAATTAGTATAACATGTCTTATACAAAAATACAATGTTGAATACAGTTTTGGGGAACTTTTGGGGAACGCTTCGAAACCAATTCCTAAAAGTCCCAGTTTAGTAGGATTTTTGGCTACTGACTTTTCGGTTCGTAGCCGAACGCTCTATCC